>Ga0207678_10002620_pt1 | contig 16389 bp, 10 predicted proteins | sample KBSC63metaG_FD_184319 | JGI IMG/M metagenome (GOLD analysis project Ga0207678, IMG submission 184319) | Corn rhizosphere microbial communities from Kellogg Biological Station, Michigan, USA - KBS C6-3 metaG (SPAdes) (version 2) | ecosystem: Host-associated > Plants > Roots > Rhizosphere > Soil ...
GCCCGCCACCATCATCGAAAGCGCTGCGGTGGGCACGGCGCAAGAGCGCCTTTGCCCACCCTACAAGCCATGATCAGGCCGCCCGCACCGCGTTCAGGAACTTGCTGACTTCATCCTTCAGCCGCGTGCTGTCGGAGGACAGTGATTGCGCCGCAGCGAGAACCTGAGTCGAGGCAGATCCAGTCTCTGTTGCACCACGCTGCACATCAACGATGTTAGACGAGACCTGCATCGTGCCCTGTGCCGCCTGCTGAACGTTGCGAGAAATCTCCTGCGTCGCCGCGCCCTGCTCTTCCACCGCCGATGCGATGGTCGAGGCAATCTCGGACATCCGGCCGATAGTGTCTCCGATCTCCTTGATAGCGCCGACCGATTCCTGCGTCGCCGCCTGGATACCGGAAATCTGCGTCGAGATCTCGCCGGTCGCCTTGGCGGTCTGCTCGGCCAATGCCTTTACTTCGGAAGCCACGACCGCGAAGCCCCGGCCCGCTTCACCGGCACGCGCCGCCTCGATGGTTGCGTTGAGCGCCAGCAGGTTTGTCTGGCCGGCGATATTGTTGATGAGCTCGACGACGTCCCCGATGCGCGACGCAGCGCTGGCGAGTTCACTGACGCGATCATTGGTACGCCGCGCCTGGTCAACCGCCTGATTGGCGATGCTCGCCGACTCCTGCACCTGTCGGCTGATCTCGTTGACCGACGAGGCCATTTCTTCAGTGGCCGATGCCACCGACTGGACGTTGGTGGAGGCTTCTTCGGACGCTGCCGCCACTGTGGTGGCCAGGTCCTGGGAACGTTCAGCCGTCGCGGTCAGCGTGCTTGCGGAGGCCTCGAGTTCGGTCGATGCCGACGATACGGTCTCCACGATCTCGCCAATCATCGATTCGAATTCGCGGGTGATGTTGTCAACGCGGCGACCACGCTCGATCTTGGCTTCGGCGTCGGCAGAGGCAGCTTCATCTGCCGCGCGTTTGTCGATCAGCGCCTGCTTGAACACCTGAAGCGTGTCGGCCATCGCGCCGATCTCGGTCTTTTCGCCCTGATGCGCCACATGCGCCGTGAGATCGCCGGCGCTCAGCGCCTGCATCGGTTGCACGATCGAAGCGATACCCGACGACACGTCCTTGACCAGATAAATGCCGACACCGATGCCGATGACCGCCGTCGCTGCAATGATCGCGATGACCGTCATCAGCGCCGAACCATAGCTGTCATCGGCCTTCTGTCCCGATGCCGCCGCGCCCTTGTCGTTGAATTCGATGGCCTTGCGTAGGGCAAAATCGGCTTTGGATCCCAGCGGATTGATCACATTCAGATTGAGCTCATGGGCTTCCTGACTGCCTTTGCCGAGATTCTTGCGGTCGAGTGCGAAGACTTCCTGACTGCGTGATACGTAGTTGTCCCACTCCTTGCTCCAATCGTTGAAGATTGCGCGCTCTTCGGGGCTCGATACCAACTTGTCATAGGCAGTCCGCTCATCGGTGGCCCGCTTGACGATGGTGTCGATACCAGCCTCGGTCTTCTGCATCTGGTCAGCATTGGCTGCGAGGATGTGTGCGCGCACCAGATTGCGGTAATCGATGGTCGTCGCCCGCAGCCCGCCGAGCACACGGACGCTTGGAAGCCAGTTCTTCTGGATGTCCGACGCGTTGGCATTAATCGTCTGCATCTTGCTGACAGCAAGCGCCCCCATCCCCGTCATTGCGATTAGCAGAAAAGCGATAACGATGGTGATCTTGGCTTTGATAGAGATGTTCGAGAGCATGGCTGGACGTCCTGTTATCGCTCGATAGAATGATCAGTTCTGATCCCGCATGGCCTAGGCCGCGCGAACAGAGTTGAGGAACCGCGCGACTTCGACCTTTAGCCGCGCGCCGTCCGACGACAGCGACTGTGCTGCCGAGAGAACCTGCGACGAGGCCGACCCGGTCTCGCTGGCGCCGCGCTGCACATCCGTAATGTTGGACGAGACCTGCTGGGTGCCATGCGCGGCTTGCTGCACGTTGCGGGAAATCTCCTGGGTGGCGGCCCCCTGCTCTTCGACGGCCGAAGCAATCGTGGACGAAATTTCCGACATCCGGCCGATGGTGACGCCGATCTCGCGGATGGCACTGACCGATTCGTCCGTGGCGGACTGGATGCTGCCGATCTGCATGCTGATCTCGCCGGTCGCCTTGGCGGTCTGCTCTGCGAGCGTCTTCACCTCGGCCGCCACCACGGCGAAGCCGCGGCCCGCTTCACCGGCGCGGGCGGCTTCGATGGTCGCATTGAGCGCCAGAAGGTTGGTCTGCCCCGCGATGCTATTGATCAGCTCGACCACGTCGCCGATACGGCTGGCCGCCTTGGATAGCTCGCCGACACGGTCGTTGGTCTTCTGGGCCTGCTGTACGGCCTCGCTGGCGATACGCGCAGATTCCTGAACCTGGCGGCTGATCTCGTTTACCGATGACGCCATTTCCTCGGTCGCCGATGCCACGGATTGTACGTTCGTCGAAGCCTCTTCCGAAGCGGCTGCCACCATAGTGGTCAAATGCTGCGAACGCTCGGCTGACGACGTCAGCGTGCCGGCCGACGCTTCGAGCTCGGTCGATGCCGACGACACTGTTTCGACGATCTCACCGACCGCGCTCTCAAAATTGTTCGCCAGCGTGATCATCTCGCGCTTGCGCTGCTCGGCGGCGACCTGCTCCTGCTGCTTTTGAGCGTCGGCTTCGGCGCGGGCGCGCTCCTGTGCCTTGACCTTGAACTTCTCCACGGCGCCAGCGACGTCGCCGATCTCGTCCTTGCGGCCCAGGCCCGGCAACACCACACCGAAATTACCCTCGGCGAGTTCTTCCATCGAACGGCTCAGCGCGCGCATCGGACGCCCGATAGTGAACACCGAGAACACGCAGGTCCCGATCAGCATCAGGGCGACCACACCACCGAGAATCAGCGAGTCTCGCTCGGTCGCAGCGGCCTCGTTCGCCGCAGCGGTCGTCTGCTGCTCGACCTTCTCCTTAGCCAGATTGACGATCGTATCGGCCAGCTTGTCGAGTTCTGCACTCATGGGTAGCAGCACGTCGGTGCGGAGCTTCACGATCTCCGCGCCCAGTGTGGTGATGCGCGCGGAGGCATCCGCAGACAATTCGCCAGCTTCGTTGCGCGTCGCCTGCAGATTCAAGATATCTGTGCGGATTACACCGATCTTGTCGCCGCCCTTACCGAGGGTCGTCATCATGTCGAGGAATTTGCCGATGCGTTCGCGCTCGTCCGGTGCGGTCGCAAGCTTGAGCATCTGAGCCGAAAATTTAAGGCCGGCGGTAGTACGCGCCGTGAAATAGTCGGCGGCCTTCTGGACATCGGCCACTTTCGCTGCCCCGAGGAAGTCACGCACGCCGATCTGCATGCCGCGAAACGAGGCCTTGGCCTCGGCAGCGTTCTGCGCAATGCCCTGATAGACGCCGGCCGTCTGATATGACTGGCGAACGCCTGCGCTTCCCATCGTCTGCATATAGATCATGACACCGAGGAGAATGATGCCGAGCCCGGACGCAATCGCGAGCTTCGTGCCGATACGCAGATTCTGGATGAAGGCCATGACAGTTCCTGGGAATGAAGCGGCAGAAAAATGAGTCGGGTCGTCCTTCGCCGGACGGAGTCCGGCGTCGCGTGAAATGGTCGAATGCTAAGCGGTTGTCATTTTTGGCGCAGCCCGGCGGCAATCCGACGGGCACGCGAAGCTTGGCGTGAGCCGATCCTGAACGAGAAGCGTCATCGGCTCATATGAGCGGGCGATACGTTCGATGATCGATCAAATCACCTGCTCATGGGCAGGAACCTACCACCGCGCTTCTGACACAAACGTTAACGCGCCGATGATGCAATCACTCAAATTGAGCCGGTACCGCAATGGTCGTCGAGCAATTCGGACTTTTCAGACAGTGATGGAGTTCGAGTTCAGGCATCAGAGGTTCTGAATTAACGATCTAAAATTGCAATCTCATCATGCGATACCCTGCACGGGATATTTCGAGGCCCTGAATTCTCTCGGAGCATACAGCGGCTTGAGTGGCGGTGTGCGGAGAACGCACCGTTACTCAAGCCAGTGAATTGCGATGTTGGAGAACTCAGGCCGCGCGGACCGAGTTCAGGAAGCGACTGACTTCATGCTTCAGACGGTTGCTATCTGACGAGAGCGACTGCGCTGCCGACAGCACCTGAGACGACGCGCCGCCGGTCTCACTCGCGCCGCGCTGCACGTCGATGATGTTGGACGAGACCTGCATCGTGCCTTGCGCAGCCTGCTGCACGTTACGGGAAATCTCCTGCGTCGCCGCGCCCTGCTCTTCGACAGCCGAAGCGATCGTGGACGCGATCTCCGACATCTTGCCGATGGTCGTGCCGATCTCGCGGATCGCCGAGACGGAATCATCGGTCGCAGTCTGGATGCTCGCGATCTGCTGGCTGATCTCGCCGGTGGCCTTGGCGGTCTGCTCGGCGAGCGCCTTCACCTCGGACGCGACCACTGCGAAGCCGCGGCCGGCATCGCCGGCACGTGCCGCCTCGATGGTGGCATTGAGCGCCAGCAGGTTGGTCTGCCCCGCAATGGTGTTGATCAGCTCGACCACCGCGCCAATGCGGCCGGCAGCTTTCGACAGTTCGCCGACGCGATCATTGGTCTTCTGAGCCTGGTCCACGGCCTCATTGGCAATACGCGCGGATTCCTGGACCTGACGGCCGATCTCGGTGATGGACGACGCCATTTCCTCAGTGGCGGACGCCACCGACTGCACGTTGGTGGAGGCTTCTTCCGACGCCGTCGCGACGACCGTGGTGAGCTGCTGCGACCGATCTGCCGTCGACGTCAGCGTGCTGGCCGAGGCTTCCAATTCGGTCGACGCGGACGACACCGCCTCGACTATTTCACCGACCGTACCTTCGAAATCGTCGGCGAGCCGGATCATGTCCTGCTTGCGTTGCAAGGCCGCCGCCTGATCCTGCGTGATCCGTGCCTCGGCTTCCGCCCGGGCTTTGTCCTCCGCCTTGACCTTGAAGGTCTCAACAGCCTGCGCCATGTCGCCGACCTCGTCCTTACGGCCGAGCCCCGGCAGCACCACACCAAAATTGCCCTCGGCGAGTTGCTTCATGCCGGCTGTCAAGCCGGACAGCGGACGGATGATGCCGCCCGCGATCAGGAACGCAATCAACAGACCTGTGATGGTCGCCGCAGCCGCCACGATCTGCTGCAGCGTGATCGTGCCGGAAATGCGCTGCTCATTGGCTGTCGTCGCGCTCACGACCTCCTGCTGGATCGCTGCCTTGATGCCGTCGGTCTTGCGGATGGCGCTGACCACCATCGGCGTGATCGTATTGTAATAGAGCTGATCCATCTTCATCAGATTGGCCGACGCCTTATCGAACCCGCTGGAATAGCTGACCAGGCCTTTCTTGATCGATTCGAACAGCGCTGAAAGACTCGGCGCCATATCAAATTTTTCCATCTCGGTGATCTGTTGCTGCGCGTTCTTCACGCTGTTGGCAAACAACGTCACATTGTCCTGGTCGCGACCTGCAAAGAACCGCCAGTTCGCCATCTGAACCAACAGAGTTTCGGATTGCAGGGTGGTCGCCCCTTGTGCGAATGGCGAGCTACGCGTCGCGAGCACGAGTTTCTTCAGGTCGGCCTGAAGCTTTTCACCTTCAGCAAGCAGCGCCTTGCGGCTGGCAAGCATCTCCTTGACGGTATTACCGAGATCGACACGCCTGCTCTTCAGATCGGCGATCGTCTTCTCGACTTCGCGGTAGATCGTGCGACGCTCCTCCGAGCTCGCCTTGATCGTCTCCTCGAGCACACCACCGACCTGCGTCAGCAGTTTCTCGGATTCAGCGAATGACGCTTCATCCTGATCGAATGTGTAGCGCAGCATTGCGCGGCGAAGCGCCTGGAGTTCCGCCGAAATCTCCATCGAGCGCATCGCATTGGCGGACTGGGCATTCATCGCCGAGACGTCGTCGCGAATTTCCGTGAGTTTCCACACCGCGAAACCCGCCATGGCCAACCCGAACAGCACGAGCGCACCGAAGCCCCCATACAGCCTGCCACGGATGCGGAGATTGAATAGCGACATGCGACATGCCCTTCTTGGGAGAACCACTGACAGCCAACCTTGCACGTCGCGAATCGCACCCGCAACGCAAGAGGCAATCTCGAATCCGATCATCGTCAGGTTGCGAGAACTTCAGGTTAATTTCAGCCGCGCAAACGCTTTAAAGTGGAATGACTTTTTGTCGCGCGTGTCATCGTTTGACTCACCAAAACAAACAGCCCGGATGCGATGACGCATCCGGGCTGTTTGCTAGTTGTATCTTATTCGTCAGGCGAACGCGCGCGATCGTGTGACGTTTTGTCCTATGCCGCGCGAACGGAGTCCAGAAACTTGCCGACTTCGCGCTTCAACCGCGCGCTTTCGCCGGACAGCGATTGCGCAGCGGACAAGACCTGCGACGACGCTGAACCCGTGTTGCTCGCGCCGCGCTGCACATCCAGAATGTTCGAGCTCACCTGCATCGTGCCTTGCGCGGCCTGCTGAACATTGCGCGAGATCTCCTGTGTCGCCGCACCCTGCTGCTCGACGGCAGATGCGATGGTCGACGCGATCTCCGACATGCGGCCGATGGTGTCGCCGATTTCCTTGATGGCGCCGACCGACTCTTCGGTCGCGGCCTGGATGCCGGAGATCTGGTGACTGATGTCGCCGGTTGCCCTGGCCGTCTGTTCGGCGAGCGCCTTCACTTCCGATGCAACGACCGCGAAGCCGCGACCGGCATCGCCGGCGCGCGCCGCTTCAATGGTGGCATTGAGCGCCAGCAGATTGGTCTGGCCGGCAATCGTGTTGATCAGCTCGACAACATCTCCGATCCGCGCGGCCGCCTTGGCAAGCTCAGCCACGCGATCATTGGTCTTGCGGGCCTGTGCCACCGCGGAGTTGGCGATATTGGCCGACTCCTGAACCTGACGGCTGATCTCGTTGACCGAGGACGACATCTCCTCGGTGGATGACGCCACCGCCTGCACATTGGTCGAGGCTTCGTCGGAGGCCGCGGCCACCATGGCGGTGAGCTGGCGAGATTGCTCGGCGGTCGCAGTCAGTCCGCCCGCCGATTCTTCGAGCTGGCTCGAAGCCGATGACACGTTCTCGACGATGCTGCCGACAGCGCCCTCGAAATCGTCCGCGAGACGGATCATGTCCCGGCGGCGCTGAATCGCTGCCTGCTGGTCCTGCGTCAGCTTGGCTTCGGCCTCGGCGCGTGCCTTCTCCTCGGCCCGTACCTTGAAGGTCTCGACTGCGCGTGCCATGTCGCCGACCTCGTCCTTGCGTGCGAGACCCGGCAGCACCACGCTGAAATCGCCGTCCGCGAGCCGCTTCATACCCGCCGTCAGGCCCGACAGAGGGCCAATAATGCCGCGCGCGATCAGGAAGGCGATCGCTAGACCGACCACAGTAGCGACGCCGGCCACGATCTGCTGCAGCATGCTCGTCGTCGACATGCGGTTGCTGGTTGCGGCGACGGTCTGCGACTGAACCTGCTGGATGTCGGATTTGATGGTCTCGACCTTGCCGATCGCTTTCACGACGGTCGGGCTGATCGACTTGTTGAAGATGCCGTCTGCCGTCTGCAGGCTGGCGGCAGCCTTCTCGAACTGGGCGGCGTAGCTCTTCAGGTTGTTGCGGATGGTGCCGAACAACGCGCTGAGCGTCGGCGGCATCTGCATCTTCTCCATTTCGCCGATCTGCTGCTCCGCGATGCGGACGTGATCCTTGAAAGATTCGATATGTTTCTCGTCGCGGCTGACGAAGAAGCGCCAATTCGCAATCTGCACCATGAGTGTATCGGATTCGAGCTTGGTCGAACCCTGGCCATACATGGTGTTGCGCGTGCTGATCACCAGCTTGCGCAGGCTAGATGACAGCTTGTCGCCGGCTTCCTGCAGCACTTCCCGGCCGGCGACCATCTGCTTGATGGCCTCGCCAAGCGCCTGGCGCTGCGCCTTCACGTCGGCGACGTCCTTCTCGATGGTGCGGTAGGCGGCGCGGCGCTCTTCCGAACGACTGGTCTTGATCACCGTGTCCAGGCTGGCGGTGACGCCGGCGAGACGCTTGTCGGCATCCGCAAGCGCCGCTTCATCCTGATCGAACGAATAGCGCAACACGGCACCGCGGATCGCGTGCAGTTCGGAGGCGATCTCCGAGGCCCGGATCGTGTTGGCCGAAAGAATGTTCAGGGAGTCGACCTGCGTTCCAACTTCCGTCATCTGCCAGACGGCAAATCCCGAACTGGCGAGACCAAACAGGACCAGCGCGCCGAAACCACCATAGAGGCGACCGCGGATACGGAGATTGAGCAGCGACATCATTGGCTTCCTAGGTAGGATCTGATCTGGCTTCGGCGACGGGCGCCGTCTTCGTTGTGGCTTCCCCCATCATGGGAGAAGCATGAATTTATGCGGCCCGGACGGAGTCCAGGAACTTGCCGACTTCGAGCTTGAGCCGCGCGCTTTCGCCGGACAGCGACTGCGCCGCCGACAGCACCTGCGTCGAAGCTGATCCGGTCGCGCTGGCGCCGCGCTGTACATCGGTGATGTTCGACGTCACCTGCATCGTGCCCTGCGCTGCCTGCTGAACATTGCGTGAGATTTCCTGAGTCGCTGCGCCCTGCTGTTCGACCGCTGAAGCGATGGTCGAGGCGATCTCGGACATGCGGCCGATGGTGTCACCGATCTCCTTGATGGCGCCGACGGATTCCTGGGTCGCCGCCTGGATACCGTTGATCTGGTGGCTGATGTCGCCCGTCGCCTTGGCGGTCTGTTCGGCCAGCGCCTTCACCTCGGACGCAACCACCGCAAAGCCGCGGCCCGCATCGCCGGCGCGCGCCGCTTCGATGGTGGCGTTGAGCGCCAGCAGGTTGGTCTGGCCGGCAATAGTATTGATGAGCTCGACGACATCTCCGATCCGGGCCGCAGCCTTGGCAAGCTCCGCCACGCGGTCATTGGTCTTGCGCGCCTGCGCCACGGCGGAGTTGGCGATATTCGCAGATTCCTGGACCTGCCGGCTGATCTCGTTGACCGATGACGACATCTCTTCGGTCGATGACGCAACCGCCTGCACATTGGTGGATGCCTCGTCCGATGCAGCAACGACTGCAGCGGTCAGCTCCTTGGCCTGTTCGGCTGTTGCCGTCAGCGCGCCCGCGGACTCCTCGAGTCTGTTCGACGCCGAGGAGACGTTGTCGACGATATTGCCGACGGCGCGTTCGAACGTCCCGGCGAGCTCGACCATTTCGCGCTTGCGCGACGCCGCGGCCAGATTGTCCTGGTCGAGGCGCGCCGCAGCCTCATCGCGCGCCTTCTGTTCGGCATTCGCACGGATGACCGTGACTGTCTTGGCGATATCGCCGATTTCGTCGCCGCGCTTGGCGCCGGGAATGACGACATCGAGATCGCCGGCTGCCATCTTGCCCATGGCGCCATTCAGACGCGTCATCGGCCGGGCAACGCCGACGAAGGAGAACACCATGGTGCAGATCAGTACCAGCACGACCGCCAGTCCAAGTGCGAGATTGACCTGGCCGGAGCGTGTCATTTCCTCGGCGGCCTGCGCCCGGGCCTCTCCAACCGCAGCCTTGGCCGACGAGACCGATTGCGCGACCAGTTGAGATGCTGCCGCAGCGGCGGGCGTGATTTTGGTGCGGACGATATCGGTCTTCTGGTCGTTACTGCCGATCGCTTCATCGGTGGCCGTCATGAACTTCTTCATGTCGGTGCCGAGCTGGATCAGGCCGCTCTGCACGAGCTCGCTGTCTTCGAACACGCTGGCCTTGGCCAGCGCATCGGTGAGGATCTTGGCCTTGGTGATGATCTGGCCCTTCTGCGTGACTTCATTCATCGACGCATAACGCCATGCGGCTGCCTGCACAGCGTTGATGGCATTGTCCGCGATCTTGAGCTGTCCATCGACTTCAGGCCAGTTCGTCGCCTCGGTCACGGCAGTGGTGAGGCGCAGCTGGTCGAGATGCCGGTTCCAGTCGATCACGGCGACGTTGCGGTTGCGATAGAGCTCGAGCAGTTTCTTCTGCAGACCGACGATCTCGTCGGCAGCGGCGAGATAGGTTGACGTCAGCGATTTAATCTTCGCGAAATTGTCCTTGTATTCCTGCCTGGTCGCCAGGGCGGACGCGGCATCGATGATGCGGTCCTGCGCAGCCTTGGCGGCCCTGATCTCGGCCGCGTTCTTGTCAATCTCGGGTGTCGTGATGGCCATGCGCAGGCCTTGACTGGCCACCTGCATGGCGCGCATCTGGCCGTCGGCCTCCATCGCGCTATCGGCGATTTTCTGCTGCACATCGGCCAGACGGTTGACCTCCGAGATCGCGGTCTCGGTCCTCATCTGGTTCGCCACGACGCCCGCCGAGAGCAAGATGCCAACGAGACCGGCAAGACCCAATTTGTTGCCGACACTGTTGATCTTGATCATGCGATGCACTTTCCGGAGAAGGGCCAAGTCAGGACGCGCGCAAGCATGGCTCGCGCAGCCTCGGCTCGGGTCGTTGGAAGACGGTCAGAGAAGTATTGGGCAGAGGCTGAGAACGTGGCGTCGTGGAATTGTCCGTGAGGACAAAGACCCGATCGCTCCGGTGGAGTTCAATCAGCGGACCAACAGGCCCTCGCCCTCACGGTTGAAGGATACCACTCCATTTCTGACACATTCGTTAATTGCCCCGTCATGCAGCATTCAAGAATCTGCATAAACTTGAGGCACAAGCGCCACACTGCATGCGTCAGTGCGCGAGGATCTTCGACAGGAACTGCTGCGCCCGATCGCTGCGCGGATGGCCGAAGAAGTCTTCCTTCTGCGCATCCTCGACGATCTCGCCGGCATCCATGAAGATGACGCGGTTGGCGACCTTCTTGGCGAAGCCCATTTCGTGGGTCACCACCATCATGGTCATGCCTTCCTTGGCGAGTTCGACCATGACATCGAGCACTTCGTTAATCATTTCGGGATCGAGCGCCGAGGTCGGTTCGTCGAACAGCATGCAGATCGGATCCATCACCAGCGCGCGCGCAATGGCGACGCGCTGCTGCTGACCGCCGGAGAGCTGGCCGGGATATTTCTGCGCATGCGCCGTGAGGCCGACGCGCTCCAGCATCTTCATCGCCTTGGCCTTCGCCGCATCTTCCGAGCGACCGAGCACGATGGTCTGGCCAAGACACAGGTTCTCGACGATCTTCAGATGCGGAAACAGTTCGAAGTGCTGAAACACCATGCCGACGCGTGAGCGTAGCTTCGGCAGGTCCTTCTTCATCGTCGTCACATTCAGTCCATCGACCATGATAGTGCCCTGCTGCACGGGCTCCAGCGCATTCACGGTCTTGATCAGCGTCGACTTGCCAGATCCCGAGGGACCGCAGACGACGACCACCTCGCCTTTCTCGACGGCCGTCGTGCAGTTCTTCAGCACCTGGAACTGCGGGTTGTACCACTTGCTGACTTTTTCGATGGTGATCATGGGCATGATGAGCGACCGACAGTTGGAGGCAAAGACTGAAAGCGAAAGTGGCTAGCGGATGATGCTGATGCGCTTCTGCAAGCGCTTCACAAAGAATGACGCGGTGAAGCAGATCAGGAAGTAGACCAGCGCCGCGAACAGATACATTTCGGTGAGACGACCGTCGCGCTGCGCAACCTTGGACGCGGCACCCAGAAAATCCGTGATCGACAGCACGTAGACCAGCGATGTGTCCTGGAACAGCACGATGGTCTGGGTGAAGATCACCGGCAGCATGTTGCGGAACGCCTGCGGCAGCACGACATGGCGCATCACCTCGCGATAGTTGAGGCCGATGGCATAACCGGCCATCACCTGCCCCCGCGGCACCGACTGGATGCCGGCACGCATGATCTCGGAGAAATAGGCAGCCTCGAACAGCGTGAAGGTGACGATAGTCGAGGCGTAGGCGCCGACCTGTACCGGCTGATCGGAGCGGATGATCCACTGTCCGACATAGGGCATCAGGAAGTAGAACAGGAAGATCACCAGCACGAGCGGCAGCGAGCGCATCAGATTGACATAGCTTACGGCGAAGCCCGACAGCACGGCACTCGACGACAGCCGCATCATCGCGATCAAGGTGCCGAGGATGAGACCGAAGACCGTCGCAATTGCCGTCAGCGTGAGGGTGAACGCCATGCCCTGCTGAAACAGGTAGGGCAGGCTACGCCAGATGACGTCGTAATCGAAATTGCTGAACATCGCTTATTTCCCCTCGTTGAAGCCGGGGATCGCCAGGCGCTTTTCGAGGATGCGCATTCCGATCGTCACGACGGCACTGAGGACGAGGTAGATGGCGGCCGCAGCCGAGAAGGCCTCGAACACCTGGAACGAGAACTCCTGCATGGACCGCGCCCGTGCCGTCAGTTCAAGCACACCGATGGTGAGTGCGGGCGCCGTGTTCTTGATGGTGTTGAGAAATTCGGAGGTCAGCGGCGGAAAGATGATGCGATAGGCCAGCGGAAGCAGGATGTAGCGATAGGTCTGCCAGGTGGTGAGGCCGATGGCCGTACCGGCCATGCGCTGACCTTTCGGCAGCGCGTTGATGCCGGCGGTGATCTGCGCGGCGACACGCGACGACATATAGAAGCCAAGCCCGAGCATCGCGGCGATGAACGGCCCGTTGCGCAGTTGCTTGATCCAGATGCCGAGATCGCCGGGCAAAAGTTCGGGAATGACGAAGAACCAGATGAACAGCTGCACCAGCAGCGGAATGTTGCGGAACATCTCGATATAGGCATTGCCGACAAACACCGCCCAGCGCGCAGGCAGGGTCCGCATGATGCCGATCAGAGAGCCCATCACGAACGCGATGAACCAGGCGCAGAGTGCGAGCAGGATCGTGACCTGAAGGCCGCTCATCAGCGAGCCAAAATAGGTCCCCGTCGCATCAGGCGTCTGATCCCAGAAGATTCCCCAATTCCAGTTATAGTTCACGCATTCACCCCCACGCGCCGTCCACGCGAAAACCTGGCAACCTCAGGCAGAAACCCATGCAATGGCCGGGCCATTGCTTCTTCCCTCGCCCCGCCTGCGGGGAGAGGGTGGATCGAACGACCGAGAGTCGTTCGAGACGGGTGAGGGGGAGCCAGTGTTTTACTCGCTGCCTCCCCCTCACCCGTCTTACACGCGCTACGCGCATGTAAGACGACCTCTCCCCGCAAGCGGGGAGAGGTAAGCAAGAGTTAGTTGGCTGCGTAGGCGTCGGGATCAGGCGAATCCGACGGGCTGGCGAACGCCTTCTTCTGCTCGGCTCCCATCGGAACGTTCAGATTGAGGCCCTTGGGCGGAATCTTCTGCGTGAACCACTTGTCATAGATCTTGGCGCCTTCCGGGCTCTTGTAGAGCTCGGCAGTGGCCGCATCGACAACCTTCTTGAACGGCGCGTCGTCCTTGCGGAGCATGATGCCGTAGGGCTCAGCTTTCGAGAACGCGTCCTTGGAGATCACATAGGCGCTCGGATCGCGCGCACCGGCAGCAAGGCTGGCAAGCAGGATGTCATCCATCACGAAGGCCACAGCACGGTCGGTCTCGACCATCAGGAATGCTTCGGCGTGATCCTTGGCGGGAATGACGTTGATGCCGAGATTACGCGCGGCATTGGCTTCGGTAAGCTGCTTGATGTTGGTGGTGCCGGAGGTCGAGACCACCGACTTGCCCTTCAGATCGTCGATCTTGTCAAGCTTGGCGGCCTTCTTCGAGACGAAGCGGCTGGCCGTCAGGAAGTGCGTATTGGTGAAGGCAACCTGCTTCTGGCGATCGGCATTGTTGGTGGTCGAGCCGCATTCGAGGTCGACGGTGCCGTTGGCAATCAGCGGAATACGTGTCGCCGAGGTGACCGGATTGAGCTTGACCTCGATCTTGTCGTTCTTCAGTTCTTTCTTCACCGCATCGACGATCTTGTAGCAGATGTCCATGGCGAAACCGACGGGCTTCTGATTGTCATCCAGATAAGAGAACGGCACCGAGGAATCGCGGAAGCCGATGGTGATGGCGCCGGTGTCCTTGATCTTCTTGAGCGTGCCGGTGAGCTCCTGAGCGCCCGCCTGCGTCGTGCAGACCGCCGCGGCGATCATGGTCCCCAACAGAAAAATTCGTTTCATAGTCCCTCTCCTCAACACAGTCCGATCTCACGCCGAACGACTCTCTTTCCGAGCGTCCCGGCGCGACCGCCCGGGATGCTTGCACAATCGGGGCCAAAACGGAATTGCCCGATCGGACGACAATAGTTTGTTCTGACATCCCGTTCCCGTACAACCCGGTCATGAGCAACGCCCTGCATGCGCTTTGTGACGCAGGCGCCGCCGGCGCCACGGAAAAGATCGATGATATCAGCCATCCCGGCCTGGTGATCACCACCACGATTCTGGCCTCCAGCCTGGCCTTCATCGACGGATCGGTGGTGAATGTCGGACTTCCGGCCATTGCTGCGAGTTTTCAGGCCGATGCCGTCGACCTGCAATGGGTGATCAATGCCTATCTGCTGCCGCTCAGTGCACTTCTTTTGCTCGGCGGTGCAGCAGGCGACCGCTTCGGCCGCCGCAGGCTTCTGATCTGCGGAGTCGGCCTGTTCGCGCTGGCCTCGCTGGCCTGCGCTGTGGCGCCCAGCCTGCCTCTGCTGCTGGCCGCGCGTTTCCTTCAGGGCGTCAGCGCGGCGATGCTGATGCCGAACAGCCTGGCGATCCTCGGCCAGACGTTTTCCGGCGAAGCCAAGGGCCGCGCTATCGGCATCTGGGCTGCCAGCGGCGCTGCCGCCGGCGCGCTCGGACCGGTGTTGGGCGGATGGCTGATCGACATCGGCAGCTGGCATCTCATCTTTCTCATCAATGTGCCGATCGCATTGGCGGCAATGGCGCTTGCCTGGCTAGGCATCCCCCGCGATCGACACGACAGCGACGAGCCGCTCGATAGTCTCGGCGCCATCCTCGCGACTGTGGGACTTGGCCTGACGACCTGGAGTCTGACCGAAGCTACGTCACATGATTGGACGGGTTTCACGCTTGGCGCGCTCGTCGCAGGACTCCTGCTGTTGCTCGTTTTCGTGTGGGTGGAAGGCCGCAAAGGCGAACGCGCGATGATGCCGCTCGCACTGTTCGGGTCGGCGAGCTTCGTCGGCCTGACGCTGCTGACATTCTTGTTGTACGGCGCACTCGGTGGGCTGTTCGTCTTGATGCCTTTTCTCCTGATCGAAGCCGCCGGCTACACGGCGACACAGGCCGGTGCCGCGCTGCTGCCCTTGCCGCTTGTCATCTCTTTGACATCACCGCTCGCTGGCTCGCTCGCAGCCAGAACCGGCCCGAGGATCATGCTGACGCTGGGACCGGTGATTGTGGCGATGGGTTTTCTGCTGGCGCTCCGAATCGGTCCCGACACCAGCTACTGGACCAGTGTCTTCCCCGCCATGGTCGTCATCGCCATCGGCATGGCCGGCGCTGTCGCACCTCTGACGACGGCCGTGCTGATGTCCGTCGATGCGCGTCACACCGGGTCTGCATCGGGCTTCAACAGCGCGGTCGCACGCACGGGCGGTCTTGTGGTCACGGCGCTGATCGGATCGGTTATGGCGGCAAAGGGGCCGGCGCTGATCAGCGCCTTTGCAGCAGCGACGGTCGCGGGTGCTGTGCTCTGTGTCGCAGCCGCGCTCAGCGCATTCCTGCTGATAGCGGCGCGGCCGCAGCCGTGAAGGCCCCACGCTGCCTGCGAGCGGCCACTGCCTCGCCGAAGGCCTGAAACAGCGTCCGGTTGATCGGGTTGATCTGCGGATCATATTCGGCGTGCCATTGCACACCGAGCGCGAAGCTCGGCGCATCGGCAATGCGGATGGCCTCGATGGTGCCGTCCTCGGCAATACCCTCGATCACCACTCGCTCGCCAGGGACATCGATGCCCTGACCATGCAGGGAATTGACCGTGATGGTCTCGCGCCCCAGCAGGCTGGCGAAGGTGCCGTTGCTGGTCAGATGCACGTCGTGGCGATCGGCAAATACGACCGCCGGATCGGGATGGATCTCGCCGCTCTCGAGCCGCGGCATGCGATGATTGATGCGGCCAGGAATCTCGCGGATCTCGGGATGCAGCGAACCGCCGAACGCAACGTTCATCTCTTGCAATCCGCGACAGATGCCGAAGATCGGGACCCCGCGCGCGACACAAGCTTCGATCATGGCCAGAGCCACCGCATCGCGGCCATTGTCATAGGGCTCGTGACGGGCATGGGCTTCCATTCCGAACCGGGTCGGGTGGACATTGGCACGCGCGCCGGTGAGCAGAATGCCATCGACCAGATCGAGCACCTGA
>Ga0207678_10002621_pt1 | contig 16388 bp, 12 predicted proteins | sample KBSC63metaG_FD_184319 | JGI IMG/M metagenome (GOLD analysis project Ga0207678, IMG submission 184319) | Corn rhizosphere microbial communities from Kellogg Biological Station, Michigan, USA - KBS C6-3 metaG (SPAdes) (version 2) | ecosystem: Host-associated > Plants > Roots > Rhizosphere > Soil ...
CTCAACACGCCCGAAGTGCGCGTGCGCATCAACCGCGACAAGCTGTCCGACATCGGCGTTCCCGTCGACACGGTCGGCCGCACGCTGGAGACAATGCTCGGCGGGCGGCAGGTCACGCGGTTCAAGCGCGAAGGCGAGCAGTACGACGTGATCGTGCAGGTTGCGCCCATCGACCGTACGACGCCCGCGGACATCAGCGACAGCTACGTGCGTGCGCGCGACGGCAGCATGGTGCAGCTGTCCAATCTGGTCGACGTCAAGGAGGGCGTCGCGCCGCAATCGCTCAACCACTTCAACCGGCTGCGTGCCGTGAAGGTGACGGCGACGCTCGCGCCGGGCTACGCGATCGACGAGGCGCTCCGCGCCATGGACGCCGCCGCGAAGGCGACGCTGCCGGTCACCGCGCAGACCGACGTCGACGGGCAGTCGCGCGAATTCCGCAAGTCCGGCAAGGAAATCTATTTCACGTTCGTGCTCGCCCTCGCATTCATCTATCTCGTGCTGTCGGCGCAGTTCGAGAGTTTCGTCCATCCGTTCGTGATCATGCTGTCGGTGCCGCTGTCGATGACGGGTGCGCTGTTCATGCTGTGGCTCACCGGCGGCACGCTGAACATCTACAGCCAGGTCGGCCTGGTGACGCTCGTCGGCCTCATCACCAAGCACGGCATCCTGATCGTCGAGTTCTCGAACCAGCTTCGGGCCAAGGGCGAGGACCTGATGGATGCCGTCGTCGATGCGGCCACGCTGCGGCTGCGGCCGATCCTGATGACGACCGGCGCGATGGTGCTGGGCGCGCTGCCGCTGGCACTTGCGCACGGCGCGGGTGCCGAATCGCGGACGCAGATCGGCTGGGTGATCGTCGGCGGCATGACGTTCGGCACGCTGCTGACCCTGTTCGTCGTTCCCACCGCCTACACATTGCTTGCCGGCCGCGCCGTGCATCACGAGCCGGCTTCGGCGCCCGCACCCGCGGCCCCGCTTCCGGGCGCGCCCGTTTCGGGCCACGCGGATTGACGCTCAATGCTGCTGCAGCGCATCGGCGGCCGGGTCGCGTATGGGTCGCGCATCGAAATGCACGTCGTGCCCAATGCAGCATCGATTTGCATAGGATCGACTGCTAGAATCGCACCCCGAAAGGCGGCTCCATAGCCGTCCGTCCTTTTCATCCGGAGGAATCATGGCTTATCGCATCAAGCGCATTGCATCGATCGCCGTCGCGTTCGCGTTGGCGGGTGCGGCAACCGCGGCGCATGCCGTCGTGGAAATCCAGTGGTGGCACGCGATGACCGGCGCCAACAACGACCGCGTCAACGCGTTCGCGAAGCGCTTCAACGAGAGCCAGAGCGAGTACAAGGTCAACGCGGTGTTCAAGGGCAGCTATCCGGAAGCGATGGCGGGTGCGATCGCCGCGTTCCGCGCCGGCAACGCGCCGCACATCCTGCAGGTGTTCGAAGTGGGCACCGCGACGATGATGGGCGCAAAGGGCGCGATCAAGCCGGTGTACGAAGTGATGGCGCAGGCCGGCGAGAAATTCGATCCCAAGAGCTACATCCCCGCGGTCGCCGGCTACTACACGAACACGAAGGGCCAGATGCTGTCGTTTCCGTTCAACAGCTCGACGACGGTGTTCTATTACAACAAGGACGCGTTCGAGAAGGCGGGCCTTGATCCGAACAAGCCGCCGCTCACGTGGCAGGCCGTCGTCGCGGCCATGGCAAAACTGAAGGCTGCCGGGTGGGCCTGCCCCTACACGACCGGCTGGCAGTCGTGGGTGCAGCTCGAAAGCTTCAGCGCGTGGCACAACGTGCCGTTCGCCAGCGAGCAGAACGGCTTCGCAGGCAACGATCCCAAGCTGCTGTTCAATGGTCCCGTGCAGACGCGCCACATCGCGAACATGCAGGACTGGATCAAGAAAGGCTATTTCGTCTACGGCGGCCGGAAGAACGAGCCCGAGGCGAAGTTCCAGAGTGGCGAATGCGCGATGATGACGACGTCGTCGGCCGGCTACGGGACCACGAAGCAGCTCGCGAAGTTCAAGTGGACCATCTCGCCGCTGCCGTATTACGCCGACGTGCCGAACACGCCCCAGAACACGATCATCGGCGGCGCGAGCCTCTGGGTGATGGCCGGCAAGAAGCCCGAGGAATACAAGGGCGTCGCCAAGTTCCTGACGTTCCTGTCGCAGCCAAACATCCAGGAGGAGTGGCACGAGGCGACGGGCTACCTGCCGATCACGATGGCTGCCTACGACATGACGAAGAAGTCCGGCTTCTACGAAAAGAATCCTGGAACCGACGTCTCGGTCGAGCAGATGGTCGTCAAGACGACGTCCAACTCGCGCGGCATCCGCCTCGGCAACTTCGTCCAGATCCGCGACGTGATCGACGAGGAGCTCGAGTCCGTGTGGGCGGGCAAGAAGACGGCGAAGGAGGGGCTCGACGATGCGGTGAAGCGCAGCAACGAGCTCGTCGCCCGGTTCGCGAGGACGGTCAAGGCGGAGTGATCGGCGCACGTTAGAGTGGTTCGCAGCATGCCCGCGAATGCGTTGGCGATCAGGCGCTAGGCGATGGCGAGCGAAAAGCGCGTAAGGTTCAAGTCGGGCTGGCTGCCTTACGCGCTGATCTTTCCGCAGCTGCTGATCACGATCGTCTTCTTCTTCTGGCCCGCCGGCCAGGCGCTGATCCAGTCGCTGCTCGTCGAAGACGCGTTCGGCGCGAGTACCGAGTTCGTCTGGTTCGACAATTTCCGCGAGCTGTTCAACGACCAGAACTACCTGGCGTCGTTCAAGGTCACGGCGATCTTCTCGGTGCTCGTTGCGGGCATCGGCCTCACCGTGTCGCTGGTGCTGGCGGCCTTCGCCGATCGCGTGCTGCGCGGCGCGACGTTCTACAAGACGCTGCTGATCTGGCCGTACGCGGTCGCGCCGGCGATCGCCGCCGTGCTCTGGCTGTTCCTGTTCAACCCGACGCTGGGCATCCTCGCGCACTGGATGCGCGGCTTCGGCATTGCGTGGAATCCGCTGCTCGACGGCGACGATGCGCTGATCATGGTCGTCATCGCCGCCGTCTGGAAGCAGATCAGCTACAACTTCCTGTTCTTCCTCGCCGGGCTGCAGTCGATCCCGAAGTCGCTGATCGAAGCCGCGGCCATCGACGGCGCGGGTCCGGTCAAGCGGTTCGCGACGATCGTATTTCCGCTGCTGTCGCCGACGACGTTCTTCCTGCTCGTCGTCAACATCGTCTACGCGTTCTTCGACACGTTCGGCATCATCGACGCGTCGACGTCCGGCGGTCCCGCCAAGGCGACGGAGATCCTCGTCTACAAGGTGTACGCCGACGGCTTCAAGGGGCTCGACCTCGGCGGCTCCGCCGCGCAGTCCGTGATCCTCATGGCGATCGTCGTCACGCTGACGGTGGTCCAGTTCCGTTACGTCGAGCGGAAAGTGCAGTACTGATCGTGTCGACGCCCGAATCGACGCCGACTCGCGCGGCCACGCCCCGCGGCCCCTGGCTGATCCTGATGAACCTGCTGCCGGATGCGTGGCGCACGCGCACGCCGGAAGGGATGGTCGAGAACCGGCCGGTGCTGTCGTTGGTCTCGCACGTCGTGCTCGCGATCGGCATTGCGATCGTGGCGCTGCCGCTGTATGTGACGTTCGTCGCGTCGACGCAGACGGCCGAGCAGGTGCTGAACGCGCCGATGTCGCTCATGCCGGGCACGCACCTGATCGACAACTACACCGCCGTATTGACGCACGGCGCGGGCGAGGCGTCGGCGCCGGTCGGCCGGATGATGCTGAACAGCCTCGTCACCGCGCTGATCATCGCGTTCGGCAAGATCGTGATCTCGCTGTTGTCGGCGTTCGCGATCGTCTACTTCCGGTTCCCGTTTCGCGGCCTGGCGTTCTGGATGATCTTCGTCACGCTGATGCTGCCCGTCGAGGTGCGCATCCTGCCGACGTACAAGGTCGTCTCCGACCTGCACATGATCAACACGTATGCCGGGCTGACTGTGCCGCTGATCGCGTCCGCGACGGCGACGTTCCTGTTCCGCCAGTTCTTCCTGACGATCCCCGACGAGCTTGCCGAGGCGGCGCGCATCGACGGCGCGGGTCCGATGCGGTTCTTCTTCGACGTCGTCGTCCCGCTGTCGCGGCCCAACATCGCCGCACTCTTCGTCATCCTGTTCATCTACGGCTGGAACCAGTACCTGTGGCCGCTGCTGATCACGACCGACGAGGAGATGTACACGACGGTGATCGGCATCAAGCGGATGATCTCGGGCGGCGATGCCGCCACCGACTGGAATCTCGTGATGGCGACGGCAATGCTCGCGATGCTGCCGCCGGCGCTCGTCGTGCTGCTGATGCAGAAATGGTTCGTCAAGGGACTGGTGGACAGCGAAAAATGAAGGGTCTTCGCAAATTGCGCCGCGTCGCAATGCCGCGAGTCAGCGCTTTCGCGCGCAGGCAGCCGGCAGCGTGCGAGGTGCGCGACTTGGGAGTGCCGGCCGTCGCGGGTGGCGCGGCCAATCGTCCGCGCGCGCAGCGCGACGCCGATCCGCCGCGCCGGGTAACCCGCAGGCCGGTGTTCACGGACGCGGAGCGCACCCGCACGCTGGCGGCTGCCTGCGCACGGTCAGCGGATGGCATCGAATTCGCCGCCGGGAGCCTGACGTAATGGCCCGCGTCGAGCTCCGTAACGTCACCAAGCAGTACGCCAACGCCGAGGTCATCCACGGGATCGACCTGCAGGTTGCCGACGGCGAGTTCATCGTCATCGTGGGTCCGTCGGGTTGCGGCAAGTCGACGCTGCTGCGGATGGTCGCGGGCCTCGAAGCGATCACCGGCGGCGAGATCGTGATCGGCGACCGCGTCGTCAACCGCCTCGAGCCGAAGGATCGCGACATCGCGATGGTGTTCCAGAACTACGCGCTGTACCCGCACATGAGCGTGTTCGACAACATGGCGTACGGGCTGCGCATCCGCGGCCTTGCCAAGAGCGACATCGCCGAGCGCGTCAAGCGCGCAGCGGACATCCTCGAGCTCGAGTCGTTGCTCGCGCGGACACCGCGCCAGTTGTCGGGCGGCCAGCGGCAACGCGTCGCGATGGGCCGTGCGATCGTCCGCGAGCCCGCCGTGTTCCTGTTCGACGAGCCACTGTCCAATCTCGATGCGAAGCTCCGCGTGCAGATGCGCTTCGAGATCCAGAAACTGCATCGGCGCTTGTCGACGACGAGCCTTTACGTCACGCACGATCAGGTCGAGGCGATGACCCTGGCCCAGCGGATGGTCGTGATGAACGGCGGGCGCGCCGAGCAGGTCGGCTCGCCGATGGAGGTGTACGAGAATCCGCAGACGATCTTCGTCGCCGGATTCATCGGCTCGCCGGCCATGAATTTCGTCGCCGGCAAGGCGAACGGCGACGGCCGGATCGCGCTCGACCATGGCGGGCAGGCCCGCACGACGCGCAGCACGCTCGAGCAGGGTCGCGCCGTGATGGTCGGCGTCCGGCCCGAGCATCTGACGCCCTGCGGCGAGCGCGACGCGATCCTGTCGGGACCCGTCGAAATGGTCGAGAACCTCGGCGCCGATGCGCTGATCCACATTGGTCATGGCGGCAATACGGTGATCGCGCGGTTGCCGCACGGCGCGTCGCCTGCGGTCGGATCGACGTTCTGCGTCGCCGCCGATCCCGCGCGCGTGTTCGCATTCGACGCCGCCACCGGCGCGCGCCTGCGCTGACGGCCATGTGCGGCCTTCCGGCCTGGCCGTATCCGAAGTTCTGCGCGCATCGCGGTGCGGGCAAGCTCGCGCCCGAAAACACGCTGGCCGCGTTCCGCTTGGGCTACGAGCATGGCTACCGGATGGCGGAGTTCGACGTCAAGCTGTCGGCCGACGGCGTCGCATTCCTGCTGCACGACGACACGCTCGACCGCACGACGAATCGCAAGGGGCGCGCCGACGCGCTGACGTGGCGCGAGTTGGCACTCGCCGACGCGGGCACGTGGCATTCGCCGGAATATGCCGGTGAGCCGCTTGCATCGCTCGCCGCCGTCGCCGCGTGGAGCCGCGCGCGGCACGTGCGCATGAACATCGAGATCAAGCCCACGCGTGGCCGTGAGCGCGAGACCGGCGCCGCGATTGCATTCGATGCCGCTTCGCTGTGGGCGGGTAGCGACGTGCCTCCGCTGCTGTCGTCGTTCTCCCCTCTGGCGCTCGATGCCGCACGGGAGGCTGCGTCCGACCTACCGCGCGCGTGGCTCAGCGAATACTGGGTCGACGACTGGCGCGAGCGTGTCGTTCCACTCGGCTGCATCGCACTGGATCTCAAGCACACGTTGCTGACGAAGGCGCGCGTCGACGAGATCCACGATGCCGGCCTGCGCGTCGCGACGTGGACGTGCAACGATCCGGCGCGAGCCGCCGACCTCCTCGCATGGGGTGTCGACACGCTGATCACCGACGCCGTGGACGTCATTGCGCCACGTTGAACAAGGCCTTAGCCAAATAGGGTTGAACGGCCATTCAATCGCTCGACCGACGTTGCATTTGTAGGGTCGGAGGGTTCGGCGCACACTGAGTTTTCCACGACTCGGCGACACTTGCTTCATGGATAAACCCGCGACCGCTGCAGCACCTGCCCATGCCGACTTCACCGTCGTGGGAATCGGTGCGTCGGCCGGCGGATTGAAGGGCTTGCTGCAGTTCTTCGAGCGCATGCCGCCGGAAAGCGGCATGGCGTTCGTCATCATCCTGCACCTGTCGCCGAAGCACGAGTCGAACCTCGACAAACTGCTGCAAGCCGTCACCGCGATGCCGGTGATGCAGGTCAACGAGTCGATCGAGATCGAGAGAAATCATGTCTACGTGATCTCGCCGGCCAAGCATCTGTCGATGGTCGACGGCATGCTGCAGGTTTCAGCGCCGCCGTCCCAGCGCGATCGACATACGGCAATCGACCTCTTCTTTCGCACGCTCGGTGAAACGAAGAAGGCGCGGGCGATGTGCATCGTACTTTCGGGCACCGGTTCGGATGGCACGGTCGGGCTGAAGTCCATCAAGGAGGAAGGCGGCATCACCCTTGCGCAGATGCCCGACGAAGCGGAATACGACGGGATGCCGCGCAACGCCATCAGCACGGGCATGGTCGATTTCGTGTTGTCCGTCGAGGACATGCCGCAGAAGCTGATGAACCTCAGCGAGAACGCGCAGTTGATCAAGCTGCCGCACGCGGAAGATCTGCAGCCACCGGTGGAGCCCGACACGAGCCGACGCGCAGACGTCGCCTTGCGGGATGTGCTCTCGCTGCTCCGTGCGCGCACCGGACACGACTTTGCGCAGTACAAGCGCGCGACGGTATTGCGGCGCATCGAGCGGCGGCTGCAGGTCAACCAGCTGCGTGACCTTCCGACGTATCGCGATTTCCTGCGCGACAACCCGGCCGAGACGCGTCCGCTGCTGAAAGACATGCTGATCAGCGTTACGAATTTCTTCCGGGACCGTGAGGCGTTCGAGGTGCTCGAGCGAATCGCGATACCGGCCGTGTTCGAAGGCAAGTCCACCGGCGACCAGGTCCGCGTCTGGGTGGCCGGCTGCGCGACGGGCGAGGAGGCCTATTCGATTGCGATGCTGCTCGCGGAGTACGCCAACGAGCTTGCGGCGCCGCCCGGCCTGCAGGTGTTCGCCACCGACATCGATGAAGACGCCATTGCATTCGGACGCGCCGGCATTTATCCGGAGGCGATCGTGACCGACGTTCCGCCGGTGCGTCTGCGACGTTTTTTCACGAAGGAGACGGGCGGCTACCGCGTGCAGAAGCACATACGCGAGATGGTGATGTTCGCGCCGCACAACCTGATCAAGGACCCGCCGTTTTCCCGCGTCGATCTCGTGTCGTGTCGCAACCTGCTCATCTACCTCAATCGGGAAATCCAGGGCGGCGTGCTCGATATCATTCATTTCGCGCTGCGGCCCGACGGCTTCATGATGCTCGGCACGTCGGAATCGATCGACGAGACACACGACATGTTCGCCATCGTCGACAAGCCGAACCGGCTTTATCGCGCGCAGATGCGCTCCCGGACCAAGCCGCTGGCGGCGATGCTGCCGGCAGGCATCACGCATGCCGTTCCGGCGACGGCGGCGAGCCCGGTGCGGCGTCACGATGCCTACGGCGAGATTCACCAGAGCCTGCTCGAGAGCTATGCGCCGCCATCGGTCGTCGTCGACGATCACCATGCGATCGTCCACCTGTCCGAGAGCGCTGGCCAGTTTCTCCGGTTCACGGCCGGCGAGCCGACGCTCGGCCTCGTCAACGCCGTGCATCCGGCGCTGCGCCTCGATGTTCGCGCGGCGCTTCATCAGGCGTTCCAGACGATGAAGCGCGTGGAGGCGAAGCACGTCGAGCTGAAGCGTCCGACGGGTACGTCGTTTGTCGATATCACGATTCAGCCGGTGCGCGATGTGCCCACGTCGCGTACGTTCGCGCTGGTGATCTTCGACGAGGTCTACGCGGCCGATGGCGGCGACGCAACCGCCGACCAGGAAGCGGCGGCGGGCCGGAGGTCTGCAGAGGCGGAAAGCGAGCTCACGAGCACGCGCGAGCAGCTTCGCTCGACGATCGAGCAGTACGAGACGCAGAACGAGGAGCTGAAGGCATCGAACGAAGAGCTTCAGGCGATCAACGAGGAGTTGCGCGCCGCTACCGAGGAGCTCGAGACCAGCAAGGAGGAGCTGCAGTCGATCAACGAGGAGCTGACGACCGTCAATCAGGAGCTGAAGGCCAAGATCGACGAGATGACGAGCATCAACAACGATCTGCAGAATTTCATCGCCTCCACCGAGATCAGCGTGCTGTTCATCGACCGCGAACTGAAGCTCATGCGCTTCACGCCCCCGGCGCGCGAACTTTTCAACGTCATCGCGGCGGATGTCGGCCGGCCGTTGCTCGATATCACGCACCGCCTCGATTATTCCGATCTCGCCGCCGACGTCGCGAAAGTGTTCGAGACGCTGCGCATCGTCGAGCGTCACCTGACGGCCTCGAACGGGCGCTCCTACCTGATGCGCATCCTGCCGTACCGGACGACCGAGGACCGGATTCAGGGGGCCGTGCTGACGTTCGTCGACATCACCGCCCGGACCGAGAGCGAGGAGCATCTGCGCCGCAGCGAGCAGCGCTACCGGGCGATCATCGACAGCATCCGTGACTACGCGATCGTTACGACCGACCTCGACGGGCGCATCGAAGGGTGGAACGAGGGTGCGGTATCCCTGTTCGGCTATAGCGAGGCGGAGATCGCGGGCCAGCCGATCGACGTGCTGTTCGTGCCGGAGGACCGCGCGAGCAACATCCCACGGCAGGAACGCGAAACTGCGCGCGAGCGCGGTCATGCCGCCGACGAGCGCTGGCACCTGCGCAAGGATGGCAGCCGTTTCTATTGCAGCGGGGTGCTGGCGCCGTTGACCGACGGGACACTTTACGGCTACGTGAAGATCGCGCGCGACCTGACCGAGCAGCAGGTCGCCGCAGCGGAACGCGAGCGGGAATTCGCGCGGGCGCAGGCCGATCGAGCGGAGCTCGAAAACTCCAATCGCCTGAAGGACCGCTTCCTGGCGACGCTGTCGCACGAGCTGCGCAATCCGCTGAACCTGATCATGATGCAGTCCGAGATCATGCGTCGTTCGCCCGACGCGAAATCGTCGCCGACGATCGCGCGCGGCGTCGACATCATCCACCAGACGGTCAAGATGCAGGCGCGCCTCGTCGACGACCTGCTCGACGTGTCGCGGATCAGCACGGGCAAGCTCGCGGTGGAACAGCAACTGTTGCCGCTGCCGTTCGTCGTCGGCGATTCGATCGGTGCCTTGCAGAAGGACGTCGAGCGGAAGCAGATCGCGCTCGACGTGATGCTGACGCCGGAGCCGCTGATCGTCCAGGGCGATCCGGTGCGCGTCAAGCAGATCGCATGGAACCTGCTGTCGAACGCCGTCAAGTTCACACCGCCGGGCGGCCGGATCGCCGTGCGCGTCTATCGCGACGGCAAGGAAGCGCGACTCGACGTCGAGGACAACGGCAAGGGGATATCGGCCGAATTCATGCCACGAGTCTTCGAGCTGTTTCAGCAGAGCGATCCGGGGATCACGCGACGGCACAGCGGGATGGGTATCGGGCTGGCACTCGTGCGCCAGCTCGTCGATCTGCAGGGCGGCCGCATCGAAGCGCATTCCGCGGGCGAGAACAAGGGCTCCCGGTTCACCGTGTGGCTGCCGCTGTACGTTGCATCCGATCCGCGCGCGAAACCTTCTTCCGCGGGAGATTCGGCCGTCGTTGCGGCGGGGTCGCCGCAGTCGCTGCGGCACAAGGACGAGCGCGCGCCGAATGCGGCTGATTTGGATCCCATGTCGAACCAGCCGCGGCGGCTCGAGGGAATTCGCGTGCTGATCGTCGAGGACGACATCGCCAGTGCCGACGCGTTGCGCGGCCTGCTTCAAGAGGAGGGTGCAAGCGCGCGGGCGGTGCACAGTGGCACCGAGGCACTCAGCGTGACGTCAGGCCACATGTTCGACGTCGTCGTGTCGGACATCGCGATGCCCAACATGGACGGACACGCGTTGCTGCGCAAGCTGCGGGAGAATCCGCGCTACGCCGAGGTTCCGGCCATCGCGTGCACCGGATTCAACAGCGCGGGCGAGGTCGAGCAGGCGAAGCGCTCCGGATTTGCGGCCCACCTCGCGAAGCCGGTGGACGTGCCGCGGCTCATCGTTGCAATCCAGGGCGCGATCGCCGGTCGCAACCGGAACGCGATCAACTAGCGACGGTCGTCGTCCGGCTTCGCGTTGTCAGGCGGGTGTTGCGACCGCCTTCGTTCTCGCGATCGCCCGCTCGTCGATCGGCAGGTTGATGAGCCCTGCGACGATGCCGAGCGCAATTGCGAGGTACCACACGACATCGTAGCTGCCCGTCGTGTCGTACAGCTTGCCGCCGAGCCACGCGCCGAGAAAGCTGCCGATCTGGTGCGAGAAGAACGTGAAGCCCGACAGCATCGACAGGTAGCGCACGCCAAACACCTGCGCGACGATCGCGTTGGTCGGCGGGACCGTGGAAAGCCACAGCAGGCCGAGGGCCATCGCGAACACATAGACCGACACCGCCGACAGCGGCGCGAATATGAAGATCGCGATGACCACCGCACGCGCGAAGTAGATGAACGACAGGATGTGGCGCTTTGGGAGTCGTCCACCAAGCCAGCCGGTGGTGTAGGTGCCAATGATGTTGAACAGCCCGACGAGCGCGAGCGCCGTGACGGCGACGTGCGGTGGCAGGCCATGATCGGCGAGATAGGCGGGCAGGTGCACGCCGATGAACACGACCTGGAACCCGCAGACGAAGAAGCCGACCGTCAGCAGCACATAGCCGCGGTGGCCTAGGGCTTCGCTGAACGCCTGCCGCGCCGATTGCTTGAACGTGTGCGCGTGCGCGACGCGGCGCTCGACGAGCACGGCCGCGAGCGGCGCGATCACCATCGCCACGCAGGCCATCACCAGCAGCGCGCCGCTCCACCCGATGTTCGACAGCAGCCACTGCGTCAGCGGCAGCAGCGCGAACTGGCCGAACGATCCCGCTGCGGCCGAGATCCCGAGCGCCATGCTGCGCTTCTCGGGCGGAAACGCGCGGCCGAGCGCGCCCGCGATCACGCTGAACGTCAAGCCCGACAACCCGGTGCCGATCAGCAGGCCCGACGCGACGATGAATGTCAGCTCCGACGACGGGTGCCCCATCCAGAGGAGACCGAGCGCGTACAGCAATGCGCCGCCGACGACGACGCGACCCGTGCCGTACTTGTCGGCGATCATGCCGGCGAACGGCTGCGTGATGCCCCAGACGAGATTCTGGATGGCGAGCGCCAGTGCGAACGTCTCGCGGCCCCAGTGCATGTCCGTGCTGATCGGCTGCAGGTACAGGCCGAAGCCGTGGCGGATGCCCATCGCAAGCGTCATGATGATGCCGCACGACACGAGCACGACGGTGGGCGTGCGCCAGGTGGACTTTGGAAGCGATGGGGTCATTGCGAGGTTACCGTCGGATGAAATACGGGGACCGCACGCGCGTTACCGCTGCGCGCGACTCGCCGGGCGCGTCGCGCGGCGAACCGCCGGCGGCGTGTTGTCGGGATGGAGCGATTCCAGTTCGCCGAGCGTCTCGATCAGCGCATCGAGCTTGTCGACACCGACGCGCCGCTCGACTTCCCGCTGCGCGTGCGTCCAGTGCGGCTCGGCGGCTTTGAATGCCGCCACGCCTCTGCGGGTGATCGCAACCTCGCGCACTCGCGCATCGTGGCCCCGGACGATCTCAACGAGTCCGCGCTCGACCAGCGGATCGAGGTTGCGCGACAGAGCCGTCCGGTCGAGCAGCTGAGCTGCCGCCAATGCGTTGATGCGCATCGGGCCGCTCCGCGCGAGCGTTCGCAGCAGCGAGAACTGCGTGACACGCAATCCCGCCGGCGCCATCAGGTCGTCGTAGAGCTGCGTCAGCGCCCGTGTCGCGCGCCGCAGCCGGCCGCAGGCACAGGCGGGCGAAAGCGGACCCGGAGTCGCGCGCGGCGTTGCGTCAGTGGAGGTCGATGGGCGCATATGCACTCAAATGGGAGTATATGCACGTTTCTGGGCTCGCGCAACCAAAAAACGTGTCCCCGCGTGATTCAGTCCGACTGCGCCCAGCGCTTGGCGCGCTTTACCGCCTCGTGCCAGCGCTCGCGCGCAGGGCCGCCCGCGGCCTCGTTGGGCTCGAAGCGCCGGTCGACGCGCCAGTTGCGCGCGATGTCGTCGTCGCTCTTCCAGTAGCCTACGGCGAGACCTGCGAGGTACGCGGCACCGAGCGCCGTGGTTTCGAGGACCTGCGGGCGCACGACCGGCACGCCGAGCACGTCGGCCTGGATCTGCATCAGCAGGTCGTTGGCGGTGGCGCCACCGTCGACGCGCAACTCGGAGAGCGTCGTCCCGGAATCCTTCTGCATTGCGTCGAGCACGTCGGCGCTCTGGAACGCGATCGATTCCAGCGCCGCACGCGCGAGATGTCCCGCGGTCGCCCCACGCGTCAGGCCGAAGATCGATCCACGTGCATGCGGATCCCAGTGCGGCGCGCCGAGGCCCGTGAACGCGGGGACGAAATAGACGCCGCCATTGTCGGGAACGCTCGCGGCGAGCGCCTCGACGTCGGCCGCGGTGCGGATGACCTGCAAGCCGTCGCGTAGCCACTGGACGACGGCGCCGCCGATGAACACGCTGCCTTCGAGCGCGTAGTCGATCCGCGCACCGCGCTTCCACGCCACCGTCGTCACGAGGTTGTTCTGCGACGCCACGGCGTTTACTCCGGTGTTGAGCAGCAGGAAGCAGCCGGTGCCGTACGTGTTCTTCGCAAGCCCGGGTGCAAGGCACGCCTGGCCAAAGAGGGCCGCCTGCTGATCGCCCGCAATGCCGGCGATCGGCACGCGCACACCGTCGAGAAGCGTTTCCGCGCACACGCCCGACGAGTCGACGACGCGCGGCAGCACTTCGCGCGGGACGTCGAACAACGCAAGCAGTTCGTCGTCCCATTCGCCGCGGCGGATGTCGTAGAGCAGCGTGCGGCTCGCGTTCGACGCGTCGGTGACGTGCGTCTTGCCGTCGCTCAACTGGTAGACGAGCCACGAGTCGATCGTGCCGAACGCAAGCTCGCCGCGACGCGCGCGGTCGCGGGCGCCAGGGATGCTGTCGAGGAGCCACTTGAGCTTCGTGCCGGAGAAATAGGCGTCGATCACGAGGCCGGTCCTGTCGGCGATGAGTTGCGCCTTGCCGGCGGCCCGCAGTGAATCGCAAAACGCGGCGGTGCGCCGGTCCTGCCAGACGATCGCGTTCGCGAGCGGACGCCCGGTCGCTCGATCCCAGACAACGGTCGTTTCGCGCTGGTTCGTGATGCCGATGGCCGCGACGTCGCGTGCGGTAACGCCAGCCTTGGCCAGCGCCTCGTGCATCACGCCGGACTGCGTGGCCCAAATCTCGGTCGCGTCGTGTTCGACCCATCCGGGCTGCGGGAAGATCTGGCGGAATTCCTGTTGCGCCGAGCCGCGGATGGCGCCCGTCTCGTCGAACACGATTGCGCGCGAGCTGGTCGTTCCCTGATCGAGCGCGAGTATGCAGCGCATCTGGCGAATCTCCCGATGGTCGCTTCGGTTGCGGCGCGCGCAGCCGATCGCGTAAAATCAATCGTTTGCGCCGCATTGTAGCCGCCGCGGCGCGCTTGCCAGGCTTCGCCAACCCGCCGGTCGACTGTCCTCGATGCCCCTGTCCGCTCCTGCCGCTCCACGCAAGCGTCTTCATTCACGACGAGTCACGTATGAAGGATGGCAGCGCGACGACGGCTTGTTCGACATCGAAGGGCACCTGGTCGACGTCAAGGATCACGACACTGCGCTGCTGTCGGGTATGCGCCCGGCCGGCGAGCCCGTGCACGACATGTGGGTGCGCGTGACGATCGACGACGCGTTCACGGTGACAGACATCGAAGCGAAGAGCGATCGCGTGCCTTATCCGGGCGGTTGCGACGAGATCGGTCCTGCGTATCGCGTGCTCGTCGGTGCGAACCTGCTGCAGGGCTTTCGCAAGCGGCTGCACGATGCGATGGGACACACGCGCGGCTGCACGCACATCACCGACATACTGGGCTCGCTGCCGACGGCCGCCGTGCAGACCTTCGCGGGGCTCCGAGCGCGCGAGGATGCCGGCACCGGCATGCCGTTCCAGCTCGATCGCTGCCACGCGCTCGAGACGACGAGCGAGACGGTGCGCCGCTACTATCCGCGCTGGTATCGTGGCGGCGCCAAGAAACAGGAGACGACGTGAAAATTCACGAGTACCAGGGCAAGGACCTGTTTCGCAAATACGGCATCGCGGTGCCGCGCGGAATCCCGGCGTTTTCCGTCGAGGACGCCGTCAAGGCGGCGAAGGATCTCGGCGGCCCCGTGTGGGTAGTCAAGGCGCAGATCCACGCCGGCGGCCGCGGCAAGGGTGGCGGCGTGAAACTCGCGCGGTCGATGGACGAGGTCAAGTCGCTGGCGGGGACGATCCTCGGCATGCAGCTCGTCACGCATCAGACCGGCCCGACCGGCCAGCCCGTTCGCCGGCTGCTGATCGAAGAGGGCGCCGACATCAAGAAGGAGCTGTATGCGGCGATGGTCGTCGATCGCGGCTCGCAGCGCGTCGTGCTGATGGCGAGCGCCGACGGCGGCATGGACATCGAGGAAGTCGCGGCGAAGACGCCCGAGCGCATCCACAAGGTCTACATCGATCCGCCCAAGGGGCTGACCGACGCGCAGTCCGACGAGATCGCTCGCGCGATCGGCATCGGTGACGCCATGTTGCCGCAGGCACGCGCGATGTTCGGCGGGCTCTATCGGCTGTTCGTCGAAACCGATGCGTCGCTCGCCGAGATCAATCCGCTGATCGTCACCGGCGACGCGAAGCTGATCGCGCTCGACGCGAAACTGAATTTCGACGCCAACGCGCTGTTTCGCCATCCGGACGTCGTCGCGCTGCGCGACTTGGACGAGGAGGATCCAGCGGAAGTCGAAGCGTCGAAGTTCGACCTGTCGTACATCTCGCTCGACGGCGACATCGGCTGCCTGGTCAACGGCGCCGGCCTCGCGATGGCGACGATGGACGTCATCAAGCTCTACGGCGGCAACCCGGCCAACTTTCTCGACGTCGGTGGCGGTGCGACCGCCGAGAAGGTGACCGAGGCGTTCAAGATCATGCTGCGCAACAAGGGACTCAAGGCAATCCTCGTCAACATTTTCGGCGGCATCATGCGCTGCGACGTCATCGCACAGGGCGTCATCGCCGCCTCGAAGGCCGTGTCGCTCAAGGTGCCGCTGGTCGTGCGGATGAAGGGGACGAACGAGCAGGAGGGCAGGGCGCTGCTCGCGCAGTCCGGCTTGCCGATCATCAGCGCGAACGACATGGCGGAGGCTGCGCAGAAGGTCGTCGCGGCCGCGCGTGGACAGACATCATGAGCATTCTCGTCAACGGCAGCACCAAGGTCATCACGCAGGGCATCACCGGCAAGACCGGCCAGTTCCACACGCGGATGTGCCGCGACTATGCGAACGGGCGCAACGCGTTCGTCGCTGGCGTGAATCCGAAGAAAGCGGGCGAGGACTTCGAGGGCATCCCGATCTACGCGACGGTGCGCGAGGCGAAGCAGGCAACGGGCGCGACGGTCTCCGTCATCTACGTGCCGCCGCCGTTCGCCGCGGCGGCGATCGACGAGGCCGTCGACGCGGATCTCGACCTCGTCATCTGCATCACCGAAGGCATTCCGGTGCGCGACATGATCCGCACGCGCGACCGC
>Ga0207678_10002625_pt1 | contig 16374 bp, 9 predicted proteins | sample KBSC63metaG_FD_184319 | JGI IMG/M metagenome (GOLD analysis project Ga0207678, IMG submission 184319) | Corn rhizosphere microbial communities from Kellogg Biological Station, Michigan, USA - KBS C6-3 metaG (SPAdes) (version 2) | ecosystem: Host-associated > Plants > Roots > Rhizosphere > Soil ...
CCTCGCCTGCCGCAGCCTCCATCGCGCAAGCCGAAGACATCCACCACTTCGTTGAGCTCGAACTGACCCGCAGCATCGGCGACCTCGCCCTCAAGCTCCACACCGGCCGCAGCCGCAACGAGCAGATCGCCACCGACATGCGGCTCTACGTCCGCGACGCCGCCGACCGCACCCTCTCCGGCCTCCGCCAGTGGGCGCTCGCCCTCGTAGCCCTGGCCGAGCAGGCTGGCGAAGCCGTCATGCCCTCCTACACCCATCTCCAGCGCGCGGAGCCCGTCCTCGTCGCTCACTGGCTGCTCTCCTACGTCAGCATGATCGAGCGCGACATCTCCCGCCTCGAAGACTGCAAAGCCCGCATGAACCGCTGCCCCCTCGGCTCCGGCGCCATCGCAGGCGCAACCCTCGCGCTCGACCGCACCATCGCCGCCCGCACCCTCGCCTTCGACGCGCCCACACCCAACAGCATCGACGCCACCAGCGACCGCGACTTCGCCATCGAGTTCACCCAGACCCTCTCTCTCCTCGGTCTGCATATCTCGCGCTTCGCTGAAGAGCTCACCCTCTTCTCCACCGCGGAGTTCGGCTTCCTCGACCTCCCCGAAGCCTTCTCCACCGGCTCCAGCGCCATGCCGCAGAAGAAGAACCCCGACCTCACCGAACTCCTCCGCGGCAAATCCGCTCGCCTCTTCGGCGCGTCCGCCACGCTCACCCTGCTCCTCAAGGGCCTGCCCCTCGCCTACAACAAAGATCTTCAGGAGGGTCAGGAGCCAGTCTTCGATGCCGCAGACACGATCCACGGTATCCTCCAGGTTCTTCCCAACTTCACCAGCGCCCTCCGCTTCCGTTACGACCGCATGAAGTCCGCCGCCACCACCGGCTATCTCAACGCCATGGCCGCCGCCACCTATCTCACCCACAAGGGCGTTCCCTTCCGCAAGGCGCACGAGAAGATCGGCCACGCCGTCCGCTTCGCCCTCGAAACCGGACGCGAACTCGGCGACCTCACCCTCGCCGAACTTAACCAGTTCGGTCCCGAGTTCAGCGAAGACTTCTACGCATCAGTTACCCTAGAAGTAACGCTGGATTGTCACGACGTCATCGGCGGGACGGCGCGGCACCGGGTCGCACAGGCCCTTGCAGATACTCGCCAGCGCCTCGAAGCCGAGGCCGGAAAGGTTAGAGACACACATCATGTCGGTGTTTAGCTCATTGCCAGTCGTCAGCGATTCCACTTCTTCCACGCGCCCGCGTGTCGGCGGCGCGACGGTACGGAAGGCTCGGCTGCCCGACGCGGTCAACATCTTCGACCTGGTGAACTCTCTCTCCGGCGATGGCACGCTCCTCCGCCGCAGCTACGCAGAAATCTGCGAGAACGTCCGCGACTTCGCCGTCGCCGAATCCGAAAGCGGCGTATTCCTCGGCTGCGGCGCCCTGCATCTCTACGGCCCGCATCTCGCCGAGGTGCGCTCCATCGTCGTCAAGCCGGGAGCCAAGGGCCAGGGTGCCGGCGGCAAACTCCTCCAGGCGCTGCTCGCCGAAGCCGAGGAGCAGAGCGTCACCGCCGTCTGCCTCTTCACCCGCATCCCCGACTTCTTCTTTCACTTCGGCTTCAGAACGGTGGTCCGCACAACCCTGCCGGACAAGATCTACAAGGACTGCCAGACCTGCCCCCGCCTCTACGCCTGCGACGAGGTCGCCATGGTGCGCGGCCCCCTCCCAAAAGTCGCGGTACTCGGCCCCACCCGCTTCGGCCCACTGGAGCTAATCAAACTCCAGACAGGCGTCCTCCCGCCCAAAAGCTAATCCATCGTAAGGATTTGGTGAATGGAAAGTGAATGGAGAAATTGTCATCCTGAGCGAAGTCTGTCGCAGTTTCATCGCGAGAGGCGCAGTCGAAGAACCCTGCGGTTTGCTCGGACTGCCAATGCTTGACGCCATTTTCAGCCACGCTATTGAGTAGCTTGGAGCCATATTAGGTCGATACTGCCTGGTCTAGAAAGCAGCCATCTCCACCATCGCCCGATACAGGTCCTCCGGCTGCGGCAGAATCGCGTCCTCCAGCAGCGGCTGATACGCCACAAACGTATCCATCGCCGCCACACGCCGCACCGGAGCATCCAGATCGTGGAACAGCTCCTCGCCGATCCGCGCGGCAATCTCCGCCCCATACCCCCAGCTCAGCATGTCCTCATGCGCCACAATCACGCGGTTCGTCTTGCGCACGCTCTCTGCAATCGTCTCCCAATCGTAGGGAGCCAGACTCCGCAGATCAATCAGTTCTACATCTATACCCTTCGCGCGATGCAGTTTCTCGGCGGCCTGCAACGCCCTCGGCACCACCGCGCCATACGTCACGACGGTCAAGTCCTTCCCCGGCCTTACGACCTTCGCCTTGCCAAAAGGAATGCAGTACTCCGGTCCCGGATAAACCGCCCGCCCAAACGTCTCCCGATACAGCCGCTTGTGCTCCAGAAACAGCACCGGGTCATCGCAACGAATCGCCGTCCGCAGTAGCCCCAGAGCATCCAGCGCATTCGAAGGCATCACCACGCGCACCCCCGGCGTATGCGTAAAAATGCTCTCGCCGCTCTGCGAGTGATAGATCGATCCACCCGTCAAATACCCGCCAATCGGCACCCGAATCACCATCGGGCAACTGAACTCTCCATTCGACCGCCACCGGATCAGCGCCAGCTCATTCCGCATCTGGTGCATTGCCGGCCAGATGTAGTCGAAGAACTGAATCTCCACCACCGGCTTCAGCCCGCGCACCGCCATGCCAATCCCGCGCCCCACAATGTTCGCCTCGGCCAGCGGCGAGTTCCAGCAACGGTCGTTGCCAAACTCCGTCTGCAGTCCAGCCGTCAGCTTGAACACGCCGCCCTTACCCTTCAGCTTCCCTGCCCGCAGAGCCTCATCGCGCGTCGCGTCGGCCACATCCTCGCCAAACACCACAATCCGCTGGTCCCGTCGCATCTCGTCCTTCAGACACGCATTGATCAGGTCCGCCATCGTCCGTTCCGTCTTCTCGGCAGTCGGCTGCGGTTCCGTTTGAAAGCGCGCATCCAACGGGCTCAAATCCTCCGAGTACACATGCCGCGTAATCGAGTCCACCGTCGGCAGCACCGCACGGGCAGCCCTGTCCGCAGCCCGCTGCACCTCTTCATCCACCTGCCGCTCCAGCCGGTTGATGGCATCCTCATCCAGAATCCCTTCGCGCAACAGCCACATCTGCATCCGCGCAATCGGGTCCCGCAGCGAGTCCGCCTCCAACTCCGCCGCCGAACGGTAGTTCCGCTCATCGTCGCTCAGAGAGTGCGAGTACGGTCGAATCACATGCCCATGCACCAGCGCCGGCCCACGTCCCGACCTGCAGTACGCCACCGCCTCCACCATCGCCTGATAACTCGCCACCGCGTCGGTTCCATCGACCTCGGCAAAGTGAAAGTTCGGAAAATTAGCGACCAACCGCGAGATATTCCCGCCGGGAGTATTCGCCTCCACCGGCGTAGAAATCGCGTACCCATTGTCCTCGATCACATACAGCACCGGCAGCTTCCCATTGCTCGCCGTATTCAGCGACTCCCAGAACTCTCCCTGGCTCGTCGCCCCTTCGCCAATCGAGACGTATGTCACCTCGTCCCCGTGAAACTTCACATCCTTGAACTCGCGGTAATCCCCTTCGTGCTTCGCCGCCGCCTCAGGATGCCGTGCAAAATATCTCCCTGCCTCCGCGCACCCAATCGCATGAAGGCACTGCGTCGCCGTCGAAGAGGAAGGCGTCACAATATTCAGCTTCTTACTCGACCAGTGCGAAGGCATCTGCCGTCCGCCGCTCGCCGTATCCTCTGCCGCACCCACCGCCTGCAGCAACTGCTCCTCCACCGTATTTCCCAGCGCAAGGCAGATCGCACGGTCGCGATAGTAAGGAAAAAACCAGTCATACCCCGGCCGCATCGCCATCCCCGCCGCCACCAGCAACGCCTCGTGTCCCGCGCATGAAACCTGGAAGAAGATCTTCTGCTGTCGCTTCAGCACAATCTCGCGGTCATCGGTCCGTCGCGACAAATACATCAGCCGGTAGAACTCCACCAGCTGCTCCCGGCTCAGCAGAGTCTCTGCCACCGTTCCAGTCGCCTTTTTGTTCTCCGCCACAACCGTTCCAGACTGTCTTGCCATGCCCCTGCCCTCAGCAGTTCAAACAGACACTACCGAACAAGATTGTACCGGGAACGCACCCCGATTGACTTGCTCCCGTCCTCGGTTTTCCACGTCATAGTCCACTCGCCTGCGCGATTCTGTCAAGCAAAATGGGCGACCGTAAAGGCCGCCCACTCCGCAACCTCCATTGCTAAACGAACAGCGGAGCCAGCACCAGCGTAATCGTAGCCAGCAGCTTGATCAGCACGTGCAGACTCGGCCCAGCCGTGTCCTTGAACGGATCGCCCACCGTATCGCCCACCACGGAAGCCTTGTGCGCCTCCGACTTCTTCCCACCATACTGTCCCGTCTCGATAAACTTCTTCGCGTTATCCCAAGCGCCGCCGCCGTTATTCATCAGCATCGCCAGCAGTACGCCCGAGATCGTCCCGACCATCAGCAGTCCGGCAACCGACTCAGCCCCAGCCAGATTCACCGGAACCCCCGCAATCGCGGGCACCGGCAGAATCGTTCCCGGAGCAAAAATCTCAGACGTCGCCTGATAGCTCGCGCTGAAGTGCCGGAAGATCAATCCCACCGCCACCGGCAACCCCACCACCAGCAAACCGGGCAGCACCATCTCCTTTAATGCCGCGCCCGTTACGATATGCACGCACCGCCCATAGTCCGGCTTCGACGTCCCTTCCATGATGCCCGGATTCTCCCGGAACTGGTCCCGAACATCCTGCACCACCATCTGCGCCGTCCGGCCCACAGCCTTGATCGCCATCGAGCTGAACAGGTACGTCAACATCGCGCCCAGCAGCGCGCCAACAAACACCGGCACCTGCGCCAGATTAATATTCGTAAAGCTCCATCCCGCCGGCATATATCCACCGGCCAAATGAACCTTATCCGTCACAATCGCTTTCACCTCTTCCAGATAAGCCGAGAACAGCAAAAACGCCGCCAGAGAAGCCGACCCCACCGCATACCCCTTGGTCAGCGCCTTCGTCGTATTGCCCGCCGAGTCCAGCTTGTCCGTCCGCTCGCGAATCGAATCCGGCTGGTTCGACATCTCGATAATCCCGCCCGCATTATCCGTAATCGGCCCAAACGTATCCATCGCCAGAATGTAAGCCGCGCAGCTCAGCATCCCCATCGTAGCGATCGCCGTCCCGTAGATACCCTTGGCATAATCGGAAATCCCCGCCACGCCAGCCAGTCCCTGCACGCCGAAGTAGTAACTCAGCAGCAGCGCCGCGGAGATCGCAATCACCGGCATCGCCGGCGTCTCCATCCCTACCGCCAGCCCGCTGATAATGTTGGTCGCCGGTCCCGTCAAAGAAGCTCTCGCAATCGACTGCACCGGCCGGTAGCGATACTCCGTGTAGTACTCCGTAATCCACACAAACAGGAACGAAGTCACCAGCCCGACCACGCCGCAACCCAGCAGCCACAGCGGCTTCACCAGCGGCCCATCCAGCATCAGGTACACCGCCCCGGCAAATCCCAGCAGCGCCAGCCCCGACGTCACATAGAACCCGCGGTTCAGCGCATGCATCGGATCTTCTTCTTCCGTCGTGTTCACCACGAACACGCCCACCAGGCTCGCAATCAAATTGATCGCCAGCACAATCAGCGGAAACAAAATCCCCTTCACGCCGAACACTGGAAACAGAGCCGCGCCCAGAATCATCGCGCCCACATTCTCCGCCGCGGTCGACTCGAAGATGTCCGCGCCGCGCCCCGCGCAGTCGCCCACGTTATCGCCCACCAGGTCCGCAATCACAGCAGGGTTCCGCGGATCGTCCTCAGGAATCCCAGCCTCAACCTTACCCACCAGGTCTGCACCCACATCTGCGGCCTTCGTATAAATTCCTCCGCCAAGCTGCGCGAACAGCGCCACCAGCGAAGCTCCAAACCCAAACCCGACCAACTGGTACGGCACCACCTCAGGATGCGCCAACCCGCCAAAGAACAGGAACAGCGATCCCACGCCCAGCAGCGACAGCGCCACCACCACCAGCCCCGTCACCGCTCCACCGCGCAGCGCCATCTGCAACGCCTTGTTCAAGCTCGTCCTCGCCGCCGAAGCCGTTCGGATGTTCGCCCTAATCGAGCAGTACATCCCCGTATACCCCGCCAGCGCCGAGCACACTGCCCCCATCAGAAAGCTGATCACCGTCTTCATCGCATACGGAGCCGTCCGAGCCGACATGTGGTATCCCACAAACACCAGCACCGCAAGCACCACCGCAATCGCCCCAATCGTCCTGTACTGCCGCCGCAGAAACGCCTCAGCTCCTTCACGGATCGCATCCGAGATCGCCCGCATCTCCGCCGTGCCTGTGTCCGCAGCAATCACCGCCCGCACCAGCATCAGCGCGGCCACCAGCGCCAACGCGCCTACCGCCAGCGCAACCCACAGATAAATCTGCCCATCATCCCCACCAACATATACAGGCGAAACGGGAATCTGTTCCTGAACCGCCACAGCCAAAAGACTTACTACATCCATGCAAAGATCTCCTTACAACGCGAATCCACAATTTGCTTCACAAAGGGGGCAATTAGAGCATGTGCAAACAGACAGGGTCAATGCACCCGTCCAACAGGCTGCCATCTCACTTCCCTTTCCCACAATAAATCAAACGAATGGACGACCACTCTGCGCTCCTCACCTCCTTCGTGCCAGCTGCCGATATACACCCCAGCACAACTTTCTTGAGGTGTAGCCGTGCCCCGTCGCAACCACTCCGCTCCCGCCCGACCCGGTCCACTTACGCTGCCCCTCGCGCTTCTGCTCCTCTGCTTCGCCTCTCCGATAAACGCACAGATCGCCGCCATCGCACCGCACCGCTACCTCGTCCTCTACCGCAACGCCGCCATTCCCAGTGACGCAGAGGCCCACACGCGCTCTGCCGGAGCTCGTCTCATCCAGCGCAACGAACACTTCGGCATCGTCGCCGTCCAGTCCAACTCCACCGACGACGACGCCACCCTGCGCCAGCTCGCCGCCCAGCCCAACGTCGAATACGTCATCCACGATCAAATCGTCACCGCCCAACACCTCCATCTCCGGCTCGCCCCAAGCACCTTCAGCGTCACCATCGGCTCAAAATCAAGCAACCCTCCGCCACCATACGACACCTTCTACGCCACTCCCCAGAGTTGGGCCGTCCAGCAGGTCGGCGGCTACGGTCACAACGTCCCCGGCGGCCCCGCACACGGCCCCTGGGACCTCACCCAGGGCAAAGGCGTCCGCATCGCCATACTCGACAGCGGCGTCGACGCCACCCACCCCGACATCGCCCCCAACCTCGCCCTCAACCTCTCCGAAGTCGACCCCTCCGCCTACCCCAGCCCCTGCGACGACGGCTCCCCGCAGGATCAGGAAGGCCACGGCACCTGGACCGCCTCGCTCGCCGCCGGAGCCATCGGCCCAGGCACCGGACAAATCATCGGCGTCGCCCCCCAGGCTACCCTCCTCAACATCAAAGTCCTTGAGCGTATGCCCACCGCCAGCACCACCGCCACGCTCGCCAGCCGCTGCACAAGTGGTCAGGCCAGTGGCCTCCTCAGTTGGGTCCTCAAGGGCATCGACGACGCCATCTCCAACCGCGCCGACGTCATCTCTCTCTCCGTCGGAGCACTTGCCGACCTCACCACGGGCGACGGAGCCGGCCTCAAGGCCGCCTTCGACCGCGTCACCTACGCCGCAGCCCAGGCCAACATCGTCCTCGTCGCCGCCGCCGGCAACGACGGCATGGACCTCTCCAATCCCCGATACATGGAGCTCCCCGCACAATCCCGCGATGTCCTCGCCATCGTCGCCTCCACCAACCCGGCCTGCGCAGAGAACACTTCCCCCGACGCCGTCTGCACCCCCGGTCCGGTCACCCTCGCCTTCTACAGCAACCACGGCATCCCCGACGCGCTCGCCGCTCCCGGTGGCAGCTATCCCTCCGGCGACGATCAGGCCGTCAGCGGCTGGATCCGTGGAGCCTGCAGCTCCGGCAAGCCCTCCACCATCGACGGCCCACCCTCAGACGCAGCCCACAGTCTAGGCTGCTTCAACCTCGGCCACGCCGCCTACGTGCAAGCCATGGGAACCAGCGCCGCCGCCCCACTCGCCGCAGGAGCCGCCGCCCTCATACGCGCCGCCCATCCAGACTGGAGCGCCGCCACCGTCATCGCGGCTCTGCGTTCCACTGCCATCCCCACACCCGGCCTGCCCGTCCCTCAGATCAGCGCAGCAGCAGCCCTCACCCAACCCTGAAGCCTCACCCCACCGCCCCAATGACAACCGACCCGATGACAGCCGACGGAACTGCCGACCCAAGCCCGCCGACCAGAAGATAGCCGACTAGAAGATAGCAGTGTCATCCTGAGCGAAGTTGCTCACGTATTTTGTGAGCAACGGAGTCGAAGGACCTGCGGTTGCCTTTGCAGTTGCTTGTTTTCCCACCCCACGCTAATCAATCCTTCATCCGATCCCTTATGCTCTTCGCCAGCTTCTCGATCTCCTCGGCCTTTCTGGCGGCATCATTCGTGATCGTATCCTTCTGGTTTTTTTCCACCTGTTCCTTCAAAGCCGTAGCCAGCGAAACCAGCTTATTCGTATCTTGCACCATCTTCTTCTGTCGATCGCTATTCCGTGTCCGTGCCTGCTGCTCGAGAATCGCTGGCGACACCGGATCGGGCTCCCCCGCCCTTCGCCCATCGATCGAAGGCAACCCTGTAGTGCTCCGGCCCGAGGAAGGCAACGGTTGTTGAGACATCTGCCCTTCGCATACCATCCCCGAAGCCCCCGTCAGCAACGCCACCCCAACCACCGCACCGCGAAGCACTCTCATGCCACACCCCATCTCCGCATCCCACCTCAATTGCATCTTAGAACCAACTGAAGCATCCTGTGTTCAGCACAGTCCCCGAAAGCGAGACACCTTTAAATGATGCTCCTCCAGGCCCTGGCCCCGCAAGAACAGCGCTTCTCCAAGATCCTTGAGCGCGACTGGCACAACGACATCCTCGAGTTCGTCCGCACAGACATCCCGCGTCTCGTCGTCATCCTTCTTCTTGCCTTCCTCCTGCAGCGCATCGTAGCCTTCTTCGTCAACCGCATGCGCAGTCGCGCCGACAAGCAGATCGCCAACGCCCAGCGCGCCGCCCAGATCCGCACCGTAGCCGCCATCATCCGAGCCACGTCCTACAGCCTCATCGGCTTCATCGTCCTCCTGCATATCCTCTCCATCTTCAGCATCAACCTCACTCCGCTGCTTGCCTCCGCCGGTGTCGTCGGCGTCGGCATCGGCCTCGGCGCCCAGTCCATCTTCAAGGACATGCTCAACGGCATCTTCATCCTCGTCGAGGACCAGTTCAACGTCGGCGAAGTCGTCACCATCGCCGGACTCAAGGGCACCGTCGAAGACCTCACCCTCCGTCTCACCCGCCTCCGCGACGGCGACGGCACCCTCTACATCATCCCCAACAGCCAGATCGCCACTGTCGCCAACCAGTCCCGCGACTTCTCCATCGCCTCGCTCCCCGTCAGCGTCGACGCCAGCGCCAACCCCGACCGCGTCATGGCCATCCTCCGCACCCTCGCCGAAGAGGTCCGCCGCGACCGCGCCTTCAAGGACATCGCCATCTCCGATCCCGACATCCTCGGTGTAGACAAAATCAATGGCCGCGAAGTCATCTATCCCGTCAACATCCGCGTCCGCGCCAATCAGCGCGACCCCGTCCTCCGCGAGCTTCGTCGCCGCATCATCCTCACCTTCGAGAAAGAGAGCATCCCTCTCGGTATCTCCTCCAACATGCTCCTCATGCAGCAAAAACCAGACCCCACCGCCCCACCCGCCCAGCAACCCATCATCAGCTAAAGCCGTTGCCGTCGCTCTTGCCGCTGCCGTTGCCGTTGACTGTTCTCCTCAACCAGCCAGAAGAGCCCGGGTGCCCCATCCTTCGCGCCTTTGCGAAGGGTGGGAATGCACAAATTTCCCCAGCCAGTCGTTGCACTTGCAGTTGTCTGTTCCTAAATCGATGTCATCGGCACAAATCGGTGTTAAGCCTTCCCCACCAAAGCCCCACTACAAAGCCTGATTCATAGCCTCAATCAACTCATCCACCGTAGAAACCGGCGGCAAGCAACCCTTGCCATTGCAAAGCGCCGCAAAACTCCCCTCCGCCTTCAATCCCGGAAGATGCGGCAGCGTCTCAGCCAGTGCTGGAGGCAAAGCCCCAAGCTGATCCCGCCGCAGCCGGATCACGCTCTTATTCACCGCATACCGAGCCAGCGCCACAGCCTCCAGCCGTCGCGCCGCAGCGTCGTCGCCAATCACGCAAACCTGCACCGCCCGCTGCGCCATCCTCTGCACGGCCAGCCCATACGTCGCGGCATACAGCCCAAAGTGCTCGACCACACCGGCAAAGTTCTCCAGCGTCTCCAGCGCCTTCACCATAAAGTCCTCACGCCCATTCAGAGCCTCCAGCCGCAGCAGCAGAGCCGCAGCCACAGGATTCCCCGCCGGCGTAGGCGAATCCTGCAACGGCTTCCGCCGTGTCGCCAGGGCACCCAGCCGCACCTCGCCCTTCGCCGCCACCTCCGTATCGAAGAACCCGCCCCCCGTCACGTCGTAGAACCGCGTCACCGCGCTCTCCGCAATCGCCTCCGCAGCCGCGTAGTAGCGCATCTCCCCAGTCACCTCCCACGCATCCAGCGCCGCATGGCCCATGCATACGTAGTCATCCAGCACCCCCGCCACCCGCGCGCCCGCCCCACCCGCCTCGCCATAAGCCACCACATGCGCCATCACCGCAACCGGGTCCCACGCCTCCCCCAGCACGCGGTCCAGCGACTTCAGCGCGAACGCCGTCACCTCAGGCAGATCCAACACGCGCCCCGCATCTAGATAAGCCGAGATCATCATCCCGTTCCACGACACATAAATTGTCTTGTCAACATAAGGAGTAGGCCGCTTCAACCGCGCCGCATACAGCTTCTCCTTCGCCAAAGCCAGCCGCTCCTTCGCCACCTCCAGCGCAATCCCATTCGACTTCGCCACCCCCTCCAGCGTCCCCCGCACATGCAGCACGTTCTTCGCCGGATTGTGGTGCATGTCCCCAATCTCGCCAATATCGTAATAAGCGCTCGCGACAGCAAGCTCCTCCGCCGTCAACACCTCCGCCGCCTCATCGCGTGTCCACGTAAAGTAGTCGCCATCATCGTCCAGCGAAACATCCGCGTCCTGCGAAGCATAGAACCCGCCCCGTTCGCGGTCGCTCAGCCACGCATCGATCCACACAATCATCTCCCGCGCCACCCGCGCGCACTCCGGATCCACAAACGTCTGGAACCCATGCACATAGTTCTTCAGCAGCTCGCTATTGTCATACGACATCTTCTCGAAGTGCGGCACCACCCACCGCTCGTCGACCGAGTAGCGATGAAACCCGCCCGCCAGATGGTCATAGATCCCACCCTTCGCCATCTTGTGCAGCGTCACCATCGCGGCATGCTTCGCCTCTTCTCCCATCGCCGCGCCGTCGCCAATCGACACCCGCGAAGCCGCATCCAGCAGCAGGTCGATCGCCCCCGGATGAGGAAACTTCGGCTGCGACCCGAATCCACCCGACCGCGCATCGAACTGCTTCAACACGCCAGCCACCAGCTTCGCCACCAACTCCGGCCCGGGATTCCCCGCCTTTCCATTAAAAGATTCGTTATGTTCGATCGCCGCCATCACGCTCGCCGCCGAATCGTTCACCTCCTCGCGCTGTTTATGAAACGCCTCCGCCATCGTCACCAGCACTCGCCGAAATCCCGGCCTCCCATGCTGATCCAGCGGCGGAAAATAAGTTCCCCCAAAGTAAGGCTTCCCGTCAGGAGTAAGAAACGCTGTCAGCGGCCATCCACCCTGTCCACTCACCGCAGCCACCGCCGCCTGATACCGCGCATCCACATCCGGCCGCTCGTCCCGATCCACCTTCACCGGCACAAACAACTCATTGATCACGTTCGCGGTGTCCACATTCTCGTACGACTCGCGATCCATCACATGGCACCAGTGGCACCACACCGCGCCAATATCCAGTAGCACAGGCTTATCCTCTGCCTGAGCCTTCGCGAATGCGGCCTCACCCCACTCCTGCCACTCCACCGGTTGATGCATCGCCGAACGCAAGTATGCCGAGGCTGCCCGCCCCAGAGAGTTCTTCGTCTCATCGCTCATAGACCTTCAGTCTAGTTCAACCTCGCCCACCCAGCGCACCGGAAACGTCACCGTCCCATCCCCAGGTACTGTTCAACCGTCACAACTGTACGGGTGCCCCAACTTCAGAGTGCATTGAAAAGTTCGTTCTGCTTAAAGGCACGGCTTCAGCCGTGCCGCAAATCACGCATTTGCAGTGCGGCTACAGCCGCCGAGGTACGGTTTTTTCGCCATGAGTCGACTTCAATCTCCACGTCGCAAAAGACCACACATCGATCACGTAGCGGAAGTCCGCATCCCCAAAAACAAAAGGCCCGAGCCGAAGCCCGGACCCGTCTCACGCCCCATCCCCTACATCGCCGGCGGGGTAGGATTAATCACAATCGGCTTCGGCCCTTCAGGCTCCTTCGGAGCCGTCAACCCCGGAACCACCGGAGCCGTTCCGATCACACCCGTAGCCGCCGCCTGAATGCTGATCCCGTACTTGTCCAGCGTATTCGACAGCAACTGCGACAGCGCGATCCGGTCCTTGGCATAGATCGCCGTAGCCGAAATCACATTATTCTCTGCCGCCGCCAGATTTCTCTGCTGCTGCAAGACCAGCGCCGTCGTCGAAGCTCCCAGCTTGTACTTCTTCTGTTCCGCATCCAGGCTCTGTGCCGCAAAGTCACGCGCCGCCTGCGACGCATTCACCTGCGCCCGGTCGTTGGTCAGCGCATACTGCTCGTTGATCACCTGAATCCGAATCTGCGTATAAAGCTGCTGCAACCGCATCTGCGACTGCCGGTACTCCATCTGCGACCGCGCCTGATCGGCCTGTGCCACCCGGTTCCGCAGCGGAATCGTGATGTTCACCCCCACGCCCTTGTCCGGCGAAGAGTTGTTGAACACGCTCTGCAACGTACTTCCGTAGCTGATCGGCGCTACCCCAGGCACGCAAGGCACAAACGGTCCGGTAAACCCGCCGCAGTTCTCATTCGGATTCTGAGATCCGCCCAGCCCACTCCCGCCGTAGAACGCATACGCATCCACCGTCGGCAACAGCCCGTTCCTGATCGCCTTGATCGTGATCTCGTTATTCTTCATATTGAGCGCAGCCTGCTCAATCTGAGGATTGTTGGCGTACGCCTCCTTGACCAGATCCTCCACCGGCATGTCTTCTTCCGGCAACCGGTCGAGGCTCACCCGGTCCGTCGGAACCACCGGCGCAGTCGAAAGCTGCGGATCGTTCAAGTTCCGCGCAATCGCCTGCTTCATCAGCAACTGCTGATACTCCAGGTTCGTCTTCGACGCCACCAGCGCCTGCTTATCGCTCGCCACCGCGCTATCGGAGTTCACCACATCCAGCGGAGCCAGCGTGCCAATCTCCAACTGCTTTCGATTGTCCGCCGTCAACTGCGACGACTGGGCCAGCGCCCGTTCCTTCGCCTGCTCATCCTCATACGCACTCACCAGCCCCCAGTAGATATTCTCCACCTGGGTCACGGTATACAAAAGCTGCGCGCGAAACGCCGAGTCCGTAATGCGCCGGTCGTTCTTCGCCTGCAGGACAAACCGCCCGTTCACACCCCAGCCAAATCCCTGCAGCAGATGCTGCGTCACCCGAGCCTGAAAACTCGACTGCAACGTCGGGCTATAAGTCGTTCGCTGATTGTTGGTCGTCTGGCGAGTATTGTTGAACGAAAAGTTGAACGCCGTACCCGTCACAAATCCCTGCTGGTATCCGAAGTTATACGTTCCCGTACCCTGGGTCAGCGAAGGAGTTCCCGTAAACAACGTATTCGGCTGCTGCGTGCTGGCCGACTCATACTGAATCGTTCCCGTCAGCACCGGATCCCGCAGTTCAGGTGTAGGTCCGCCGCCATTCGTGCTCAACACCAGTCCCTGCGCGCCCGTACCGCCGCCGCCTGTGCCGCCCGAAGTGCCGCCCGGCCCGCCGCCACCCGGCCCGCCGCCACCCACGACCGTCGTCCCCGAACCGCCCAGCGTATTTGCCACCAGCCCGGTCGAAACGCCACGCAGAAACGATCCCGCCTTCGCCCTCAAAATATCCGTATCGGCGATATCCAGGTTGATCCGCGCGATCGCGATGTCGTAGTTATTCTCCAGCGCCAGCGTAATCGCATCCGACAGGCTCAGATAAATCTTCCCGTCTCGCAGCAGTGAGTCCAGCTTGGGCGTATTCCCCAACCGCGTCGGCGCAACATCGGTCGACGTATACGGCGCAATCGGATTCCAGAAATGACTCTTCGGCTTCGTATAGTCGACGCCCGTATCCCGCAGATATAGTGGCTCCGTCAGCTTCGGCGTCGGAGCCTGCGGCAACCCGGCCTGCCCCGTCGTATCGTTCTGCACCGTCTGCGACGTCGCCGGTGCGGTCGGGTTGGTCTGTTGCGCCATCGCCGGTTGTATGTTCAAGCTCATCAGCATCAGTCCAATGCTCGCTGCCGCCTGCATATTTCTTAATCTCACGTTGCGCTCTCCAGCTCTTCCCTTGTTCTTAATCGCTCAAACTCCACACTTCTCCGTGGAACTATCTTCAAATCAATCTGTATCAATCCCTTTAAGACGCACTGCACCTTCGATAGGACTCTTAAAGATATTGCCGGCCCAGGCACTCCATCGTTCCGAATCCTGCGGTTGTGCACAGATACGCACCCACGTCCCGCTTCGTTCCAATAACTCCCTCAAAATATGCGAGTCAGCCGCCCAAGTATATCAACCCCCACCCCCTGAGCCTCATCTCACTCTCCACCCGTCCCTCCGATGTAAACCCTCAGCCGGATCGTGCCGCTCTCATACGCGCCCCGAACGTTCGGGTGCCCATCTTCGCGACAGCTTTATCGTCGCTAAGGTGGGCATTCGCGCAAATGCGCGAACCGCCTTCGTTCAACCAACCAAACCCCTTCGGGTGCCCCATCCTTCGCGCCTTTGCGAAGGGTGGGAATGTAGTCTCTTCCCCAGCCCGTCTGTGCCGTTGCCGTTCTCTTTGGACCACCAACACACAACCCACGTCCTCGTGATACCGTCCGAACATCCCCATGTCGCACTGGAAAGCCACTCTCGCCTACGACGGAACCCCCTACAACGGTTGGCAGATCCAGCCCAATCTCCCCACCGTGCAGGGAACCCTCGCCGAAGCCATCCAGCGCATCACCGGAGAATCCGTCCTCCCCCAAGGCTCCGGCCGCACCGACACCGGAGTCCACGCCCTCGCCCAGGTCGCCACCTTCTCGCTCACCGTCCCCATCCCTCCCGCCAACCTCCACCGCGCCCTCAACCACGCCCTTCCCCCCAGCATCCGCGTCCTCTCCATCGAGCACGCACCCGAAGCCTTCCACGCCCGTCACCACGCCCTCCGCAAGACCTACGAGTACCGCATCTTCCCCCGCGTCCCCTACCCCGTCACTCTTCCCGCCATCGAGCGCATCTGCCCTCCCACCCTCGCTCCCTACGTCTGGGACTGCCCTTTCCCTCTCGACTTCGCCATCCTCCAGAACGCCGCCGATCACGTCCGCGGCACACACGACTTCACCTCCTTCGCCGCCGTCGACCCCGACCTCGCCACCCGCGAAAAAGTCGCACCGCCTTCTATTCCCTTGTCCCCGGTCCCTGGTCCCTGCCTTATCCGCACCATCCACCACTCCACCTGGCACCGCCGCGACGGCCTCCTCATCTACACCGTCACCGGAACCGGATTCCTCCATCACATGGTCCGCAACCTCGTCGGCACCTTCGTCGAAGCCGCCTGCCGCCGCATCTCCGCCGACGACATCCCCGCCATCCTCGCCGCCCGCAACCGCTCCGCCGCCGGTCCCACCGCTCCCGCCCGTGGTCTCTTCCTCGTCGAGGTTGAATACTGATGCCCGCCTCCCCACAACTCCGGGTGTCCCATCTTAGCGACAGTCTCATCGTCGCTAAGGTGGGGATTCGCGCGGAAGCGCCGACCGACTTCCTTCAACCAACCAACCTCGCTCGGGTGCCCCATCCTTCGCGCACTTTGCGAAGGGTGGGAATG
>Ga0207678_10002626_pt1 | contig 16370 bp, 15 predicted proteins | sample KBSC63metaG_FD_184319 | JGI IMG/M metagenome (GOLD analysis project Ga0207678, IMG submission 184319) | Corn rhizosphere microbial communities from Kellogg Biological Station, Michigan, USA - KBS C6-3 metaG (SPAdes) (version 2) | ecosystem: Host-associated > Plants > Roots > Rhizosphere > Soil ...
CCGCCGCCGCTGCCGTCCTGGGGGCTGATGATCGCCGAGGGCAAGGACTACATGTTCTTTTCGCCGTGGGTGATCATGATTCCCGGCGTCGCGCTCGCTGTTCTGGTGCTCGGCATCAATCTGGTCGGGGACGGGTTGCGCAATCTGCTCGGCGCGGAGCGGCTGCGATGAGCGCGCTGCTGGAGGTCGAAGGACTTGAGGTCAGCTTCGGCGGCCGCACCGCGGCGGTGCGCGGCGCTTCGTTCCGGGTCGAGAAGGGCGAGACCCATTGCCTGGTCGGCGAATCCGGCTGCGGCAAGTCGGTGACTGCGCTCGCGGTCATGAGCCTGTTGGCGCGCGGCGGCCAGCGTTCGGCGAAAAAGATGAGCTTTGCCGGCACCGATCTCACCGCGCTGTCGGATCGTGAAATGGCGCGCCTGCGCGGCAACCGCATGGCGATGATCTTCCAGGAGCCGATGACCAGCCTCAACCCGGCCTTCACAATCGGTTCGCAGATGGCGGAAGTGCTGACGCGCCACAAGGGAGGCTCGCGCGCCGCAGCACTTGACCGCGCCGCCGAACTGATGGGCCGCGTCGGCATCACCGCGCCCGGCATGCGGCTCGGCCAGTTCCCGCACCAGCTCTCGGGGGGGCTGCGCCAGCGCGTGATGATCGCGATGGCGCTGATGTGCGACCCCGAACTGTTGATCGCCGACGAGCCGACCACCGCGCTCGACGTTACCGTGCAAGCACAGATCCTGCGGCTGCTCGCCAGCCTCAAGCGCGATCTTGGACTCTCGATCCTGCTGATCACCCATGACCTCGGCATCGTCGCGCGCATCGCCGACCACGTGTCTGTCATGTACGCTGGCGAAGTGGTGGAGCGTGCGACGACCGCGGAACTGTTCCGTGCGCCGCAACATCCCTACACGCGGGGTCTGCTGTCCTGCGTGCCGGTGCCGGGCCGAGTGCAGCGCGACCGGCCACTCGGTTCGATTCCGGGCGTGGTGCCGGCGATCGGACCCGGCTTTGCAGGCTGCGCCTTCCGCTCGCGCTGTACCCACGCCGTGGAAACATGCGCACGCGAAATTCCGCGGCGGCAGGCGGGCGAGGCGCACGATTATCTTTGCCGGCTCGAGCCGGACTGGGCGGAGTTGCAACCCGCATGACCGCTGCGATCGAGGTCGAGAATTTGCGATGCGAATTCCGCGTCCACACCGGCTTGATGTCGGCTGAAAAGCGCGTGGTCGCGGTGGACGATGTCACCTTCAGTGTGCCGGCCGGCAGCGTGCTCGGCATTGTCGGCGAATCCGGTTGCGGCAAATCCACGCTTGCGCGCCTGATCCTCGGGCTGCTCAAGCCGACGGCGGGCACGGTGCTGGTCGACGGCAAGCGCCTGTTCGACCTCGACCGCAAGGCGCGCGCCCGGCTGATCCAGCCGGTGTTCCAGGATCCGTTCGCCTCGCTCAATCCGCGCCGGAGCATCAAGGACATCGTGGCGCTGCCGCTGGCCGCCCAAGGTACCTTTTCTCGCGCCGAGATCGAGCGTCGGGTCGGCGGCATTCTCGAACGCGTCGGTCTATCGGCCGCGATGGGCGAACGGATGCCGGCGCAATTGTCCGGCGGGCAGCGCCAGCGCGCGGCGATCGCGCGGGCGCTGGTGCTGGAGCCCAGGATCGTGATCTGCGATGAGCCGACCAGCGCGCTCGACGTCTCGGTGCAGGCGCAAATCCTCAATCTGCTCGCCGATTTGCGCCGCGACCTCGGACTGACCTATCTCTTCATCAGCCACAATCTCGCAGTCGTGGAGCACGTCGCCAGCGAGGTCGCGGTGATGTATCTCGGCCGTTTCGTCGAGCGCAACGAAACCGACGCGCTGTTTCGCGAGCCCGGCCATCCCTATACCCGGGCACTGCTGCAAAGCGTGCTGACGCCGGAGCCGGGCAAGGGCGTGCCCGATATCGGCCTCGGCGACGTCATGCCGGATCCGGCCAATATTCCGCCGGGCTGCCGCTTCAACCCGCGCTGCCGGATCGCGATCGAGCGCTGCCGCCATGAGGCACCAGCGCGCATGGTCCGTCCGCCGCAGGGAATGGTAGAGTGTCATCTGGCATAGGCCGTGCTTCACCCACTTCACAAGACACCGATCATGGAGGGCGATATGCGTATGCGAAACAAGTTTGGTGGCGCGATGCTGGCGGCGGTTCTGCTCGGCGCCGGCGCGATGCCCGCGACAGCTCAGAAATCCGCCGACACGCTGCGGATCGTGATGCGCGACGCGCTTCCCAACATCGATCCCTACTACAACAATCTGCGCACCGGCGTGGTGATGCATCACCAGGGCTGGGACGCGCTCGTCTACCGTAACCCGGACACCTTCAAGCTCGAGCCGCTGCTCGCAACCGAATGGTCGTTTCCGGATACAACCACGATCGACTTCACCTTGCGCCCCGGCGTCAAATTCCACGACGGCAGCCCGTTCACCGCCGATGACGTGGTCTACACCATCAATCTGATCGCCGATCCGGCGAGCCGGCTGTCGACGCCGGCGAACTACAACTGGCTCGACAAGGCGGAAAAGACCGGCGATCTCTCGGTGCGCGTCAAGCTGAAGCGGCCGAATCCCGCGGCGCTGGAATATTTTGCGCTCGTTATTCCGATTTACCCCAAGGCCTATCGCGAGAAGGTCGGCGCGGAAGCTTACGCCAAGGCGCCGATCGGCGCAGGCCCCTACAAGATGACCAAGGTCGAGCCCGGCGTCTCCATCGACTTCGAACGGTTCGAAGATTACTGGGCAGGCAGTCCCAAGGGAAAGCCCGCGATCAAGAAGATGAGCGTGCGCTTCGTGCCTGACGCTGCGACCGAGATGACGGAATTGCTCGCCGGCCGCGCCGACTGGATCTGGAACATGAACCCGGACCAGCTCGATCCCGTGAACCGGATGCCGCATCTGCAGGCCGTGCGGAAAGAGTCGATGCGGGTCGGCTATCTCTCGCTCGACGCCGCCGGCCGCACCGGCGCCGACAATCCCCTGACCAAGCTCAAGGTGCGTCAGGCGATCTGGCACGCGATCGATCGCAAGGCGATCGCCGAGAAGCTGGTCACCGGCGGCAGCCGCGTTCCCGCGGCCCCGTGCTTCCCGTCGCAATTCGGCTGCGATGCCGAAATCGCAGTGGCGTACAACTACGACCCGGCGAAAGCGAAGCAGCTTCTCACCGAGGCCGGCTATCCCGACGGCTTCGAGGTCGAGCTTGCGAGCTATGTGCTGCCGCAATGGGGTTCCTCGGTCCAGAACTACCTGCACGCGGTCGGCATCCGCGCCAAGCTCAACCAGCTCCAGACAGCGGCGTTGATCCAGCGCGCCAAGGCGGGCGAGTTGCGCGCCTATCTCGGAAGCTGGGGCAGCTTCTCGATCAACGACGTCTCGGCCTTTCTCCCGAACTTCTTCGACGGCGGCGCCGATGACTATGCGCGCGATCCAGACGTGCAGAAAGCGCTGATGGCCGGCGGATCATCCATCAACCCGGAGGTACGCAAGGAGGCCTATTCGGCGGCGATCAAGAAGATCACCGAGCAGGCCTACTGGGCGCCGCTGCACACCTACGTCACGACCTACGGCCACTCCAAGCAGCTCGACTTCACGCCGTACCCGGACGAACTGCCGCGCTTCTATCTGGCCAAGTGGAAGTAGGCGCGGCGCGATATGCAATGATGGCTGAGGTCAGGCCGTCCAGAGCAGGATGAGAACGAGGTTGGGCCGATACGGCGGCCCAACCCGTGCCCGGACGTGAGTGCCGCGAACCGGGGTCCATTTCTACTTTGCATGGGGTTGTTTTCGATATTTTTGTCCCGGCCCTGCGGTCTCCCGCCCATGAGGGGGACGGCTTGGTCCGGCGACGGAGCGTCAGCTCGCCGGCAGGCCGGCCGCGATCATCAACTGCATGATCCGCTCGGACGCTTCGATATAGATCGGGCTGGAATTCTTCTTGGGCGTCGGAACGTTCTGATAGGTCGAGCCAGGCCGCAACTCCATGCCCTTTTCCATCGCAGCCCTGGCTTCCTCGGTCTTGCCCATTTGCTGATAGGCCGCCGCCAGCAGCATGTGCGTGCGGCCGCTGGCTGCCGTGATCGCAATCGACTTCAGTAGCCATGGCACGGCGTCTTCAGCTCGGCCCATCATCATATTGGCCCAGCCGGCGCCGATCATCCACGTCCAGCGCGAGACCTGCGGGGTGTCGAAGCGGTCCGCCTGCTTGAACGTCGCCAGCGCATCCTCGAAGCGTCCGGTCTGGATCTGGGCAAGGCCGACATGATACAGCGCGATTCCGTTCCAGGGATCGAAGCTCAGGGCTTTCGCGCAAGCGACGAGGCTGGCGCTGAACTGATTGGTGGCGTTGAGGAAGCGGCAATAGGCTTCGAGCGCCGGAATATGATTGGGTCTTGCGCGCAACGTCCGCTGTAGCAGCGCCTCGGCCTTGGTTTCCGCCGGCTCGCGCTCGCTCGGGCTCAACCACACCATCTGCACGCCGCGCATCAGGAGTGCGGCCAGCGCCACCTGTACCTCGACATTGTCGGGATCTTCGGCCAGCGCTTTCTCCAGCATGGCCTGCGCCGCCTGAAAGCGTTCCGGCGAGGTCTGCTTGATATGGGCGGTCGCCTGTTCGATCACGACCTTGCCCTTTGCGGCCGATGGCGTGTCGGCATTCAGCATTTCGTTGATGCGCAGCGCCAGCGCGTGGCCGACGCCGGCCGCCAGCCGGGACTGCTGCCTCTGCAGGTCCGTATCCGCAGAGTTGACCTGATATGACGCGGTCCACTTGACCTCGCCGGTGGCCGCCTCCGTCATGCGCGTCCGTATCGTCCAGCCCTGCTCGCTCTTCTGCAGATCGCCTTTCACCACGAAGTCGGCCTTGGGTGCGGCCGCATCGGAAACCAGAACACGGATGTTTTCGATCTTCGCCAGCCCGTCGGTGAGCCGGCCGCTCACGTCCGCGGCCATCTGGGCGACGAGGGGATCGTTGCTCTCGTCCGCGATCGGCATCACCGCGATGGTCGCAGGCCCGCGCGCAAAGATCAGGCCGGGGCGCAACATCCACAAGGCGACCGCCGTGCACAGGATGGCGAGCCCCGCGACAGAAGCGAAGGCTGCGCGGCGATGCCGGCCGAAGCCGAAAAACTGTTTTGCGGATTCAATGCTCGTTTCGGCGGTCGCCGTTTGGTCTGATACGGCGGGCGCAGGCTGGGCGGTCGAGGTCGCTTCCGGCGCAGCTGGGACTTCGGCCGCGGTTACTTCGGCCTCGGCCAGGCCGGCGGTCACTTCAGCGGTCACTTCGGAGGTCACTTGGGCCTCGAACAGGTAGCCGCGCCCCGAAATGACCCGGACCAGCTGGCGCTTGTCGTCGGCCAGCGCGGCGCGGATCTCGCGGATGCACTGAAACAGGCTGTCCTCGCCGACATGGACGTTCGGCCAGACCGCTTCCATCAATTGCTGCTTGCTCAGGACGCGGCCGGCATTTGCGGCGAACAGCCGCAGCATCTCCAGCGCCTTGGGCCGAAGCTTGATCGTCTCGCCGTCGGGCCGGCGCAGCTCGGCGCGCTCAGCATCGAGCTCGAAACCAGAAAAGCGCAGCACCCGTCCCCCTAAACCGGCGGCTGTCCCCGTTTAGCCGCCAGATCGACCGCAAAATGTGCCCCAACGCACAAGCGCGCCGAATATCAGAAAAATTTCAGAATGTCTCAACAGCAATCTCAGGACGTCCAGAGCGCGAGATGACAGGTAAGGGCGAAGTTGAAGCGGAGATTCGCGCCGAGATGCGATGACCATGTTCATGGGACAGTTCACCGATCCGTTCACCGATGGGCGCGGTGACGCGGCCTCCACGCTTGGCGGCGCATCCTCGAATGCCGCTGATGGCGGCGCCGCGAGCCGTCTGTTTGGGACCGCCGCCGGGGCCGATTACCGGTTCTGGGCATATACGCTCGTCGGCTTTGCGCTGGCCGGCGGCGGTACCAATTTCTCCGTCACCAATGGCGGCAAGGGGCGATCCGGCCTGTCTCAGGCCGAGGCGTTCCTGCGCCACCACAGGAGCGGCGGGGACGCGCCGCGCGAACGAAGGACGCCGCGCAGCTACGCCGGCAACGGGGTCGTACGCTATGTGTGGTGAGCTTCACAAACGGACCAGCATCTTCATGCTAAAAGCAGTTCGCGCTGCCCAAGACCATGGCCTTGAAGAAGCCAATCAGCCCGCCCAGCAAGGATCGAACAGTATGGATGTCCAGAACCTTGCCCAGGTGAAGGCCGAACTGACCCATCTCGCTCGTCTGGCGGAAAGACACGAGACCAACGTGGCTAGTTTGAAACGCCTGAAGGAAGCCTGTGACGCGCTGCGTGGCCAAGGAAGCGAAGTCATGGGGGTTTCGGCTGCACGAAGAGCGTAGCCGTCGAATTCCAGGCAATCCACGTCTCGGCGTGCGGAAAGATGGATTGCTTCCGCCTTCGCTCGTTGAGCTTCGGCGGACACGTCACTGCGCTCGCAATGACGGTTGAGATCAGCCGCCGTTCAACCGCTCGCTACATGTACGCCGGGCTTGCCGCCCGCATTCCATTTTCCGCCGATCGCGCGCTCGATCTGCGCCGCTAGTTGCAACAGCAGCCCATCATTGGCCTGTCTGGCGATCGCCTGGATGCCGAGCGGCAGGCCGTGCTCATGGGTGGCGAGCGGCAGCGAGATCGCGGGGATGCCGCAGAGATTGGCGAGCGGCGTGAAGGCAAAATTGCGCCAGAGATTTCCGAACCAGTCGAGCACGTCAGGATTGTCGCTGATCGTAAGGTACTCGGTCGTGCCGACCTTCGGCGTCGGCAGCGCGGTGATCGGCGTCAGGATGATGTCCCAATCCTCGAAGAACGCGCCGAAGCCGCGCGATGTCGTATTGAACACCGCCTGCATCCGCGCCCGGTCGGCATAGCTGGTGTTGCGGCCATGCTCCCAGATCCGGATATTGATCGGTTCGATCAGATCGACTGGCGGCGCCTCCAGCCCGCGCGCGGCGAGCATATTGCCGATGACGACGGCAAAGTTGCTGATGTAGCAGGTGGTCTGCGCCGCAAACGCTTCGCGATAATTCAGCTCCGGCAGCGCATGGTCGACATGGTGGCCGAGGCATTCGAGGAAGCGCCCGACCTTTTCCAGCTCGGTCACGATGTGCGGCGTTGCTTCGTAATCTCCCCATTTGTGCGACAGTGCAATCTTCAGCCGCGCCGGATCGTGCGTGATCATTCGGGTGTAGGGCTCAGGCGGACTCCAGAACGGCATGAACTCGCCCGGCGCCGGGCCGCGGCAGGCATCGACGAAGGCCGCGGTATCGCGCACGGTGCGTGACTGGCAGCCTTGAATGGAAACGAGCCCGCTGAGGTCGGACAGCAGCGGCGACAGCGAGAACACGCCGCGCGAGACCTTCAGTCCGATATTGCCATTGACGCCAGCCGGGATTCGGATCGAACCGCCGCCATCGGTCGAATGCGCAATCGGAACGGCGCCAGCGGCGACCATTGCAGCGCTGCCGGCCGACGAGCCGCAGGTGGTGTAGTCGGTATTCCAGGGATTGCGCGTGACGTAGACGGCGGGATTGTCCGCCGAGCTGCAGACCCCGAATTCCGGCGTGGTGGTGCGGCCGATCAGGTTGAGTCCGGCCTCGCGCATCTTTCTGGTCATGAACGTGTCGGCGGCGGAGCGATTGCCGCGCATGTAGAGCGAGCCCATTTCCTGCAGGCGGCCCTTCATTGTCGGGCCGAGATCCTTCATCAGGAACGGCAGGCCGGCAAACGGCCCGTCGAGATTGGTGCCGTCAGTGGCGGGATCGGCGACGGCGTCATCGAAGACTTCGACAACACCGGTAAGCGCGGGATTGACCTTGGCGATGGCGGCGGCCGCCTGCGCGGCCAGCTCCGCGGCCGTCAGCTCGCCCTTTGCGACGCGCGCAGCCAGCGCAACGCCGTCATGATCAGCCCATTCTTCCCAGCTCATCGGCAAGTTCATTCGATCATCCTCCCGGAACAGCTTTTGTCCCGGCGCACGGGATGCTGTCGCTCATTCGTTGTTACGCCGTCAAACCTTGATGAGGCGGACCTTCGTGCCCCAGGGATCTGCGGTCTCGATGCCGTTCTCGATCGCTGTGGTCGGTACACCGACCTGCCGCAAGCGCTGCTCCTGGGCCTGCAAAATCTCCTGCTCCGCGACCTCGAGCGAAAACCACACAAGCCCCGTGGCCGTATCGTCGCGCGGGCCGGCGCCGGCGCTCTGCCAGACGTTGATGCCGAGGTGGTGATGGTAACGCCCCGACGACAGGAACGCGGCGCCGCTGCGCTTGCGGGTCGGGTCGAAGCCGATCGCGCCGCCGTAAAAGCGGTCCGCTTGTTCGAGATCGCCGACGCGCAGGTGCATGTGGCCGATGCGCAGATCGTCGGGCGCCTTGGCGTAGTTGGTCGTCTGCGTATCCGTCAGGGCCAGCAGGCCGTCGATGTCGAGCTGGTCGGTTGCCATTGCGACCGAGCCGCCATCCCATTTCCAGGTTTCGGGCGCGCGGTCGGCATAGACCTCGATGCCGTTGCCTTCGGGATCGTCGAGGTACACGGACTCGCTGACGAGATGATCGGCGAAACCGGTCAGCGGGACCTTGTTTTTTGCCGCGTGCACCAGCCAGCGTGCGAGGTCTGTGCGCGTCGGCATCAGGAACGCGGTGTGGTAGAGCCCAGCCGCGTTCGGCGCCTCGCGCGGGGCGCTCTCGCGCCGTTGCAGATGGAGCAATCGCACGCCGCCAGCGCCAAGGAGCGCTCCCATCATCGACCGCGCCATGACGGTGAGACCGATCGCGTCGCGATAGTAATCGGCGACGAGATCGAGGTTGCGCACGCGCAGGTTCACCATGCCGATCCGCATCGGCGTTCGGTTGGCGAAGGTCGGCCCTCCGCCGCCCGACGTTCCTTCGGCCTGCGCCGCGGCGATCGCTGCTCCGGAGAGCGAAGAAGCGCCTGCGAGGTGGAGCAGGGTGCGCCGCGTCAGGTCGATGGTCATCTCGGGTTCCTTTAGTTCGCCAGCGACGCGCTCTCGCACAGGATGGGAACGGAGCGATACCCATCGTCTCAGCATACGTCCTCATCGAAGGTGGTCGCAACGCCGCAGGACCTCCCGGAACCATCGTCGCAGCAGAATGTTTTCCCTCGGGCAAGCTGTTTCTGGGCCTTCGGAGACGAAAATGATCCACGTCGCGGCAGCAATTTTCGCAGCAATGTTGAGCGTCAGCACGGCGGCCGCCCAATCGACCGCGGCCTCGAGCGACAAGCCGGAAACGGCCTGCACTACGTCGCCGACTGCCACGACGGGCAAGGGCGAGGAGAAGACCGCCAATTCGATGGCCGTCGAAAAGAGCGCCGTGCTGCCCGATGCCGGAGGCTCGAATTCGGCCGCGCCGACGGTGCAGAGCGGTGGCAAGCCGCTGAAGGTGTCGCCGGATTGCCCGCCGGATTCCAAGCCGAAATAGCGCCGACGACCGGGTGCCACTTCGGTCTCGATCGGGGTTTTAACTCGGTCCAGACCTGCGTCTCACCCGTTTATCCATCGATCGTCTCCTCCTCGGCTTCCTGCGCTCCTCCGAGCAGCTTGACGTTAAATTTGCCGCTCGCGAAGAGCATGTCATCGAGCGCCTCGCGAAGATCGGCAGACTGAATCGTTATGCCGCCGTCCCGGCCGATGCTCGCCTGCGCGGTGCGCCGCATCAATTCCTTGATGAAGGCGGCGCTGACACCGCTGGTGCGGTGCGCGGCTTCGATGACAAAGGCTTCATCGAGAGCCAACCCCTTGCCGTAGAGCTGGATCAGCTTCCTGCGACCGATGTCGTCTGGTAGCGGAACTTCGATCGCCTGGTCGATCCGGCCAGGACGATCGGCCAGCGCGCCCTCGAGTTGCTCGGGTCGATTGGTGGTGAGGACAAAAAGGATGTCGGCATCCTCTTTCAAGCCGTCCATTTCGTTGAGAAGCTTGTTCAGCAGCGACTCCTCGCAAGGTCCCATCATCTCGCGATCACGCGCGATGAGATCGACGTCTTCGATCACAACCATGGCCGGCTGTAGCAGGCGAGCGAGGTTCATGTAGGCTCCAAGCAACGCCATCTGCCCTGCCGTGATGATCAAGGTCGTGTGGCCGGGGAGGTTGCTGGCGAGGTAACGGATGGTATGCGTCTTTCCCGTGCCGGGCGGCCCGTACAGCAGGATGCCCTTGCGGGTAGACTGTTCGAGCCGGCGCAGTCGTGCGCGGTCTTCCACAAAGTTCAGGACATTGCGGTCAAGCAGCTTCAACGTCGCCTCGGGCAGGATCACGCTTTGCCGTTCAACCCGCGGCAGCCTGTGAACCATCAAGCCCTGCGACCTTCCCCGATAGCTCGTGCCGACGTCAAATGAGAGAACCTTGCCGCGGTAGCAACGCGCGATGTCGACCGCGCTCTCGATATCGGAAAATGAACGCCGCACGAGCTCCGCACTCGCCGAACCGGCAGGAGCGAGGATTTCGATGCGAATGCCTATTTCTTCGCCGTGCTCACGATGAGCCGAGAGCAACACCGCGTAGTGCAGATTGTCACTTGTAACGCAAAGCCATAATCCATTGTCGAGGCATTTCACCGGCTCGGCCTCGCCGATGTCCAAGTCCTGATATTGCGCTGGCGCGATGGCATGCGCAGTGTCACCAAACCGGCTCAGCGAGGCGAATGTGAGTGTCTCGTAGCGGTGGCGCTCGTGAATGCCGAAGAAACGGATCGGCGAGGCCGAAAACAGCTTGTCAATGGCCGCTTGAACTTCCGGGCGCATATGTCCGGGAAACTGTCGCGATGTCGCAATCAACTGGTCCCGAGGAATACCGGCGAAGTGCCACTCAATGGCGGCACTGGCAAAGTTGAACTGTCTTGTTCGCGTGAGATCGCGCAGATTGCTCGTAACCTCCAATGTGCAGTCGGCGCAAACCAGTGCCGCCTTGCTTGCCAGGCGGAATTGGTCGCCCGCAAAATCGCCGCACAGTTTACAGCGCTCATCCTGCAGGTCGTCACCGGCCTCGGCCGTCATCACCAGTGGATTTCCCGATGCCTGGATCCGCTCCTGGGAAACTCGAAAGAGCGCTTCAGCTACGGCATGTGGATATGTTCCGCAGACCGCTTTACCCTTCATCTCGATTGTCGCCATCAGTTCAATGGCATCGCTCACCGAATGACTGAATACCGATCGTAGAAGGCCGATGACGAAATCCTGCGGAGTATCTTTGTCGTCGTGAATGAAGAGTCGCACATAGCCAGCCTGAATGCCGCTCATCGAAAACTCCCAAAATTGAACGGGCGCAACGTGCCGGATCCATTCGAACAAATCAAGAACAAATTTCAGACTAAACGCTAAGGTTGCGCCGATTGGTGTGTCGGTGATGCCGTTCAACGTCCAGGCGCCGCGCCCTGCACCTCTATATTAAGTGATTTCAGAACTGCCCCCGATCCCGTCGCCCTCCAGATGTTTCTTTCGTCCGCGACTCCAAATCGTCGCTACACCTCCACCGTGTCCGTAATGGCACATCGCGATCGTAGCGTTTGCGAAGCGAAGAATGCGAGCCGCGGCTTCGCATCAGCCTTTCAATTTTGCGATAGAAGCCATGTCCACATTCAAATTCCTTGAATTCCGGCCGTGATCTATTCTCCGCGCAGCCCAGATCAGGAATCGCAGAGGAAATTGAGCCCGATGGCGGAAGCAGCAAAATCACGTAGCGAGGCGCCTGCGGCGCTGCCGACGTGGCCGGACGAGATCTATCGCGTGCTCAAGGACGCCGGCATTCGCCAGGTCGCCATGGTACCGGATGCCGGCCACAGCCGCCTGATCCGATCCTTCGAGGCCGATCCTGAAACCCGCGTCGTGACGCTGACGACGGAAGAAGAAGGCGTTGCGATGCTCGCGGGTGCCTGGCTCGGCGGCGAGCGCGGCGTTCTGCTGCTGCAGTCGAGCGGCGTCGGCAACTGCATCAATATGCTGTCGCTGCCCGTCATCTGCCATATGCCGCTGTTGATGATCGTCACCATGCGCGGCGATTGGGGGGAGTTCAATCCGTGGCAGATCCCGATGGGGCAGGGAACGCGGCCCTCGCTCGAAGCCATGGGTGTGATCGTCAACAAGGTGGACGAGCCGGATCTCGTCGCCTCCACCGTGCAGGGCGCGGCGCACCTCGCCTTCAACACCTGGAAGCCGGTGGCGGTGCTGCTCGGCCAGCGCGTGCTCGGCGCCAAGAACTTCAAGGAGCTCGCCCGCAAATGACCAGCAATCCGAACGCCCTCCTGCATCGCCGCGACGTCGTCAACGAACTGGTGCGTGATCGCGCCGATCTCCTCGTCATCGCCGGTCTCGGCGCGCCGAACTGGGACGTCTCCGCCGCCGGCGATCATCCCAACAATTTCCCGCTCTGGGGCGCGATGGGCGGCGCCTCGATGATCGGGCTCGGGCTGGCACTGGCACAGCCGAAGCGCAAGGTGATGGTGATCACCGGCGACGGCGAGATGCTGATGAATGTCGGCTCGCTCGCGACGATCGCGGTAGAAGCGCCGAAGAACCTGACGATCGCCGTGCTCGACAATGAACGCTTCGGCGAAACCGGCATGCAGAAGACGCCGACCGCCTCCGGCGTCGACCTCGCCGCCATCGCCACCGCCTGCGGTATTCGCACCTCGCGCATCGTCCGCACGATGGCCGAAGTCACCGAGTTGCGCGACCTCGCGCATGGGGGGCGGGGAACGGCCTTCGCGCAGATCAAGATCAATCCCGAAGCGTTGGTGTTCGTGATGCCGCCGGCCGACGGCGTCATCCTGACCTCGCGCTTCCGGCAATCGGTATTGGGCGACGAGGCGTTGTTTAACTGAAGCTGCCCGCCATGATTCGCCGAGGCGCGTAAGACGCCCGGCGCAAAGGGAGGACTGACGATGCGGCGTTCGATTGCGCTCGCGCTTGCGCTTGCGTTCATGCTGGTGGGGCAGGCGCATGCCCAGACCGCCTGGCCGGCCAAGCCGATCAGGCTGATCGTCGGTTTCGCCGCAGGTGGAAGCACCGATGTCACCGCGCGGATCATTGCGCAGGCGCTCTCCGACCGCCTCGGCCAGCCGGTGGTCGTCGAAAATCGCGGCGGCGCGGGCGGCAATATCGGCGCCGACGCTGTCGCAAAGGCCGAACCCGACGGCTACACGCTGCTGATGGCAACCAGCAGCACCTTCGCGGCCAACCCGAACCTGTACAAGAGCCTGCCATTCGATGTCCGGAAGGATTTCGCGCCGATCGCGGTGACGGCGTTCATTCCGAATCTTCTGGTCGTCAATCCCTCTGTTCCCGCGAACAATGTCGCTGATTTCATCGCCTATCTGAAGGCCAACCCGGACAAGCTGAATTTCGCGTCAGCCGGCAACGGCACGTCGCAGCATCTGTCCGGCGAATTGTTCAATTCGCTCGCCGGGGTGCGGATGACGCACGTTGCTTATCGCGGCGGCGCGCCTGCGGTCAGTGATCTCCTGGGCGGACAGGTCCAGGTCATCTTCGCGCCGCTGGTCGAGGTCATCCAGCAGGTGCGGGCGGAGAAGTTGAAGGCGCTCGGCATCACCACGGCCCGGCGATCGCCGCTGTTGCCCGAAGTGCCGACGATCCTGGAATCGCTGCCGGGCTACGAAGTGGCGCTATGGAATGGCCTGCTTGCCCCGGCCAACACGCCGCCCGACATCATCGATCGCATCAACCGTGTCACCATCGAGGCGCTGCGCTCGCCGGAAGTAAAGGCGAAACTCGCCGAGCAGGGCAGCGAGCCGGTCGGCAATACGCCCGCGGAGTTCAAGGCCTTCATCGAGAGCGAACTCGTCAAGTGGCGCCGGCTGGTAGAAATATCGGGCGCGACGGTGCAGTAGCGCCTGTCGCGAGCGCCTCACGCCGTCATATCGATCTTCCAGAGGCCTTCCTTTGAAAGCTGCGCGATCTCGGACATGATGAGGGTCGAAATCGTGGTCGTCGCGATCGAAGAGGGATGCGCGATCGGTGAAGCCAGGATGAGTTCGCGCGATACCGAAGGGCTGACGAGCGCCGCCATTTCCAGTCGCTTCGCCGCCACTTCCGCGCGAATTGCCGATGGCGGCAGCAGCGTGTACCCGAGGCCTTGCTCCATCAGGCTGATCTGGGCGCGATAGGAATCAGCCTCAATCAAGGGCGTGAGCTTCAGCCGCTCGCGCGCCGCGGCCTTTTCCAGCAGCGCGCGCAAGCCGTGCGATATGCTTGGAAGGATCAGCCGCTGCTTCACCAGCCATTTGAGGTCGACGTGCTTCCGCTTGCTCAGGCCCGACCCCGGCGGTCCCACCACGGCAATATCCTCGCGGCCGATCGACTGGACCGAAAGATGGAGGTCCACCGCCGGGCCGTAGATGATGGCAAGGTCCATTTCGGCACGGTGCAGCCACTCGACCAGGTGTCCGCCATAGCTCTCCACGATCCGCAGCGAGATGTCAGGGAACTCGTCGAGGACGCGGCGGGCGAACCGCCCAGACAGGACGGCGCTCACCGTCGGCACCATGCCGAGGATGACACGGCCCGACGGATTGCCGTTTGCCGATTTGAGGTCGTCGCTGACCTGCTCGATCTGGCGGATCAGCCCGGTGGTGCGATCGAGCAGCATCCGGCCCGCGCTGGTCAGCAGCATGCCGCGTCCGTTGCGGACGAACAGCTCGACGCGAAGCTCGTGCTCCAGCAGCTTGATGTGCCGGCTGAGTGCGGGCTGGGCGGCGCGCAGCCGGTCCGCCGCCTTGCTGAGGCTGCCGAGCTCCGCCACGGCGCGGAAGGTCCGCAATTGTTTGAGATCCATCGTATGCCTAAAAACGCTTATTCAGCTGATATCATACGTGGTTTCGGACAGGTCCGTGCAATTAGATCAATGCTCCCATGACATGAGAGTTAATGGCGTTGCCGGGCGTGACGGGGCGCGCGCGATGCTGTTAGTCATGGGCGTACGATCCACACCGGAACTTCCTATTCATGACCTTACCATCCGTCACCCCGTCCGAAATCCGCACAGCGCTGCTGTTGCTGGACGAAATCGCGCTACTCGATGTCAGGCATGAGGCCGCCTTCGCGACCGGCCACCCCCTGTTTGCCGCCAACATGGCCGCCGGCCGGATCGAACTCGAAGCGGAGGTGCGGCTGCCGCGCAAGGATGTGCCGGTCGTCCTCTATGATGACGGCGAAGGCCTCGTCGACGCGGCGGCGGATCGCCTGAAAGCGCTGGGCTACAGCAAGGTGAGCCAGCTCGATGGCGGGCTGCAGGGCTGGAAGCAGGCCGGTTACGAATTGTTCCAGGACGTCAATTCCTACGCCAAGGCATTCGGCGAACTGGTGGAGCATCGCCGCCATACGCCTTCGCTGGCTGCCGAAGAAGTCAACGCCCTGATCGCAAGCAACGCAAACATTCAGATCCTCGATGTCCGCCGCTTCGACGAATACGCGACCATGAATATCCCGGGCTCGATCAGCGTGCCGGGCGCGGAACTGGTGCTGCGCGCCGGCCGTGCCGCGCCCGATCCCGAAACCACCATCATCGTCAATTGCGCCGGCCGCACCCGTTCGATCATCGGCACGCAGTCGCTGATCAATGCAGGCGTCACCAACAAGGTGCGGGCTCTGCGCAACGGAACGATCGGCTGGACCCTGGCGAAACAGAATCTCGAACACGGCTCCAGCAAGCGCGGCGAGATCGGCGCGATCAAGGGCGGCGAAGCGAATGCGCGCGACGTCGCCTATCGCGCCGGCGTCCGCCACATCGGCTTCGACGAGATGACGGCGCTGCAGGCGCGGGCCGATCGCACGCTGTACCGCTTCGACGTCCGTTCGGAGGAGGAATATACCGCCGGCCATCTCGCAGGTTTTCGCCATTACCCCGGCGGGCAACTGGTGCAGGAGATCGACATGGCCGCCCCGGTGCGCGGTGCGCGCATCGTGCTGACGGACAACAGAAGCGTCCGCGCCGACATGACGGCATCGTGGCTTTCGCAGATGGGATGGGAAACCTACGTGCTGGAAGGCGGCTACGATCGCGCGCTGGAGGTCGGGCCGCCGCTCGTGATCCCAAAACCCGATCCGTCACACCGCTATCGCCGTCCCTATGAGGGCACCGATATCAACGAAAGCGCGATGCAGGCCTATCTCGACTGGGAATACGGTCTCGTCGAGCAACTGCGCCGCGACGCCACGCATGGATTTTTCGTGATCTGATTGGGAAGGATCAGGCGGACTAATCGCGCCGAAGCTCAACGAGCGAAGGCGGATCAGTCATCACCACCCATCATGCTCTAGAGCT
>Ga0207678_10002627_pt1 | contig 16366 bp, 17 predicted proteins | sample KBSC63metaG_FD_184319 | JGI IMG/M metagenome (GOLD analysis project Ga0207678, IMG submission 184319) | Corn rhizosphere microbial communities from Kellogg Biological Station, Michigan, USA - KBS C6-3 metaG (SPAdes) (version 2) | ecosystem: Host-associated > Plants > Roots > Rhizosphere > Soil ...
GCTGCGCGCCTCGGCAATGCCGATGGTTTCCACTTCCCCTCCCACGGCTGCTATCCTCGCCCGCCATTGACGCCACGGTCAAGGAATTGGCAGGGCGGACGAGTCGAATTGTGTTTCCGCTGCGACGAGAGGACGGATGAGCGAGCGCGAGTCCATGCAGTATGACGTGGTGATCGTCGGCGCCGGCCCCGCGGGACTGAGCGCCGCGATCCGGCTGAAGCAGCTCGCCAATGCGGCGGGGCGCGAGCTTTCCGTCTGCATTCTCGAGAAGGGGAGCGAGGTCGGCGCGCACATCCTTTCGGGCGCGGTGATCGACCCGGTCGCCCTCAACGAGTTGATTCCCGACTGGAGAGACAAGGGCTCGCCGCTCACGGTTCCGGTGACGGAAAACCATCATTGGGTACTGAGCGCGGGCAAGAAGTGGGAATTCCCCCACTGGATGATGCCGCCCTTCATGAACAACAAGGGCACCTACACGCTGAGCCTCGGCAATTTCTGCCGCTGGCTCGCCGGGCAGGCGGAGGAGCTCGGGGTCGAGATCTTCCCCGGCTTTCCGGCTTCGGAAATCCTGTTCAACGAGGACGGATCGGTGAAGGGCGTCGCCACCGGCGACCTCGGCATCGCGCGGGACGGAAGCCATCGCCCCGACTACCAGCAGGGGATGGAGCTGCACGCGCGCTACACCTTCTTCGCGGAAGGGGCGCGCGGGCATCTGACCAAGCGGCTGACCGACATCTTCAAGCTTCGCGAGGAGAGCGGGCCACAGGTGTTTGGCCTCGGGATCAAGGAATTATGGGATATTCCTGCCGATAAGCATAAGCCTGGCCGAGTAATCCACACGCAGGGCTGGCCGCTGTCCGACGCGTGGGGCGGGGGGTTCCTCTACCATCAGGAGAACAACCAGGTCGCGCTCGGCTTCGTCGTCTCGCTCGATTATTTCAACCCGTATCTCTCGCCGTTCGAGGAGATGCAGCGCTGGAAGACCCACCCGGCGATCCGCGCCGAGATCGAGGGCGGGCGCCGAGTGTCCTACGGCGCGCGGGCGATCAACGAGGGCGGGTACCAGGCGATCCCCAAGCTGGTGTTTCCGGGCGGCGCGCTGATCGGATGCTCCGCCGGGTTCGTGAACGTGCCGAGGATCAAGGGCACGCACACAGCGATGAAGTCGGCGATGCTGGCGGCCGAAGCGGCGTTCGAGGCAATTTCCGCCGACCGCTCCGGGGACCTGCTGGAGGCCTATCCATCGGCGCTCGGCAAAAGCTGGGTCGCGAAGGAGCTGAAGAGCGTGCGCAACGCACAGCCGGCGGTGGCCCATTGGGGCGGCACGGCTGGGACGCTCTACGCGGGTCTCGACCTGTGGCTCAATCATCTCGGCATCGGCGTGCCCTGGACCCTGAAGCTTCGGCCCGACCACAAGTCCCTGCACGAGAAAAGCAAGGCGCGGCCGATCGACTATCCCAAAGCGGATGGCGTATTGACGTACGACCGGCTGTCATCCGTGTTCGTGTCGAACACCAATCACGAGGAAGACCAGCCGGTTCATCTGACGCTCAAGGACGCCGACATACCCACGGCCATCAACCTGCCGGTCTATGCGGGTCCCGAGCAGCGCTACTGCCCGGCGGGAGTCTATGAATTTGTCGACGGCGAGAGTGGTGAACCCAGACTCCAGATCAACGCGCAGAACTGCGTCCACTGCAAGACGTGCGACATCAAGGACCCGACCCAGAACATCAACTGGGTCACTCCAGAAGGCGGCGGAGGCCCCAATTACCCGAACATGTAAGCTTCTCGCCGGCGCCGCGCTCGCGGCGTTGACCCTCGCGCCGGTACCCGTCGCCGCAGCGCGACTGTCGACCGGCGATCAGGCGCTGACTTACGTCGAGGCGCGCGCCGCCGCGATCAACGGCGAACATGCTCGCGCGGCCGAGTTGCTGGCGACGCTGGCGGACGCGCAGCCGGGCGAGGTCCAGTTCGCTCAGCAGGCGCTGACCGAAGCGATCGGTGCGGGCCGGATAGACCTGGCGCTGAGTCTTGCGGGCAAGATCCCGCCGGCCAAGCTATCCACCGATGCACGCCTGCTGCTCGTCGCCGACGCGGTGAAGCAGCGCCATGTCGAGCGCGCGCTGCCGTGGCTCAACCAAACCGAAAAGAACGGCGATCTCACCTTCCTCGCGCCGCTCCTCAACGCCTGGGATGCGGCGGAGCGCGGCGACCAGGTGCGCGCACTGACGAGCCTCAACCAGATCAAGGCGAACAGCCTGCTCGGGCCATTGAGTAATGAGGAGCAGGCGCTGATCCTGCTCAAGTTCCGGCGCTCAGCCGATGCCGAGCCCTTCGCGCGCCGGGCGATCGGATCGGCCGGCGCCCGCGAGGCTCGCGTCAGGTTGGCGCTCGCCGACGGCTTCCTCGCAGCGGGCGACCGCGCCCGAGCGACCGCGATGGTCGACGGGATGGGCGACGAATCCTCGCCGGCGCGGGCACGGATCCTTGCAGGGAAGCCGAGCGGCGAAGCGATCGACACGAGCGCGAAGGCGCTGAGCGCGGTCCTGACGGCGTTCGGCGCAGAGCTCGCCCGCCTCCAGCGCGGGGCGCCGCCGATCGGGCTGGTGCAAGTCGCGCGCTACGCCGATCCCGACAATAGCGGCGCGACGGCGCTGCTCGCGCTGCTTCTCGATTCCGAAGATCGATCGAACGAGGCGCTCGCATTGCTTTCGGCCGTCCCGCCGAGCGATTCGCTGATCTCGCAGGTGCGCGACGTCCAGGCTCGGATCCTGGCCAAGGAGAAGCGCTTCAGCGAGGCCTATGCGATCGCCGCCACAGCTGCGCGGGACAGCGGCGGAATGAACGATTATTCGCGGCTCGGCGACGTGCTCGAGGGCATGAACCGCCACGGCGAAGCCGCGGACGCCTTCGGACGGGCCGTCACGCTGGCCAATCAACACGGGCTCAAGAGCGAGCTTTGGCCGTTGCTCCTGTTGCAAGCTAACGCGCTCGAGGAAGCGAACCGCTGGCCCGAGGCCAAGGCGGCGTTGCAGGAAGCGCTGGCGATCGCTCCGGACCAGCCGTTGCTCCTCAACTTCCTCGGCTACGCCCAGCTCGAGCGCGGGGAAAATATGGAAGCCGCCGAAGCGATGATCCGCAAGGCGAGCCAGCTCGCGCCGGACGACGCGTCGATCACCGATTCGCTTGGCTGGGCGCAGTTCAAGCGCGGCAAGGTCGAGGAATCGATCGATACGCTGCAGCGGGCTGCCGAGAAGGATCCCGACCAGGCCGAGATCCAGGAGCATCTTGGCGATGCCCTCTACAAGTCGGGGCGCCGGTTCGAGGCGCGCTTCGCCTGGCACGCCGCGCTAGTGACGGCCGAGGACGAGATCGCCGCGCGGGTGAAGGCCAAGCTGACCTCGGGGCTGACCACTGCGAACGCGGCGCCTTGACCGACGGGCCGCCCGCGGCAAGCGAGATTGCGCCCGCAAAGCTCAACCTCGCCCTCCACGTGAGAGGAAAGCTGCCCGACGGGCGGCATGCCATCGAGACGATCTTCGCCTTCTGCACCGACGGGGACCGGCTGACTGTGGAGGGACAGTCCCTCGATGAAGGACTGTCCCTTTCCGTGACCGGTCCGTTCGCGGCGGAGCTTCCGGCCGAGGGGGACAATCTCGTGCTCAGGGCCGCGCACGCGCTTGCGGACGCAGCGGGTCCGGGCAAAGGCGCGGCGCTGACGCTCGACAAGCGCCTCCCCGTGGCGTCGGGCATCGGGGGCGGTTCGGCGGACGCCGCCGCGGCTCTCAGGCTGCTGACGTCCTTGTGGCGGATCGATCCCAAGCATGCGGAAGCTGTCGCGCCGGTGCTGGGGAGCGACGTTCCCGCCTGCCTGCTGAGCTTGCCCGCGCGCGGCACGGGCGCCGGGGACGAGCTCACGCCCGTCGCCGTTCCGGAGCTGTCCGGGGCGCCGGTGCTGCTGGTGAACCCGCGCGTGGCGCTTTCGACCGCCGAGGTGTTCGCCGCCTGGGACGGGCAGGACCGCGGGCCGCTCCTCGACTGGCGCGACGGGAAAAACGATCTCGAGGACGCTGCGATCGGACTGGTGCCTCAGATTGGAACCGTGCTTGCCTGGCTGTCAGCCCAGGCTGGAGCATCGTTCGTCCGCATGTCGGGATCGGGCGCGACTTGCTTCGCCTTGTTCCAGAGCGAGGAGGAGCGCGATTCGGCCGCCGACGGCGTGCCTCGCGAATGGTGGCGCCTGGCGACCTTCCTGCGCTAGGGCGCGCCCATGACGGGCCGCCCGATCCTCACCGCCGATAGAATGCGCGCCGCCGAGCAGGCGGCAATCGACGGCGGAACGACCGTCGAGCAGCTGATGGAGCGGGCAGGGGAAGCGCTCGCGGAGGCGGCGTACCGCTTCGCCGGGCCGACGCCCGCGCTGATCCTGTGTGGGCCGGGCAACAATGGCGGCGACGGCTATGTCGCGGCGCGGCGTCTTGCGGCGCGCGGCGTGGTTGTGCGCGTGGCGGCGATGAACGAGCCCAAGGGCGATGCCGCGAAATGGGCGCGTTCGCAGTGGAACGGCGAGACGGAAACTCTGTCCGGTTCGACGGATCCGTCACCACTGCTGATCGATTGCCTGTTCGGAACGGGCCTCAAGCGCGGCCTTGAAGATGCTGTTTGCGCGCAGCTTTCCAGATTGTGCGGCGCAGCCTTGCTGAAAGTCGCCTGCGACCTGCCGAGCGGGGTCGAGAGCGACAGCGGCGCCGAGCTGGGCGATGTTCCGACATTCGATATGACGGTGACGTTCGGCGCGCTGAAGCCCGCGCACCTGCTCTATCCGGCGATGCACAAATGCGGGCGGCTCGTGCTCGGCGACATCGGAATCGAGGCCCAAACGCAGTGGCACGAGATTGCGGCGCCTCAGCTTCCGTCGCTCGATCCGGGCGGACACAAATTTGATCGCGGCTTGGTGCATGCGTTGGCGGGGAAGATGCCGGGCGCGATCGCGCTCGCCGCGAAGGCAGCCGCTTATGCCGGAGCGGGCTATGTTCGCGTGAGCACCTCGCGAAGCATCGAGGGACTTCCATCGGCGATCGTCCAGACGGATACGGCGGAGGTCAATGACGAGCGCATCGGCTGTTTGCTGGTCGGACCCGGGATGGGCGACATCCCGCAGGTGCTGACGCTGGCGCTTACCTCCAGGGCCCCGAAGGTGCTGGACGCCGACGCCATCTCCAATCTCGGCGAGCCGCAGCGGCTGAAGGGCCAGGATGCGATCGTCACGCCGCACGAGGGCGAGTTCCGGCGGCTGTTCGGCGAGATTGGGGGCACGAAGGCGGAGCGGGCGCTTGAGGCGGCGCGGCGCTCCGGCGCGGTCGTGGTCTACAAGGGACCGGACACGCTCGTCGCTTCCCCCGACGGGCGGCTCGGATTCCGCCGGCCTGCACCGGCGTGGCTCGCGTCGGCCGGAACGGGCGATGTGCTCGCAGGGGTGATCGCCGCCATGCGGGCGCGGGGGTTGCCGGCCTTCGAAGCGGCCTGCGCCGGCGTTTGGCTGCAGGGACGGGCAGCGGAGATCGCCGGATCGCAGATGATCGCCGACGACCTCGCGCAGGCGATTCCCGCGGCGATCGCGCTGTGCACGAGCTGATCGTCCGGATCGCCGCGCGCGGCGACGGAGTGACGTCAAGCGGTCGGCATGTCGCGTTCGGAGTCCCCGGCGATGCCCTTCTCGACGATGGCGCACTTGCGGCGGGTCCGCACCACCAGGAGCCGCCGTGCCGCCATTTCCCGGAGTGCGGAGGGTGCCAGCTCCAGCATGCCGACGATGAGGCGTACCGCGGCTATCTGGTCTCGCGGATCGAAACGGCGCTTGCGCAGCACGGGCTGGAGACGGAGATCCGCGAGCCGCATCTGTCGCCGCCGCGCTCCCGGCGGCGGGCGACGCTTCGGGCGCTGAAGATCGGGGAAAGCGCCGTCCTCGGCTTCAACGGCGAGAAATCGCACCGGATCGTCGACATGCGCGAGTGCCACATCCTGAGGCCGGAGCTGTTCATGCTCGTCGCGCCGCTTCGGGAGCTGCTCAGCGGATTGCTTCGCCCGAAGCGTCCTGCGGAGGTCCAGCTCACGCTGCTGGATCAGGGCGTGGACGTGCTGCTAAAGGGCGTGCAGGCCCACGGCCTCGCCGCGATGGAACGTCTGAGCGAGTTTGCACTGTCGCACCGGCTTGCCCGGCTGAGCCTCGACCAAGGGCTCGGGCCGGAGACAATGTTCGAGCCGCAACCGGTAACGGTCACACTGTCGGACATGTCGGTCCAGTTTCCCGTGGGCGGCTTCCTGCAGGCGACGGGGGATGGCGAGGCTGCATTGACGGGCTGCGTCCGCGAAGCCGTGGACGGCGCCCGGGCAACCGCGGACCTGTTCGCCGGCCTCGGCACGTTCGCGCTGGCGGTGCGCGCCGGATATGCGGCCGAGGCCTCGCGGGACGCGGCCGCGGCGCTCAAGCGCGCCGCCCCTGCTACGGCCGTCGAGCATCGCGATCTCTATCGGCGGCCTCTCGAGGTCGCCGAGCTGAAGCGCTTCGATGCTGTCATCCTCGATCCGCCCCGGGCGGGTGCCGAGATGCAGATGAAGGCGCTCGCCGGCTCGTCCATCGGGCGAATCGCTTATGTAAGCTGCAATCCCGCGACGTTCGCGCGCGACGCACGAACGCTGGTCGACGGCGGCTACACGCTCGAATGGATCCGCCCAGTCGGCCAGTTCCGCTGGTCGACCCACGTCGAGCTCGCCGCCTGCTTCACTCGCTAGAAGCGGAGAATCCCGCAATCGTGGAGGATCTTCAGCCCGGCATGGGTCGTCAGCCCGAGCAGGCACAGCGACGCCAGGGTGAAGATCAGGAAACGCCAGGTGACGACGTTGACGGTGGCCTGGACGAGACTGTGGATGATGCGCAGCCCGACATAGCCCCACGCGAGCCAATAATTGATGCCGCCACCGAAGTTCATGAACGCGAGCGTCAGGGCGATCGCGTAGAAGATCGTCGGCTGCTCCATCAGATGCGCGTAATTGTGCGCTTTCCAGTTCGCCTCGTCGGGAATGACGCCTTCGAGCGCGCCGCCGCGGGTGCCGACGCGGCCCTTGAGGCTGATCCCGGCGCGCTTCATCGCGGAGAAGCGCGACGCGTACAGCCAGACCTGCATGACGAGCGACCAGGCGACGAGCGCGACCACCGGCGCGAGAATTGGGCTGTAGCCGTGCATGATTTCCCCCTTCGTCATCCCGGCGTTGACCCGGGAACGACCTCTCTTAGCAGCTTTGCAGACGAGGTGGATTCCCGCTTGCGCGGGAATGACGAAATGAATTGTTCAGGCCGTCAGTCGAACAGCCTGGCGAAGCGTCGCTTCTCGCGGTTGCGCCAGGCGCCGCGGTGCCAGGCGTCGCTGGCGAGGAGCGGGAGGACGCTGGTCGCCTCGGCGAACACCATCTGCTCCATCGCAGTCGAGACCTTGCCCCAGCTCGCCGCCTCTTGCAGGGTGGAGGAGGAGCAGGCCCCATCGCGTACGTCGGCGACCGTGATCTGCACCGCATATTTGTGCACTTCGACGTCCTCGTGGCCGAGGATTTCCGCGCAGACCACAGTATCTTGCGTGAAGTTCTTGGGAACGCCTCCGCCGATCATCAGCAGGCCCGTGGTGCCCGCCTTGATCTTGATGTCGGTGAGCTCCCGGAAGTCCGCGATCGAGTCCATCGTCATGTAGTGGCCGCCGCGCTTCATCGCGTCGACCTGGTGCTTGACCAGGCCGAAGCCCGCCGATGAGTCGGTGAAGGCCGGGCAGAAGATCGGCACGTCATGCTCATATGCGAGCTGGACGAGGCTGCCCTGCTTCTTGGCGTTCCCCTCGCTCAGCCACTTGCCCATCTCGCGGATGAAGGCGCGGCTCGAATAGGGCCGGGGCTCGAGGCTGTCGGCGATCAGGCCGATGGTGTGGTCGCAGTCCTGGAGCGCTTCCTCGTCGATATAGGTGTCGTAGATGCGGTCGATGTAGAGCGAGCGCAGTGTATCGTCGTCAGGGATTTCATTGGCTTGGTAGTGCTTGTGGCCAAGCGCTTCGAAGAAATCCATGTCGACGATCGTGGCGCCTGTGGCGACGATCGCATCGACCATGTTGGACCGCACCAGCTCGGCATAGAGGTCCATGCAGCCGCCCGCGGAAGTCGATCCGGCGATGACCAGGATGATCGAGCAGTCCTTGTCCTCGATCATCGTGTTGTAGATTTTCGTGGCGCGCGCGAGGTCGCGGCTGGTGAAGCTCATGTGGCCCATCGCCTCGACGATCGGGCGTGTATCGAACTTCGTGATGTCGATATGCTCGACCGGCGTCGATAGCAGCTCACCCTTGCGGGTGTCGTTGATCAGCCCGGAGTCCTGGACCTTGTTCAGCGTATCGGTTTCCATCGCAAATACCTCGTCATTCCCGCGAAAGCGCGGAATCCCGCTACTCGCGTTCGAAAAGAAAAACAGCTGGATCCCCGCTTCTGCGAGGATGACGACCTGAGCTTACAGCTTCACGACATTCGAACGCGTGGGCTCGGTCGCTGCTCCGTAGAGGCTCGCCATCGGCTCGTCGTCGACGATCGCGGAGTCGACGACCCCGAAGCCGTTGAACTGCGTGCGCATCGCGCAGCCGTAGGCGCCGAGCATGCCGATCTCGATATAGTCGCCGGCTCCGACGTCGCCCGGAAGCTCGAACGGGCCGGCCATCCGGTCGAGGTCGTCGCAGGTCGGGCCGTAGAAGCTGAACTGCATCGGCCGCACGTGCGAATCTTGCTTGCGGATGAGCCGGACGGGATAGCGCCAGCCGATATGCGCGGCGTCGAACAAGGCACCGTAGGCGCCGTCGTTGATGTAGAGCTCGTCGCCGCGGCGCTTCTCGACGCGCACGAGGACGCTCGCATATTCCGCGCACAGCGCACGGCCCGGCTCGCACCACAGCTCGGCCGAATAGCTGATCGGCAGCGATTCGAACGTCTCGTGGATGACCGCGAAATAGGTCTCCAGCGGGGGCGGCTCCATGCCGGGGTAGGAAGAGGGGAAGCCTCCGCCCACATCGACGATGTCGACCGTAACCGCAGCCTCGACGATCGCGGTGCGGACGCGGGTCATGGCTTCGGCGAAAGCCGCCGGGGTCATCGCCTGGCTTCCGACGTGGAAGCAGACGCCGAGTGCGTCCGCGGCCTGGCGGGCGGCCATCAGGAGCGCGCTGACGTCGCGCGGATCGGCGCCGAACTTCGAAGCGAGGCTGAGCTTGGCATGATCCGAGCTGACGCGGATGCGCACGAGCAGGTTAAGGTCGCTTGCGGGGACGCCGTCCTTCGAGGTCGCCCGGACGATCTTGCCGAGCTCCTCGATCGTGTCGAGGCTGAACGTGCGGACGCCATGGGCGAAATAGGCCTCGGCGATCGCCTCCTCGGCCTTCACGGGGTGCATGAAGCAGCTCACGGCCTCGGGCAGCGCATCGTGCACGAGCCGGACCTCGCCGATCGAGGCGACGTCGTAATGCGTGATTCCGGAGTCCCACAGGATTTGCAGCAGGTCCGGAGACGGGTTCGCCTTGACCGCATAGAGCGAGCGGCCCGGGAACTTTTCAACGAAGAAACGGGCGGCGCGCTGCGCGGCGTGCGGGCGCAGCAAAGTCACCGGCTGGACCGGTCGGCTCATGGCGATAGCGGCAGCCCCCCGGCTGCCGGTTGGGGCGGCGGCTAGCCCCAGCGCGCGATGGTGATTGTGCAACTCAAGGGACCTCCAACAGGCACGTTCGACATAAAGCTGCCTTGCGGTTGGAAGTCCCATGGGGCAGCGGGGCGCGATATATGGTCGGGGGGTCCCTCTGTAAAGATTATTTGGTCTGCGACTCGGGAATTCCCCTCCGTATGTCGCTGATCTGCAACGGCTAATCGAAAGGGTGAAATATCAACCAGTTAGCAGAAGCGGCCAAAGTCTCCCGCGAGGACGTCGTCGCCGCCGGAGCCCGGATCGCGGGACAAGTCCTCAAAACTCCCCTCATCGAGAGCGAGGTCGCGGGCACGCCCATATGGCTCAAGTGCGAGTGCCTGCAGACCGGCGGCGCGTTCAAGCTGAGGGGCGCGACCAACCGGCTGCTGCAGCTTTTGCCCGACGAGCGGGAGCGGGGAGTCGTCGCTTTCTCGTCCGGCAATCACGCGCGCGGCGTGGCCATTGCCGCCCGGCGGCTCGGCATGCGCGCGATCATCGTCATGCCGTCCAATGCCCCGCAGGTGAAGGTCGACGGTACCCGCGGCGAAGGCGCCGAGATCATCTTCTACGACCGCCGCACCGAGAGCCGTGAGGCGATCGCCGACCGAATTTCCAGCGAGACGGGCGCGACCGTGGTGCCCAGCTTCGACGACCCCGCGATTGTCGCCGGGCAGGGGACAGCGGGCCTGGAGATCGTCGAGCAGCTCGGAAGGCCGCCGAAGCGGATCATCGTGCCGTGCGGCGGGGGAGGGCTGGGCTCCGGAATCGCCTTGGCGGTGCCCGAGGCGGAGATCGTCATCGTCGAGCCGGAAGGCTGGGACGACATGGCGCATTCCCTGGAACTCGGCGAGATCGTGCCGGTAGCCGCCGATGCGCCGGACACGTTCTGTGATGCGCTGCAGACTCCGCGCGTGTCGCCGATCACTTTCGCGATCCTTCGCGACCGAGAGGCGACGGCGCTGTCTGTCAGCGACGCCGAAGCGGCGGAGGCGGTCAGGTTCGCATGGGAGCGGCATCAGCTGGTGGTCGAGCCCGGCGGAGCCGTTGCGCTCGCGGCGTTGCTCGCAGGCAAGGTCGCGCCGCTGGAGGACACGGTGGTGGTGCTGTCGGGCGGGAACGTCGACCCGGCGCTCCATGCGCGGATCGTCAGCGGGGAAATCTAGCCGACGTTGCGCGTCTTGTACTCGCCGGGTTCGACATGGGCGGGGCTGGACTTTTCGACGGCCTGGGTCAGCTCCTCGAGCTCGGCGGCAAGGGTTTGGAGCTCGCCGACGAGGAATCGGCGTTCGCCCTCGGCGATCGATTCGGACGCATCCATGAGCGTGTCGAGCATCATCGCGATGCACGGCAGGATCGTCTCCTCAATGCGCTCGAACGCCTCTTCGAGGCGCGCCTGCTCGTCCCCACTTCGCATGCGTGCCAATGTGGACTGATCTTGGTTAAGTCTTTGTGAAGTCAGGAGCGGAAATGGACGATTTTTCCACCTTCGCGGTGGCCCTGGGGATGATCGCCGCCTTCCTGCTCCTGATCGGCGGGGGCAAGCTCGCAGCGAAGCGTCAGACGAGGACGCGCGGAATCCTGATGATCGTCGCCGCCCTCGTCATCGTCATGAACGTGATGATCTGGACGGTATAGCCGGCTTTACCGGGTCGGTTGCGAGCCGCATGTCGAGATAATCGTCGACCGACTTCATCAGCTGATCGAGCTCGTTTGCGAAGAAGTGGTTCGCGCCGGGGATCAAGTCGTGGTGGATCGTGATGTGGCGCTGGGTGCGGAGCTTGTCGACGAGCTTCTGGACCGCGCTCGGAGTCACGACCTCGTCCGCCTCGCCCTGGATGATGATTCCCGACGACGGGCAGGGGGCCAGGAAGCTGAAGTCGTACATGTTCGCAGGCGGAGCGATCGAGATGAATCCGCGAATCTCCGGCCGTCGCATCAGCAGCTGCATCCCAATCCAGGCGCCGAAGCTGACCCCCGCGACCCAGGTGGTCTCCGCCTCGGGATGGATGGACTGGACCCAGTCGAGCGCCGAAGCCGCGTCGGAGAGCTCGCCGATTCCGTTGTCGAACACGCCCTGGCTCTTGCCGACCCCGCGGAAATTGAACCGCAAGGTCGCGAAGCCCCGCTTGACGAAGGTCTGGTAGAGAAGCTGGACGATCTTGTTGTTCATCGTCCCGCCGGCCTGCGGGTGGGAGTGGAGGATCAGCGCTACGGGCGCGCGAGGACGCGTGCCGGGGTGGAAACGGCCTTCGAGACGTCCCTCGGGGCCGGGAAAAATGACTTCGGGCATCGGCGGTTGGAGCTCTGCGAATGAAAATGGGGCTTGCCGTGGGTGCGCCGCGGCGTCGGCTCCTATATAGGGGCGGGCGTTCAACTGGCAATCGGCAGGAAACCCGTGCTTTTGACCACGCCCGACCGCCTCTATCTCGATCATGCCGCGACCACGCCGGTTTTGCCCCAGGCGCGCGAAGCAATCGCGCGCGGCCTTGCGGCATGGGCCAACCCCAGCTCCCCCCACGCTGAAGGACGCGCTGCCCGCGCGCTGCTCGAGGACGCGCGTTCGACCATCGCCGAGGTGCTGGGCTGGCGGCATGACGTCATCTTCACCAGCGGCGCCAGCGAGGCGATCGAGATTGCAGCCCAGCGCGCGCGCATCGCAGGAAGGGCGCACGGAGCGACCGAGCACGCGATCGTCCCGCATGCGATGGGACCGCAATCGAAGGTCGTTCCGGTCGACAGGAACGGGCTGATCGATGAGGCCGCGCTCGACGCGATTCTCACCGAAGGGCCGTCGCTGATCGCGATCCAGCAGGTCAACAACGAGACCGGGATCATTCAGCCGCTCGCTGCGCTCGGCGACCGCATCCGGTCGGCAGGCTCGCTGCTGCTGACCGACTGCGCGCAGAGTGCGGGCAAGCTGCCCTTGCCGGACGCGGACTTCATCGCCGCCTGCGCGCACAAGCTTGGGGGCCCCCCGGGGATCGGCGTGCTGCTCGTCAAGGACCTGGGCGCGATCGAGCCCGTCGGCGGGCAGGAGAAGGGATATCGGCGCGGCACGCAGGACGCGCCCGCCGCGCTTGGATTCGCCACAGCGCTGGCTGCGCGGCCCTACGATATGGAACGGCTCGCGGTCCTCAGAGCACGCCTCGAGGACGCGGTGAGGGACTCGGGTGGCGTCGTCATCGGCGAAGATGCCCCACGAATTCCGACCATCGGCGCGGTGGCCATGCCGGGGACGAACTCCGCCTCGCTCCTGGTGCAGATGGACCTTGCAGGGATCGCGGTTTCGGCGGGAAGCGCCTGTTCCTCCGGCAAGTTGAAGGCGAGCGAGGTGCTCGCCGCAATGCAGGTTCCGCAGGACGTCGCGGGCAGCTTCATCAGGGTGAGCTTCGGCCCGTCGACGAGCGAGGCGGACGTCGACCGCTTCCTCGTGGAGTGGCGCAGAATCGGCAATCGTGCGAAGGCCGCCGCCGCATGATCTACCTCGATTATCAGGCGAGCACCACCGTCGCGCCCGAAGTGGCGAAGGCGATGCTTCCCTGGATCGAGGAGAAGTTCGCAAACCCGCACTCGCCGTCGCGCTGGGGCGCTGAGGCGGCTGCTGCGATCGAAGTCGCGCGCAAGCGGGTCGAACAGGCGATCGGCGTCAAGGGCGGCAACGTGGCTTTCACCGGGAGCGCGACCGAGGCGCTCAACTGGGCGCTCAAGGGCACGGTCGAGAAGGCGGCCGAAAAGGGCAAGCGGACCCGCAACCGGATCATCACGCTGGCGACGGAGCATGCCGCGGTGCTCGACACCTGCGAATGGCTTGCCGGGCAGGGCGTGGATCTGACCATCCTTCCGGTCGGGAGCGACGGACGCCTGGACCTCGAGCTGCTCGCCCGCGAACTCGACAAGCGCGTGCTTCTCGTCGCGGTCATGCAGGTCAACAACGAGATCGGTGTGACCCAGCCGATTTCGGAGATCGCAGGAATGGCGCATGACGCCGGGGCGCTGATGCTGTGCGATGCCGTGCAGGCCCTCGGGCGGATGGAGCTGTGCAAGGGCCCCGACCTGGTCGCGGTTTCGGCGCACAAGATCCACGGGCCAAAGGGGATCGGGGCGTTGTGGATGCGCAAGGGCGCGGAGCCCGCGCCGCTGATCCATGGCGGCGGGCAGGAGCTGGGCCTTCGCTCGGGCACCCTTTCGCCGGCCCTGTGCGTCGGCTTCGGAGCGGCGGCAAAGCTGGCGGAGGAACGCCAGCACCGCGACTATGATCATGTCCAGAAGCTATGGAAGGCCGCGGTCGATGCGCTCGGCCCCGGCTGGACGATCAACGGCTGCGTCCGCCACCGCTATCACGGCAATCTCAACGTCCGCCGCAAGGGGCTCGATGGAGCGCGGCTGATCGCCGACCTGCGCGACATCGCCTTCTCGCTCGGATCGGCCTGCGCGAGCGGTTCGGGACGGCCCAGCCACGTCCTTCGCGCGCTTGGGCTCGACTATCGCGAGGCGCGCTCGTCGATTCGGCTCGGCTTCGGGCGCTACACGACCCAGAAGGAGCTGGCCGACGCCTGCGGCCGGATCGCCGCGCACGCGCACGCCCAGGAGAAGCTCGACGCGTGACGCTGGTGCGTTTTCTCAAGAGCGACGGGACCCTCGACAAGGAAGTGGAAGCGGCGGCGGGGCAGCGGCTGCTCGACGTCGCCTGGGCGGCGCGCGAGCCGCTCGAGGGCGCGTGCGAGGGCGTCATGGCCTGCTCGACCTGCCATGTGATCGTCGAGGCCGGTGATTTCGAGAAACTGCCTTTGGCAAGCGAGGAGGAAGAGGATCTGCTCGACCTCGCGGCGCATGCGACGCGGACCTCGCGGCTCGCTTGCCAGATCATCCTCACCGCCGACATGGAGACACTGACGGTGCGCGTTCCGCCCGAGGCACGCAACTGGATGGGCAGGTAGCGCTCCGCGCGGGCGCTACATTGGCGGGCTGCCGCCCGAATCGGCATTCGGATCCAGCGGAACCTCGACGTCCGACTTGTCGTGCCGCGGCCGTCGCGAGGCGGAGGCCGCAGCTCCGCGAATCTTCTCCAGCTCCGAAAGGGTCAGGCGCCCGCTGTGACCGACGTCGAGCAACTGGAAACGCTTGGCGGCGGCAACACGAAATTCCGCCGCCGAAACGCCGCGGTTGAAGTCGGTATCGGCCGACATCACGGGCTCGGGAATCTGAAGCAGCCCGTAGCGTCCGGCTCCGGCTTCGTCGTCGCCTCCAGGGCCGCCATAGGTTTCGCGCCTGCGGCCATGCTTGCCTTTCCCGCCCGCCGCGGCCTCAACCGTCTGTGCCCCGTGAAAGGCCGGATTTCGGACCTGCGGAGCGATCGCATATTCGTAGTGCGTGACCTCGTCGGGACCGATCTCGCCGTCATGGTCGGTATCGAGCGTCTGAAAGAAGCGGTCGGCGTCCGCGCTCATTTCGTCCGTCGTGATCGACCCGTCGCGGTTCCCGTCGGTCTGCTCGAACCATGCGGTCAGACCATCTTCCGCGGGCGTGCGCCCGAAGAATGGCTCGCCCATCGGGCTCATGAACGAGCGGCCGAAACGCTGGTCCAGCGCCTGTGCGGGAGTCGCGGTGGCTGGGAGCGCAGCCTGTCCGGATTGCAGCGCCGCAGCCGCCATTAAGAGAGCAAGTGCCATAAACAGTCCTTTTCGGCGGCCTTACGGACCCGTCGGAAGCGGGTTGCCGATACGTGGGTCCGACGCGTCCTTGTCCCATTTCTGCCGCTTGCGGTCGGCTGACGGAGCATGGGGCAGCGCCTCGAGCTGGGCAAGGCTCAGGCTGCCTCGCCCGGCAATGTCCAGCAGCTGGAAGCGGGCGACGGCCGCCTGCCGGAATTCATCGAGCGTGATGGCGCGGTTGAAGTCGGTGTCCGCAGCGGCGACCGGCTCCGGGATGTTGAGCAGCGAATAGCGCGCCGCGCCCTGCAGCTCGCCGCGGATGCCGAGGCTCGCATAGCCTTCCTCGCGACGTTTCTGCCGGTCGCGCTGGCGGTCGCGAGGCCGATCATCCTCGGAGGATTCAGCCCGGACGACGGGCGCGGGGTCGCCGGGCTTTCGCCTGGTCTTCGACATCACCTGGATCTCGGGCGCGACCTCCCATTCGTAATGGGCGAGTTCGTCGGGGTCGATCTGGCCGTCGTGGCTGGTATCCAGAGTGGCGAAGAACCGGTCGGCATCGGCCTGCATCTCGGCCGAGGTTAGAATCCCGTCCCGGTTGCGATCCGCCTGGTAGAACCAGTTGGCAAGCGTGTCCTCGCTGCCGTTGTGTGCGCGGAACGCCTCGCCCATCGGGCTGATGAACGGCGCCCAGGGATGCGCGGTGACGGTGATCGGGGTCGAAGGCGAGACTTGCGCGGGGGCGGCGGCGAGGAGCGTGGCGAGGAGGAAGGGCGCGGGCATGGGTTCTCATGACGTCGACCGCGCCGCGTGAACGGTCAATGAAGATGGACAATCTTGCGCGTGTACGCGGCTTCCCCCATATGCCCGCTCGGAAGTCGGCGGACGGCGCTGTCGCCAACCTGGTCAGGTCCGGAAGGAAGCAGCCACAACGATTTCGTGCCGGGTCGTCGGCTTC
>Ga0207678_10002629_pt1 | contig 16358 bp, 13 predicted proteins | sample KBSC63metaG_FD_184319 | JGI IMG/M metagenome (GOLD analysis project Ga0207678, IMG submission 184319) | Corn rhizosphere microbial communities from Kellogg Biological Station, Michigan, USA - KBS C6-3 metaG (SPAdes) (version 2) | ecosystem: Host-associated > Plants > Roots > Rhizosphere > Soil ...
ATATTTTCCACATTCGCCACGCGTGGGTGGCTTGCAGGTTTCCGCGGATCGGTGATCCCAGCGTGATCACCATCCGCACGTCATGTGGATGAGCTCTGGCGAGTTCGCGTGCGAAGATGCCGCCGGCGCTCCAGCCGATGAGGCTCACCGCGCGCCCGTCGTTGCGCGCACGGATGTCGGTCAGCCGCGCGGGCAGCTGCTCGGCCATGTCCGCCCGGATGCCGAGGTTGTACCCAAGCCGCCAGTCGTAGGCGCGGTAGCCAAGTCTGCGCAACGCCTGGCGCAGAAATTGAGTCGACGGCGCGCCGGCGAGGAAACCCGGAAGCACCAAAACCGGATGCCCATCGCCGCGCGGCCAATGCGACATCTGGCTGATCGAGCGGCGGGCGGCGCCATACTCGGCGATGGTGCGCCACTCCTGGGCCAGCAGCCGATAGCTCGGCGGCACTGCGGCCTCGGCATCGGGTAGCGCAGGACTGTTGGGGTCTGCCGCATCTCGAGCCATGCCTAGGGCTTACCCCGTGACGGCGGAGTGCATGCGCTCCGGGCGGCGGCGATCGGCGGCACCCAGTTCGCTCATCTGGCGCTCGCGACGGCGTCGATCGCCTTGTGGATCCGTTGTTCACTGACCGGGCGCGGGGTGCCGAGCTGCTGGGCCCACAGGCTCACTCGCAGCTCCTCGATCTGCCAGGCGATGTCGCGGACACTGTCTGCGTCCTGACGGGCCGACGGCAATGCGCGAACCAGTTCGTCGTAGGCGTCCTCAACCGCATGCACCCGCGCCATGCGCTGCCGGTCGGCCTCGACGCCGCGGGGTAACTGTTCGAGGCGTCGGCGGATGGCGGTCAGGTAGCGGGCGAGGTCGGCGAGACGGGCGCGTCCGGTATTGCTGACAAACCCGGCAGGCAACAGGCGGTCCAACTGTGCGCGGACGTCTTCGATGGCGTCGGCATGAGCGGCTGGTGGCTGGCTGGGCAGCTGCAATTGCACATCGTGCGCAGCGGACAGCACCTTTTCGACGCGACGGACGACGTCAAGGGACGTCGACACCAGATCGGTCGCCACTCGATCACGCAGGGTCGCGAATTCCCTGCTCGTCCACACCGGCGCGGGTATTAGCGCATCCGCTGCCGCGTCGGCGCAGTCGTCGAGCAGCGCGGCCAGCGAGCCGTCGGGATTAGCACCAAGAACCAACCGTGTCCTCGGATCCAGCGCTCGCTCAACCGCTTTGACGGGTGACGCCAACGACAGCCGCACCAACCGTCGTGTCCCCGGTCCCATCGTCCGCTCTTGCTCGACGGCCGTCGCGAACATACGCAGGTCGACAGCGGTGCCCGCGTCTGCGAAGGCGGGGAAACCACGAACCTTGCGTCCACCGACGGTGCGCTCGACGATGCGCGGAACCTCGTCGAGGTCGGCGGGCCATGTGCGCAGACCTGTCCGCTCCAACTCGCCGCCGACGGCGCGCGCGACGGCAGTCTGAGCCGGTGTTGCGAGTCGCTCCTGCAGTGCCGTGAGGTCTTTACCCCGGGCGACCTCGGCGCCGTCCGTCGACTCGATAGAGAACGTCAGCCGCAGATGCGCAGGCAGCTTGTTCAGGTCGAACGCGTCGATCGGTACCAAGACGCCTGTGCGGCGGCGCAATTCACGCTGGAGAGCATCCAGCAGCGGCTCGCCGCCCGCATCGATGTCTGCCATCACCGCACGTGCGGTGTCGGGCGCGGGAACGAAATTGCGGCGCAGATTCTTCGGCAGCGAGCGAATGAGCTCGGTAACCAGCTCCTCACGCAGCGCGGGCACCTGCCACGCGAACTCGTCCCCACCCAGGCGCGCGAGTACATCGATCGGCACGTGCACCGTGACACCGTCGTCGACGGCGCCCGGCTCGAATCGGTATGTCAGCGGCAGCGCGACATCACCGGTCTGCCACGTATCCGGCCGGTCGGCGTCGGCGGTGTCGTCGGTGCGCAACAGGTCATCGCGGGTGAAGGTGAGCAGGCTCGGTGTCTTGTGCCGTTGCTTCTTCCACCACGCGTCGAAATGCCGCGCGGACACGACGTCCGCAGGGATACGCGCGTCGTAGAACGCGTAGATGTCGTCGTCGTCAACCAGCAGGTCACGGCGGCGGGCGCGGTCCTCCATCTCCTCGACCTGGGTCCGCAGCGCTGCGTTGTCGCGGAAGAAATGGTGGCGGGTCTGCCACTGCCCCTCGACCAGCGCGTGCCGGATGAACAGCTCGCGGGCCAACTGGGGGTCGATCGACCCGTAGTCGACGCGCCGCCGGGCGACGATCGGAAGGCCGTAGAGCGTCACCCGTTCGTAGGCCATGGCGGCTGCGCGCTGGGCGTCCCAGTGCGGCTCGCTGTATGTGCGGTGCACCAGGTGAGCCGCGACGCGTTCGACCTCCTCCGGCTGGATGCGTGCGGCGGTCCGCCCGTAGAGCCGGCTGGTCTCGATGAGGTCGGCGACGACGATCCAACGCGGCGGACGCTTCGTCAGCACCGAGCCCGGCGCGAGCACGAACCTCGAGTTGCGTGCACCCAAGAAGTCCCGCGTATCGCCTTCGCGCAGACCGATATGCGACAACAGCCCGGATGTCACCGCCGCATGCACACGCGCGGCGTCCACCGCTTCGTCCTGCTCCCGGATCCCCATGTCGCGCGCGATGCTGCGCAGCTGGCCAACCAGATCCTGCCATTCCCGGATGCGCAGATAGTGCAGGAACTCTTCGCGGCACATGCGACGGAATGAGTTGCCGGACCGCTCCTTTCGCTGTTCTCGCAGATAGCGCCACAGGTTCAGGTAGGACAGGAAGTCGGAGTGCTCGTCGGCGAACCGGGCGTGCTTCTGCCGTGCCGCTTCCTCTTTGTCGGCGGGTCGTTCCCGCGGATCCGGAATAGCCAGCGCCGCAGCGATCACAAGGATTTCGCGCACGCAGCCTTCTGACTCGGCCGCCACGATCATCCGCGCCAGGCGTGGGTCGACGGGCAACTGCGCGAGCCTGCGGCCGACGGGCGTGATCGCGCCGGCGTTGTCGAAAGCGCCGAGCTCCTGCAGCAGCTGCACACCGTCGCGGACGCTTCGCCGATCGGGCGGGTCGAGGAACGGGAAGCTGTCCATGTCGCCGAGCGCAAGTGCTGCCATCTGCAGGATCACCGCCGCGAGGTTCGTGCGCAGGATCTCGGGGTCGGTGTAGCGCGGTCGTGACGTGAAATCGTCCTCGGAGTACAGCCGGATGCACACCCCCGGCGCCACGCGCCCGGAGCGGCCCGCGCGTTGAGCTGCCGAGGCCTGCGAGATCGGCTCTATCGGCAGCCGCTGCACCTTGGTGCGACGGCTGTACCGCGAGATTCGGGCGGTGCCGGGGTCTACGACATACCGGATGCCCGGCACCGTCAGCGACGTCTCGGCGACGTTGGTCGCCAGGACGACCCGGCGGCCCGTATGCGGCGCGAAGACCCGCTGCTGTTCGGCGGTCGGAAGCCGTGCGTAGAGCGGCAACACCTCGGTATTCTTCATGTGACGCAACGCTTCTGCGGTGTCGCGGATCTCGCGCTCGCCGGAAAGGAAGACCAGCACATCGCCGGGTGGTTCGTTCTCGAGTTCGTCGATCGCGTCGATGATGGCCTCGGTCTGATCGCGCATCTCGGTGCGCACGACTTCGTGGTCGGGGTCGTCGGGATCGTCGTGGTCCGATGACACGACGGGGACTTCCAGTGGGCGGTACCGAATCTCGACCGGGTAGGTGCGCCCCGAGACCTCAACGATCGGCGCACCGCCGCTGAGCCCATGTTCGGTTCCACCGCTGACCACATGTTCGGCTCCGCCGCTGACCACATGTTCGGCTCCGCCGAAGTGCGCGGCGAAGCGCTGCGGCTCGATGGTGGCCGACGTGACGATCACCTTGAGGTCCGGCCGGCGCGGCAGCAGCTCACGCAGATAGCCGAGCAGGAAGTCGACATTGAGGCTGCGCTCGTGCGCCTCATCGAGGATGAGGGTGTCGTAGCGGAGCAGCAGGCGGTCGCGCTGGATCTCGGCGAGCAGGATGCCGTCGGTCATCAGCTTGACCAGCGTGCGATCGCTGACCTGGTCGGTGAATCGGACTGTGTAGCCGACCGTTTCGCCCAACGGGGTGCCCAGTTCGTCGGCGATGCGTTGAGCGACCGTTCGGGCAGCCAGCCGTCGGGGCTGGGTATGTCCGATGGTGCCCCGGATACCCCGGCCGATTTCGAGACAGATCTTGGGTAGCTGGGTGGTCTTGCCTGAGCCCGTTTCGCCTGCCACGACGACCACCTGGTTCGTCCGGATCGCGTCGGCGAGCTCCTGCCGCCGCTCGCTTACCGGCAGGTCCGGATAGGTGATCGTCGGTAATGCCGCCTGTCGGGTGGCGACCAGCGCCCGGCCCGCGGCGATCTGTTCGGCCAGCCGCGCCAGTCTGTCCGGCTTCGCGCCGCGAAGGTTCTTCAGGCGCCTACCGAGTCGCGCTGCGTCGCGGATCGTCAGTTCGTCGAGCTGCTTACGCAACTCAGCGACGGTCGGTTGGGACACTCCGGCCAGGGTAGGCGTGATCGCCGAAGCGATGATCAGGGGCCACATGAATGCGGTCGACGGGCGTGGGTCTGTCCCAGTGATCGGCTCGTCAGCCTGCGGTACTGGTGTCCCGGGCTCCCGGTGAACCGACCGCTAGTTTTGCCGCGGCAGTAGTTCGGCGACGAAATTTTCCAGGAAGTCCGGGAGTTTGACGTCGCCTGCCGGTCGAATGACGAACTTCGACAGCCCCGCTTCGATGTAGTCGTCAAGCCTGCGGTGCAGCGTCGGCCAATCGGTCGCCACAAGCTCTGCGGGGTCGAGATCGGGTCGGCGCTTGCGAATGGCCGCCAAGACCGGGGCGGGCAGTTCACCGCTGCCGACCGCGAGGTTGATTCCGTAATGATCGGGTTCGATGTCACGGCCTGCGACTTGTGCGGCGGCGATGATCGCCCGGCGCGCCTGGCCGGCTTCGGTGGGAGTCAGGAAGCTACCCAGCCAGCCGTCGCCGAGTGTGCCGATGCGGCGGAATGCCGCAGCCGATGCCCCGCCGATCCAGATGTCCAGCGGCGGATTCGGCTTCGGCAGCACCTGTATCCCGCGCGCGGTGAAGAAGTCACCTGAGAAGTCGACATGATCCTCGCGCAATGCGACGCGAAGGAGTTTGAGCGACTCGTCGAATACGGCCGCCCGCTTCCCGTCGGGCACGGGAAACAGGTCACGTTCGACGGGCAGCGCAGAGCGCAGGCCGAACACCGGCAGCACCCGCTTCGGGGCCACCGCCCACAGCGAGGCGAGCTGTTTGGCGACCAGCACCGGGTGCCGTCCGGGCAGCACCGCCACCGAGGTTCCCACCTTGAGTCGTTTGGTGCGGGCGAGCGTGAACGCCATGCCGACAAAGGGGTCGACAAGATGTGAGTAGACCAGCTCGGAGAACCACAGCGAGTCGACGCCGGCGCTCTCCAGGTGGTCGACGGTCTCGGCCAGGTGCTCCGGGCCGCTATCGCCTCCAAGCCCGACTCCGAATCGGATCTTCACGCGCGCCTCCTCACATCACGACTCCCCCACATCGCAACACGTGGAAGGCGCGGTTTGTGCCGAGGGCGCGACGTGGCCTAGTGCGCAGGGACGCCGGTGTACTCGGGGTTGGGTGGCACTGCGAGGGCAATCCCTATCCGATTCGTCGCACCGATGAACGCCGCGATCGAAATCGCCTCCAGGATCAGGTGGTCGTCGAGACCGGTTCGCCGCAGCCGCTCGTAGTCGGCGTCGCGGATGGACTGCGGGTCGTTGTTCACTGCCACCGCGAGATCGGCCAGCGCGCGCTCGCGATCCGTGAGTTCGGCGACCTGGTGGTGGTCGATCGCCACGCGCTGACCGAACGACCAGTCCCCGGCCACCTTGCCCAGCTTGTTGGCGTGGTTGGTGTGGCAATACGCGCAGCGGTTCTCCCCCGAGACCACGGTGGCGATCACTTCGCGCTCGCGCGCTGTCAGACCGTCGCGGTTGTCGGTGCCAAGAAGCGGCAGCAGGTACGCATTCAGCCTGCCGAGGTCATCCTCGTTGAGCGACAGAGCGCGAAACCAATTCGACGTCAAACCCTCCTCACGCTGTTGCCGGGTGAAGAATCCTCGCACCGCATCATTTTGTAGCGACTCGACCTCGGGAACGTCGAGTCGCGAGATACGGGCGGGGGAAAGAGCGGCGCGGGGGTCGGCGGTTGTCGTCATGTCTCGACGATGCCTGCGGCACCGCAGGTAACCAACAATTCCGCGTACGCAGATTCAAATGGCGCACTGCCGGTGAGCGCCTGGTCTGCCCGACCAATACCCTGAGTCTGTGGCATCGGTGTTGTCGGTCAACCTCGCACGCGTCCGCCCGAATCCCGACAAACCGTCAAGGTCTACGGGAATCGACAAGTCGGCGGTCAACGAGCCGGTCATGGTGCGGTCACCGGGGCCGATGCGTGGAGGTCTCGGCAGCGGACTGGTCGGTGACACCATCGGTAATCAGAAGCTGCACGGCGGCGACGACCAGGCGGTCTACGTGTACGCGCGCGAAGATCTCGACGAGTGGGAGACGCTGCTGGCCCGACCGCTGGCCAACGGGATGTTCGGCGAGAATTTCACCACGTCGGAGGTCGACGTCACCGGCGCTCTGATCGGTGAACGCTGGCGGATCGGCAGCGACGGACCGCTGCTCGAGGTGTCTGCTCCCCGCACTCCGTGCCGGACCTTCTCGGCGTTCCTGGAGCTGGGTAACTGGATGAAAACTTTTACCAAGGCGGCGAAACCCGGTGCCTATCTTCGCGTTATCTCTCCGGGAGCGGTGCGCGCCGGCGACGGCATATCGATCGAACACCGTCCGGACCACGATGTGACGATCGGCCTGGTGTTCCGCGCAAGGATGTCGGAGCCGGATCTGTTGCCGCAGTTGATGGGAGCAGATGCGCTGTCGACGGAACTCAAAACCTATGTGCGTCGCCGAGTCGGGTAACGGCACCGGCCTCGACTGTGCGGAGTCGTACGCGACACGCTGATTCTGTGTACAAATCGCCACAGTCGGGCGGCGCTAGCGCAGATCGGCGAGAGAGTTCTTCAGGCCGCCGTCGATCCGGATCTGAATCGCGGCGACCGCAATCATCACGGCCGCGGTCACCAGGTGCACGATCGCGTCGGTGGTGTTGTTGGGAAACGTGAAGACGAACGCGACCTGATGCGAGAAGAACGCCCAAATGCCCGGAAGCGCTCCGGCGACCGCGGCGACGAGCAGATACAGCACCGACCAAGACTTGCGCAGCGCGAACACCAGTCCGGGCGCGAACAGCGCTAGGCCGGCAACCGCATGCCATCCGTTGTAGTCCATCCCCAGCACCTGGGCGGTCGGGGCGTCAGGACCAGTCGCAAAGCTAGGCTCGATGATGAAACCGATCACCGCCTGGATCACATGAAAGAGGGCGATGATCAGTAGTGCGATCTGGGCGAAACTCCATTTCACGGGCACCCTCCGAGGCTCGTACGGCAGGCTCACCTCGAATACTACGCGCGGTAGTAGGTGTTGCCAATCCCCCGCCATGAGCCGTGAACTTAAATCGCCTCGATGAGACGATGGTCGTCGATACCGCCGTGACACCCGAACAGCGCACCCTGATACTGACCGCCTTTCCTGCCGAGGCGGATGCGATTCTCGCCCGCACCACGCTCGACGAGAACCCCGTCGTCGTCGTGCAGGGCAGGCACTGCTACCTCGGCACGCTCGGGGGTACGAAGGTCGTCGTCGCGATGACGGGCATCGGCATGAAGAACGCCGCCGACACGACCAAAGATGTTCTGACGCAATTCAGTTGCGACTCAGGCGTCGCCGTCAAAGCAGTCGTCTTCGCAGGGGTGGCCGGTGGCCACGGACGCACCCACGTCGGCGACGTCGCAGTCCCCGCACGGTGGACCGCCGACCACGGAACCACGTGGCACGCGGTCGACCCCGAGATGCTCGACGCCGCAAACCAACTCAGACTGAAACTGGAAAGCTCCTGCCGCGTCCGCGGCCCCCTTCTCCGTCGGCGGATGATCAACCTCGATCGCGAGCCGCGGGTGCACGTGGGTGGAGACGGCTCGAGCGGCGACCGCAACAATGGCGCGGCATTTCCTGCCATCCCCCTCGGCGGGACCGTCTTCGGACCTCAACCCCTTGCCGCTCCGGACTTTTCGCGCTCGTTCACCGGCAACTTCTTCCTGGCGATCGGTCCATTCCTGGCTCACGGAATCGTCAGCAACATAAGGGGATTGGCGACAGCGACTACCCCGCCGGTGGACGCCGTCGACCAGGAGACCGCCGCGGCGCAACGTGTCGCCGACGGGCATGACGTTCCATTCCTCGGGATCCGCGGAATGTCGGACGGGCCCGGCGACCCGCTCAACCTGCCCGGTTATCCGTTCACGTTCTTCGTCTACAAGCGGCTCGCGGCGCACAACGCCGCCATCGTCACCCACGAGTTCCTGCGGACCTGGGCCCGATGACCGAGGTCTCTAGCGCACCCGGCTGTAATTCGCGTCGTCCTCGATATCCACTCGGGATCGGTCGGCCAGGGCAAGGCAACAGATGACGGTGATGACTGCGGCGATGACGATGTAGATGGAGATCGAGTACGGCGTCCCTGTCTCGTGAAGAAGCCATGTCGCCAACAGCGGCGCCGGCCCACCGGCGAACACCGAGGCCAGCTGATAGCCGAGACCCGCACCGCCGTAACGCAGATGGGTCGGAAAACTCTCTCCGATCAGCGCCGCCTGCGGCCCGTACATCATCGCGTGGATGACCATCGACAGCACGATCACGATGAAAATCGGCGCCGCGCCGCCGTGCGTCAGCACGAAGAAGTATGGGAACGCGAACACACCGGCGCTCACCGCTCCGGCCGTGTACACCTTTCTTCGACCGACCGTGTCCGACAGGTGTGAGAAGAACGGGATCGCCGCGAGCTCGACGGTGGCGCCGACCAGGACCGCTGAGAGGATGAAGGTCTTGCTGTAGTGGTGGACCTGCACGACGTAGGTCAGTACGAACGTGGTGAACAGGTAGAACGGCATCTGCTCGGCGAACCGCACGCCTGCCGAGAGCAGGATCTCGCGCCAGTGATGTTTGATCGCATCCTTAACTGGGGCGCTCGCGGTCTTCCCCTGCTCCAACACCTTGGCGAACATCGGCGTTTCCAGGATCCGCAGCCGGATCACCAATCCGACGGCGACCAGGATCAGGCTGGCGAGGAACGGAATCCGCCACCCCCACGAGTCGAATGCCTCTTCCGACATCGTTGCGGACAACAGCGTCATCCCGCCGGTACCGAGCACCAACCCGACCGGCACGCCGATCTGCGCGAAACTGCCGAGCAGGCCGCGCCGCTTCTGGTCACCCCACTCCATGGTGAGGAGCACCGAGCCGCTCCACTCGCCGCCGACCGCAATACCCTGCAGCACACGCAGAAACACGAGCAACAGCGGCGCAGCAACGCCGATGGTCGCTGTCCCGGGCATGATGCCGATGACCGCTGAGGCGAGACCCATAACCAGCAGCGTGATGATCAGGGTGGTTTTCCGGCCGATCCGGTCTCCCCAGTGCCCGAAGATGGCTGCGCCGATGGGCCGCGCGGCGAACCCGACGAAGTACGTGGCGAAGGACTGCATCGCGCCCGCATATGCGGTCGACTCAGGGAAGAACAAGTGCGGAAAGACGAGCGCGGCTGCGGTGTTGTAGAGGAAGAAGTCGTACCACTCGATCGTGGTGCCGATCGCGCTCGCCATCGCAGCCCGACGTACCTGGGTCTGCTTGGTGCCCGTGTCGGCCTGGACGGCTTGGCTGACTTCGTCGTCCCCGATAGTCATTCGGCTCGCCTCCCTACGTCGCGCACGCTCATCCGCGTTGACAGTGTGTACCCCGATACCGGGTTTCGGAAGACGGGTTTTGACATCGTCGGATACGGGAACAACGTATCGTCGGCTCGGCAAACGCCGAGAGAACAAACGCATACAGATCCGGGAGCTTGCTGCGCCATGGGTTTCGTCGAGTTCGTGTCGGACCGCTGGCCGGTTCTGTCGTTTCTCGCCTATCAGCACATGAGCCTGGTGGTGCAGACGCTCATTCTGGCCACCGTGATCGCGGTGGCGATCGGCGTGCTGATCTATCGCTCCCCGGTCGGCGTGGCCGTCGGGAACAGTGTCACCGCAGTCGGCCTGACCATTCCGTCTTATGCGCTGCTCGGAGTCCTCGTCGGCATCGTCGGGCTCGGCGTTGTGCCCTCGGTCATCCTGCTGGCGTTCTTCGGCGTCTTCCCGATTCTGCGCAACGTCGTGGTCGGCCTGAACGGCGTCGACAAAACCCTCGTCGAATCGGCCCGAGGCATGGGCATGAGTCGATTCGCAACGTTGGTGCGGCTCGAGCTGCCGCTCGCCTGGCCGGTGATCATGACCGGTGTGCGAGTTTCGGCGCAGATGCTGATGGGCATCGCCGCCATCGCGGCGTACGCCCTCGGGCCGGGACTCGGCGGATACATCTTCTCGGGCATCTCCCGGATGGGCGGCGCGAACGCGACCAACTCCATCGTCGCTGCGACGGTGGGCATCCTGATCCTGGCGGTCATCCTGGATACCGCGTTGAACTTCCTCACCCGTCTCACCGTCCCAAGGGGGATCCGTGTCTGAACAGGCAACCACCGGTGGCGTCAGGATTCTGCTCGACGGCGTGACGAAGCGGTACGACGCACAGTCCGCCGAGCCAGCCGTCGACAACGTCACCATGGAAATCCCGGCGGGCGAGATCGTCATGCTCGTCGGCCCGTCGGGGTGCGGTAAGACCACCACGATGAAGATGATCAACCGTCTGATCGAGCCGACGAGTGGACGCATCTTCATCGGTGACGACGACGTGACCAAACGCGACCCAGACGAACTGCGTCGCCACATCGGCTATGTCATCCAGGGTGCCGGACTGTTCCCGCACCTCACCGTCGGCGACAACATCTCGATCGTCCCGCGCCTGCTGAAGTGGGACAAGAAGCGCACGGCGACACGTGTCGACGAGCTCCTCGACCTGGTCAGCCTCGAGCCGTCGCAATACCGGGACCGCTACCCACGTGAACTGTCGGGTGGCCAGCAACAGCGAGTCGGTGTCGCGCGGGCGCTGGCCGCTGATCCACCGGTCCTGCTGATGGACGAGCCCTTCGGCGCCGTCGATCCCATCACCCGGCTGCGACTACAAGATGAGCTTTTGCGGCTGCAGGAAGAACTTCGCAAGACAATCGTCTTCGTCACCCACGACTTCGACGAAGCCGTGAAACTCGGTGACAAGATCGCGATCTTGCAAGCCGGCTCGAAGATCGTGCAGTACGACTCCCCCGAACGGATCCTCGCCGAACCCGCCGACGACTTCGTGCGCAGCTTCGTCGGCGCCGGGGCCGCGCTCAAGCAGCTCACGCTGACCCGGGTTCGCGACGTCGACCTGCACGAGGCCGCCGTGGCCCGTGTTGGCGGCGACACCGGGGAGGCGATCAGAGCGGCCCAAGCGATCGATCGCGAACACGTCATCGTCCTCGACGACCAGGACCGGCCGCAACGGTGGATGTCGCTCGCCGACCTGGACGATCCGCGGGCTCTCGAAGGCGTTGCGCGCGACGAGGATCTGGAGACCGTCAACCTCGCCTCGACGCTCAACGACGCCCTCGACCAGATGCTCACGTCATCCCACGGCGTCGTCGTCGTAACGGGCCGGCGCAACACCTACCAGGGCGTCATTCGAGTCGAAACGATCATGGACGCGATGGAGGGTATGCGCCGCAGCGGCGAGAAAACGGGGACGGCTTCGTGACGCTGGTCAACCCGGACGTCGACGTCCCCGCCGGTGGCGCCGGGTCGCGGAGCGTGGTTCGGCGGCTCGGGCTCGGCCGCCTGCTCCTGCAGCCGCTCATCTGCGTCGTGGTGGTCGTCGGCTCGTTGCTGTACGTCTACAACGCAGAAATATCGGAATCCGAAAAACGTTCTCTCGCAGTCTCGTCGCTGCTGACACTGCTTCGTGAGCACATGACGGTGAGCATCGCCGCGACGTTGCTCACCTGTGCAGTGGCAATTCCCTTGGGAATCGCGTTGACGCGCGGTCGATTTCGGCGCTACTCGAAGCCGATAATCACCGTGGCCGGCTTCGGCCAGGCCGCGCCGGCAATCGGCTTGATCGCGCTGGGGGCCGTGCTGTTCGGTATCGGACAGGTCGGCGCGATCATCGCGCTGACCGTGTACGGTGCGCTGCCCATCATCGCGAATACCGTGACCGGTTTGGACGGCGTCGATCCCCGGTTGGTCGAGGCTTCCCGGGGCATGGGCATGTCGGCGTGGTCGACGCTGTTAAGGATCGAGCTACCGCTGGCGCTGCCCGTCATTGTCGCCGGCGTGCGCACCGCACTCGTCCTCATCGTCGGTACCGCCGCGCTGGCATCGTTCACCGGTGCGGGCGGCCTCGGCCAACTCATCACGACCGGTATCAAGCTGCAGCAGACGGTGACCCTGGTCGTCGGCGCGGTGCTCGTCGCCGCGCTGGCTCTCTTCATCGACTGGTTGGCCCGGGTCGCGGAGATCGTCGCCGCGCCGAAGGGGCTCTGACGTGATGAAAAAATCGCAGCGCAGGCGCGCCCTGACGGCGCTGTGCGTGCTGTTCGTCGGCCTCGTCGCCGGTTGTGGGTTGCAGTCGGCCAGTGGCGCGGTCCTCGAGGCGCGACCCGGTGCCATCGGCCACTACGACTCGTTGAAGGACGTGAAGCTGACCGTCGCCGCGAAGGACTTCACCGAGCAGTTGATTCTCGGGAACATGTTCTCGACGGTGCTCGCCGCTGCAGGCGCCGATGTCACCAACCTGACGAACATCCCCGGTAGCTTTGGCGCGCGGCACGCGATGACCAGCGGCCAGGCGAATGTGTCCCCGGAGTACACGGGCACCGGATGGATCAACTATCTCGGTAACGAGAACCCCGTGAAAGGCGAAGAAGCGCAGTATCTGGCCGTCAAGGACGCAGACGCCAAGAACGGTCTGTCCTGGCTGCCGCCCGCCCCGATGGACGACACGTATGCGTTCGCGATCCGCGAGTCGGAAGCGCAACGGCTCGGTATCTCCAAGCTGTCCGACCTGACCAAGCTCAGCAAGGCCGATTTGACGTTCTGCGTCGAAAGCGAATTCGCCAACCGCAACGACGGTTTCGTGCCGATGCTGAAGACGTACGGGCTCACCCGCGAACAGCTGGGCCGGGTGACGAACCTCGACACCGGCGTCATCTACACGGCGACCGCGGACGGCCAGTGCAACTTCGGCGAGGTGTTCACCACCGACGGACGAATCCCCGGCCTCAAGCTGCAGGTCCTCGAAGACGACAAGGCGTTCTTCCCGCACTACAACCTCTCAGCGGTGGTGAACTCCGATGTGCTCGCCGAACATCCCGAGCTGGCCGAGATATTCGGGCAGCTGAGCCCCAAGCTGACCAACGAGGTCATGTTGGACCTCAATGCCAAGGTTGACACCGACGGGGCCGACCCGGCGATCGTGGCGCGTGATTGGCTTGTCAAGGAAGGGCTGTTGACCTAGCCGCGCGCATCGAATCTGTGGATTGCGCTAGGAACGGATGCCACCGGCACGTTTCGGCTTCCCTATCGGCATGCGCCCTCACATGATTTGCCCACCTACAAGCAAAGAGGGGGCGCGCCCATGAGATCGGTGGCAGGCAACGTTGTTCGAGGATCACTCGGCAACCTGATCGAGTGGTACGACTGGTATGCCTATGCGGCGTTCAGCATCTACTTCGCCAGCGTGTTCTTCCCGTCGGGCAATCCGACTGCGCAACTGATGAATACGGCGGGCATCTTCGCGGTGGGCTTTCTGATTCGTCCGCTCGGCGGATGGCTGTTCGGCAGGTACGCGGATCGATACGGACGTCGCGCTGCGCTGACGCTGTCGGTCACGCTGATGGGCGCCGGGTCTCTCGGCATCGCGCTGCTGCCCGGATATGCGCAGATCGGCGCGCTGGCACCGGTGTTGCTGGTCGCGGCGCGGCTGCTGCAGGGGTTGTCGCTGGGTGGCGAATACGGTACGTCGGCGACGTATTTGAGCGAGGTCGCTACGCCGCACCGGCGCGGCTTCTACTCCTCGTTCCAATATGTGACGCTCACCAGCGGTCAATTGCTCGCGCTCGGCGTCCAGATCGTTCTGCAACAACTGCTCACTGAAGACCAGATGCATGCCTGGGGCTGGCGGATCGCATTCGTCATCGGGGCGGCGGCCGCCGTCACGGTGATGTGGCTGCGGCGCACGATGGACGAATCAGAGAACTACACCCTCGCCGCCGAAGAGAACACCGAGCGCGGCAGCTTGCGGGTGCTGCTCGCCTATCCGCGAGAGTGCCTGATCGTCGTGGGCCTGACCCTCGGCGGCACGATCGCTTTCTACACGTTCACCACCTATATGCAGAAGTTCATGATCAACACCACGGGGCTTCCCAAGGAGCAGGTGACGTGGATCAACTTCATCGCGTTGGCCGTCTTCGTCTGCATCCAACCGGTGTTCGGCGCGTTGTCCGATCGAATCGGTCGTCGCCCACTGCTCATCGCATTCGGGATCGGCGCGACGCTGTGCACTGTTCCGTTGCTCACCGCGGTGTCGCGGGCCGACTCGGCTTTGCTCGCCTTCGGTTTGATGATGCTGGGGCTGCTCATCGTGTCCGGTTACACCTCCATCAACGCCGTGGTGAAGGCCGAGCTATTCCCTGCGCGCATCCGGGCTCTCGGCGTCGGGCTGCCCTACGCGCTGACCGTCGCGATCTTCGGTGGCACGACGGAGTACATCGCGCTCGGGCTGAAAAACATCGGTCATGAGAACTGGTTCTTCTTCTATGTCGCCGGCTGCGGACTGATCTCACTGCTGGTCTACGTATTCATGGGCGAACCGTCCAAGCGCTCGTACCTCGAGCGGGAGACCCGCGAACTTCGGGCAGGCGGACCCCAATTCGTCAACATTGCGCCGGTTTCGCCCACAGGTTCCTAGCATCAGCGCCATGCAGGTGCTGCTTGTCGAGGATGACGACGGAGTCGCGTCGGCGCTGGCCGAGCTCCTCGGTCACGCAGGCGCCTCCGTCGTTCAGAGCAGCCGCGGCACCGACGCCCTGCATCGGGTCAAGGGCTGTGATCTGGTGCTGTTGGACCTCGGCTTGCCCGATATGGATGGTCTCGACGTGTTGCGCACCTTGCGACGCGCCTCGGCAGTGCCGGTGATCATCATGACCGCGCGAGACAGCGACGGCGCGGTGGTACTTGGCCTGCGCGCGGGCGCCGACGACTATCTGGTCAAACCGGTGCGAAAGGCCGTGCTGCTGGCGCGGATCGACGCCGTAATGAGGCGGGTGCGTCGCAACGACGGTGACACCGCGACCACGTCCGGTGCGGTGATCGCGGGGCCGGTCACCATAGACCGCGAGCGCCGTGAGGTCGCACTGGACGGGAAACCGCAGGCGCTCACCAAGACCGAGTTCCAGATCCTGGCCACCCTGTCAGCACGCCAAGGCGAAGCGGTCAGTCGCGAGGAACTGATGCTCGAGGTTTGGGGCACCGCGGTGATCGGCCGCTCCAGATCCTTGGACTTCTTCATCGGACAGTTGAGGGCCAAGCTTGCCGGTCTGCCGCTGCAGACGGTGCGCGGCTTCGGTTTTCGGCTGGACCATTGACATGGGCTTGCGTGTCCGCATCGTTCTCGTGGTGCTCTCACTGCTTGCCGTCGTGGCGCTGGCCATTCCGCTGGCGCTGACTCTGGCGAACAGCAGAACCGCAACGTTGGACGCCGAACGGGATAGGCAACTCGCCGCCCTCGCGGACGCGGCTGCGGTGCCCGACACCCCGCTACAGCGCCTCGTCGACCGGTATCACCAGGTGTACGGCGAAGGCCTGCTGGTGGTCGATGCCGACGAGCAAGCGCAGGCTAGCAGCGGGCTCGGTGTCTCGGACCCCGGTGTCGCAACGGCCGCGAGAAACACCCTCGTCGATGCGCCGGCATCGCAATGGGCTCCGATCATGCCGTGGGACCGGCGGTCGCTGATGGCTACGGCGGGAATCCGGCAGGACGGAGAACTCGTCGGCGCCGTCGTCCTCGCGGTCGACTCCGCGGCGGCCAGACGGGACATCGCGCGCTCGTGGCTATGGGTGGCCGCCGGCTGCCTCGTCGTGCTCATGGTGGCCGCGATCGTCGCCCGCGCGCTCACCAGGTGGGTGCTGCGGCCCCTCGACGGCCTCGAGCGCGCCGTCGCCGAGATGACCGAAGGG
>Ga0207678_10002631_pt1 | contig 16352 bp, 15 predicted proteins | sample KBSC63metaG_FD_184319 | JGI IMG/M metagenome (GOLD analysis project Ga0207678, IMG submission 184319) | Corn rhizosphere microbial communities from Kellogg Biological Station, Michigan, USA - KBS C6-3 metaG (SPAdes) (version 2) | ecosystem: Host-associated > Plants > Roots > Rhizosphere > Soil ...
CGCGACCGCCTGCACGATCTTGAAGATCTCGGCCACCGCCTGATGCGGCAGCTGGTCGGCCAGGATCACGCGCCGTCGCGCGAGCAGATGCCGGACAATGCGATCCTGATCGCACGTGCGATGGGCCCAGCCGCCCTCCTCGACTACGATCGCAAGAAGCTGCGTGGCCTGGTGCTGGAGGAAGGTACGGCTAATTCGCATGTCTCGATCGTGGCGCGCGCGCTCGGCATTCCCGCGATCGGCGAAGTCGCAAATGCGCCGGGCATTGCTGATCCAGGCGACGCCGTCATCGTCGATGGCACCTCGGGCTCGATCTATATTCGGCCCTCCGCCGAGATCGAATCCGCTTATGCCGAACGCGTGCGGTTCCGCGCACGGCGACAGGCGCAGTATTCAGCGCTGCGCGACCTTCCCTGCGTAACCAAGGACGGCCAGAAGGTCGACCTGCTGATCAATGCCGGTCTGATCATCGACCTGCCGCATATCGACGATACCGGCTCGGCGGGCATCGGCCTGTTCCGCACCGAACTGCAATTCATGGTCGGGGAAAGCCTGCCCCGCTCCAGCGATCAGCTGGCGCTGTATCGTGCGGTGCTCGATGCTGCCGGCCCCAAGCCGGTGACGTTCCGCACCCTCGATATCGGCGGCGACAAGGCGCTCCCTTACATGGAGACCATCGTCGAGGAGAACCCGGCGCTGGGCTGGCGCGCGATCCGTCTTGGCCTCGATCGGCCTGGCCTGCTGCGCGGCCAGATCCGCGCATTGCTGCGCGCCGGCGGCGGCCGCGCGCTGCGCATCATGTTCCCGATGATTTCGGAAGTGGCCGAATTCGATCAGGCCAAGGCGATCATCGAACGCGAGCTGACTTATTTGCGCCAGCACGGTCATGCCCTACCCGAGCGAATCGATGTCGGCACCATGATCGAGGTGCCTGCGCTGGTCTATCAGCTCGACGAACTCCTGAAGAAGGTCGACTTCGTCTCGGTCGGCTCCAACGACCTGTTCCAGTTCTTGTTCGCTGTCGACCGCGGCAATGCCAAGGTGTCGGAACGCTTCGATACGCTGTCGGCGCCGATCCTGCGCGTACTGCGCGAGATCGTGCAAAAGGGCGACGCCGCCAAACGTCACGTCTCGCTGTGCGGCGAGATGGCCTCGCAACCGATCGGCGCGCTGGCGCTGATTGGCATGGGCTATCGCTCGCTGTCGCTGTCGGCCACCGCACACGGTCCCGTGAAGGCAATGATTCTCGACCTCGATGCCAAAAAGGCCGAGGCGCTGATGACACAACTGCTCGACGCCCCCTCGGGCAGCGTCTCGATTCGGCAAAAGCTCACCGAATTCGCTGAGGCCGAGGGACTGTCGTTGTAGCGAGGCTCTGCCCGTACGACGCGCTTCCCCTTTCCGCGATCTCCGAGATTCCACGATGTCCCTGCTGCCCGAAACCAAACTCGACGTACTCCTCGCACATCACGCCTCGCTCGAGGCACAACTGATGGGTCAGGTCAGCGCCGAGAATTATGTGAAGATGACGCGCGAGCTGTCCGAGCTCAATCCGCTGATCGACGCGGTGAAGACCTATCGCGGTGCGCTTGCAGAGCTCAAAGATATCGATGCGATGATCGCCGATACTTCGACCGATGCGGAGATGCGCGAGATGGCGCAGGCCGAGCGCCCGGCGCTGGAAGAACGCATCGAGGCGCTGGCGCAGGAAATCCGCGTGGCGCTGTTGCCGAAGGATGCGATGGACGAGCGCAACGTGGTGCTGGAAATCCGTGCCGGCACCGGCGGCGACGAGGCTTCACTCTTCGCCGGCGACCTGTACCGGATGTATGAGCGCTTCGCGGCACTGGCCGGCTGGAAGGTCGAGGTGATTTCGGCGTCCGAAGGCACCATGGGCGGCTATAAGGAAATCATCGCCGAGGTGAAGGGCCGCGGTGCTTTCGCCAAGTTGAAATTCGAATCCGGTGTACACCGCGTGCAGCGCGTGCCCGATACGGAGACTCAAGGGCGCATTCACACGTCGGCGGCAACGGTCGCTGTCATGCCCGAAGTCGAAGAAGTGGATATCGACATCAAGCAGGACGACCTGCGCATCGACACGATGCGCGCCCAGGGCGCCGGCGGCCAGCACGTCAACAAGACCGAATCAGCGATCCGCATCACGCATATCCCGACCGGCATCGTGGTGATGATGCAGGACAGCCGCTCGCAACATAAGAACCGCGCTTCGGCGATGAACATCCTGCGCTCGCGCATCTATGACGCCGAGCAGCAGCGTATCGATTCCGCCCGCTCGGCCGAGCGCAAGGAGAAGGTCGGCTCCGGTGACCGCTCGGAGCGCATCCGCACCTATAATTTCCCGCAGGGCCGCGTCACCGACCACCGCATCAATCTCACGCTCTACAAGCTGCCGCAGGTGATTGCCGGCGAAGCGTTGGGCGAACTGGTCGATGCGCTGACGACAGAGCATCAGGCTGCACAACTCGCTGCCCAGGGCGACGCGGCGTGAGCGCCGGCGACATGTTCGCCGGACAGAGCGTCGAGAACGCACGACGCTCATTGACCAATCTGCTCCGCACCCACAGCATCGATTCCGCTGAACTCGACGCGCGCTTGCTGACAGGCGACGCGCTCGGACTCGATCTGACCGGGTTGATCTCGGCTGCGAATCGCATCTTGACGTCCAATGAAGCGGCCCAACTTGCCCGCTTCGCACAGCGCCGCATCGATGGCGAACCCGTGGCCCGTGTCCTAGGCATGAAAGAATTCTGGGGTCTGCCGCTGCAGCTATCGCCCGACACGCTGGTGCCCCGTCCCGATACCGAAACCCTCGTCGAGGCGGCGCTCGAACTTCTCGATGCGGCTGGTCCGCGCGACCGTCCGCTTGTGATCGCCGATCTCGGCACAGGCTCCGGCGCAATCCTGCTGGCGCTGCTTTCGGAGTTAACCAACGCCACAGGCATTGCGACCGACATCAATCTCGACGCCCTGCGAACGGCTCGCTCCAACGCTGCGCAACTCGGCTTGATCGAGCGCGCCCATTTCGCTGTCTGCGACTATGCCTCAGCCCTGGCCGGCGGCTTCGACCTGATCGTCTCCAATCCGCCCTATATTCCCTCGGCCGACATTGCCGACCTCGACATCGAGGTGCGCGACCACGACCCGCTCCGCGCCTTGGATGGTGGAAAAGACGGACTAAATGCCTATCGAACCATCGCCCCCGAAGCCGCCCGGTTGCTGGTGCCCGGCGGCCTCCTGGTGGTCGAGGTGGGCCACGACCAAAGCGACGATGTCGCCGGTCTGATGACGGTGTCCGGGTTGACCCTGCCGGGGCCGGCCAAAGCCGATCTGGGCGGCATTCGCAGGGCGGTATCGGGACAAAAAAAGCCCCGATAAAGCCTTCTTGCGACAGAAAAAACCACTTGGAATATCCCCGGGGAGCGACTACCTTCCTGTCACAACATCGGTTCAGGGTTGGCTCGCCCCGTAGATTTACGGCAGGAAGCCAGAATTCTCGCTAGAGAGCCCGTCCGGGTGAAAGGTTCCAACAGGCAGGTTTGGTTGAGCGCGATGGCTGAGAGAGCTGCGCTGCTCGCGACCGCAAAGCGAACGAAAGCCTGATATTGCGCTTTAAACTTCACGCACAGAAGCCTGACCTTGTTTCGGCAGGTGGGTGATTTGGTCCGGCTGGCACGGTCAGCGGGCGGTTGGGGAACGCGTCTTTGTTGAACGCGAATGACGGCAAGATCGATGCAGCAAAGGTCTGCACGACGATTCGGGTGCTTCGCGCGTCCGCATCCCGCAATGTGCTGCGGCAATCATCTCTTTGAAACATAGCTCTGTGACACTCTGGATCGATAACTGAAGGCGACACATGCGAAACGGTCAGAACAACAACAACAAGCGGATGCGGAACAACAACAACCGCAACAACAATAATAATAACAACAATAACAATCGGCGCGGCCAGAACCCGATGACCCGGGTCTTCGAATCGAATGGCCCCGACATCAAGATCCGCGGTACCGCCTCCCACGTCGCAGAGAAGTACGTCCAGCTCGCCCGCGATGCACGCAGCTCCGGCGATCCCGTTGCTGCCGAGAACTACTATCAGCACGCCGAGCACTATTTCCGCCTGATCGCCGCCGCGCAGGAGCAGTTCCGGCAGAATCAGCCGCAACCGCGCACCGAAAACGAGATGCCGCCTGAGGACAACGATGACGAGAGCGAGAGCTACTCGAACTTCGGTGCCGAGCCCGGTTTCGTGCCGGTACAACAGCAGCCCTTTGCGCAGCGCGAGCAGCCTCCGCAGCGTGAGGGTGGTCAGCCCTATCAGCAGCGCGGCGAACAGCCCTATCAGCCCCGCGAGAACAATAATCGCGAACACCGTCAGCAGAATCAGCCGCAGGGCCAGCCGCAATATCAGCCGCAACCGCAGCCGATGATGCCGGTCGGCGATGGTGTCGATCGTCTGCCTTCTTTCATCACGGGTGGTGCGCAGCCTCAGCCGGGTGCTGCTCCAGGCGGCTTCGAACAGAATGCTGGTGGAGAGCGCTTCCCGCCGCGTCGTCGCCGCCGTCCGCACGGTCCTCGCCCCGACGTTGCTGCAGCTGGCGCGCCGGCAGAAGCACCAAGCGACGATTTCAATCCGGGCAACTCATAAGCCCAGCCGCTCTCCGGCGAGAGAGCGCACATCACAAGGCTTAGATTGGCCGTGGCTCAAAAAGCCGCGGCCAATTCTTTTGCGCCTGGTAAATTGCTGTTGCTGTCCATCCGCGCGTTGGTGACTGCAAGTAGCTTGGCCACGGTATTGTGGCGGATCGCCACCGGATTGCGCTCATACCCGCCACGCTGGAAGAAGTTCGCCGTCGGCACCTGTTCACGCATCGCCAGCGGCATGGTCACCATATCGAAGCCGTTGCCATCGCCAGTGAGATTCATCATCTCAAGCTCGGCTGCGCTGAGCGGGCGATCAAACCCGCGGGCGCGGGCAAAATTCACTGACGTCAGTAGTTTGTGGACCTGCAATTGCGGGCCGATATCCATGTCCAGCACCAGCGCGTGCATGGCCCAGCCCTGCGGGGTCGTGCCAAGCTTCTCAAGCGCGCTCCAGTTTTGCGGAACAGTGCGCACAGTCGCCTGCATGCGCTTGAAGACCGCAATCTTGTGATCCATCGCCTTACGCTGCGGGCCCGAGAGCGCCGATGCCTTCTCGGTCAGAACTTTCAAAATCTGAGGCCCCTGTTCGGCAACGAGCGTCGTCGTATTGGCTGTGAGCAGCTGATTGTAGCCGATAGCGGTGGAGATCGCGCGAGACCCCGGACGTGACGGGTTCAGGCCCGACTGCATGTCATGGCCGCCATTGCCACCGGTCTCGAAGGAATAGACGCGTACCGCAATGTCGCGTGTCAGCCCGGCCTGCAGGGCGGCACGAGCATAAGCGCGCTTGAACTCCATCTCATTGGCAGGCCGCTGCGGCACGAACTGAAATTGCTCCCTCGCCGCCGCGAGGAAATCCGCCACCACCGGAAGATCCTTGCGGACGCGCGGATCGCTATCCTCGGGCTCCGGATTCACCGGACGTTTTGGTCCTTCATAAAGCGGCGCCTGTTCCAGCACGTAGTCATTCAGCGTGATCTGCTGGCGGTCGCGGCGCTTGGCATTGCGGATTTTTCGCTTCTCAGAGATTGCATCCCAATAGGCACCGGCCTCCTGATCGAAGGCCGCGCGCGCTTCCTGATATTCCGCAAGCTTGCGTCGGTATTCTGCGACGGCCTGCGGCGAGGCGCCCTGCGCCATCGCATTGGCAACGCCTGCCGGTAATTGGGCGGAATCCAGCGCATAACCGACCGGCATGAACAAAAATACCGCGAGCGGGACAGTGGCAGTAAAGGTGCGAATCAAATGAGACATGGGACCTGTCGAGATGTCAGCCGGCATAGCCGGCCATGCAGAGGAATGAGGCGGGACGCCGCCCCGCGCCCGTCCCAGGCGGGTCAAACATACCCCGCTTAAAATGACGTTGGATGAGTTTGGTGAACAATGTCTTTCCAAGGCCGGACGCTGCCTGCGCTGACACGTCGCGCCGGGGAGCAGAATCACTTCCAGGCGAAGACCGGCTGCTCCAGCTCGGCCACACGGGTGGTGCGCCCCGCAAGAACTTCGCTGAACTGATAGATCAGCGCGGCGGTCGGCGCGTGAATAAAGTGGCCGAAATGGCTGTAGCGGATCAGACGCCGGTCGCTCTCGGGAATGGCAACGAAATCGAACGCCTGCGGCCGCGCGATCTGCGACAGCGCAATGCGATGAACCGAGGCGACCTCATCGGGGTTCGGCATCAATTGAACGCTGTCGTGCGCCCACATGACGACGGGCGTGATCAGATAGCCGGAGCGGGTCGGGTAATCGTCGAGGACACCGATGACATCGTCCCGCGTGAGCTGCAGACCGAGCTCTTCATGCAACTCGCGGATTGCCGCCTGCACGGGCGTCTCGCCGGGATCGCAGCGACCGCCAGGAGGTGCCCATTGATTACTGTGAGCGCGCAGACCGGACGCGCGTAACGTCAGCAACAGCGAGGTCTCCAATTCGGGCGCGGCTTCAACCATCACGAGGGCCACCGCCGCACGCTTCAGCCCCGAAGCGTACTGGCCCTCGTCGATCCGCGTGAATGCGGCCAGGCGCGTCTCGATCATTGTTCGGGTGGCGGCATTGAACGGCAGGATCATCCGCGATTGATAGCACAGTCACGGATGATCCAACAAAGCCGATAAATTCAGCGCATCAGGCCAGTTCAGATGCCGCGCGCTGCATGTTGTCCGACATATCACTGGTCACAGTGCTCTGCTCTTCGACGGCCGCTGCCGTCGAGGTCACGAACTCGTTAACATGTTCGATCGCCTGCTTGATCGAGACCAGCGCGCCAACCACGTCACCCGAGATACCGTTCAGGGCCTCGATTTCGCTGCTTATCTTGTCGGTCGCCTGCTTGGCCTGGTTGGCCAAATTCTTGACCTCCGCGGCCACCACCGCAAAGCCCCGCCCCGCCTCACCGGCGCGAGCCGATTCGATGGTCGCATTGAGGGCGAGCAGATTGATCTGGCCGGTGATGTCGCCGATGAGCCCAACGATGCCTCCCATGGCATGTGCAGCCGAGGTGAGCCGCTGCGCCTGGATGTCCGCCGTCTCCACCTGTTGCACCGCGGACTCTGCCGTCTGCCGAGACTTCACCATCGTCTCGGAGATTTCGCGGATCGATGCATTCATCTCTTCGCTGCCGGCAGCGACCGACTCGATCAAGGAACGAGCGCGCTCCGCTTTCAGGCGGGCCATAGCCTGCGCCGTAATATCGGCAGCGTATTTGACCACCTTAAACGGCTTACCATTCAGATCGAAAATCGGATTGTAGGATGCCTGGATCCAGATCTCCCGCCCCCCCTTTCCGATGCGCCTGTATTCTGCGGCCTGATAGGTCCCGCGATTGAGGCTCGCCCAGAATTCCACATAGGCCGCGCCAGATCGCTCTATCGGATCGACAAACATGCTGTGATGCCGGTCCCGGATTTCGTCGATCGTGTAACCGACCGTATCGAGGAAATTCTGGTTTGCCGTCAGGATGGTGCCATCCATGCGAAACTCGATGACCGCCTGCGACTTGCGAATAGCCGCCATCTGGCCGTTGCTATCAGCGGCCAGCAACTTTTGTTGGGTCACGTCGGTCGCGAATTTCACAACCTTGAACGGCTTGCCGGCATCATTGAGAATCGGATTATAGGTCGCGAGAATCCAGATTTCCTTGCCACCCTTGCCGACGCGCTTGTATTCGGCCGCCTGATACTCACCCCGGCCGAGCCGCGCCCAGAAGTCCCGGTAGGCTGCGCCATCGCGTTCACCGGCTTCCACGAACATGCTGTGATGCCGCCCCTGTATTTCGGACAGCGCGTAACCAAGCGTGTTCAGGAAATTCTCGTTTGCGGTAATGATAGTTCCGTCAAGATTGAATTCGATGACCGCCTGCGCACGGCTGATAGCGATCACTTTTCCGGAGGCTTCGAGGCTTTCGAGTTTCTGCGCCGTGATATCTGTAGCGAATTTGATGACTTTGAACGGCTTACCACTCTTGTCCATGATCGGGTTATAGGAGGCCTCGATCCAGATCTCCCTGCCGCCTTTGGCGACCCGCTTGAACTGCCCTGCCTGAAATTCACCCCTGTTAAGGTTACCCCAGAACTCCCGATAGGCGACACTCTCGTGTACGGCAGGCTCCACAAATATACTGTGGTGCTTACCCTTGATCTCATCGAGCGTGTAGCCGAGCGCCTTGAGAAAATTCTCATTCGCTTTGATGATCGTGCCATCGAGATTGAATTCTATGATGGCCTGGGAGCGACTGATGGCGGTCGCTTGCGCCAACGCATTCTGCAAATCGGTCTTGCTCTGTCGGTTAAACATCTGTCGCTCCGTGGCCAAAACGGCCGTTGTCGTAAAATAGTCGACGAACGACGTCGCGCGGCACTGCGCGTCGTTTTCTCAAATCAAATAAACTGGAAGGTTCGAGCAGCTGACCTAGTCGACCAGCTGCTGATTCTGTGTTCCCTCACGCCCCCAATAGGCCGCTACCTTTTCAGCCAGCTGGTTGTGGTTGTCATGGAGCTTGGCATTGCTGCTCGCCGCCGGTTGATCGGCCGTACCGGCTGTCAAGCTGCGTGCAGCAATCTGCTGAAAATACTCGAGCACAGCGATACGCAGGTTGGATGATAGATTTGGTGTTTCGCGCTTGCGCTCAATCTTCTCGATATAGTGCTCGATAGTGGTATTCTCCATGCGAACGATCGCTTGCAGGCTGGCCCAGAAGCTGTCTTCCAGGCTGACGCTAGTGCGTTTTTTCGAGACGACAACCGAGCGCTTGCGGTTAACGTTGGGGCGGTTCATTGCGGCTTCGTATCCCATTTTATCAGTCCTCTTCTGTTAAAGCTGGCATTGAAGTTCACGCGTTACTGATTCAGTTCACCAACACTGCACCGTCACAGCGAATGCCGGATACCCACACATCGGCCTGTCCAATTCCGACGCCGAGACTTGCCAACGTTGCCGCCAGCAATTGATCGATTGAACTGGTTGCCCCGCTGATGATGCTGGTGACGAGTCCACCAAGACCCGGGATCGCCAAACCCAGTCCAAGAACACTGATGTTGAGGTCGCCAAGCAGACTGCCCGTCAGGGACGACGTGAAGTTTGTCGTGTTTACGGTCTTCTTCGTCTGCGACGTGATATCCGAATAGCTGAAATTGACGCTGACCGGCGTGGTGTTGCCCATGCCCGCATGGGCCTTTGCCGTCACAATTGGAATACCCAGGAGATTCACAAGCGGTGCCGGCCCTGGATTCGGCTTGGTCGCAACATTGTTGAGGTCGGCTACAGTGACGTTACCTATCCATGCATCGACAATGCCCGGCGTAACGCCAAGCGTGACGCTCGATGTATTGACGTTGGGATAGCCGCAACTGACCTTGTTCAGCGTCGCTGTGCCCGACGCGACCTCTACATAAACCGGTAGATTGACCAATGACGCCGAACCACTTCCGATCAACTGGATGGATAGCAGCACACGTGTCTGAGCTGTATGAACACTGACGCCCTGCGTGCCCACGGCAATCCAGCCGGATCCCTGTGGCCGTGCGCCAATGGTCGCCGTCAGTGACGCGCTGGCAATGCCAGGCAGACCTAAATTGACGGATGTGGCGATCTGGTTGGTGCCGTTAGCGATTCCAGCTGTTGCCTGTAGCAAATCGTAAAGCGAGATGCTCACACCGTTTTTCGGCTTGACGCCCACAATCAGGTTCGCGTAGGGGCCCGCATCGATCAGCTTGCCAGGCGCAATCTTGGTCGTCACGGATGCCGAAGCCTGCGATATCGTCGAGAGTGCGGTGGTCGCGGTGCCGCTGCCATTGGTAGCCTGCTGCGCGCTCAGCGCTGCGGCAAGAACGTCCCCGATCTTGATGTTCGAATTCAGCAGCGTGTCATAAGTCACACCGGTCAGACCGACGCGCGTCGCCAGCGCTGAGAGGAAGGTGAAAGCATCAATGCGCGCGCCAAGAAGCGCATTGTAGTCCATGACTGACAGCGACAGGGTCGTGCCCAGCATTGATCCGAGAACACTATTCAACAAGCCGCCATTTAACGATGCCAATCGCGAACCGATCGAGAACGACGCGATGGCCGTCGTTGTTGCGGTCGCCGTTGTCTTGATGGTGAAATTGTTGCTGCCGGTAAAGAAATGGCTGAAGTAGAGCGGTGTCGCCGTCTGAAGACTGACCCGCGCCGCATTGGCTGTTCCAGTCGCTGGCGTGACAAAGCGGCTTTGCGCAGCGACGGCGGAATTGGTTGTGTAAGTTCCGAGTTCTACACCGACCAGAGCGCTTGCTGGATAGTTATTGCTGGTGACCGCCGCCTTTGCTGCGTTTGTCGCATTGCTTAAGTTGCTGGCCGCAACGATCGCAGCGAGATCCGTGGCAGCCTGCGTCTTGCGACGATCGGCGGCAATGGTCCCGATATCGACACCCAGTGCAGCACAACAAACGGCCAGGATCATGCCGCCCGCAGACATGATGGCAATATTTCCGCGCTGGTCGGTGCGAAACCTCTTGAGAAGTGCGCGCATCGGTTCCATCGCTCAAAACCCTCCGTAGGGAATGGCGGCAGATCGCGAGACTTGCGATGGAGGCATCGGCACGAAAGGAAGTGAATAGATGAACATGGTCGACGCGTCGTAGTTGACCGTGACCACGAAGACGTTTGCGTTCGACGACGATGTCGCCGCATTGACGCTCAGCTTTGACGCATTGATCAGCGGATAAGTCGCGGCATTCGACGTGACATAGGTCGATGCAATCGAGCCACGTTCGGTCTCGGTCAGCCCGGCGACAGAGGAACGTGCTGCCTCGGCAGCAAGCTGCTGAACACCGTGAACGACTGCAAAATATGACCCAAAGACGACGATGCCGAAAACGATCGACAGAAAGACGGGAAGCAGCATCGCGAATTCGACTGCGGAAGAACCGCGTCGACACGATAGGAGTTTTTTCATGCTGGCATCGAATCTCAACATGCGCTGAGCTTCGCAAGACCGCGTGAAAACTACCTATACAACTTCTGCTACCACTTGGTGGGATCGATCATCTCCAATGCCTGCATTGTGTTGGATGATGGCATTGGATTTGATGAGGTGATCATGTTTTCTGATACGCGCGCTGATGAGAGAACTATATACCGAAGAATTTAACGTGTAGTTCCTCTATTAGAATGCTGTGTTTCTTGCGAATACCCTCGCGCGCGCATAGCACGAGTTTGGGTATCGCCAGCTTTGGAAGATAATACTCATTGGCCGCCAAGAGCGACGCCGGGATCAGAGCCGTTGGCAGCAGGGTCAAACCGATGCCCGCCTTCGCAGCCTCGATCCGTGCATGATAGTCCGGGCTGGAAAATGCGATACGATAGATCATTCCCTTGCGCTCAAGCGCCTGAATCATGACGTTATGCACGATCTGCCCCGGCCAGGTCAGCAACGGAATGGGCGCGCCAGGACTTAACGTAAAATCCCTGGATCGAACCCAAGTCAATTCATCGTCGCGTTGCGCGATGACATCGATGGCCGCATCCCCGGGCATATCGGAGATACTGAGGAACACGCCGACATCGACGTAGCCGTCGAGCATGCTTTTCGCGATCTCGGCCGAATTATCTGAATAGATGCAGACATTGCTCATCGCCGCCTTGCTCATCCCTTCCATTGCGCGTTGCGAATAGAAATTGGTCAGACCAAGCCGGATGGTCTGATCTTCGGGCGAAGCGCCACGCAGCAAGAGCAACTGGTCGTTCGCCTCCAAAATCTTCCTGGCCTGGATCAGAACGAGCTTTCCGAGTTCTGTCGTCGATGAGCCGTTGGCAGACTTCTGGAAGATACTGCCGCCGACCGCGTGCTCAATGCGCTTGATCTGCGAGCTGATGGCCGGCTGGCTCAGGCCGAGCAGCTTCGCGGCCTTGGTGATGCTGCCGGCTTCGGAGATCCCGACAACCGATCGCATGATTTCGGTCGGGATGCTCGAATGCTGGTACCGCCGATGCATAATACGTTGTCCTTTGAGATCGACGTCTTCTCCACGCAACGGAATTGTCCGCTTCGAGACGTCACACCAAAGTCATCGGCCATCTACATCAATCTGGCCGAAACGTTTCTTAGGCTCGTCCAAATTGTAGACGCCACGGCATACACCTTCCTTCAAGTTGTATCGGTGTCTTTTTACACATGCCAAGTACTTTCACGAGGAGGCATGTGTGATTTCTGCCATTAGCAATCTCAAAGAGGGGGCGCGGGTAGAAGGCTACCGTGATTACACGTATTTTTTTAAAGCCGCGAGATGTAAAGCATCGGGATAGCACTTCACAGGCTGGAACTCAGCAACCGCGATTCGCAGAAAAAGCTGACGTACCTCAGTGAGGTAGTTCAGCTCATTCTCAACCTAAGGTGATAAATCGCTTTAAGGTCTGATGGAGCGCGAGCGATATCCCGATGCCGGTGACGCCACCTGCAAGTTTGACCAGCGCATCCCGCACCTCGCCGTGCCGGTCCGGCGTCAGATGTTGCAGCACCTCCAGCCCGACTGCCGCCCCCCCAACGAGCGTCAGAACAAGCCAGAGATGGCGGGGATAGGCGAGACCGAACAAAAGGCCCACGAGTGCGAATGCGCCGAAGCGCTCAAGGCTGACGCCGCCAAAATGCGGCCGCAGCCCGATCGGTGACAGAGTCGCAAAAGCAATCAATGCAAGTGTAGTCCACGCGACAACAATGACGGTTTTCCGATACATCCAGCAGTCATATCCCATGCAACCGCAGGAGCGGCAATTTCTCACCTCTGACGGTTAATCGAACGCGCAGAGAACTACCACCGGCATTCCGACGCACTCCGCGGACAAAACCTCCCTCAGCGGGGATTGCGGAGTTGCCAAGTGTCTAAACTGTCAGGTTTGATCTCGAACCGATCTTGCATCCGTGCATACATGGTTCCCGCGATGCGTGCGACCGGAAGATAGTGATCATAGTCCGTACGCAAGGTGACGGGGTCGACAACACCATCGCGAACCTGAATGCCCAGGACCTCTCCGACCAGTAGGTCGCGCTCTGCGCCAAAGTTCATCATTGTCACTTTTCGGCATTCCAGTGCCGCAGGCGCCTTCGCCAAATGCGGGACCGGCACATTGATGCCAGCCGTCATTGGGAGCTGCAGGGCATCCAGTTCACCGATGTCAGATGGAAAGCTGATCGAACAATCGACCATATCGTTGGCGAGGGCCTCATCCACCATATTGATAACAAACAACCCATTGGCGCGCACATTGCGGGTCGTGTCCTTGACCGACAGATCGGGCCTGGCCTGCAGGCCGACCACCACCAGCGGCGGCTTTTCGGAGAACACATTGAAGAACGAAAACGGCGCGGCATTGACCACGCCGGCATCTGAGATGGTGGTAATCAACGCAATCGGTCGCGGGACAACGAGACCACAAAGCAACTTGTAGCGCTCCGGCGCGCTAAGCTTGGCGAAATCAAAGTGGATCGTCATCGCAGGTTTTGCCTCTTGTGCCGCACCTTGCCGCAACGAGGCAGGAGCTTATCCGATCTTGAACAGCCGGCTCGCATTACCGAACAGGACTTTCTGACGATCAGTGTCCGATAGCTTGGCCTTGTTGACCAGCCCTACCGGATCGGGGTCCCCCATGTCGAACGGGTAGTCCGAGCCCATCATGACGCGATCGAGGCCCACCGTCTTGATCAGGTTGTCGATCAGCTCCGCAGAGAACACGCAGGTGTCAAACCAGAGCCGCTTAAGATAGGTCGACGGCGCATCTGCCGTGAGCCGGCGTACTTCCGGACGCACCTTCCAGGCGTGATCCAGTCGGGCTGCGTAGAATGGGTAGAAACCACCGCCATGAGCGATAACCACGTCGAGATCCGGATGCCGGTCTAAAATGCCACCCATGATGAAGTGGGCGATCGCAATCGTCTCTTCGATGGGCTGGCCGACGCTGTTGACCATGAAGAAATCGCCGAGCCGCTGGCCATGGGAGAAGCCCAGGGGATGCACGAACAGCGGTACGCGCAGATTGGTAAGCCGCGCATAGAGTGGATCGAAGGCGGCATGGGACAGTTCGAGGTTTTCGACGCGGGTATCGATCTGGAATCCGCGCAGGCCGAGCTGCTCGACTGCATGAACCGCCTCCTCCACCGCACGCCCGGGAAACCGCATCGGCAGCGTACCCATCCCGGCGAAATGTGCAGGATCCTGCGCCACGAGCGCGGCAATGTCTTCGTTCTGCACGCGCGACAGCGCACATTGTAAATCTTCGTCGGCCCAGTAGTTCTGTTGCGCCGGTGCCGGCGCGATCACCTGAAAGTCGACGCCCATCTTCGCCATCATCTCGCGGCGCTTGGCGATGTCGAGCATCAAGCCCGGCAGCAGCTTGCCCTGCTCTGCATCAGTTTCGCGGCTCGCGGGCGACATGTCGCGGCGATAGGGATTGTCCATCGGATCGTAGTGCCCGGCCACCAGCGGCTCGACGCGCTTGCTGAGGGCATGGGTGTGCATATCGATGATGGGCATTCGGAATCTCTTTTTCCTAGTTCAGTTCGGCAGCGTCGGGGACGCGATGATGCCAGTCGGTCGCGCCCTGATAGGCGTGAGCGGCGCGCAGGATATCGGCCTCGGCATAGGGGCGGCCGACCAGCTGGAACGCGATCGGCAGACCTGCCGCATCGAAGCCGCACGGCACTGACGCTCCGGGTAGGCCGAGATAATTGATGCCGCGGGTGCAATGTGTGAGCTGGCCGATCACAGCAGCGACGTCGGCGGGGTTGCCTTCCGTGGTCGCCGCGATGGTCGGTACCGGAATCGAGATCGCCGGCAGAAGCGCGAGATCGGCGGATCCGATGCAGGACGCGATCCATTGCTGGGTGATCTGCGTACGCAGCGACAGCGCTTCCACATAACGGGTCGCCGGATAGAGCAGGCCAGGCTCGATGCGCGAGCGCACCTGATCGGCATAATCCTGCGGGCGGTCGATTAGCCAGCGGCGATGGATCGTCGCGGCCTCGACGCTCATGACGACCTGCATCAGCGCGTTGATCAAGGCCATATCTGGCGGCGTGGTCTCGACGATGGTGACGCCGAGCGACCGCAGCGTCTTGACGGCTTCGTCCAGCACAGTCGCCACATCCGGATGCAGGAGCTCGCGGTAGTACCCACCGGGAATTGCGATGCGCATCCCGGTCACACCCCTGTCGAGCGTCGCTTCATAGTCGCGATCCGCGATCACCGACAGCAGTCGCGCGGCATCCCGTGCGGTACGAGCCAGAGGTCCCGTGCAATCCAGTGAGGCAGATAGCGGCATCACACCATCGGTCGGAACCAGTCCCCAGGTCGGCTTCAGCCCGATCAGGCCGCACATCGCGCCGGGATGACGTAGTGAACCGCCGGTATCCGTCCCGAGCGAGCCGGTCACGAGGCGCGCGGCGATGGCGACGCCGGAACCAGAGGACGAGCCGCCCGGCACATGCCCAGGATTCCATGGGTTGCGTGCATGCCCCAGCGATTCGTTATAGCCCGTCGGACTCATCGCGAATTCAGCCAGCTGCAGCCGGCCGAGATCGAGCGCGCCGGCGGCGTCGAGCCGAGCGATCACCGTGGCTGTCACGTCGGCGCGAAAGTCCGCCCGGATTTTTGAGCCGCCACCGGACAGATCACCGGCGCGATAGAAGAGGTCTTTATGTGCAAGGGGCACGCCATGCAGTACTGGCAATGCCGCTCCCGATGCGCGCAACTTGTCGACGGCTTCGGCCGCGTTCAGCACCCGTTCGTCGTCAAGCCGCACCACGGCATTCAGTTTGCGGCCGATCAGATCGAGCCGTTCCAGCGCCACCGTTGTCGCCTTCACGGACGTAACTTCGCCTTTAGCGACAGCATCCGCGAGGGCGCAGAGATCAAGGGCTGCAATCGCGCTCTGCATCAGCGCTTGTCCATGCCAGCGAGCCACGCCTGATAGGCGTAGGGCGTCGAATCGAACGCCATGTCTTGAATAGCCGCAGTCGCGACGCGCGTGTTGTTTTCCACGACCAGCCCCGTCATGCGCGGTGTGCGTTCAGCGGCGCCAGGCGCCTTGTTCAATTCGGCGGCGACTTGACGCAATAGGTCTTCGCTCATGATCACCTCAATGCACGCCGAGGCGCTGGAATAGCACGTCAGTCTGCTCATTCATTTCCTGCGACGTGCCGTGATGCACGATCTGCCCGGTTTCCATAA
>Ga0207678_10002632_pt1 | contig 16348 bp, 14 predicted proteins | sample KBSC63metaG_FD_184319 | JGI IMG/M metagenome (GOLD analysis project Ga0207678, IMG submission 184319) | Corn rhizosphere microbial communities from Kellogg Biological Station, Michigan, USA - KBS C6-3 metaG (SPAdes) (version 2) | ecosystem: Host-associated > Plants > Roots > Rhizosphere > Soil ...
CGCCCGGCGAGCGACCAGGACGTCCACTGGTCGCTCTCGGGCAATCCGATCTTCGACGAGCGCGGCCGCTTCCTCGGCTTCCGCGGCATCGGCACCGACCTCACCGAGCAGCGCCGTTCCGAGCAGGAGATTTCGCGCCTCGCTCGCTTCGATTCCCTGACCAGCCTGCCGAACCGCGCGATGATGCGCCAGACGCTCGACGAGGCGCTGCGCAACTCCACGCACCGTCAGCGCGGCTGCAGCATGTTCCTGATCGATCTCGACCGCTTCAAGAACGTCAACGATACGCTGGGCCACCCGATCGGCGACGCACTGCTCCGCCAGGTCGCCGAACGGCTCAAATCGGTCATGGGCAACCACGGTCAGGTCGGACGGCTGGGCGGTGACGAGTTCCAGGCCGTGCTTCCAGGCACCGTCGACATTGGCTTGATCGAGTCTCTTGCTCGAACGCTGATCGAACAGGTTTCGCGGCCATATTCGATCGAGGGGCACAAGGTCACGATCGGCGCCTCGGTCGGTATTGCGATTGGCGATCCGGGCCGAAGCACCGCCGACGCGCTGGTGCGCAACGCCGACCTCGCGCTTTACGCAGCGAAGGACGCCGGCCGCGGCAAGCACCGCTTCTATGAGCCGTCGATGCACAGTGAAGCGGCCGAACGCCAGCTGCTCGAGAACGACCTTCGCCAGGCCATCGAGCGCGGCGAGCTGTCGATGAACTTCCAGCCGATCGTTCGCACCGCTGGTGAGGAAATTTCCGGTTTCGAGGCGCTGGTCCGCTGGACGCATCCGGCTCGCGGCCTCATCTCGCCGGCCAAGTTCATCCCATTGGCGGAAGAAGCGGGGCTCATTCATAAAATCGGTGAGTGGGTTCTCCGCACTTCGCTCGAAGAGGCCGCGACCTGGCCCGACCATGTCCGCGTCGCGGTCAATCTTTCGCCGCTGCAGTTCAACGACCCGAACATCGTCCAAATCGTCGCCAACCATCTCCGCGAAACGGGTGTCAGGGCCGACCGGCTCGAGCTCGAAATCACCGAGGGCGTGTTCCTCGCCGAGGGCGATTCGACCGACGAGACGTTCGCGAAGCTCAAGGACCTCGGAGTCCGGCTGGCGCTCGACGATTTCGGGACCGGCTACAGCTCGCTCGGCTATTTGAAGAAGGCGCCGTTCGACAAGATCAAGATCGACCAGAGTTTTGTCCGCGGAGCAGCGTCGAGCACCAATCGCAACGCCGCCATCATCCGCGCCATCGTCACGCTGGCCGAGACGCTCGGCATGGATACCTGCGCCGAAGGAGTCGAGACGCACGACGATCTCCAGCTGATCCGCGAGCTCGGCGTGAGCATGATCCAGGGATATATCTTCGGCAAACCCGCGGACGCGGAAGCCGCTCGGACCCTCGCCAACAGCGAGCGCGTGGAAGCCGAAGGATACAAATGCATTCGTGAGCCGAGACATCGCCTGATGCGCCGTGCGATCACCTGCATCGACGACGAGACTTTGGAGGTGAAGCTCCGCAACATCAGTTCCATGGGCACCCTCGTTGATTGCCCTCTGTCAGTGCCGCCAGGCCTTGCCCTCACCATCGACATCGTTGGCGTTGGTCCCGTCACCGGCATGGTTTGCTGGGCCCAATCCGGCAAGTTCGGACTGCGGTTCGACCACCCATTCGACCTAAGCCGGCTGGCCCCGAAGAAAGAGCAACGGGCCGATTCGAGCGGCATGCGCCCGTGGTACGTGGAGCGACGCGCGAGTTAGGCCAAAAGAAAAAGGCGCCGGGGAGTGCCCGGCGCCTTTCCTTGTCAGTTCGACCAACCCGTTAGCGGCGGTTGATGTCGAGGTCGCGGACGTAACCGCGATAGTCGACGTCGCATTTGAACGACAGGTCGGCAGTGTTGTAGCCGCCATAGCGTCCGCTGCTGGCGAGGCCGCGCACCCGCGTGTAGCTGCCGTTCGGCGTGACGCGCGTGATGCCGAGGACCCGGCCGGTGGTGCCATAGGCGCCGATCAGCGAGCCGAGGATTCCGCCGACGCCGTTACGGGTATAAAGCCGGTTCTGGACCGCAGCCGTGCACTGCGACGCTGCTGCCGACGTATTCATCGCATAGCCGTAACCATATGCCGGAGCCGCATAGCCGTAAGCACGCGTCGAGTAGCCGTAGCTAGGGTACTGCGAATAGCCGTAGCTCGGATACTGATACCCATAATACTGAGCGGCAGACGGGGCCGCAGTCGCGAGCGCCGCCAAGCCGGCACCTCCAATCAGAAGTTTTTTCATCGTAAGCATGGCCTGTCTCCTCCTTTCGAGAAGCCTTCGCCCACTACAACGATTGGACGGGTCGCACCGGGGCGACATTCATCGCTGCGCAGCGCCGCTTCGTCGCGCATTGCTGTCTCGCGTGTGAACAAAATCCTCGGAGGCCCAACACGACGAAGGCCCGCCGGTGTGAACGTCCGGCGGGCCTTCCAACCCAGGGTGAACTGCGCGGCCCCTAACCGCAATCGACTCGCAAAGGGGTCAGCGAGCCGGTTGCGGCAGGCTCCCACGCTGTGGCCCGCCGAGACAATGCCGCGATCTCGGCTGTGCCAGGCTGACACAGGTTCGACGGTGGCACTTTCGCAACAGTGCGAAAACAGAATTTCCCGCCCGCGCCGAATCGAGGAACGAGATTAACTTGGATGTATTCACGCCCGCATGACGGAACAGGAGTTGCAAGTTATTGCCGGCATCCGCGGGAGGGTCGCGCAATGCCGCCGATTGGCCGCCGCACTCACCGACAAGCGCGCCGCCGAAGTGCTGCTGCAGATGGCCGAAGAAGGTGAAGCGGATATCCGCCGGCTCGAAAATCAGGAACCGATTGTGCCGATGCCGCCGCCCGCGGCCGCATAGACTACTGTTCGGATCGAAACATTGACGCGGGCTTTGCGACTGAAATAAGCCGCGAACCAAGGCGTTGCCGGCGCCTCCACATCACCTCCGCTTCGAGTCGACTTCTGTCGGCACGTTGCGTCAAACCAACGGACATCATGGCTGATACCTTAGAGCTCAACGACGACCAGAAGGCCCACCTCAGCGAAGTTTACGGGCAAATCCATGCCGACGCCGGGGAGCGCGGCGCAGGCAGCAAGTTCGTCCGCATGTCGGAACGCTACCGCGACGGGCACTGGGAACGGACGGTCAAGAAGCTCGGCCTGTTCTCGCGTCCGCTGGCCGGCGGCACCTTCATGGATTTCGGGTGCAAGTTCGGACACCTGACGCCGCTTCTCACCGAATATGGCGTGACCAAGGTGTTCAGCGTCGACGTCGACGAAGAGCATTTGCGCGACGGCGCCGCGTTCATCGGCAGCCGCTTCGGCAGCGAATATGTGATGTCGGACGATTGCTATCTCGACGTGCCGTCGAACAGCGTCGACTTCATCCTGGTCAACGAGGTGATCAGCCACATCAATCCGACACTTCTGCCGATTTTCTACCAGGAAACGGCACGCGTGCTGACCGTCGGCGGGGAGATGGTCATCTCCGACGGCAACAACTGGTCGAACAAGAAGACCCGCGACGACCTCATCGAATGGTACGAGTTGTGGGATTCCGGCACGTCGAAGGAGTTCGGCGAGAGTAACTACACGAAGCAGCGTTACGTGATGATCAAGAACGCCTTCAAAGCCCGCCGCCCCCGCCTCACCCCGGAGGAGATCGAATATTATGCGCGGAACACGGCGGGGCTGTTCGGCGACCGGCTGATCGAAACCGTTCGCCGAGCGCTCGACGAAGGCCGCTTCACCGAGCGTCCGTACCGGCCGGGCATGCCGCCGATCCACCCGCGCTACGGAGTCGCGATGGAGCGGGCTTTCTATCCGCTCGAGGTCGAGCTTTCGCTGCGCACCTACGGCCTCATGACGCAGCAGGTCATCGGGACGTCAAAGCCGCGACCGCTCAACAGCGAGGAAGAGCGCGGCCGCTACAAGAACTTCGTCATCCGCGCGACCAAGCTCCCGGAAACGCAGGAGGCGATGAAGCAGTTCGCGGTCGAGGACCACTACACCTACGATCCGGAATAAGCGTCAGAAAGCGTCGATCGGCAGCTTCATCAGGCTGTCGGCGCCGGCTTCGACTTTCTTGCGCAGCGCGGTCGACATCGGCAGCTCGCGGGTCGCGAATAAGCGCGCGGTAGCGAGCTTCGCCGCGTGGAAGCCGTCGCCTTCCTTGCCGGCCGAAGCGGCGGCCATCTTCAGCCACATCCATCCGAGGCTGACGAGCCCCATCAGCTCCATGTAGGCATAAGCCCCCGCGCCGGCGTTATCGGGATTGATCATGCCATTCTGGGCAAGCCACATAGTGGCGGCTTGCAGGTCGCCAAGCGCCGCTTCGAGCGGTTCGGCGACTCCGCCGGGATCATTCGCAGCCCTGGCCTCGGCGATGTCGCTTGAGACGAGCGCAAAGAAAGTGCGCACCGCCCGCCCGCCGTCCTTGGGCAACTTGCGCCCGACCAGGTCCATCGCCTGGATGCCGTTGGTGCCTTCGTAGATCTGGGTGATCCGCGCGTCGCGGACGAACTGCTCCATGCCGTGCTCACGGATGTAGCCGTGGCCCCCGAGCACCTGCTGCGCGCTGACGGCTGCGTCGAAGCCCTTGTCGGTGAGATAGCCCTTGATCACCGGCGTGAGCAGCCCGAGCAGGTCGTCAGCGGTTTGCCGCTCGGCTTCGTCGGGCGAACGGCGGAGCAGGTCGACCTGGAGCGCGCCCCACAACACGAGCGCACGGCCCGCCTCGATATAAGCGCGCGCCTCGAGCAGCATCCGCCGAACGTCGGGGTGGACGATGATCGGGTCGGCCTTCGCGCCAGGCTCGCGCTCGTCCTCGCGCAGCGCCCTGCCCTGCCGCCGGTCCTTGGCGTAGGCGACGGCGTTCTGATAGGCGACCTCGCCCTGCGCCAGGCCCTGCAGCCCCACGCCGAGTCGCGCTGCGTTCATCATGATAAACATGGCCGCCAGCCCTTTCTCCGGCTCGCCGACCAGCCAGCCCTTGGCGCCGTCGTAATTCATGACGCAGGTCGCGTTGCCGTGGATGCCCATCTTCTTCTCGAGCGCGCCGCACGACAGCTTATTGCGCTCGCCGAGCGAGCCGTCCTCGTTGACCAGGAACTTCGGCACCACGAACAGGCTGATGCCCTTCACGTTGTCGGGCGCGCCGGCAATTTTGGCGAGGACGAGATGGATGATGTTCTCGGCCAGGTCGTGCTCCCCGGACGAGATGAAGATCTTGGTACCGGTGATCGAATAGCTGCCGTCCGGGTTCGGATCGGCGCGCGTCTTCAACAGGCCGAGGTCGGTTCCGCAGTGCGGCTCGGTGAGGTTCATCGTCCCGGTCCATTTGCCGGTGATCATCGTCGGTACGTAGCGCTGCTTGAGCTCGTCCGAGCCTTTGATCAGCAGCGACGCGATCGCGCCGCTGGTAAGGCCCTGGTACATTTCGAAGCTGTGGTTCGCGGACAGGATATACTCGGTGACCGCGGTGCCAACGACCTGGGGCAGCCCCTGCCCGCCATATTCCTCGGGGCCGGTCAGAGTCGGCCAGCCGGCCTCGACGAACTGATCATAGGCCTGCTTGAATCCGGGCGGTGTAGTGACCGACCCGTCGTCCGATCGCTTGCACCCGACCTCGTCGCCGACCTTGTTCAGCGGCGCCAGCACTTCGGCGGCGAACTTGCCGGCTTCCTCGAGGATCGCCTCGACCAGGTCGGGAGTTGCGTTGGCGAAGCCGGGAAGGTTTGAATAGCGGCCGACGTCGAGCACGTCGTTGAGGATGAACAAAGTATCTCTGACCGGCGCGGTGTAGGTGGGCATTGCTTACCTCCGTGTCAGCAGCGTTCCTATTGCGCCCCTCGCGATGCGTCCAGCCGGTGGCCGCCGACGTATCTCAGGCTATGATTGCAACCAGCTCGAAGGAACGATGATGAAACGGCTCTTGATTCCAGCCCTGTTGCTCGCGGCGGTACCGGCTTCGGCGGCTCCCCGGAGCGAGACCGCGGTGCTTGCGGGCGGCTGCTTCTGGGGCATGGAATCGGTGTTCGAGCATGTGAAGGGCGTGACCGATGTCGTGTCCGGCTATGCCGGCGGCTCCGCCAGCGACGCGCATTACGAGAACTCCGGATCGGGCCACGCCGAAGCCGTGCGCATCACCTATGACCCCAAGCAGATCAGCTACGCCCAACTGCTCCAGGTCTATTTCGCAGTCGCCCACGATCCCACCCAGGTCGGCGGCCAGGGTCCGGACGAGGGCGCGAGCTATCGCAGCGCGATCTTCCCGCAAACTCCAGGGCAGGAAGCGCAGGCGCTAAGCTTCATGGCGAAGCTGCGAACGGCGCATGTGTTCAAGCGCCCGCTGACGACTCGGATCGAGCACGGCGGCTTCTATCCCGCAGAGGCCTACCACCAGGATTACGCCCGCAAGCACCCCTTCGAACCGTACATCGTCATCAATGACCGGCCGAAGGTCACCGCGCTGAAGCGGCAGTATCCGAGCCTTTTCAGGGGCTAAGCGGCTAAGTCGTTAGAATTTCACATCTTATTCAGGCTGGGGGCGACAAGGGGCGGCCTTCGCCCTATATGACGATTCCGAGACGCCAGCCTGGAGCCGGAGCATGCTGACGACCCATCCGTTCGATGATGACAAGCTGCGCGAAGAGTGCGGAATCTTCGGCATCTGGGGTGCCGAGCACGCCTCGAGCTTCGTCGCGCTCGGCCTCCATGCGCTCCAGCACCGCGGTCAGGAAGCGGTTGGAATCACCAGCTTCGACGGCAAGACCTTCCATTCCCACCGCGCGATGGGCCACGTCGCCGGCAACTTCGACCGCGACGACACGCTGCGCAACCTCGCGGGCCGCTCGGCGATTGGCCATGTCCGCTACTCGACCACCGGCGATAGCGGATTGCGCAACATCCAGCCTTTGTTCGCCGAGCTCGCCGAGGGTGGGTTCGCGGTCGCGCACAACGGCAATTTGTCGAACGCGCTGAAGCTTCGCCGCACGCTCAACCGCCGCGGCTCGATCTTCCAGTCGACCAGCGACACCGAAGTCATCATCCACCTCGTGGCGACCTCCGACAAACCCAACCGCCTCGATCAGCTGGTCGATGCGCTGAAGCAGGTCGAGGGCGCCTATTCGCTGCTGGTGCTCACCGACGACGGGATGATCGCCTGCCGCGACCCACTCGGCATCCGCCCGCTGGTCATGGGCAAGCTCGGCGAAGCAACGATCTTCGCCTCCGAAACCGTGGCCCTCGACGTGATCGGCGCGACTTTCATCCGCGACGTCGAGCCGGGCGAACTCGTTGTCGTCAACGACAGCGGCATCCGCTCCTTCCGCCCCTTCGCCCAGGTCGCTCCGCGGCCGTGCGTGTTCGAGCACATCTACTTCTCGCGACCCGATTCGATCGCAGAGGGCGTGTCGGTCTACGACGTGCGCAAGGCGATCGGCGCCGAGCTGTCGCGCGAGTCGCCAGTCGAGGCGGACTATGTCGTTCCGGTGCCGGACAGCGGCGTCCCCGCGGCGCTTGGGTTCAGCCAGGCGTCGGGAATTCCGTTCGAGCTCGGCATCATCCGCTCGCACTACGTCGGGCGGACGTTCATCCAGCCTAATCAGGCGGTCCGCCTGCAAGGCGTGAAGCTCAAGCACAACGCCAATTCGGCCCTGATCGACGGCAAGAGCATCGTGCTGGTCGACGATTCGATCGTGCGCGGGACGACCAGCGTGAAGCTGGTGCAGATGATGCGCGACGCCGGCGCGCGCGAGGTCCACATGCGCATTGCTTCGCCCCCGACGCGGCACAGTTGTTTCTACGGAGTCGACACGCCGGAGCGGGCGAAGCTGCTCGCAGCCCAGATGAACGTCGAGCAGATGCGCGATTACATCAAATGCGACAGCCTCGCCTTCATCTCGATCGAGGGCCTCTACCGCGCGCTCGGCGAGGAACGCGACAATGCCGCGCCGCAGCGCTGCGACGCCTGCTTCACCGGCGACTACCCGACCAGCCTCACCGACCTTGCGGAAAAGGACGGCGGAGCCTCGCTCTCTTTGGTCGCCAGCCGCTAGCCGCTAGAGGCGGCTGCCATGACTGATTCGAAACCCCTCGACGGGAAAGTTGCGCTCGTCACCGGAGCGAGCCGCGGGATTGGCGCGGCCACCGCCCAAGCGCTCGCCGCCGCCGGTGCCCATGTGATCCTGGTGGCGCGCACGGCCGCTGCATTGGAGGAGGTCGAGGAGGGCATTCACGCGGCCGGCGGGAGCGCGACGATCGCTCCGCTCGACCTCAGCCAGGGCGAGTCGATCGGAAAGCTCGGCTCGGCCATCGCCGAGCGCTGGAACAAGCTCGACGTACTCGTGCTCAATGCCGCGATGCTCGGGTCGCTGACTCCGGTGCAGGACATCGATCCCAAGGAATATTCGCGAATCCTCACCCTCAACGTGCTCGCCAACCAGGCGCTGATCGCCGCGTTCGACGCGCTGCTCAAGAATGCCGATCGGGCAGACGTGGTCGGAATCACCTCGTCCGTCGGAGCTGAGCCGCGCGCATTCTGGGGCGCCTATGGCTCGTCGAAGGCCGCGCTCGAGAGCCTGCTCGGCGCCTATGCGGACGAGACCGAGTATCTTGGGCGGGTCCGGGTGCACGTCGTAGATCCGGGCGCGACTCGGACGCGGATGCGGGCCAATGCCTTCCCGGGCGAGGAGCCGGAGAGCGTCAAGCCGCCAGAGGTCGTGGCGAATGCGATCCTCGAGCGCCTGCTCGCCGACGTGCCGTCTGTCGAAAAGGTCCGCATCGACACTTGAGCGAACGCCTTGTCGCTGGTAAATTTAACAATTGTCCCAAGCGCCTGAGGAATTTAACGATGTTCGCGAGAAGTGCAGGTAAGTTGTCCGCCGGAGTCATTGGCGCCGCGCTGGTTTTGATCGCCGCTCCGGCATCGGCCGATCAGCAGACCAAGCCCAATCCGAATACGGCCGCCAACGGCAAGGATCCTGGCCGGATCATCTGCGAGAAGATGGAAGAGACCGGCTCGCGCCTCTCCGCCCGCAGGGTCTGCATGACCGCGCAGCAGTGGGACGACCGCCGTCGCACCGACCGCGAAGGCGTCGAAAACGTGCAGAACACGAGGACGGAGCCGTCCGGCCATTAAACACGCCTGATTCCCAAGATCGGTGGCCGATCGTCATTCGGGGAGAATGCTCATGTTGATTGCCGCCTTACTCGCCGTCGCCGCCTCGGCAGCCGCCGACGCCGGGACGAGCAATTTGCCCGGTGTGTTCGAAGCCGCATGCCTCGACGGACAGGCGAAGCTATCGGCGGGTGAGGTAACACCCACCAGCTTCGATCAATTGCCTGCGGGGCTGCGCGACAGCCTGCGTCGCCCGGATTCGGGGAACGTCTGGCGGCTCAGTTCGATGGGCAACAGCTATCTGTACGTGCTCAACTATACCCCCACTCCGGGGGTTAGCCCGAGGATATGCGGCCTCGCGTCCGACGCGATGGACTTCAAGTCCGCGACCGGGGCGCTGGCCGCGCGGGTTGGCGGCAGCATGGAACGTGACGATGTCCGCTCGGCGCAATGGCTGAACGCCAAGGACGGTTACGTGGCCACCGCCACCGCAACCGCCGGTTTCAATGTCCTGCAGATCAGCTGGATGACCGACGCGGACAAGGCGGAGGCGCAGCGGCAGGTCGCCGAGCTCGCGCACTAAGCAGCCTTGCCCGCTCGAGGTCCTTGGGCCTCCCGAATGACAGGAGGAGCTGGTGCAGCTCCTCGGCCGACGGCACCAACAGGGTTCGCTGCCCGATCGCAATCGCCTCGCGCGTTCTCAACTGGACGGCGTTCCAGCCGTCGCCGCTACGCAGCTTGAAGTCCGCGAAAATTTCCACGGGCAGCGGCGGCTCGCGCCACATCGCGAACAGCTTCGAGCGAAATTGCGGATGATCGGACTCCGGCTCGGGTGAGAGGCCGAGCTGCGCCACTAGCCGCTCTGCATCCGCCATCGCCATCAACAGGTCGACGTCGCGGATGCCGGTGACGGCGGCGGCGCCGTGCAGCGCGACCGCGGCGCTGCCGATGATCCACCACGGCTCGACCGCCCCCGCAACCGCGTCGGCGACCATTGCCAGAGTCCGTTCGAGCTCCGGAGCCAGGGCCACCGTCACGCGATCGAGAAGCGGCTGAGGCGCCGCGCCGGATCGACCTCGTCGAGGCGAAGGCGAACCGGATCGCCGACCGCTGCTCCGTTGGGAGGAATCCGCGTGAGCACCGCCGGATCGGCAAGCTGAATCCGGGCGCCGCGCTGGTCGATGTCCGTGACCGTCCCCGCGAACGTCTCGCCGACGCGGTCGGCAAGCACCACGGCCTCGGCCAGCTCGAGCACCGCGCTGTCGACCTGCCCGGCCTTCGCCTCGGCGCGGTTCATGACCTCCGGCAAACTCTGAAAGGCAGCGCTCGCCCGATCGGGGACCGCCTGCCCGTTCGCAATCGCCAGCGCGGCCTCCGTAACGTAGCGATCGGCGAGGCGGCGCAGCGGCGCGGTCGCATGGACATAGGTGGCGCGCATTGCCGAATGCCACGGCCGTTCACCGGCCTTGAACGGCGCATAGCTCGCGTGGGTGCCTGCGCGGCGGATGGCGAGCATGAACGCGGCCTGCTTCGGGTCGTTCGGATCGAGGTCCTTCTGCCGCTGCTCCAGCGTGACATCCTTCGGCCAGTCGACTCCGAGCGCCTTAGCGCTGTGGCGCAATCGCCGGATGGCCCAGTCGTCCGGCTCGGGCATCACGCGGAACAGTCCGGTGCCGTGGCTGTACAACGCGTCCGCGACGGCGAGGTTCGAAGCCAGCGAGAGCGCTGCGTTGGCGTTTTCCATCGGACTCATTGGCCGGAACTCGAGCGAGAAGCTGCCGTCAGGGAGCTCGACCACCTGCTGCTGGGGCGGGTCGACGCGCGAGGCGCCGCGCGCCTGCTCGGCGGCCTGAATGCGCCTCGACAGCTCGGCGAAATCGGGCGGAAGCTGTTCCGGGCGCACCGTCGCGTAGCCGAGCTTGGCGCGGCTTCGGATCACGGCGCGCTCAACCCCGTCGAGAGTCGCCGCGCCGTCGGGAGCGATGCGGACGGTGAACAGGATCGCGAGCTTTTGGGCATCTGGCAGCAGGCTCGCCGCGCCCTCGCTGAGCAGGCGTGGGTAGAGGCTGATCTTGCCGTCCGGCAAATAGATCGTCTCGCCGCGCTTCCATGCCTCGGTGTCGATCGGACCGCCGTCGGCGATGAACCAGCCAATGTCGGCGATCGCGTAGCGCAGCACGAGATCGTTGCCCGATCGCTCGATCGCGAAGGCTTGGTCGAGATCCGTCGAGCTGGCGGGGTCCAGGGTGACGAACGCAACGTCGGTGCGGTCGACGTGATCCGTCCGGGGCCTGGCTGCAGCGGCGGTTGCTTCAACCTCGGCCTCGGCGGGGAACTGCGCCGGAAGTTGGAACTGCGTGCGGATCGCGGCCAGGCCATCGGTCAGCGCCCGAGCTCGGTCGACGAGCGCCTTCAAGCTTTGACCATCGTCACCTGCGCGACGTCGATCGCGCCGCCGCGGAACCCGCCTTCGCAATACATGAGATAGTAACGCCAGAGGTGGTGGAACGGCTCGGCAAACCCGGCAAGCTCGCCGCGGGCGACGGCCTGGTCGTAGCGTTCGCGCCAGCGCTTGAGCGTCTCGGCATAGTCGAGCCGGAAGCCGTCGCGGTCGCCCCACGACAGCCCGCGCTCGGCGGCCAACGCTTCGAAGCTCGGCTCGTCGAGCAGCAGCCCGCCGGGGAAAATGTAGGTCTGGATGAAGTCGGGGTTGCGGGCGTAGCGCTCGAAAATGTCGTGGCGCATCGCGATGAACTGCAGCGCGGCGCGGCCGCCAGGCTTCAGATTGCGGGCGATGCAGTCGAGATAAGCCGGCCACCAGCGCTGGCCGACCGCCTCGACCATCTCGACCGACGCCACCGCGTCGAACTGCTCGCTAGTCTCGCGATAGTCCTGGAGGCGGACTTCGACGCGGTCGGACAGGCCCGCGGCCGCGATTTTGGCCTCCGCCCAGGCTTTCTGCTCGCGCGATAGCGTCAGGCCAACCACCGAAGTGCCGCGCTTCGCAGCCTCGATCGCGAGTGTGCCCCAGCCGCAGCCGATCTCGAGCAAGCGATCGCCGGGCTTCAGATCGAGCCGATCGAGCAGCGCGCGGACCTTGTTGAGTTGTGCCGCCTCGAGCGTATCGGCCGGCGAAGCGAAGCGCGCCGACGAATAGGTCATCGTCGTGTCGAGCCAGGCCGAATAGAAATCGTTGCCGAGGTCGTAGTGCGCGGCGATGTTCTTCACTGCCTTGCGCGGCGCATTGTCGCGCAGCCGGTGGGCGAGCGCGTTGACCCAGCGGAACGGGCCTTTCGCCCGGCCGATGTCGCCAAGCGCCGCGGCGTTGGCGGAAAACAATTCGAAGATCGCGACCGGGTCGGGGCTCGACCATTCGCCCAATGTCCACGCCTTGTACCAGCCGACCGAGCCCGAGGTCGCGAGCCGGACCAGCGCCATCCAGCTCACCAGCCGCACGCTCGCGTTCGGGCCGGCGGCGCGGAAACCCAGGCGGTGACGCTCGCCGCCTGGCAAGGTCGCGTCCAGGCCGCCGCTGGCGAGCTTGCGATCGATCTCGTCGAGCACCTTCGAAAAGGCCGGCGCGGCGACGCGGGCGAGCAAGCCGCCTCCGGTCGCGAAGCCGCGGTCCGCGTGAACCAGATGGTCGCCGCGCGTGCTCATGACGGCGGAGTTATGAACTCGGATGCGGATTGTCGAGCCGGATGAGGAAACCGGCGTTCGACGCCCGGCCCGACTCGAAGAAACGCTGGTCGGTGAGATAGGCGTGGCCGCCCTGCTCATAGACCATCGGCATGCGCGACCAGAACAGGAAGGCGCGGACGTGCTTGTCGCGCTTCGCAGCGGCGGCGAGGCGCGGATCGTCGAGATTGAGCGGCACGATCCTGGGGTCGAGCCAAGCGGCGTTGAGCCCATCGAGAGGATTGTAGGTGCCGGTCCCGCCGACGCCGTCGCCGCGCCAGATCATCTTGCGCTTCCAAAAGGCGAGCGGGACCTCGCCCGCCTCGATCATCCGGGGAGTCGCGACTCGCTCGACCAGCGGGCGGGTCGCCGCGACGGCCCGGGCCGAGATCGCGAAGTTGAGCGCGACATAGCCGAGCATCGCCGCGAACGCCCACACCGCGGGGCTCGTCCAGTTGCGCTTCAAACGCTCGGCGCGCCACGACATTTCGAGGCCGAGGATCAGGATCAGCCACAGCCACGGGTCGACGATGAAGATCGCATCGCCGTAGAACCAGCGATGCGACAAAGGCTCGAGCAGCCGCGTCCCGTACGACGTGATGAAGTCGAGCATCGGGTGACTAAGGGTCGCGAGGAAGCAGCAAATGAGCAGCCCGCCAAGGCGGATCGGACCTTCCTTGCTAGGTCGCAATCTTTCCCAGAGAAGAATGATTGCCGCAGCCAAGAATGGCATCGTGACCAGCCCGCCGATGCCGTGGGTGAAGCCGCGATGCACGGCGATCGGCTCGAGCCCGAGCGGCCGCGCGACGAAGCTGTCGATGTCGGGGAGGTTGGCGGCGATGATCAGCGCCGGCATCGCGCGCGGGGTCAGGCGCTTGAGCCCCATCCGCCCGAGCAGCGCGCCGACGAGGCTGTGGGTGAGGTTGTCTATCTCCGATCTCCGTCATTGCGAGCGTAGCGAAGCAATCCAACGTTGTTCTGGATTGCCACGTCGCCTTCGGCTTCTCGCAATGACGGCGGCGCGCTCCCCACTAGAGCTCGCGCGGCTCCTTTTCGACCTGCCAGGTCTGACCCTTCGCGACGAGCGCCTGGAGGTCGGGGGTCTTGCCGGACGCTGCGGCGGCGTTCTGCTCCATCACCGCGGCCTCGAACGTTGGTGCGGGGTTCTCGTAGATCACGCCGAGCGCGACGGGGAAGCTCTCGGGCATCAGGATCAGCATTGCGGCGATGCCGCGGTTCTTCGGGTCATGGACGATGACCGACGGATCGTCGCCATCGACGACCTTGAGGCACAGCCCTTCGACGTCGAGCGCGAGCCCCTTGGCGCCGCCGGCGAACAGCATCTTCTCGCCGGGCTTCAGCCACAGCTGCTTGTCGGCGGCGAGCTCGCGGCTGGTAAAGCTGGCGAAGACGTCGTCGTTATAGACCACGCAATTCTGGTAGATTTCGACGAAGCTCGCGCCCTTGTGCGCGTGGGCGGCCTTGAGCACGTCGGGCAAATTCTTGTGGACGTCGATGCCGCGCGCGACGAACCGCGCGCCACTGCCAAGCGCGAACATGCACGGCGTGACCGGCCGGTCGACCGAGCCGAAGGGGGTGGAGGGCGAGCGCGTGCCGACGCGGCTGGTCGGCGAGTACTGGCCCTTGGTGAGGCCGTAGATCTCATTGTTGAACAGCAGGATCTGGCAGTCGAGATTGCGGCGCAGAACGTGCATCGTGTGGTTGCCGCCGATGCTGAGTGCGTCGCCGTCGCCGGTGATGATCCACACGTCGAGCTCGGGGTTGGCGAGCTTCACTCCCGTCGCGAAAGCCGGAGCGCGGCCGTGGATCGTATGGAAGCCGTAGCTCGCCATGTAATATGGAAAGCGGCTCGAGCAGCCGATGCCGCTGATGAACACCGTCTTCTCGCGCGCGACCCCGAGGTCGGGCATCGTGCGCTGCACGGCTTTGAGCACCGCATAGTCGCCGCAGCCGGGGCACCAGCGCACCTCCTGGTCGGACGCCCAGTCTTTGGCGGTGGTAGTCGGGATGGGGGAAATCTCGTTCATCAGCGGATGCTTCCAAACCAATAGACCAGGCCGAGCACGATGATCAGCAGCATGACCAGCGGAAAGACGTTGATCTGCTTCACGACAACGCCCTGTCGATGGCCGCCTCGATCTCGGCGATGCGGAACGGATGGCCGCTCACCTTCGTGAGCGACTGCGCATCGACCAGATACTGGTCGCGCAGGACGGTCTTGTACTGTCCCATGTTCATCTCGGGCACGGTGATCCGCTTGAACCCCTTGAGCAGCGGGCCGAGGTTCTTCGGCGCCGGCCAGATATGGCGGACATGGACGTGCGCGACGTCCTGCCCCTTGGCCAGCGCGCGGCGGACCGCCTGGTGGATCGGGCCGAAGGTCGAGCCCCAGCCGACCACCGCCAGCTCGGCCCCTTCGCGGCCGATGCACACGTCCTGGTCGGGGATCGAACCGGCGACGCCGAGCACCTTGGCGGCGCGAGTGTCGGTCATCTCCTGGTGCGCTGCGGGCGAATAATCGATGTTCCCCGTGCCGGGCTGCTTCTCGATCCCGCCGATGCGATGCTCGAGGCCGGGCGTGCCCGGCTTGATCCACGGCCGCGCGAGATCATCGTTGCGGGCGAAGGGCATGACGCCCTCGCCTTCCGCCGGCGCGGTATCGAAGTAGCCGACCGGGAACGGCGCGTAGCCGCTCATGTCCGGCACCTTCCACGGCTCCGCCGCATTGGCGATATAGCCGTCGGTCAGCAGCATCACCGGAGTCATGTAGCGGGTCGCGATGCGGCACGCTTCGATCGCGCATTCGAACGCGTCGGCGGGCGAGCGCGCGGCGATCACCGGCACCGGGCTGTCGCCGTTGCGGCCGTAAACCGCTTGGTAGAGGTCGGACTGCTCGGTCTTGGTCGGCAGGCCGGTCGACGGTCCGCCGCGCTGCGAATTGACGACCACGAGCGGCAGCTCGGTCATGATGGCGAGACCCATCGCCTCCATCTTGAGCGCGATTCCGGGACCCGAGGACGAAGTGATCCCGAGCTGCCCGGCATAGCTGGCCCCGATCGCCGCGCAGATCGCGGCGATCTCGTCCTCGGCCTGGAAGGTGGTGATCCCGAACTCCTTGAGGCGCGCGAGATGATGGAGCAGCGGGCTCGCCGGAGTGATCGGATAGGAGCCGAAGAACATGTTTACGCCGGCCAACTGACAACCCGCGACAAGACCCAGCGCGAGTGCTTCCGCGCCGGTCACGGTTCGATAGAGCCCCGGCTCGGCCGGCGCGGCGGCGATATGGTGCTGCTTGAACGGTGCGCCCATCTCGACCGTCTCGCCATAGGCGTGGCCGGCGTTAAGCGCGGCGATGTTCGCCTCGGCGAGCTCTGGCGCCTTGGCGAACTTGGCCTTGAGCCAGTCGACGATCGGCTGGCGGTCGCGATCGAACATCCACAGCGCCAGGCCCAGCGTCCACATGTTCTTGCAGCGCAGCGCTTCCTTGTTGCCGAGGCCGAA
>Ga0207678_10002634_pt1 | contig 16343 bp, 8 predicted proteins | sample KBSC63metaG_FD_184319 | JGI IMG/M metagenome (GOLD analysis project Ga0207678, IMG submission 184319) | Corn rhizosphere microbial communities from Kellogg Biological Station, Michigan, USA - KBS C6-3 metaG (SPAdes) (version 2) | ecosystem: Host-associated > Plants > Roots > Rhizosphere > Soil ...
CCATCGCGCACAACGGGAACCTGACCAATGCCGAGACCGTCCGGCACCAGCTGGAGGAGACAGGCTCGATCTTTCAGAGCGAGAGCGACACCGAGGTCATCGTGCATCTGATGGCGCAGAGCCGCCAGGGCACGCTGGAGGATCGGATGGCCGACGCGCTATCGCGCGTGCAAGGCGCTTACTCGCTGCTGTGCCTCTCCGAGAAGAAGCTGATCGCGGTGCGCGATCCGCTCGCCATCCGCCCGCTTTGCTACGGCACCTTCCCCGACACCGAGGGGGCTCTGGTGATCTCGAGCGAGGCGTCGAGCTTCGCGCTCGTGGGCGCAGAGTTCAAAGGCAATCTAGCTCCGGGTGAGATGTTGATCTGCGACGACGCGGGCGTGCGCCATAGCCGCCCGTTTGAGCGCAAGTCCGCCAGGACGTGCATCTTCGAGTACATCTACTTCGCGCGCGGCGACTCGGTGATCGATGGCATCAGCGTCTATGAGGCGCGCAAGAACCTCGGTCGCGCTCTCGCCAAGAAGGACAACACCGCGGCGGATCTGGTGATCCCCGTGCCCGATAGTGCTGTGCCGGCCGCCATCGGCTACGCGCAAGCCGCCGGCTTGCCCTTCGAGATGGGGCTGGTGCGAAGCCCCTACGTGGGCCGCACCTTCATCGAGCCGGAACAGTCCATCCGGCACTTTGGTGTGCGTCTGAAGCACAACGCGGTGAGCGAGGTGCTGCGCGACAAGCGCGTGATTGTGGTCGATGACAGCATCGTGCGCGGCACGACCAGCCGCAAGATCGTCAAGATGCTGCGCGCTGCCGGCGCGCGCGAGGTGCACCTGCGAATCTCGAGCCCGCAGATCTCCTGGCCTTGCTTTTACGGTATCGACACGCCAACGCGCAGCGAGTTGATCGCTCAGAGCCACACCGTGGACGAGATCAACCAGTACCTGACCAGCGACACCCTCTCCTACCTGTCCCTGGACGAAACGCGTTCGGCCGTGCTCGGGGCGGGCGCGGCGAACGGCGCTCTGCTCAACGGCCATGCGCGTGGCGCCAACGCTGCGGACACCGACCGGTTCTGTCACGCTTGCTTCAGTGGCGACTACCCGGTGCCGTTCCAGGATTCGCCCAAGCCGCGGCAGATGCGGCTCTTGGATTTCTAGATTTCGCGGGGACACCCCGCGCGCTCATTGCGTGGACACCCCGCACCCCTGATCCGATGATGCTCTCCTCGTTGTCCGGCCCGGTGACTGTCTACGAGGTCTCACCTCGCGACGGGCTGCAGAACGAAGCCAACATCCTCTCGATCGAGGCCAAGCGCGAGCTGATCGAGGCGCTGGCGCGCGCCGGGTTGCGACACATCGAGGTGACGAGCTTTGTCTCCCCCCGCTGGGTGCCCCAGCTGGCCGATGCCGTGGAGCTCATTCAGTCTCTGCCGGCAGTGCCGGGCGTGACGTTCAGTGCGCTGTGCCCGAACGCTACGGGTCTGGAGCGAGCCAAGCTGGCGGGTCTGAAGGAAGTCGCCATCTTCCTGTCTGCGAGCGAAGCGCACAATCAGCGCAATACCAACAAGAGCATCCAGCGCTCGCTGGAGGTGTTCGAGGAGCTGATTCCCGCTGCGCGCGACGCCGGCATGCGCGTGCGTGCTTACGTCTCGACCGTCTGGGGCTGCCCTTACGAGGGCGAGGTGGATCCGCAGCGCGCGCTGGAAATTGCGCGCGATCTGGTGCGCTGGGGCGTGTACCAGGTGTCGCTGGGCGATACCATTGGTGTGGGGACGGCGCTGCAGACACAACGCATCTGCCAGATGTTCCTGGCCGAGTTTGCGCAGGAGCAGCTGGCGCTGCATTTTCACGATACCCGCGGTACGGCGCTCAGCAATGTGCTGGTCGGGCTGGATGCGGGTATTCGCACCTTCGATGCATCCGTCGCGGGCCTCGGTGGCTGCCCCTATGCGCCCGGCGCGTCCGGTAATCTCGCCACCGAAGATCTCGTCTACCTGCTGCACGGCATGGGCATCGAGACCGGCGTCGACCTGCCCGCCTTGATTCAGGCGGGCGAGGTCGCGGAACGGGTCGTGGGGCGCAAGCTGCCCGGCAAGGTGCACCAAGCCGGGCTGCCGCGCACGCGCTAGCGCCTCAGACCCTGGGCTTCAAACGCTGCACTCGACCTGGATGGTCGCTCCGGGCTTGCCGTAGGGCACGAGGTTGCCGGCCACCGGCTTGCCATCGACCACCAGCTTCGGTGCGCCGCCCTTGCCCGAGTTCTTCACGTTGATCACGTAGGTAGTGCCGCGGCACCAGCGCGTGATGCTGAACTGCGGCACTTCCGCCGGCAGACACGGGTCCACGACCAGACCATCGTAGTGTGGCCGCACACCGAGCAAGTGCTGCGAGACGGCCACGAAGTTCCAGGCGGCGGTGCCCGTCAGCCAAGAGTTCTTCGCTTCACCGGGCTTCACCGCGTCCTTACCGGCGATCATCTGCGAGTACACGTACGGCTCCATCTTGTGCACTTCGCTGATGTCCTCGATGTAAGCCGGCGTGATCTTCTTGTAGTACTCGAAGGCACGCTCCGGCCGGCGCAGGACCGTCTCGGCGATCATGATCCACGGGTTGTTGTGGCAGAAGATGCCGGCGTTCTCCTTGTAGCCCGGCGGGTAGGAGCTGATCTCGCCCAGCTCCACCTGGTAGCGAGTATAGGCCGGGTTCACGAGCACGATGCCGTAGGGCGTGTCCAGGCGCTCTTTCACGGCGTCCAGCGCTCGAGCGGCGTGACCTGACTCTTTACCGATCCCCGCCATCACGCAGTAGCCCTGCGGCTCGATGAAGATCTTGCCGTCCTCGCACTCCTTGCTGCCGACCTTGTTGCCGAAGAAGTCGTAGGCGCGCAGGAACCAGTCGCCGTCCCAGCCGTGCTCGAGCACGATCTTTTCCATCTTGGCGATCTCGCGCCGTGCGCGCTGAGCCCGGTCAGCATCGCCACGGCGCTCGCACAGTGCCGCGTATTCAGGACCGATGTGACAGAACATGCCCGCGATGAACACCGACTCCGCGGTGCGCCCCACACGATTGCCGGTGGTCTGGTAGGACTCGTCCGGCGTCTCGCTGAAGCAGTTCAGATTCAGGCAGTCATTCCAGTCTGCTCTGCCGATCAGCGGCAGACCGTGCGGACCGATGTTGTTCAGCACGTGCTCGAACGAGCGCGTCAGGTGCTCCATCAACGGAGCACGGTTGTTCTCGTCGTTGTCGAACGGAACGCTCTCGTCCAGGATGGCGTAGTCGCCCGTCTCTTTGATGTAGGCTGCGACGCCCAGGATCAGCCATAGCGGGTCATCGTTGAAACCGCTGCCGATATCGTTGTTCCCTCGCTTGGTCAGCGGCTGATACTGGTGGTACGCGCTACCATCCGGGAACTGCGTCGAGGCGATATCGATGATGCGCTGCCGTGCCAACTCCGGTAGCAGGTGCACGAAGCCGAGCAAATCCTGGTTCGAGTCGCGGAAGCCCATGCCGCGGCCGATGCCCGTCTCGAAGTAGGAAGCGCTGCGGGACATGTGGAACGTGACCACGCACTGGTACGGGTTCCAGATGTTGACCATGCGGTTCAGCTTCTCGTCGGGCGACTTGACGCTGTAGCGGCCGAGCAGCTCCGTCCAGTGTTGGCGCAGGGTCTGCAGCGCGGATTCCACCTGCTCCGGCTTGGAGAATTGCTCGATCATCGCGGTCGCGCGCCGCTTCTCGATCACCCCGGGCTTGGACCACTTCTCCGCCGGCGGGTTCTCCACGTAGCCGAGCAGGAAGACGAACTTGCGCTCGGCGCCTGGCGCCAGCGTGACCTCGAGGCAGTGCGAGCCAATCGGCGCCCAGCCATGGGCTACCGTGTTCTTGGGCACGCCGCGCTGCACGACCTCGGGCTCGCCGAGGTGGTTGTAGAGCCCGATGAACGACTCGCGATCGGTGTCGAAGCCGGCGACCGGAGCGTTGACATGATAGAACGCAAAGTGGTTGCGGCGCTCGCGATACTCCGTCTTGTGGTAGATGGTGGAGCCCACCACTTCCACCTCGCCGGTGCTCAGATTGCGCTGCAGGTTCGTGGCGTCGTCGTGGGCGTTCCACAGGCAGAACTCCACGAACGAGAACAGCTTGAGCGTGCGCGGAGTGTTGGACTTGTTGCGCAGCGTGACCTGATGCACCTCGGCGTTGAAGCCGCGCGGCACCAGATACAGTAGTTCCGCCTCGATGCCCTTGCGCGAGCCGGTGATACGCGTGTAGCCGAGGCCGTGCCGGCACTCGAACGAATCGAGCTCCGTCTTGACCGGCGCAAACGTGGGCGTCCAGTACTCGCCGTTCTCGTGAATGTAGAAGAAGCGCCCGCCCTGCTCGTTGGGAACGCTGTTGTAGCGGTAGCGGGTCAACCGCCGCAGACGTGCGTCCCGGTAGAAGCAGTAGCCTCCGCCCATGTGCGAGATGAGACCGAAGAAGCTCTCCGAGCCCAGATAGTTGATCCAGGGATAGGGTGTCCTCGGCGTGGTGATTACATATTCCCGGGCCGAGTCATCAAAGTGGCCGAATCGCATGCTTCCTCTTCTCGGGCTTGGCGCCCTTTGCGGGTGCGGGAGTCCCCGCAGAGCCGCCTTGCTCATCCAAAAATGACGCCACCCACGCGAGGGGCGAATTCCAGTTGATGGTGATCTCGTTGACCGACCACGCCTCGATGTTGTCGAGGAAACACTTCTGCGGAGCGCAGCCCTTCTTCTTCAGACCTGCCGCCTGAACGTAGGGATCCTGCAAGTCGGAGTTGGGGCCGCCGGAGAGGATTCCGGGCGGCGCCTCAGGGAAGTCTGCGCGCGCCTGATGCGCCCAGAAGCGGTGATGCGGGTTGACGAGCGGCTTCTCGCCGTAGCCCGTCACGTAGGACTGGCCCATCGGGTTCGTGCCCAGGATATAGTCCATGCCGGCCGCAACGGCGTCGCGGTACTCCGGCTTCTTGGTGAAGTCGTAGGCCAGCGCGACCACCATGGCGTTGGCGGCGATGAAGGAGTTGGAACCCCAGGGATAGGAGGGCTTGCCTTCCTGATTTCCCGGCGGCTGGAAAGGCGGGCGGTAGCCTTCCTTCGCCTGGTGCGCCACGTACACGTCCGCCATGTGGATCAGGCGCTCGCGCTGGCCGTCGCGTTCCGCTTTGCTCAGCTTGTTCGGCACGACGGATAGCGAGATCGCGCCGAGCGCTTCCACGTCCTTCCAGACCAGGAGCGTGCCCGAGCCGTCCTCGTGGATGAATTTCTCGTAATGCGGGTTGGCTTTTAGATCCTTCTCGTACTTCTCATCGCCGGTGGTGATGAAGAGCTCGGACGCCGCCCAGAAGAACTCATCCTTGACGTAGTCATCCTCGTAGGCGCCACCGCCGTTGTTGCCGTCCTTGGGGTCGGCGTATTTGTCCGGATGCTTCAGCGCGGCCGCATAGGCCTTCTCGGCAGCGGCGAGCGCCTTGGCCGAGAAGGCTTTGTCGGCGCGCTTCCAGATGCGCGCCGCCTGCGCGGCCACGGCTGCCATGTTCAACGTGGCTGCGGTACTCACGGGCCGTAGCGTGCGCTTGAGCGTGTCCTGATCCGGACGCAGCCCGAGCGCAGTCCAGCCCTCGTCATGCATCTTGTGATGCACCATCCCGGCGAACTCGCTTCCGTCCGGCGCCTGCATCGCCATCAGGAACTCGACCTCCCAGCGAGCCTCGTCGAGCAGATCGTCGACCCCGTTGTGGTTCTCCGGGATGTTCATCTTCCCGTCGCCGAAGTCCTTCCCGGACTTGCCGAGGTACTCGAGCCGCTCCCACTGGTCGAGCAGCACCCAGGCCGAAAACCCGCCGTTCACGACGTACTTGCCGTGGTCGCCGGCGTCATACCAGCCGCCTGTCACGTCGAGCGTGTAGTTGCAGCCGAGGTCCTTGGCGCAGGGCGCCTTGTCCGGGAGATGTCCCGCGGGGCGAGCCCAGCGCTCTTCCACCGCGTACGGCATCTTGATCTCGATACCGCTGCGATCCTGGTAGAAGTAAGACAGCGCGTCGTACTTCAGCTTTTTGTAGACGTTCTTGCTGATGTCGAAGGGATAGCTCTTGTCCTCGCCGACTCGCAGCACGTAGCCCTTGCCTTCGGTGTCGAAGGAAGAGAAATCGATCTGCTGAACCGAGTTGCCCGAGTTCGGATCGGGGCCGAACACCGTGGTCTGGCCGTCAGCGACGACGGCGCCCGAAGCGTTGAGCAACTCCCACTTCTGTGGCTCCTTGGCGTCGCTGTCGAGCACAGCCACCTTGCGCACCTTCGGCAGATAACCGACCTGGTTGACAGCGATCTTCGGTGCTGGCGCCTGCGTATCGGGCGGCGGAGCTTGAAACGCCGGATCCTCCAGGTACAGGTCATCGAGGCAGATCGTGACCGGCACGCTCTTGGCGAGCGGGCCCGACATATGGAAGGAGAACTCCGCGGTCTTGTCCGTGGCGCCTCCCATCACAAACTGCCCCTGAAAGCGCTGCGGCTCCGTCGTGAGCGGCAAGCGTGCTGCCCAGTATTCGGTGTATGGAGGGCCCGACATGCTGACGTGGGGGCGAATGGTCGTCGGAGCGGTGGCCCAGGCTCGAAAATCCACCGTGTACGAGTGACCCTGCTCCATCACCACGGGGCGGTGCGCGAGCTGCGCGTCCCAGTTGTTCTTGCCGTTTTCATCAATTGACAGGCACAGCGCGCCATCCTTCACGTCCGAGCCACCGCGCGCGGGGGCCGAAAATGTCGTCAGCCAGGGCAAGCTGCTGCCGTCCGAAAACGTGGCGTTCTTGACGAGGTTGTGAGCCGGGCTGGGCGCGGGCGCCATCGCCGTGGGCCCCGCCGCCGCCTGATTTGCGGACTGGGCCCCGCCGTGCACCTGCTTCTTGCAGCCGACCAGCAAACCGCCCACACCCGCCGTAACGGCGACGCCTGCCGCAACGAGGCCTGCGATCGAAAGTGCTGACGAGCCACTGCCGCTCGTCGCGGTTCGATACGCCGAATCTCGCCTATTCATCTTTGACTCCTTCGATCTGCTAGCTCTGCACCAGCGTCCAGCGAGACGCCGGCGAGCGACGCTTTCTCCGACCGCGGCGACTGGGTAACAGCTGCACCGAGGCCTTACGGGCAGCCCGTGAACGCCAGATCATCGATCCAGATGTCGAACGGCCGCCCCTTGTCATTCACCTGAAACTGGATCGCGTAGATGGCTTCCGAAGCGACAGAGCGCGGCCGCGGGTTGCCCCAGCCGGACTCCTGGCGCAGCGCGCTGAAGGGCACGATGTACTTCTGCCACTGCTCGCTGAGCGTCAGCGCAAAGCCGAAGTCATTCGCGCAGGCGCCGCACACACCGCCGTCGGGGTCGGTGTTCTTGTCCGGCATTTTGATGCGCACCTTGCCGGTGCTGCCGGGGCCCTTCTTTGCGAAGAACGAGATGCCCTTGTACTTGGAAGCGTCGTAGGGACCCTTGGGGTCGGTCAGATTCATGCCCAGCGCCGCGTACACGAGGTTCGCGTTCGCGATCTGTCCGCCGATGTGCAGCGCGTACTGGCTGCCGTTGGCGCCGCCCGGGCTCATGGCGAACTGCGCCCCTGCTGCCGGGTCGATGCTAGAGCCGCTCGGATCGACGTAGGTGTAGACGTAGCCGCTGCGCCCGTCCTGGACGAGGACCTGATTGTTGTTGTCCTCGCCATCGTCGATCTTTGCCTCCGGCGGGCAAACCTTGCCGTCCGACGAGTTCTCCATGTCGGGCGACGTGGGGTTCACGCGACAACCGAGGCTCGCCAGCGCCAGCAGCGCGATGACGCGCGAAACACCGACGCGGGGTGCGGGGTGTGCCCGCAGAAAAACTCCAACTCCGTTCATCGTCTCAACCTCCGGCTCGCCCGATCCCTACCACCAAATGGTCGCCTGCAAGGTCAACGTGTTCTCCTGGGGCGGCATGTAGAGGCCTTCTGCCTGCGGATCGAGCGGGCCGCCGCGCGTGTTGACCGGCTGAGTGACGCCCGAAAACGCGCCAAAGCCATCGGGGAAATTCGGGCCGTTGGCCACCTGTGTGCAGTACAGATCCTGCGAGGTTGTACATACGCGGTGCGCGTAGATGTAGTGATGGAACAACAGGCTGATTTCCTCGTGACTCGCAAAGTCTGAACGGAACACCAAACGCGGCGACAGGATGCTGAAGTTCTGCTCCTTGATCGTGTTGTTCGGCCGCAGGTGATCGGCGCGGAAGCCGACCGCGAACCAGGAGAGCGGCGCAAACTCCAGATCTGCGCCGAACTTCAACTTCTTCACTCCGTCCGCCTGCGCGTCGTCCTGGCTGCTCACCATGTTGAACATGCCAAAGAGCGAGCCGTCGAGCGTGGTATTGCCAAAGACCTCGGGGCCAATGATGGTGGACAGGCTGAAGTCGTACTGCGCCTGTATGTTGTGGACGTGGCCGTTGCCCTGCATCGTGCCAGCGTTGTTGCCGCGCTCGTTCAGGTAGATGCCGGTCACGCCCGAGCTGAAGAAGCCGCCGCCACCGGCATGAGCGACCTCGATCGCCGCGTCGACCGTGGAAGCATATTTCGCCCAGACCAGCGAGTAGCCGACGAAGAACTCGCCCCAGGCGTCCATGTTCAGGCGCAGATCCGCGCCGTACACATCGAGGCTGCCGTCGTTCGGATCCTCGAGCAGCACGTTCCCCTTCCACGGGCACGCGCCGAGCAGCGCGTTGGCGTTCGGATCATTGACGCACTGGTGATCCTGCTCCTGCGTCCACGAGTGCATGTAGTGCAGCCCGAACAACAGGCTGTTTTCCACGTTGATGCCGGCGTGCACGTGGTGCAGGAGCGTGTACTTGGTGTTTTCGGATACGCTGGGCGATGGCTGTTTGACGCCCACGCCTTGCTCCAGCCAGAGCGTGTTCGCGTCCAGATCATAGTCGAAGCGGTAGGTGGCGCCGATGATGTGAGTGCGCCCGATGATGTATGCGTCGTACGCGCCAGCGTCGTATTTGCCCGCGCCGCCGTACTGGTTCCAGAAGGCGCCCACGCGCAAGTTGAAGCGCGCGTTCTCGATGATGTCGTTGATGTCCGGCGTCAGGCTGACGAAAGCCTGCGAGATGCCGATCTGTGCGCCCTGCTCGTCGATATCGTTGAACGACGGATCGGAGAGATTGAATGCCTGAACGGCAATTTTGCTCTCCACGACGCCGTTGCCGTAGCCGAAGAACATCTCCGTCCACGGCCCCTGCGCGTTGGGCGTCGACTGCCAGCTGTAGAACTCGCGCCCGGGCACCTGCAGATTGCTGATCGTGGTCTTGCTCTGACCCACGAACGGCGCGGTGCGCGAGCCGAAGCCCAGGTTCATCGGGGCACGAAAGTAGCCATTATATCGGAACCCCCATTCGTTGTCGGTGTCCGTGGCGGCGCCGCCGTAGCGGCCGTACGTCATTCCCGCCCCGCCGACCGCCGGATGGCGAGCGGCCGCGCCCCCCGCCGCGGGCGCGCCCGCGGCGGGGGGCGGCGGAGTGGAGGGCGCCTCATTCTTGAGCTGCACGACGGGCGCAGACGCGCTGGTTCCCGCGCTCTCGCTCAAGGGGACTCCCTTCCCTGCAGAGTTCTGGGGCGCAGCGTCTTGAGCGCGGGCAGCGGTGACAGAAAGCATCACAGCGCTGGCGACACCGCCGCGCACGAGCAAAGAAAGAATCAGAGTCCGCATACAGCTCCTGAGTTGACCATCGCACTGGGGCTCGAGGTGAATTGCGCACGATGGAGCCGGCCGCGGTGTTTGGGGCCGGTTTGAGCGAGCGGAGTCAATCACACCTGCTCGCTCGAAGTCATCCCCATATTTGGCGCGCGCGGGTTTGTCGGAGCGTCGCGCGCCGCGCCGTGAAATGGCTGCGGTGGTGCTGCTTGCGGCGCGCGCCGCGTGCGGCAAAGCGTGCGCTGCCTGCCCTGCTCGACGCTTCCGTGTTGGAGCGTTCGAGAGTAGAGCACGCGCAGTTGGGCGCGCGCGTATGCCCAGCTGCAAACGTTCCCACAAGGTGCGATCGCGGGATCGCACCTTGCGCTGAGCGGCATGCAGTGCACGCGTGCGCCGCGCCGCGAGCGCGTTGCTGACGCGCGACAGCAAGCGCCGCTCCACGGTCCCGCGGCGGGTGCTCGCCTGCTGATGAGCGCTGTTCCGGAACGAGCTTCGGCGGCCCGGAGCGGCCAAAAATCGGCTGTCTTGGAGGCAGGTCGCTGGGGCGAAAGCCCCCACGTCCGCGCCGTTGCGGGATCTGGGGCGTCGCGGCGGTTCGCTGCCTCGCCGCGGTCCGCAACGAGCAGGCTTTTTTTTAGCCGCGCGCACCGGGCTCTAGCGTCCCTGCGAGCCTCGGCATAGATTAGCAATCGCTGCTGGTGGCCCGAGATCCGGGCGCTGGCGAGAACCTTTCAGACGGAACTGATCCGGCGGAGCGTGCGCCGCGGCGGCGCTGGGAGAATGCGATCGATGCGACAGGGATGGATGATGAACCGAGAGCTCGAGGGCGAGACGCTGGGGCGGTCGCGCGGAGCCCGCTGCTTCCCGGCAGCTCATTTGCTGACGCTGGCGGCGCTGGCGGCGGTCATCGGCTGCGGCGGTGAAGAGCGCGTCGCCGACGGCGAGCACTACCCGGACGTCGACGTGATCGACAACATGGAAGACGGCACGCAATACATCCTGTCCGACGACGGCCGTGTCGGGCTCTGGTACACCTATAACGACGCCAGCCCGACCGGCACGCAGGAGCCCGCTGTGGGTTTCCCGATGTACCGCACGCGTCGCCCCGACGGCGCGCCGGAGCCCTCCTCGCAGGTCATCCCGCGCGAGTGCGGCAGCGGGCCCTTCGCGGGCGAGCAAGAGTGCACGTTCGTGGCCCGCACCTGGGGTACCGGGCAACGCGGCTGGGGCGCGGGCATGGGCGTCGATCTGAACGGCGAAGGCGGCGCGAAGAACCCGATCGATGGCAGCATGTACGGCGGCATCGGCTTTTTTGTGACCGGCGATGTGCGCGGCGGCAGTTTGCGCGTGAACATCCAGGACGTACGCACCACGCCCGAGTCCGCTGCCGCGGCAGATCGCCGCGACATTCCCCGCTGCGAGTCGTATCTGGCCGATGGCACCCCAACGGGGCGCTGCAACGATCACTACGGCGTGGTGGTCACCGGCATCCAGAAGAACGTGTGGCGCTGGGTGACAATCCCGTTCGCGTGCATGAAAGCTCAAGCCTTCGGCTATCCGAGTTCGCCGACGAGCGGCGGACTGCCGGGCGAGAACGTCTTGCGGCGTGACGCCATGGTGGGAATCCAGTTTCAAGTCACGGGCGCCGATCCGGCGGACACCGGGATGCCGAGCAGTCCGGTGGCGCCCTTCGACTTCTCGATCGACAATCTGTCTTTCCTCGACACCAACGTCGTGAATGACACGACGCAGTGTGTCTTCTAGAGACGTGTGTCTTCGTCCGAGTCCGGGGCGGAGCGAATTTCTCCCGCCCCGGTCTGAGTGCCGAGCCGGTTCGCGATCTGGAAAAACCCAGCTCCCCTGAGCCCCGGAATGGCTAAACTTCGGCTCTTTCCGTTTCCGCAGGGAGCACCGGATCTTTCCGCCACGGGTCGCGGCTTCACGATGTCGGGTGCTGTACGGATCGTTGGTGTTGTTTCGTCGGTGCCGTTGTTTTAGTAGAGGCGTAACCAAAACCGAGGCTACTCGAGCGCTTCGCTCTCCGTTATGCGGGATACCCCGCAAGCGCCGAGCGGCGAACACCGGGGGCCATCTATGACCATGCAGCTGCCCAATCGAACCAAAATCGTCGCGACCCTCGGCCCCGCCTCTGACAACGAGGAGGTGCTCGCCCAGCTCATTCGGGCGGGGACTAACGTTTTCAGGATCAACTGCTCGCACAGCGATCACGCGGGGATCGTCGAGCGTATCCGGCTCGTGCGGCGCGTGGCCGCCGCGTGCAACGCTCAGATCGGCGTGCTCGCGGATCTGCAGGGCCCGAAGATCCGCATCGGGCGGCTCAAGGGCGAAGAGCCCATCTGGCTGAAGCCGGGCGCGCCGCTGACCATCGTCTCCGACAAGAACGTGGTCGGGGAAGACGCGAAGCCGGGCGAGGTCATTCGCGTGGGTACCAGCTACGAGCTCCTGTGCAAGGACGTCAAGCCGGGCGAGCGCATCCTGATCGACGACGGCAATCTCGAGGTCGTAGTCGACAAGGTGTCGGGCCGCGACGTGCACACCACGGTCGTCTATGGCGGGCTGCTCAAGCAGTACAAAGGCATCAACCTGCCTGGCACCGAAGTCTCCGCGGAGATCCTGACCGAGAAGGATCTCGGAGACCTGAAGGTGGCTCTCGAGAATCGCGCCGATTTCGTCGCGCTCTCCTTCGTGCGCCGCGCGGGCGATTTGCGCTTGCTCGGCAAATACATCAAGGAGGCGAACAGCAACGCCCGCATGATCTCCAAGATCGAGCGGCCCGAGGCGATCGAGAATCTCGAGGAGATCATCGAGGAGTCCTACGGCGTGATGGTCGCCCGCGGTGACATGGGCGTCGAGCTCGGTGCCGAGGCGGTGCCCTCGCTGCAGAAGCGCATGATCAAGCTGTCGCTCGCCGCCAGCAAGCCCGTGATCACGGCCACGCAGATGCTGGAGTCGATGATCACCAACCCGCGCCCCACGCGCGCAGAGGCCTCCGACGTGGCCAACGCCATCTACGACGGCACCTCGGCCGTGATGCTGTCGGCCGAGACGGCTTCTGGCAAGTACCCCGTGCGCACGGTCGAGATCATGAGCAGCATCATCCGCCGCACGGAAGAAGACGTCTTTAGCCAGGCGCGCTACGCGCCGGGTGGCGATCACGTCGACGCACGCTCGGCCAGCGCGCCCCGCACCGACATCGCCCTGGCGACGGCGCGTGCCGGTGCGTATGCGGCGCTCGAGGCCGGTGCAAAGGTGATCGCCGTGTTCACGGACACCGGGCAAACGGCTCGCCATCTGTCCGGCGAGCGCATGTCGACCCGTGTCTGGGCCTTCACGCCTCACGATGAGACGGTGCAGCGCCTGGCGCTGAGCTGGGGCATCAACGCGCGCAAGATCAACAAGGGCTCCTCAAGCCAGGAGGAGACGCTGGAAGGCGAGCGCGTCCTGTTGCGCGAGGGCATCGTGCAACCGGGCGATCGCATCGTGGTCGTCTTCGGAACCACGCGCGAGTCGGGCATGACGAACGTCATGCACATTCGGACGTTGTAGTTAACGGGGGTCTGGAGCAGACCCCCGCCCCGCATTCGCGGGGCCCCACCCCCGCCTCCGCTCGCTTTCGCTCGCGCTGCGCGCCGGGGCCCCAACCCCGGCTTGCATTCCCGTCGTTGGGGTATGGAGCGGCGCCGGAGGGGCGTGTTCGGGGGGGCTTTGCTCCGCCTTCCGTTCGCGAAATGACGCGAGCGAGCGGATTGGGCCCGCCTCGAGACTGTTGGAGAGATTCGGCTCGGCGCTGGGGGTGCTGGGTGACGCTAGAATGGGCCCGCTTGGCGGGCCCGTTTGCTTTGCGCGGTCAGTCGTCTTTGCGGCGCTTTTCCAGGCGGGCTTTGAGGATCTGGAAGTAGCGGCGGGCGACGCCGGCGCTCTCGGCGGCATGGGTCACGTTGCCGGAGTGGCGGTCGAGCACGCGCCGTACATAACGACGCTCGAACTCTACAACCACGCGCTGGCGCGCTTCACCGAGCGGCAGCGTGAGCGCTTGTTCGATGATCTGGTCGACGCTGACGGGCTCGGGCCCCGCCGATGATTCCTCGCTCGTGAGATCCGCCAGCTCGCCGAGCGCGAGATGACGCGCGACCGTGCTGCGCAGCTCACGCACGTTGCCGGGCCAGGGGTGCTCGTCCCAGCCGAGGCGCAAGGCCTGGCCGAGCGACTGCTCGCTCCCGCCCAGTTCCTGGCAGAAATGGCGTGCGAGCACCTGCACGTCGCCCTTGCGCCGCCGCAGCGGCGGCAACTCGATGCGCGCGACCGCGATGCGATGCAACAGCTCATCGCGGAAGCGACCCGCGGCCACTTCGCGATCCAGGTCGGAGCGCGTGGAGACCAGCAGTCGAAAATCCGTCTCGACCGGCTGATCAGCACCGATGCGGCGCACGCTGCGCCGCTCCAGCACACGCAGCAGCTGGATCTGCAACGAAGCCTCCAACTCAGCGATTTCATTGATCAGGAGCGTGCCGCCATGTGCGCGTTCGATCACGCCCGCGCGCCCCTCGGTGAGCCCGGGTCGAGCTCCAGGGACGTAACCGAACAACTCCGTCTCCAGCAACGGCCCCGGCACCGCCGTACAATCCAGCACCACGAAAGGGCCGTCTGCACGCGGCCCCTGTTCGTGCAGACACTCCGCGAGCAACTCTTTGCCCGTGCCAGCATCACCTTCGATGATCACCGGCACGTCGGACTGAGCGAGCTTATCGCACAGGGGATAGAGCCTGCGCATCTCGGTGCTGGCGCCGACCATCCGCCCCCAAGACGTCGCGGTCGACAGCGCGACCTTCACGCCGGACGGCATGCTTTCGAGACGGAATACCGTGGAGCCAGCCTGAATGGTCTCCCCGCCCTGCGCCCAGGCCTCGATGATTTTCACACCGTTCACACGGGTGCCATTCTTCGAGCCCAGATCGCTCACCCTCACCCGCCCGCCTTCCACGTCCAGGGCCACGTGCCGGCGGGAGACCGTTCGATCGCTCAAGCGAATGTCACAAGCGGGACCCTGACCCAGCAGTAGTCGCGAAGGCTGACTGCCATCGAGGGCAAACGATTGGCCTTGATCCGGCCCCTTTACCACGGTGAGGACGAAGGGCTCGGGCACTGGCGAGGGATCAAAGCTGCCGTGAAGACGCGTGGTGACGTCCTCCGCTCCGGAGGCGCGAGGAGCGCTCGAACCCGCGCCGCTGATGTCGAATCGGTCGTTGGGCATAGGAAGCAGTCGCTTTATACGGAAATACCACGAATGGCGGCAAACACCCGGCACGAGCTGGGTTAGACCTGCTTGGACCCGCGGGCCGAGGGGGTGCCGCCACGCGATGGCGGAGAAACTTGATGTGGTCAGCACGGGCACCGTAGACCTCGTGCACATGGCAAGGTACGGAGGCGTGATGCGGATTTCCGGGCTAGCCCGAGTGTGGTCGGGTTGCTGGCTTCCGTCAAAATTGAAGTTTGCCGTCGGAGGCGAATGTGGCTCCCGCAAGAGTGCTCCGGGAGGGGTGTGTCTCATCGGGTTGCTTCGGTTGGATCGAGGAAAAATCCCCGCTGAGAAATCAGTGGGATATGGCCTAGCAGACCAAACAGCCGGTGGCTGAGTGAGTGTGTTAGACTGAGGGCTGGTGTCAGCAGCGTCTTCCACGGCGGGTGCCTTCCCAGAAAGGGTCGGCAAGTACGAGCTGTTACTCCCTCTGGGCACTGGAGGAACGGCGACCGTGTATCTTGCGCGCACGCGCGGCGTCGCCGGGTTTGAGCGCGAGGTTGCGCTCAAATTGGTGCATGCGCATCTGCGCGGTGACGAAGAGTCGCGTCTTCACTTGCTCGAAGAGGCGCGGCTGGCGGCTCGCATCCGCCATCCCAACGTGGTGTCGGTCACGGAGGTCGACGCCGATGCCGTCGGCGTCTTCCTGGTCATGGACTACGTGGAGGGCGAGGCGCTGTCCGGACTGGTGCGCATGTTGCGCGACCACAATCATCGGCTGCCCACGCGTCTGATCGCGCGCATCATGAACGACGCGCTCGCAGGGCTGCATGCGGCGCACGAGCTGCGCGACAAGCAGAACCAGCTCGTGGGGTTAGTGCACAGAGACTTCTCACCACAGAACATCCTGGTCAGTATCGAGGGCGTGGCCCGCCTCGCCGATTTTGGCGTCGCGAAAGCCGCGAGCCGCACCGTGCGCACCAAAACGGGCCTGGTGAAGGGCAAGGTCGCGTACATGTCGCCCGAGCAGGCGCGCGGACACCGTGTGGATCGCCGCTGCGATGTCTGGGCTGCGGGTGTCGTCGTCTGGGAGCTGGTGACGGGCCGCAAGCTCTACGACCACGAGGACGATGTCGCTACGTTGCTCAGCGTGGTCACGGAGGAGCCGCCGCGGCTGGCTCAAGTGCTGCAGGGAGTTCCCGCGAGCCTCGACGAGGCCGTGTCCTACGCGCTGACGAGCGACGTCACGCGGCGCTGCCCGAGCGCGGAGACGCTGCGTTGCATGCTCGAGTCTGCCTGGGATGAGTGCGGTGGCATGGCGACGCCGGCGGAGCTCGGCGCGTTCGTGCGGCAGACCGTAGGGCACAGGCT
>Ga0207678_10002635_pt1 | contig 16335 bp, 20 predicted proteins | sample KBSC63metaG_FD_184319 | JGI IMG/M metagenome (GOLD analysis project Ga0207678, IMG submission 184319) | Corn rhizosphere microbial communities from Kellogg Biological Station, Michigan, USA - KBS C6-3 metaG (SPAdes) (version 2) | ecosystem: Host-associated > Plants > Roots > Rhizosphere > Soil ...
CTCACGTCCCGGGCGCCTCATGGGGGTCACAGCCTGCCAGGACCCCCATGAGGCGCCCGGGACACCCATCGACGCACCTCGGACGGCCACCCGGGCCACAAGATGTCCGCGCGGGAGAAAACCGGTTTCCCGGTCGGGCGTGGCCACGGTACCGATGTTGACGAGCGTCACCAATTCGGCAGGGCTGACGTGGTCAGCTTGAGGCTGCGCATCGTCACCTGCCTTCCTCGTAGATGACGTTGGTGATCCGGGCCTGGTCCTCGAAGACGCCGGCGACGTCTCCCTCGATGTCGTCGATTTCGCCGGCGTCGTTGACCATCAACGCGAAGGCCAGGTGGTGACCGTTCGCGGCGTGGATGTAGCCGGCCAGGTTTTGAGCTTTCAGTTCGAACGAGTCCCCGGCGGCGGTGGGGACGATCGTGGTGCCGGTCTTGGCGAGGACGTGGCCGCGGGCCGGCAGGGTCGTCCCGGTGTGGGCGAGCGAGCCGTCGCGACCGAGGATCGGCAGGGACCCGGCGAAGGGGCGGGCGACCGGGCCGGCGGCGACGGCACTCAGCAGCTGCACCAGCGCCCGCGGCGCCGCCCGGCTGTCAGGGGTGCCGCTGCCGTTGGTGGGGAAGGCGAAGAGCTTCGGGTCCACGCGGAAGCGACGAACCAGATAGCGGCGCTCGGCCGCCAGCGCCCCGGTGACCGTCCGCTCGCCGCGCGAGAGCCCGAAAAGGCTGAGGCTGAGGTTGGCACCTAGGTTGAGGCTCACTTTCAGCACCAGGCGGGCGATCTGCGCGTAGGGCGCCGAGCGCAGTGACGCCAGCAGCGCCGCGACCGGGTAGCGACGGCTCGGTGAGAGCAGGCCGCGCGGATTCGCCTCGACGGTCGGAGCGGTGACCGTCACCCCGGCCCGCCGCAGGGCTTCGACGAAGGCGGTACGGGCGAAGGCGGCCGGGTTCTCGACCCGGAACGTGCCGACGAAGGTCGGCAGGCCGGTCAGCGGGGCGACGTAGCCGACGGGCAGGGTGCCGCCGACGACGCCGGCGCAGGCGGTCTCGCCGATGCAGCCGACCCGGCCGCCGCCGGAGAGCGAGACGTCGGCGCGGCCCCCGGCCCCGACGGTCTCGACGCTGCCGTCGACCCGGAGCGCCGCGGTCCGCGGTCGATATGCGAGCCGAGCGGGCTTCCCCGGCGCGGTCGGCGCCAGGGTCACGTCGACCATGTTCTCGTTGACCATGATCGGCGTGATCAGCAGGTTGCCGTTCGGCACCCGGTAGGGGCGGAAGAGACGGTCGTCGACGGCGACGTTGCCGGCGACCGAACGCACCCCCGACGCCCGCACTTCGCGCGCCAGCCGGTCGAGCCCGGCGAGCGGGTCCTGCGGCGTCAGCTCGGCCGAGCCGAGCGCGTTGGCGTCGTTGTGGTCGAAGTCGGTGAACCTGATGCCGTCGACGCCGATCCGCCGGCCGCCGAGCGTGAGGTCGCCGCCGGCGACCAGGACCAGGCCGCCCCGCAGCCGGCCGTCGGCACCGAACCGGCCACGGCGCACGACCCGGGTCGTCTCGCGGTGATCCGCGCCGAGCCCTGCCAGCGCCGCGCCAACCGAGAAGAGCTTGCGGGTCGAGCCGGTGAGCGACATCTCGTCGGGGCGCAGCGCGTAGGTGATCTTGCCGGTGTCGAGATCCTTGACCAGGAGGCTCCACTTGGCGCCTGCGTAGCGCGGCTTGTCCATGATCTTGCGGATCTGAGCGGGCAGCTCGGCGGCGGGAGCGGTGGCGGCGCAGATCGCGGCCCCGGCCACGACGGTCGCGAGCGCGGCGGTCAGGATGCGGGCGCGGACCGTCCAGATGGGTCGGACGGCGTGCAATGCGGACGTTGACAAGGCGTTCCGAAGTCTTGACTCCACGACGGCCCGAGGCAAGGGTCCTGAGCCCCCTCCCCGGGGGAGGTGTGCCCCTTGCCGGAGGCAGGAGCTCTTGCGACCGTTCTGGTGGTGAGAACCCGAACCTCCTCCCGCCTCGTGCCGGCCGCCGTGGTCGCCTCCCTGGCCGTGGTCCTGGCGCTCGTCGCCGGCCCGGCCGGCGCCGCCCCGGAACCGTCGCCGGCGCTCTCGTCGCCGCAGCTGAAGGAGATCGAACGGCTGATGTCGATCCCGCCCTTCCAGCACGCCACCTGGGGTCTGCTCGCTGTCGACGTCGACAGCGGCCAGACGCTGATCAAACGCAACGTCGACCGCCGCTTCACCGCCGCCTCGACGACGAAGAACTTCTCCGGCGCGGCGACGCTCGCCGAACTCGGCCCCGGCTACCGCTTCCACACCCCGGTGGTCCGGCTCGGCGGGGTCCGCGGCGGCACCCTGCACGGCGACCTCGTCCTGCAGGCATCCGGCGACCTGACGATGGGCGGGCGGCTGAAGCGGAACGGCGAAGTCGCCTACACCGGCTTCGACCACACCGACTCCAACGAGGTCCCTGGCCCGGCGACGCTGACCCCGCAGGACCCGCTGGCCGGGCTCGACCGGCTGGCGCGCCAGGTCGCCGCCTCCGGAATCCATCGCGTGCGCGGCGACGTCGTCATCGATGATCGCCTCTGGCGGGCGCGGCAGATCGGCAAGGAGGTCGTCTCGCCGATCGTCATCAACGACAACATGATCGACGTCACCCTGCTGCCGACCCGGCCCGGACAACCGGTGCGGGCGAAGATCCGGCCGCGCAGCAAGGCCTACGCGATCGATGTCGAGACCCGCACCAGCAAGCGCGGCGATCCGATCGCGCCGGAGGTCGGCAAGGAGCACGACGGCCACTTCACGATCGCCGGCTCGATCCCCGTCGGCGCCGGCCCGGTCGTCCAGGTCGCCCGGGTGCCGGCGCCTGCCTTCTTCGCCCGCACCCTCTTCGTCGAAGCGCTGTGGCGCGCCGGGGTGGTGGTCGAAGCACCGACCGTCGCCGACAACGACGCCGGCGAACTGCCGCCCTTCGCCAAGGTCGCGAAGAGCCCGCGCGTCGCCGAGCTCACGTCGCCCCCGGTCTCTGAATTCGTCAAGCTGATCCTCAAGGTCAGCCACAACCTCGGCGCCAACACCGAGCCGTTCTGGATCGCCGTCCACGCGGGCGGCCCGCACACCTTCAGGGCGGGGATGCAGAAGATCCGCGCCTACGCCCGGCAAGCCGGAGTCACCACGAGCGGCGCGATCCTCAAGGACGGCCAGGGCCTCCCCCACAACATGATCTCGCCGCGGGCGATGGTCGACCTCCTGCGCTACATCGCCACCCAGCCCTACGCCCACGACTTCCTCGAGGCACTGCCGATCAAGGGCGTCGACGGCCTGCCCGAAGACCCCGGCGCGGACCCGGGGACCGGCCACGTCTTCGCCAAGAACGGCCTGCTCGGCGGCCTCGACTCGAAGGGCGAAGTGATCGTCCAGGCGATGGCGCTGGCCGGCTACGCCGGCACCGGCCCCGGTCAGATCGCCTTCGACGTCGTCGCCAACGACGTCCCCATCCTGCCCGACGGCCGATCGAGCCAAGATCCCGACAAGCTGATCGAAGCCTTCACCCGCTTCGGCCCGCTCGAAGGCATCACCACCCAGCTCTATCTCGCCGGCGCCGGCGAGAGCCACCGGTGACGTAAGTCGGCGGTTCTCGGCCCTGGGGGCCGTCCGAGGTGCATTGATGGTTGTCCCGGGCGCCTCATGGGGGTCCTGGCAGGCTGTGACCCCCATGAGGCGCCCAGGACGTGAGCCTTCCGTGGGAGAGGCGTCACAGGGACTGGAGGAGGTCGGACTTCCGTGATGGAGGTGGCGCAGGGACGGTGCGAGGTCGGACTTCCGTGACGATCCTGTCCGGGAGTTTCCACACCTCGGCCGGATCGGCGACGAAGATGCCGGGAACGTCACACGCTCTCTCGCCTCGTGTCGCTCTCGGGGCCTGGGACGAGGCACCGAGAGCATGCGGTCGACCTTTCGTCCGGATGCCGGACCCAAGGTCGACCGGGCCTCCGCCCGAGAGTCCGCGGTCGACCTTTCGTCCGGATACCGGACCTCAGGTCGACCGCGCCTGCGTGCGTGGGGGACGACACGGGAGGAAGCGTGGAGTTCCCGGCATCTCCCTGACGACGTCCGACCTCCGTCACGGTTCCGTGCCACTCCCGTCGGACCCTCGTCACGCTCCCGTCCCGGTCCTTCCACGCCTCTCATACCCGGCCCTCTCGCCACGGCCACAGCCTGCCAGGGCCGTGGCGAGAGGGCCGCGTCCCTTTGCCGGGCGCCAGCTTGCGGGGCCGCATCCCTTCCGGGGCGCCAGCTTCACAAGCCCCCATCCCACCCGCCCCGACCGGGGCCCGCTGGGGGCCGGCATCCGCGGCACCCGGGCGAGGAGGCACGGCTTTCGCGCGCCTTCCGCTTGGAAGTCCGAGGGCTCCGAGGCGACAGCTCCCCACCCGCACGCCCCCCGAGGCGACAGCTTCGGCGCCCTGCCCTGACAGTCGACCCCGCCGATCCGTTCTGTGACCGTCACCGACGAAGGGGGTGTCAGATGCTCGAAGCGATGGTGGAGCTGCTGATCGTCATCGCGATGCTTCTTGTCCTGCTGCAGGCGGCGATCGCGGCGGGCCTCGTCGAGCTGATCGCCCTCACGATGCCGATCCTTCTCCTCCTCGGGCTCATCTCACCGGTGGAGCGCTGATCCGTCCGCCCCCGCTTGGCGTCGCCCCCTTCTTCACTTGCGCTTCGAGCTCGCCTGCTCCATCAGGCTCGCCATCCGCCCCAGTTCTTCGCCGAACGAGCCGGCCCGGTGCGCCGCCGCGATCACCCGATCGACATCGAGCGCGCCGGTCGACGCGCGGCCGTTGCGACGCCGCATCAGCGCGAGCCCCCCGGCGGCGCCGGCGACCAGACCCCCGCCGACCGCCATCGGCGCCTTCACCTTGGAGACCGCCACGCCGACCGCGCGACCCGCGGCGCGGCCGCCCGCGAGCGCCGCTTTGCCGGCAAGCGCCGCGTTGGCCCCGGCACCGATCGGCACCTCTTTCGTCGCGGCCACCAGGCTCGGTTTCGCCGTCGCTTTCGGCTTCACGGATGCTTTCGGTTTCGCGGCCGGTTTGCCTTTCGCGCCCGCTTTCGCCTTGGCCACCTGTTTCGGTTTGGCTTTCGCGCCGGCTTTCGGTTTCACCTTCGCCCGCGCCCGCGGTTTCGCTTTTGCTTTTGCTTTTTTCCTCGCCTCGGCCATCGTCTGCCTCCTCGCTCCTTTCAGAAGTTTTAGATCGCTTAATCTGTCTAATTACGGGTACCCGGTTTTCGTGAGATCGAGCGACCGAAACCGCCGAAACCACCGCTACCGACTTCACGGCGCGCGAGTGAAGCGCCGCGCCGTGCGTGCCCAGCTGCTGCGCAAGGCGCGGGCGCAGCGGCGCATGCGGGCCTCGCGCGCGCGGATGGCCCGGCAGGTGGAGGCGACGCAGAAGCGGGTGCGCAAGGCCAAGGCGAAGGCAGGGCAGGTCGCCGACCGCGCTCGCGAGCGGGCCGCGGAGGCGCGTCGGCGTCGCTCGACGGGCACGAGATGACGAAACCACTCGACGGAAGGTGAGGAAGATGCCCCTGAAGAGCCTCTACATCGCGGCGGCGCAGCGCATCGGCGGACAACGACCCTCGGCCCTGCGCGCCGCCGCCGCGAGCACGGCCGCCGGAACGGCGACCGGCGTCGTCGTCTACCGATTGCTTCGTCACGAGAGCAAGCAGGACGACGACTAGAACCGCAGCTGGGTGGGCCGGCCCGGATAGATGAAGAGGATCCGCTCGATCCGGTCCATGATCTGGTGGCTCGGATATTGGACGTCGTCGACGGTGGAGATCAGGTAGTCCAACAGCCGTTCGGCCTGCTCGCGTTTATAGACGAGGTTTTCGGCCCGGGCGATCAGCTCGTGGCTCGGGTACCGCACGCTGGTGATCCTGTCCAGCAGTGCATCGATGTACGCATCGCGCAGGTCTTCGGCGCTCATCTCGACTCCTCTCGGTAGCTCTCAGATCAATCTCCCCAACGGTCCGAGGTCGAGGTTCAGATCCTCGTCCTCGAGCCCGAAGGCGTCCTTCAACTCCTGCATGCGCTCCTCCAGCAACATGAACGTCTCCCCCAGCTGCTCGACCTTCTCGGGGCTCAACGAGCCGCCGTCGATGCGGCGCAGGGCCTGCCGCTCCATCAGCTGACGGAGCAGCTCGACCAGGGTCAGGACGAGCTGGGCGAGGCCCTTCTCGAGCCCCTCGCGGTCGGCGTTGACGCGGCGCCCCAGGGCGCGGTCGAGCCCGCCGAGCTCCTCCGCCAGAAAATCCGGCGCGGCGCTCCCCGCGAGCAGTTTGTCGCGGCTCGGGGTTCCCCCACGGGGACGCCCGCTCATCGCTCGGCCGCCGCGACGAAGCTGTAGGGAGGCCACGGGCCGGTGCAGCTGACGTCGCCCTCCAGTTCCCGCGCCAGGCCGTCGACCCGGGCGGCGAAGGCATCGACGCGCCCGACGTCGACGAGGTAGGCACCGCGGAAGGCACCTGACCGGCCGCGCGCGCCGACCGCCTCGAGGACCAGGGAGCGCCGCGCGAGATCCTTCAGCGGCCCATGGAGTCGCTCCTTCGCCCGCTCCGCCGCGTGCAGGGCCTGCCCTCGATCCCGCATGTACTCGGTGCCGCTCGGCTCCGCATCGGCCCCCCGGGCCGCCGCGGGGCTCGCGTCCGTCACCGGCAGCTCGGCGCGGACGCTCAGCTCGACGGCACCGCGGACGACCTCGAGCAACCCGACGAACTCCTCCTCCCGCGAACGCAGGAGCGCCTCCATCTGCCTGGGTCCGGCGGCGGTGGCGCCGAAGCGCATCGGCAGGACGACGACGTCCTCCATCAGCCGCTCCACCACCGCCTCGTGCTGCCAGAGCGCTTCCTCGTCCGCTTCGGGCGCCCGCTCGTGGGCACTGACGATGGCGACCGCGCGGGGGCCGGCCACCGCTTCCAGCGGGGCCCCTTCGAGGCCGAGCCCCAGGTCCGCCGGAGCCTCGTCGACGATCCCGTACACGTAGATCAGGCGCCCCGGAGTCACAGCGCGTCCCTTTCCAGCACCGGGCCGGAGGCGCTCAGGGCGACTCCGAGCTCGCGTTCGATCGTCTCGACCGAGGCGACCAGCGCCCGCAGGCCGACGTAGACCAGATCGACGTCGGCGACCGCGAGGGTGATGTCGCCGCCGATCACGACGCCGCCGTCGAGGAGCCGATCGACCAGGTCGAGCAGCGAGACGTCGTGGGTGCGCCGGATCGGCCGCTCGTTCATCGCGCCGCCTCGATCGAGCTCTTGACGAAGTTGTAGGCCGGCCAGGGACCGGTGAGGAGGATCTCGACGCCGCGGCGGTCGAACTCCCCCACCATGGACTCGACCGCCCCGCGGAAGGCCTGGGCCTCGGCGTGGGCGAGGAGGTAGACGCCGTTCAGGAACATCTCGCCGTCGTGCCCGCTCAGCTCCGGCCGCTGCAGCGGATTCAACAGCGCCTCCGAGGCGATGGCCGCGAGCCGGGCATGGATCGACCGCGCCCACTCGTCGGCGATCTCCTCGACCTCCTCGCGCGCCCGCGCCTCGCGCCGGCGCCGGTTCATGTAGGCAGTGCCGGCCGAGACCTCGTCCTCCCCCTCGGCGTCACCGAAGCGCGCCAGCGCCTCGCGCTCGACCGCGCCCCGATCGGCGTAGGCCTTCACGCCCCACTCGGCGCGGCCGTCGAGGCGGTCGAGCGCGTCGACCAGCACGTCGTGCTCGCGGACGAGCATGCGGCGCACCTTGTCCTCGCCGGCGAAGACGGTGCAGAGGCGCAGCGGGACGACCGCGCCCGCGGCGAGCGCCGCCTCGAGGACGTCCTCGTGCGCGCGGGCCTTCTCCTCCAGCCAGGCGACGTCGTTCAGGTTCTCGCGCAGGGCCTCCTCGCCGAACTCGGTGAGCGGGACCTCGCTGACCAAGGCCGCCAGCCCGCCGTCCTCGATCCGCTCCACCGTCGCGGTCGGCTCGACCCCGACCAGCTCGACGGGCGTCCTCACGCCGGTCGGGACGACGCCGTAGACGTAGTGGCCGGTCGCCTCACGTCGCGTGTGCTCGACGAGCGGATGCGCGCTAGGCGGGGTCACCGCGGGCTCGGCCGCGGGCGCCGGCGCCGCGGCAGGCGCCGCGTCCCGGCGGGGAGCGTGACCGACCGGCCGGCGACGCTCCCCGCCGCGAAGCAGCTCCTCGCCGCACTGCCGCAGCAGCGCCTCGGTCAGCCGGCGGGAGAGCTCGTCGCGGGCCTTGGCGACGGCGTCGTCGCGGATCTCGGCGACGAGCCGCGGCGCGACCTCGGCGGCGAGGGCCTCGATCGCTGCGTCGAGATCACCCGCGGCCACCGGAGTCCTCATCGGTGTCGACCTCCTCTTCTCGGCGCTCGTCGCGATCGACGACCGTCTCGCCGTCCTCCTCGACGACTTCGCGACGCCGCGTCTCGACTTCGACTTCCTCGCCGGCCCGCGGTGCCGGGAGCCCGGCGACCTGCTCGAGGCGCTCGAGCCGGCTGCGCAGGTCGTCGTTCTCCTGCTCCAGCTCCTCGGCGCGGCTGGACAGTTTCGGATCGGACTCCCACCAGTTGATCCCCATCTCCTGGGCGCGCTCCACCGAGGCGATCAGCAGCCGGATCTTGATCGTGAGCAGCTCGATGTCCAGGAGGTTGATCTGGATGTCGCCCGCGATGACGATGCCCTTGTCGAGCACGCGCTCGAGGATGTCGGCGAGGTTGGCGGGGCCGCCGGCGCCGCCGGGCGCCCGCATCGGCTGCGCCGTGCGCCGGTTGTAGAGCTGGGACGAGGTGTCGGGGTCGCCCGCCATCTCAGCCCTCTCCTGCCTCACCGCGGGGGTAGCGGCGGATGCGCTCCGCGCCGGTCAGCTCACCGTCGGTATCGAGCTTCACCTCATAGCTGCCGAGCACGTCGGTGGTGTTCGGGATCCGCTGCATCTCCAGCACCTCCAGCGTCACGGTCCACTCGTCGCCGTCCTTGACGAGGCCGGTGACGCCCTCCACCGGTTTGCCGAGGAGCTCCTGCATCTGCTCCGCGGCGCGCACGGCGATCTCCTTCGGCTTGGCTTTGCCCTTGCCCGATTCAGCCATGGTTCGGGACCTCCTCGGGCGACGGCCCTGCGGCCGGCTCCATCTCTTCGGCCGCCCGGCGCCGGGCGACGGCGAGTCGCTCCATCAGCTCCTCCTCCACTCGCGCCCGCTCGGCGTCGCCGACCCGACCCTCTTCGGCGTCGATTTCGAGCTGGACCAGTTCACGTTTGATGTTCTCCTCGTCGTAGAGGCGGCGATCGGCCTCGTCGGCGAGGACTTCGGCGACCTTGACCGTGCCTCGCAAGGGCGCGACGGGCAGGAGCACCAGCTCCTTGAAGAGCCCCATCTAGACCACCGCCTCGAGCTCGACGAAGCTGTGCGGCGGCAGCGGTCCGGTGACCCGAAAGCGGATCCGACCCGCCTCACGCTTGCCGATCTCGTCGACGGCGCGGTCGAACTTGGGTTGCCCCGAGCGCTCGACCAGGAACGACGCGTTGACCGCCATCCGCTCGTGGATCGGCTCGCCCACCCGGACGGCGACCGCGCAGGGCCGGAGCTCCTCGACGACAGCCGCCGAGTCGCGCTCCTGGCGCGCCGCGAACGCCGCCGCGACCAACTCGCCGAGCCGGATGCGCTCGTAGTAGGTCGCCGCCTCCGACTTCCCGGCGATCGCGTTCCGGAGATATCCGATCTCGCGGTCGCCGGCGACGAGCTCGCGCAGGATCGCGGCCTCGTCGTAGACGCCTTTGAGCGTGAGCTCGACCTTGCCGTCCATCTCGGCGAGCTGGGCGAGGAGCTCCTCGCGGTGCCCCTCGAGGAGCCGCCCGCGCAGCGTCTCGTCGTCGGGGACGACGACGCCGAAGCGCATCGGCAGGACGGTGCCCTGCTCGAGCGTCGCCTCCAACACCCGCGAGTGGGTGAGCAGGTCCTCGCGGCCCGCTTCGAGGTACTCGGCGGGGGCGACGCTGGTCAGCGCCGCGACCTCCCCGGCGTCGACCAGCTCCAAGGGCGCGCCCGCGATCCCTTTGACCGCGGGCGTCGAGCCGTCGCCTCGGACGACGCCGTAGACGTAGCGTGGCTTTCTGTCGCTGTCGGCCACGGTCGCTCAGTCAGCTTTTTTTCGACCGCCGGCTCGAGCCCGATCCGGAGCCCGATGCCTCGCTGCGGCGTCTGCGTTTGGTCGTCGTCTGATCGGAGCTGCGGCGCCGGCCGGAACGTTCCTCGCCCTCGTCCCCTTTGTCTTTTTCCTCCTCCTCTTCGTCGCCGAACAGGGCCTCTTTGGCTCCCTGCAGCACCCCTTTGGTTTTGCTCGACGCGCCGCCTTCGGTGATGCCCTCCATCAGCTCGGGCAGGCCCTGCGTCTCGGTCGACATCAGATCGAGCCGGTTGACGGCCTCGGCGAAGCGCAGGTACGTGTCGACGCTGGCGATCACGATCCGGGCATCGATCGTCAGGATCTCGATGCCGATCAGCGAGACCCGCACGAAGACGTCGATCACGAGGCCCTTGTCGAGGATCAGCTCGAGCACGTCGTAGAGCCCGCTCGACGAGCTCCGCGCCACGTATCCGCTTCCACCCCGGTAGGGCTGCTGCTGCACTGCGGTTGCCATATGGGTTCCTTTCTTGGTGTGGAAGCGGGTCAGCCGCTGGCGGCCGGCTCGGCTTCCTCGTCCTCGAGCGGCTCCTCGGCCACCTCGTCCTCGTCCTCGGGCGGCTCCTCGTCGCCCTCTTCCTCGTCCTCGGGCGGCTCCTCGGCCGCGGGCGGCGAGGACGCCGGGTCTTTGAAATCGGCCGACTTGTAGTCGTTGGCCTGGTCCCACAGCTCGGCGTAGGCCTTGAAGCGCCGGAGCTCCTGCCGCACGGCCCGTTCCGGCATGCCGACGGTGCGCAGCAGTCGCTCGCGCAGGCGCTCGGAGGTCTGCTCGATGGTCAGCTCGACGCGGGTGAGCCGCGGCGCCAGCGGGTGGAAGGTCAGGACGCCGGAGTGCTCGACTCCCTCGACGCCGTCCCAGTCGAGTCGCTCTTCCGGTTCTTCGCCGACGATCTCCAGCGCCAGCGTCTGGCGGTGGCGGCCGAGCTTCACCAGGATCGCCAGGTGCGTGTCGTCTTCGACGTCGACCTCCTCGATCCGGTCGCTGAACCGCGGCAGCTCCTCGAAGCGCGTGCACAGGTCGAACGCCGCGGCGACCGGCACGGCGACGTCGATCGACTCCTGGATCGGGATCGGGGTGCGGGCGTCGAAGAGGTGATCGTCGTCCTCCGGCGCGCCGCCGGCGGCCGCCTCCTCGGGCTCCGGCGCCTCGGCTTCCGCGCCCTCCTCGCCTTCTTCCTGCGGCTCGGGAAGCAGGCGGTCCACGAGCCGGTGGCCGACGCCCATTTTCGCCGCCAGCTTGCCTTTCTTGCCGAACCGCGCGAGCGCCGCGTCGGCGAGCTCGCCGAGCTCGGCGGCCGCCCCGCCGCCCGCGGCACGCTCCTTCAGGGCGGCGGCACCCTTCGACGCTCCCGCCGCCGCCTTGCGTTCGGCGAGCGCTTTGGCGCCGTAGCGCGCCGCGTCGCGAAACTGGGAGAGCGCCTCGCGGCCGTACTCCCCGGCGCCTTTCTCATCCGTCCTCAGAGCCATCGCGATGCGCCGCCGCCGTCAGCTCTTCTTCGCCGCGTCGTCGGTCGCCTCGCCGACGGCCTGGACCGAGTTGGCGACGCGGCTGATCCGTTTGCCGATCTGGTCGGCCTGCTTGGCGACGTCGCTGACCGTGCCGGCCGCGCGGCGCACGTCCCCCTTCAGGCCTTTGCCCTTCGGCATGCCGATCTTGGGCACGCTCACCTTCGGGACGCCGACCTTCGGCATATGGGACTTCGAGCGCTTCGGGACCGGCACGCCGAGAACCTTGCGCTGCTTGTGGCCACCCGCGCCTTTGGTCGCGATCACCGCGGCGGCACCCGCGACCACGGCGCCGGTCGCCAGCAGCGGCAGCTTCGCCTTCTCGGCGACGGCGCCGACCGTGCTGCCGGCCTCCGAGCCGTTGCTCGATGCTTTCGCGGCCGCACCACCGCCGTTGCCGGACGCGGAGGCGCCGTTGCCTGATTTCGAACCGCCGCCGGAGCGTTTCGTCGCTTTCCGCGCGCTCGCGCCGGCGCTTTTCGCTTTCGCTCCAGCTTTTTTCGTGGCCGCTTTTTTCGGTTTCGCTTTTTTGGTTTTCGTGCCTTTTGCCTCAGCCATCTCGGTCGTCCTTCCTGTGGCGCCGGGCCTTCCGCAAAGGTCGCGGCCATGGTTTTTTGGAACACAAGTTCGAACGAATCAGGGCTGGAACGGGGGCGACCCTCGATTTGTCAGGTCGCGCCACCACCGCCCCTCTAACGGACGCGGTCGAACGTTTGTCAGGCAGCCACCGAAGGCGAGGTCGCGCGGGCGCCGTCATTCGGACGTCGCTTCTTCCGCGTCGACCAGCCCCGTCGCCTCCGGGAGGCTTTCGACTTCCTTCTTCACCTGACCAGGCGAGACGCGCGCGGACGCTTCGACCTCCCCTGTCGCCGGCGCCGAAGGTTCGCCCGCCGACGGTTCCGAGGCGGCTTCGACTTCAATCTTGGCCTGGCCCGGCGGGACGCTTTCCTTCTCGGCCTGACCGGGCGGGACGTCCGCGCTCGCTTCAGGGTCGGCCGGAGCGGTCTCGTCGACCGGCGCGGCGCCTTCAGGATCCTGCGGCTGGTTCGCGTCGCCGTCGCCGGCGCCTGACCCTTCGACGCCGACGCTGGTCACGTCGGGCCGTTCGCCTTCGGCCGGAGGCAGGGCGGGCGCCTGGACGTCGGGCAGGAGGGGTTCGCCGTGCGCCGCCCCCTCGAGGGCCGGCGGTTCACCATCGCTCGTCGCCGCGTCCTCGTGGCTTTGCACGTCTTCCCCGTCGCGACGCTGAGCGGCGTGCACCGAGGCGACAGGTTCGTTCGCGTCCCAGCCCGAAGGCGAGTCGGCCGGAACGCCCGTCACCGCAACGGCGCGTCGCCGCTCGGTGTGCCGGGCGACCGCGTGACTCGTCCTCGGACGACCGCGCTCGGCCGGCCCCGCGAGGACGTCTGCCGACTTTGCGGGACCGGCACCCGCCGGATCGTGTCGACCCACTTCGAAGATCGCACCGTGGTCGACGGCCGCCGTCCCGATCGCCAGGACGGTCAGCAGGCTCGCCGCCGGCTTCAGCAGCGCCGCGGCCCCGACCGAGCCGGCCGCCACTCCGGCGCCCGCCCCACCCGCCGCAGCCGCCGCAGCCGCCGCACCGGAGCCACCCGCGGCCGCTCCGGAGCCGAGCGCGGCCTTCAGCGCGCCGACGGCCGCGATCGCCGGCATCGGCGAGATCGCGGCAAGCGTGCGCCCGCGCCCTCGGATTTCGGCCTGGACGCGCCGGCACAACGTGCAGTCCCGAAGGTGGGCACGCACGCCCCGGTCCCGGGGGCGACCGTCGGCGTCCGACATCATCCGAGCCGCCAGGTCGCACTGCATGTCGCGCCCGTGATCCATCTCGGCAAGCCCGCGTCGCGCCTCGTACAGGGCCTGGCGCACGGCACCCGGAGAGGTGCCGAGCGCGGCGCCGATCTCGCCGAATCCGAGGCCGTTCACCTCCCGCATCACAAGCGAGGCCCGCTGGCGCTCGGGCAGGTCGGCGATGTCGGCGAGCAACGTCTGCAGGCGCCCGTTGTCCTCGGCGCGCTCCTCGGTCCCGGCGGCGGCGATGTCGACCGTCTCGGCCAGCTCCTCGGCGGGCCGTTCGCGCCGCCGCAATTCGACCGCCTCGTTGTGGGCGATGCGGTAGAGCCACGGCTTCAGCTGCATCTCGCGCCGCTCGCCGGGCAACGCCCGCATCGCCTTGAACATCGTGTTCTGGACCGCGTCCTGAGCGTCCTGCGGTTCGCGCAGGATGCCGACGCAGAACCGGTAGAGGTCGTCCTGGTAGCGCCGGAAGATCGCTTCGAAGGCGCCGAGGTCCCCGGCCGCCGCCTCCTTGGCGAGGCGGTCGTCGGACAGCATCGCGCGGCGCGCACGGGCGAGGGGCCCGACCTTCCGACCAGGGCGCGGCGCGTCGACGCCGGGAGGGGCTTGCGTCACCCCGTTCGTTCCTCCGTGGACCTCGTACATCCCCCCGCCAGGTACCCCGGAAAGCCTTCCCTACCCAATGACCTCCGATTGGGGGATCGGCCGGCTCCGGGTGGACGAGGGGCGACCTGACAAACCGGTCAAGGCAACCGTTCCAGGGCTCTCGACAACAACGCCACAGCCGGAAGGAGACCCCGATGCCGAGCAAAGCAGAGGAGCAGGAAGTAGACGACGAGACGGGCGAGGAGGAAGAGGAGGAGGAATACGAGCAGGGCGGGACGACGATCAACATCACCGACGAGACGATCTCGATCGAGGTCGCACGCGACGGCAACGAGGGAGAGACCCTGAGCCGCCTCGCGCAACTCGTGGACGGTCTCGGTCAGTAGTCGCAGGGTCGTGCGGGCGGTCGACCGACATCCGTCGGGCATCGGCCGCCCGGGCCGACCCCTACCTGGTCATCGCGATCCTCACGATCGAGCTCGCGGTCGGCGACCGCGGGACGACCACGCGATGGGCCCGACCGCGCTACTTCGACCGGTCGATCCCGGTGACCTCGCGCCGGAACGGCACGGTGTCGCCCCGGTCGTTCGGCTCCTCGAGCTCCTCGGCGTAGCGCCGGCCTTCCCAGACGGCGGCGGCGATCGTCCCGGGGCACCAGCAGTCGCCGACCGCCTCCACGGACCGCAGGCCCGCGTCGCCCCACTCGGCGCGGCGCTCCAACAGCTCGCGGTAGAGGGCGTCCGCGGGGAGTCGGGCGGTGACGAAGACGGCGGCGTCGGCGGGCAGATTGCGCTCGCGGTCGGTGAAGACGCAGCGGGTGAGGACGCCGTCCGCGGCGGTCGCGGCGACGGCCCGGGCGGGGATGATGTCGACGTCGAGCTCCAGCAGGCGGCGCTGGATCCGGTGCTGCTCCATCGTCGCCGTGGTCCAGTTGGAGACGGCGTGCGCGGGCGTCACCAGCGCGACGCGGCGACCCGCGCGAGCCAGGAGCTCGGCGAGCACCCCGCCCATGTAGTAGTGGTCGTCGTCGAAGATCACGACGCGCTCGCCCTCCGGCATCCGCCCGGCCATGAGGTCGTCGGGCGTGAGCACCGGCAGCGCCGGGTCGAGGGGCATCGGATGCGTGTGGAAGCGACCGACGCCGTCGGCCCGCCAGCGGGCGCCGGTGGCGATGGCGACGTGCTCGAAGTCGTAGTCGAGGATCTCGTCGGCGGTCACCGTGCCCTGGGCTCGCTCGACCGTCCGGAGGCGGTCGATCTGGGCCTCGCGATAGTCGGCGACGCGGACGTAGCTCGCCAGGCCGGGGAGCCGCGCCTCGGACGCGGCGCGACCGCCGAGCGAGTGCGACGCCTCGGCGAGGATGACCTCGTAGCCGCGGTGCCCCAGCGCCTGCGCGGCCTCGAGGCCGGCGGGGCCGCCGCCGACGACCAGCACCTTCGCCTCGGTGGCGCGCGGGCGGATCCGCTCGGGGTGCCAGCCGCGCCGCCACTCCTCCCCCATCGTCGGGTTCTGGGTACAGCGGATCGGCGACATCGTGAAGTCGCCGGCGACGCAGATGTTGCAGCCGATGCACTCCCGGATGTCGTCGAAGCGGCCTTCTTCGATCTTGCGCGGCAGGAACGGGTCGGCGATCGACGGCCGCGCGGCACCGACCAGGTCCAGCACGCCGCTCTTGACCATCCGGACCATCGTGTCCGCCGAGGTGAACCGGCCGACGCCGACGACCGGCTTGGCGGTGAGCGCCTTCAGCCCGCGGACGTAGCGCTCCTGTTCGGCCTCGTCGCCGAAGCGCGCGGTGACCGAGTCGTCCTCCCAGGCGCCGAGGACGAAGTCCCACAGGTCGGGCAGTTCGCCCAGCGATCCGATGACCTCCTCGATGTCCCCGCGCGTGATCCCCTCGTCGCCGAGCAGCTCGTCGACGGTGATGCGGCACGCCACGGCGGCGTGACCGGACGCCTCCTCGAGCGTGTCTTCGATGATCTCCCGCAGGAGCCGCATCCGGTTCTCCGCCGAGCCGCCGTAGGCGTCGGTGCGGTCGTTGTAGCGGCGCGAGAGGAAGTGGTGGATGCCCCCCAGCGCGTGGCCGGCGTAGACGTAGACGAGGTCGTAGCCGGCCTCGATCGAGCGGCGGACGGCGGCCCGGTGCCAGCGGCGCAGGTCGGCGATGTCGTCGAGGTCCATCCG
>Ga0207678_10002636_pt1 | contig 16329 bp, 10 predicted proteins | sample KBSC63metaG_FD_184319 | JGI IMG/M metagenome (GOLD analysis project Ga0207678, IMG submission 184319) | Corn rhizosphere microbial communities from Kellogg Biological Station, Michigan, USA - KBS C6-3 metaG (SPAdes) (version 2) | ecosystem: Host-associated > Plants > Roots > Rhizosphere > Soil ...
ATCCTTATGCCAAGGCGTTTATGGCGAACCTGGACGATGCTCCGCTGGAGTGGAGTCGCAGCGACATCACGGAGATGAAGCGAGGCGTGGGCGAACGAAAGTGGGAGATCGACTCGTTGTGCTATCCGATGCGTCTGGCCTACGGATATTGGCGGGCGACTGGAGATGTCGCTCCCTTTGATCGAAGATGGCATGAGGCGATGAAGCTTGCCGTGAAGACGATGCGAGTGCAGCAGCGCAAGGAGGGTCCCGGGCCGTACCACTTTCAGCGCACGTCCAAAGTCTCAACCGAGATGCTGCCCAATGAAGGATTTGGCGCACCGGTGAAAGCTGTGGGGATGATCGCATCGGGCTTCCGGCCGTCGGACGATGCGTGTACGTTCCCGTTTCTTGTGCCATCGAACCTGTTTGCGGCGACATCGCTGAGCCATCTGGCTGAGATGTCCCATGCTGTATTGCACGATGAAGCATTGGCAAACGAGGCGACCGCTCTGGCAGGTGAGGTGAGAAGGGCATTGCGACAGTATGCTGTGGCGCAGACTACCGAAGGATCGATCTGGGCTTATGAGGTGGATGGCTATGGCAGCCGGTTGTTGATGGACGACGCAAATGTTCCAGGCCTGCTGGGACTGCCGTATCTTGATAGCTCACCCGATGCTGCACTCTATGCGCGGACGAGAAACTTTGCCTGGAGCACACGGAATCCATGGTTTTTTCAGGGAAGCGCAGGCGAGGGCATCGGCGGACCTCACGTTGGCAAGGATATGATCTGGCCGATGGCCATTACGGTCTACGCGCTTACAAGTAAATCGGAGACAGAGATCGGTCACGCTCTGGGTATGTTGAAGCACGCCAGCGCCGGCTCCGGATTCATGCATGAGAGCTTCAACTGCAATGACGCAACGAAGTTCACGAGAAGCTGGTTTGCATGGGCGAATACGCTCTTTGGAGAGCTTGTGGTCACGATTGCAGAACAGCATCCGGCACTGCTCCGGGTCGCTTACGGGAGCAGGTAGAGTGGACGGTCGAGGGTCAGACTCGCTGCAGGATTTTTCAGTCGGCATTCCTGAATGTTCTTAATCCACAAAAATAACTGATGACTGCCGTCGTGGCGTAATCATGCGCCACGAGAAGGCGCGATTCGCCATGGCGATTTTTTACTGCGGCTTTCCATATTGCTTCTTGCCATGCATAATGGCTCTTCTCGCACCAAGCTCAAACCATCCGATGCAATCGCGAGCCGGAGTTGCCGCGCATGTTTGTTCCAACTACGTTTCATACCGCACTTTTGATGACTATCTTTAGCACCATCTGCTGGGGGTCCTTTGCCAATACTTTCAAGGGCACAAAGAATTACCGCTTCGAACTTTATTACTGGGATTATGGTCTCGGCATCTTCCTTATATCGCTGATTCTTGCCTTTACGATGGGTAGTTATGCTGGCGGCCCTCACGCATTCCTTGCGAATGTTCATTCTGCTGACGCCATCAATCTCTTCTATGCTGCGCTCGGCGGTTTTATTTTTAACATTGCAAACGTGCTTCTTATTGCCGGCATCGAAATCGTCGGTCTGGCAATTGCATTTCCTATTTCCATCGGGATTGCTTTGGTAGAAGGCGTGGTACTTAGCTACGCACTGCAGCCGCAGGGCAATTCTACGTTGCTCACTGCCGGAGTTCTTATGGCGCTTCTTGCTGTGATCCTAGTAGGTAAAGCTTATGGGGCGCTTCGCACGGATGGCAGCGCCGTCTCGCGGCGCGGCGTTGTGGTGTGCGTGATCTCCGGGTTGCTGATGGGCATCTTCGCACCGTTCGTCACTCGCGCCATGACACGCGGAGCGACGCTAACGCCCTACACTACCGCAGTCTTTCTTACGATGGGCGCTTTCATCTGCTGCTTTTTCTTCAACACGATTCTGATGCGCAGACCTATCGTGGGAACGCCGGTTGCTGCGGGAGATTATTTTCGCGCGCCTACGTCTTATCACGCGCTTGGTCTGCTTGGCGGAGCCATCTGGGGTCTCGGCACAGTCTTCAACTTCGTCGCCGCTTCGCTTGTCGGTGTAGCTATTTCGTATGCCATTGGACAATCGTCGCCGATGGTAGCGTGCCTTTGGGGCGTGTTTGTCTGGAAAGAGTTTAAGGGAGCGAATGTGCGCGCCAAGAGCTATCTTGCTGCAATGTTCGCTGCGTATATCCTTGCACTCGCACTTATTGCGCGAGCCTACGCAGCCTGATCTTTGTCTGCAACCCGGTGAAGCACGGAAACGTGCTCACCGGTGAGAGACGCTGCGTAGGGCAATCGAAGAGGCCCTGATTTTCAATTTGTTCTCCAGAACTTCTTTGCGGGGGCGTTTGTGCTTGCCCTGGATGCGGGAGATGAGCGTCTCCGCGGCCTTGTATCCGAGCATGTACTTTGGCTGGACGACGCAGGTGAGTCGCGGAGGGAACACATCGCTCCAGATAAAGTCGTCGTAGCTGACGATGGAGATGTCCTTAGGGCAGGAGAGCTTCTGCTCTTCGATGGCGCGTAACAGGCCGATGGTCATCATGTAGTTGGTGACGAAGACGGCAGTGGGTTTCTGGCGCAGCAGAGCCACGCCTGCAGCGTAGCCCGACTCGATACCATAATCGCCTTCTGCGACCAGATCCGGATTGAGCGCTACATGACGCTCCTCCAACGTGGTTTGATAACCGCGAAAGCGGTCTTCTGTGGTGCTGGCACCAGAGACGCCGCGGATAATGCCAATTCGCTTGTGTCCGAGATCGAGCAGATGCCGGATCGCCAGGCAGGCGCCACCAAAGTCATCGGCTACAACGGTATCGGCTGCCAGCGCAGCATGTTCGCGATCGAGCAGGACGATGGGCGGTCCACTTTTCTTGAGATTCTGCTCCAGAGAAGCGCTCATTTCTCCGGGCGCCTTGATCAGGACAATGCCGTCCACGCGCTTTGAGAGAAAGAGTTCCAGATAGACTTCTTCTTTAGAAAGTTGATTGTCGGAACTGCCCAGAATGATGGTGTAGCCAGCTTCTTTCGCCTTGTCCTCCACCCCGCGCACCAGTTCGGGGTAGAAGAAGTTAGCAATATCGGGCACCAGGACGCCAAGCGTAAGTGTTTTCTGGCGGGCCAGCCCTCGGGCCAGCAGGTTGGGCGAGTAGTTGAGTTCGCGAATGGCTGCTTCCACACGTTGACGCAACTCCGGGCTTACGTAGGAGCTGTTGTTGATGACCGAAGAGACGGTGGCAACTGACACACCAGCACGGGTTCCGACATCGTAGATTGTGGCCACATCCACTCCCCGAACAAAGAGGTAAAAAAACTTCTTGACAAATGATCGCACGAATCAGTAAGTTCGGTTCTCGTTCCAGCTAACCGCTTAGCTAATCGCTTCAGATTGGGATGTGGAGTGCCTTCCGTTGCCGGTAGAGGCCAATTTTGAGCGAAAGCCTCGGTGAGGCAATGCCGAAGAACTCGAAAGGTATCGTGATGCGTACGAAATCGATAGTCAGTCTTTTGTTCCTGGTTGCTGTCTTATCCTTCCTCCCCCGGTCATTAGCGCAGTCCACGACGGATGGGGCGATTGGCGCCACGGTCTTTGATCCGGGCGGCAGCGTCGTCAGCGGCGCCTCCGTCAACATTCGTAACGACGAGACGAATGCCGTGTTTGCGGCAAAGACGGATACCTCGGGCTATTTTCGAATCGGCCACCTTCAGCCAGGCCACTATACGGTAACTATCAACGCAGGAACTTTCGCACCCTATGTGTCCAAAAATGTGCTCGTGGAGGTTGGTAACCTCACCGGCCTCACGCCGGCGCCGCGCCTGGTGGTTGGCGGAGTATCCGAAACGGTGACTGTCTCCGAAGAGGCCCCGTTGGTGAACACCACAACGCCAGAGCTTGCGACGGTGTTGAATGAAACGGCAATCGAAAATCTTCCCATCAACGGAGGCCGCTGGTCCGACTTCAGCCTGCTGACACCGGGCGTAGTCGCAGACTCCACCGGGTATGGGCTGCTGAGCTTCCGCGGCATCAGTACGCTGTTGAACAACAATACGGTGGACGGTGCGGACAACAACCAGGCGTTCTTTTCCGAAGAGCGCGGTCGTACCCGAGCAGGGTATTCCACCACGCAGGCCTCGATCCGCGAGTATCAGGTAAACACGTCGAACTATTCGGCAGAATATGGTCGGGCCGCCGGCGGTGTAGTGAACGTCGTAACCAAGAGCGGTACCAACAAGTTTCACGGCGAACTTTACTTCAAGGACCGCGATAACGACTGGGGAGCGTTGAATGCTTACACCACGTTGACGACCCAGACTTCTCCGGGAGTCTTCACTTCGAGCGTGTACAACCCGAAAGACTGGCGCAAACAATGGGGCTTCGGTGTGGGTGGGCCGTTGATCAAGGACAAGCTGTTCTTTTTTTATGCCTACGATCAGTACAGGCGTAACTTTCCGGCGACCGCGAAAGTAGGTAACGCGAACGCCTTTTTCACGACTCCAGACGCTGCGCTGCCAACCGGCAAAGTTTGCGGTGGCACAGGGACGGCTGCCCCGGCCACACTCGATGCGCAGGTGTGCATCATGCAGGCGCGATTGGGATATTCGACGTACACCTTTGCCGCTTCGCAATATGTTGCAGCGCTGGATGCCCTGGCCAATGGAGACCTCGGGCAAGTTGTCCGCACGGGGAATCAGGCCATTAATTTTCCCAAGCTCGATTGGCAGATCAATTCTAAGAACCACGCGAGCATACAGTACAACCGATTCCGCTGGGACTCGCCCGGTGGAATTCAGCAGACGGTGTCGGGCAGCCTGGGCAAGAATAGCTACGGGGACGACTTCGTGAAGATCGACTGGGGCGTCGCGAGGCTGGTCACTATCTTCACGGACAACATGACCAACGAGGCACGCTACCAGTATGGGCGCGAGTTGGATAGCGAGTTTGGCAAACAGCCAAACGCTTACGAAGCTCCTCTTGCCAGCTCGGCCTTCGGCGTGTTGCCGCGTGTCACTCTGGACGGAAGCACAGGGCTTTACTTTGGCAATCCGATCTATCTGGATCGGTTGGCGTATCCAGATGAGCGACGAAACCAGTTTGCCGATACCGTGAACTGGCAGCACGGAAGCCATGCTGTGAAGTTCGGCATCGACTTCAATCATGTAAGTGACCGTAGCGTAAATCTGCAGTATCAAAAGGGACAGTACACCTATCCGCAGCTCTACAACTACTTCACCGACTACTACGAGGCGCTTTCCGGAAACCCGAAGGGAACGTGCAATGCAGCGCAGAACGGAACCGGCCCTTATCCTTGTTACAGCAGCTTCCTGCAGGGCTTCGGACCGCTGAACTATGAGTTCGCCACGAATGACTACGACTTCTTCGTGCAGGATGACTGGAAGATTTTGCCGCGACTTTCACTGAGCATCGGCGCCAGGTATGAGTATGAACAATTGCCAGCCTCGCCGGGAGGAACGTCGATTGCGCTGGGTACCAATACGGTGCATACCGGCTTCATGCCGAGCGATAAAAACAATATCGGACCACGGCTCGGATTTTCGTGGGACATTTTTGGTTCGTCGAAGACGGTGTTGCGTGGAGGTTACGGAATTTACTTCGGGCGGCTTATCAACTCCACCATCTTCCAGGCGTATGCGTTCAATGGGCTGGCCACCAGCCAGAGCAGCTATACCTTTAAAAACACAACTCAGATTAGTTCCACGCCAACGTATCTTCTTTTCCCGCAGGTCTTTGCTTCCACGCCTGCCGGCACCGGTGGCGCTCCGTCTGTCAACGTATTCAACCCTAATTTTCAGCTACCGCAAGTCCATCAGATGGATCTCACCGTGGAACAAGACCTTGGTTGGAACACGGCGTTTGCTGCCAGCTATCTAAACAGCTTAGGGCGTCAACTACCGGGCTTTGTTGATCTGAACATCGATACGACGTCTCCTGCGACCATCGACTATACCGTTGTCGGTGGCGGTCCGCTCAACACGGGTACCTATAGCAGCCTGCTTTATACAAGCAAGTTAAACCCAAGTTACTCCAAGGTGACAAATATCTTCAGTGGCGTGAATAGCAACTACCAGGCGCTGGCCTTGCAGTTGACGCATCGGATGAGCCACCATATCCAGTTTTACGCAGGTTATACGTGGTCACATGCACTAGATTTCAACCAGAATCAATCTACCTTCTCCGATGCGAACGACCAGTTCGATCCCAGGTCTGTCAAATACGACTACGCTAACTCCATCTACGACATTCCAAGTCGCTTCGTTACGGATGCCATCATTAATTTCCCTGGCGAACATAGCGGTCTGCTGCACTATGTTCTGGATGGGTTCACTGTATCGCCCCTCTTCCAGATGCAGAACGGCTTGCCGTATTCGGCGCTGACCAGTGGTACACCGACGGGCGGACTGTATGGATCGATTAACGGTTCGGGCGGCACGACGACGATTGGCGGGCGAGGCATTCCGGGAATAGGTCGCAACACCTACCGTCTACCCAACACCTACGTAGCTGACGTTCGCGTCGGTAAGAACTTCGGCTTCGATACGCTGGATCAGCATTTCAATCTAGAGTTGATGGCCGAGATGTTCAATGTTGCGAATCACCAGAATGTAACACAGCAAAATACGACTGCGTACACCATCTCCGGAACGAAGATGACGTATAACACCGTTTTTGGTGCGAATCAGAATGCCAATAATAACTACTCCTATACACCGCGTCAGATGCAACTGGGTATCAGGTTGAAGTTCTAGTGATGAACGACGATCAAGCGGAAAGGAGACACGGCAGCAGCTTTCGGGCAGGCGGTCTCCTATCGCAACTCAAGATGGAGAAGATGAGCCTTTGATAAAGAAATTCCAATTGAACGGGTTGATGCTGGTTCTGATACTGTTCTCCGTCCCCGCCTGGGCGCGAACCCTAGTCGTGATCTCGATTGATGGTATGAAGCCGGGATATGTAACCGAGGCTGCAAAGCATGGACTGAAGTTGCCGAATCTGGAACGGTTCATGGAGCAGGGAACGTATGCGGATGGAGTGATCGGCGTAGCTCCGACGGTAACGTACCCGAGCCATACCACTCTTATGACGGGAGTGTGGCCCTCGGAACATGGCATTCTGAGCAACACTACCTTCGATCCACTTCGCAAGAACATGGGTGGATGGTACTGGTATGCCTCTCAGATCCAGGTGCCCACGCTGTGGGAGGTCGCAGGGAAGGCGGGGATTGTAGTTGCCAGTGTGAACTGGCCGGTGACAGTAAACGCGAAAGGAATCACATATCTCATCCCTGAGTATTGGCGTGCCTACACTGCGGAGGATGGTCCGCTGGTGGCAGCACTATCACGACCGACGGGCTGGTTTGCCGAACTGGAGAAGAAGTTCGGACCCTATGAAGAGCGCAGTCCCGGGGCTCTTGTTTCCGATGAGATCCGTACCCGTTATTCATTGGAGATTCTGCGCACCAAGAAGCCCGGCTTTATGACCATCCATCTTGCAGCACTCGATCATGCCGAGCATGAGACTGGCCCCTTCAGTCAGCATAGCGATGAGACGCTGGAGGCGCTGGACAAGCTGGTCGGCCAGATTGAGCGTGCGGCGCTTGCGAACGATCCTGCTGCAATCGTAGCGGTAGTCTCCGATCATGGCTTTGTGAGAACCGACTATCGTGTCAACCTACTTCTTCCTTTTATCGATACGGGCCTATTGCAGGTAGAGAAGGCGACGGTACGCTCCTGGGATGCGACGGTACGCTCCTGGGATGCGACGCTCTGGCCGGCCGGCGGTTGCGCAGCTGTGATGCTGCGCGAACCGGATAACGCTGCGATGAAGGCGAAGGTCAGGGCACTTCTGGAGAAGATGAAAGCCGATCCGAAGTACGCCATCGCTCGCATTGTGGCGCAATCGGAGTTGAAGAAGATGGGAGCCTTTCCGGATGCAGCTTTTCTTATTGAGATGAAGGACGATTATCAGCCCGGCTATGCGCTTACCGGAAGACTGGTCGATGACATTCCTTCTACCGGCATGCATGGCTATCTGCCGGATAACCGAGAACTGCGCGCCTCGTTTTTTATCCTGGGCAAAGGAATCGCTGCGGGTCGTGATGTCGGCGTGATTGACATGCGGCAGGTTGCGCCAACATTTGCCGGCGTGCTTGGAGTGAAGTTCCCTTCGGCCAAAGAAAAAGCAATCAATGTTATGCAGTAGAGCGGACATCTATGCCTTCATTACAAATCAAGCCGAATCTAAGAGTTCTTGTCACGGCAGGTGCTTCGGGGATCGGAAGAAATATCGCTGAGCTGCTGGCAGCCAACGGTGCACGTGTTCACATTTGCGATGTAAATGAGAAGCTGCTTGAAGACTTTAGTAAAACATCTCCGCAGATAGGGACGAGCTGTGCCGATGTGAGCGAGCCGCTTCAGGTAGAGAAGCTCATTGCCGAGGTTGTCGGATCGCTTGGAGGTCTGGATGTGCTGGTGAATAATGCTGGCGTCGCCGGACCAACTGCTTTTATCGACCAGACCTCTCCTGAAGATTGGCGCCGGACGATGGATGTCAATCTCAATGGAACCTTCTATTGCACCCGGCTGGCCGTGCCGTTGCTGCGGCAGAGCCGCGATGCCAGAATCGTCAATATCTCTTCGGTCGCTGGCCGGCTGGGCTACCCGTTGCGTTCTGCCTATGCTGCAACGAAGTGGGGCATCATCGGGATGACGGAGTCCCTGGCGATGGAACTCGGTCCCAGCGGTATCTGCGTGAATGCCGTGCTCCCGGGAATTGTCGATGGCTCCCGTATGGGCGCAGTGATTGAAGCGCGAGCGAAAGAGACGGGAGTAAGCTACGGGCAAATGGAGCGGGAATACTTGTCGAGAATCTCCTTGCGGCGCATGGTGACTGCCTGCGATGTAGCGGCTACCGTTCTATTTCTCTGCTCGCCGGCCGGTGCAAATATCTCTGGCCAGTCACTGAGCGTCTGTGGCAACGTGGAATCACTGAGTGGAGTGCCGGACTTTGAGGAAGATGAATCTACCCGGTAAGGCGATTCTCACCTGCGCGGTGACCGGCGCGATTCACACGCCATCCATGTCACCCTATCTGCCTGTGACCGCTGAGCAGATTGCACAGGCAGCGCTGGATGCCGCTGCGGCAGGTGCGGCGATCATTCATCTGCATGCCCGCGCGCCGGAAACGGGAAAGCCAGACCAGCGCCCCGAAGCTTTCGAGCCAATCCTTGAGATGCTGCGTGGCAGGACAGATGCCGTCATCAATATCACGACGGGGGGATCGCCTTTCATGCTGGTGGAAGAGCGCGTGCGCCCCGCCGCGCATTTCCGCCCCGAGCTCGCGTCGCTGAATATGGGCTCATTCAACTTCGGCTTGTTTCCCATGCTGGACCGCTTTCATGATTTTCGCTTTGCATGGGAGAAGGAGTCGCTGGAGAGGAGCCGCGATCTTATCTTTCGCAATACCTTCCGCGATATCGAATATGTACTGGAAACATGCAGCGGTAACGGGACGCGCTTCGAGTTCGAGTGTTATGACGTAGGGCACCTCTATAACCTGGCGCACTTTCTCGATCGCAAGCTGGTTCAACCCCCACTCTTTGTCCAGACGATCTTCGGTATTCTCGGTGGCATCGGAACACATCCCAACGACGTGGAGTACATGCGGCGCACGGCTACCCGCCTGTTTGGAGAAGATTTTCAGTGGTCGGTACTCGGCACAGGCCGTAGTCAAATGAAGATCGCATCGCTTGCGCTCGAGCGTGGTGGATCGGTGCGCGTGGGGCTGGAGGATAGCTTGTGGATTGGCCCCGGTAAAATGGCAAAATCCAATGCGGAGCAGGTCGATACTGTGAAGCTCCTTGCGAAGGGCTTTGGGCGAGCGATAGCGACACCTGCGGATGTTCGAGCCATGCTGCAACTTAAAGGCTTATCTTCGAGTTGAATCAGATCCCCGTGGACACTCAAGGAAAAGAGGAAAAGATGAGTAAGGGCTGGGTTGTGGTGATGGGTAGCTACGTGGCGGATGTCGCCTTCAGGACTGAGAAGTTGCCTGCGTGGGGCGAAACGTATATGGGAACCGGCTTCAAGCTTGGCCCGGGCGGAAAGGGATCGAATCAGGCAGTGGCGGCTGCGCGCGCCGGTGCGAAGGTGAGCTTCATCAGCAAGCTTGGGCGCGACGCTTTTGGCGACCTGGCGCGTAATACCTACCGCGAAGAAGGTATCGATACGACACATCTGCTGGAGACTGATTCGGCGACTGGAGCAGCAGCCATCATCATTGATGCAGTGAGGGGAGAGAATGCGATTATCGTCGTGCCAGGTGCGTGCTTCGAATTGACTCCTCAGGAGGTGGAACAGGCCAGAGGGATGATTGGAGAAGCTGAAATCTTCGTCACACAGTTGGAACTCTCGCTGCCGACTGTAGAGTATGGTTTGCAACTGGCGCACTCTCTAGGCGTGCCGACGATCCTCAATCCCGCGCCAGGGTTCAAGCTGCCGGAGACGATCTATCCCCACTGTGACTATCTGACCCCGAACGAGACCGAAGCAGAGATCCTGACGGGCATCCATGTGGCTTCCCTGTCGGATGCGGAGCGTGCCGCGGATGCGTTGCTCGCGCGCGGTGTTCGCAATGCGGTGATTACGCTCGGAGCGCAAGGCGCGCTGGTAAAGAGTGCGACAAGGCGTGAGCATGTGCCGGCTTGTGACGCAGGTCCAGTGGTGGAGACCACCGGTGCGGGGGACGCGTTCAATGGCGGCTTCGCGGTGGCTCTAGCGGAGGGCCAGGACATCGTGCAGGCTGCACGTTTCGGTTGTGCCGTGGCAGGCATCTCCGTTACACGCCCCGGTACGGCTCCCTCCATGCCTTTCCGCAACGAAGTCGATAGTCTCCTGAAAGACTAGTATGACGACCGAGTTTGAAACTACCGATGGGATAGGCGGTCTTCTTCATGGACGCCGAACAGACTGGCCACGCGCGCGCTGGCTCGTGTGCGCCCTGGTTTTTGCCGCTACGACCATCAACTATATGGATCGGGAGGTGATGGGCCTGCTCGCGCCTGTCCTCCAGAATGCGTTGAAGTGGTCGGAGGCACAGTACGGCTACATCATCATGAGCTTTCAGGTTGCCTATGCGATCGGCTACGTCGTCTCTGGTCGCATCATGGATGTCATCGGTACGCGACTGGGCTATGCCGTGGCTGTGCTGATCTGGAGCATTGCCAGTTGTATGCATGCTCTGGTTGGAACTGTAATCGGGTTCGCTGGGGTGAGGTTCCTGCTGGGACTGGGAGAGTCGGGTAACTTTCCCGCAGCGGTAAAGAGCACCGTGGACTACTTTCCTGCTGAAGAACGCGCTCTGGCTACGGGTCTTCTCAACTCCGGAATGAACGTTGCTGTGCAGATTACGCCTCTCTGCATTCCATGGGTGGTCCTTCGATGGGGATGGCACGCGGCGTTTCTGACCACGGGGCTTCTGGGATTCTTGTGGCTTGCAGTGTGGATGGCCTTTCCGTACGACCGGTTGCGTCCGCGGGTGTCGATCCCAAGGCAGTCTGAGCCGGGAAGTATCTGGTTGCTGCTGCGTGAGCGCAATACGTGGGCCTTTGCGGTTGCCAAATTTCTGACGGATACCATTTGGTGGTTCTATCTCTATTGGTTGCCAAAATTCTTTGCAAGCCGTTTCGGGCTGACTATAGGGGAGATGGCGCTGCCACTTACTGTGGTCTATCTGGCGGCGAGCGCGGGGAGTATCGGCGGAGGAGGGCTCGCGGGGATGCTCATTCGCATGCGCGGTAGTCTGAACTTTGGCCGCAAGATGGCTATGTTGGTCTGTGCGCTCTGCGCCGTGCCGGTTGCGCTGGCGCCTGCAGTTCCGCACCTGTGGTGGGCAACAGCGGTGATCGCACTTGCTGCCGGCGCTCATCAGGGTTGGTCGGCCAACCTCTTCACAACGCCGGCGGATATGTTCCCTGCGCACCAGGTCGCTACTGTAGTCGGCATCGGCGGAACCGCAGGAGCCGTGGGCGGGGTGCTGCTGGCCTGGGCCGCAGGTCAGGTGTTACAGCAAACGCATGACTACAAATGGCTGTTCATTATTTGTGGCTTTGTTTATCTTTTTTCTCTTCTTTGTTTTCAATTGATGGCTCCGCGTCTACCCAATGTCTCGGAGCATATCGAGCAGTTCGGATGAGAAATGGAATAGAAGATGGAGTTCGTGAATTGAAGAAGAGAACGGGGACAGGGGTACATGCGGGTGCTATGATCGTACCCCTCCCGCCTCAGCTTGAGCGTATTTGGGAGGGTATTCTAAAGGAAATCTCGTTTATTCAAACTCATGGAGTATGACTGGAATTCGATCTTTTCCCCTTAGAGTGATGTGTCTTATCAAGAGTGATCGCGGAGATGCACTATGGCAGTGAAACAAGAAGAGCAACACCACATCCTTACCCACGCAGTACCGGTCGAGCTTAATGGACGACTGCTGGAGCCGAATCGGCGTATGCCTCTCAATCTCGACTGGGTGGAAGAGGTCCGCGTCAACACCAGCGCGGTGGAACGGCGTGCTGCCACAGTCGGCACGCGCCGTTCGGTGAAGAAGCAGTGGCAGGCGGCATGGTTGCTGCGCGCGATCGCGTGCATGGATCTCACCACGTTGAGCGGCGATGACAGCGCCGAGCGCGTTAAGCGCCTCTGCGCGAAGGCGAGACATCCGCTGCAGCAGCACATCGTCGACAAGCTCGGTATTGAGGAACTCAGCCTGACTACCGGAGCCGTCTGCGTCTACCATGCGTTTGTGGAGACGGCGGTGAAGGCGCTTGAAGGCACGAACATTCCCGTGGCCGCGGTGTCGACCGGTTTCCCGGCGGGCCTCTCGCCACTGACCGAACGTATGCATGAAATACGCCGCTCGGTGGAAGCGGGTGCGCAGGAGATCGACATTGTCATCACGCGCTCCCACGTCTTCAATGGCGAGTGGCAGGCGCTCTATGACGAAGTCGCGGCGTTCAAGGACGCTTGCGGTGCGGTGCACATGAAAGCGATTCTTGGCACGGGCGATTTGCTGACGCTGCGTAATGTTGCCCGCGCCAGTGTCGTCGCCATGATGGCTGGCGCCGACTTCATCAAAACTTCCACGGGTAAAGAAGCCACCAATGCGACCATCCCGGTTTCTCTGGTGATGGTGCGAGCCATTCGCGACTACGCCGAGAAGACCGGCTTTGCTGTCGGCTTCAAGCCTGCGGGCGGAATCAAGACGGCGAAGCAGGCCTTGGAATGGATGTATGTGATGAAGGACGAATTGGGGCGACCGTGGCTTGAGCCGAGTCTCTTCCGCTTTGGCGCCAGCAGTATGCTCGCCGACATCGAGCGCCAGTTGGAACATTACATTACCGGCCGCTATTCTGCCGCTTACCGCCACCCGATTGCGTAAGGAGATATTGTGAGCAACTCAATCGTAGAAGAGTTTTACAGCATGGAATATGGTCCTGCACCGGAAGACCCCAAAGAGGTGAACGGCTGGCTCGATGCGCACCAGCGCAGGTTCGGCCACTACATCGATGGTGCGTGGCAGAAGTCTGCGTCAGGCGAAACCTTTGCCACCTGCGATCCATCCTCTGGCGAGAAGATCGCTGACGTGGCGCATGGCGATGCTGCTGATGTAGATGCTGCAGTCAAGGCTGCGCGTAAGGCTTTGTCCGCTTGGCAGGCTTTGGGCGGTCATCAGCGCGCACGCTATTTGTACGCATTGGCTCGACAGGTGCAAAAGCACTCGCGGCGTCTCGCGGTTCTTGAAACCATCGACAACGGCAAGCCGATTCGGGAGAGCCGCGACATCGATATTCCTCTGGTTGCGCGCCATTTCTATCATCACGCGGGATGGGCGCAGTTGCTGGAGAGTGAATTTTCCGGCTATGCAGCGTGCGGTGTGGTTGGTCAGATTATCCCCTGGAACTTTCCTCTGCTGATGTTTGCGTGGAAGGTGGCGCCCGCGCTGGCCGCTGGAAACACGGTGGTCATCAAGCCTGCGGAATATACGCCGCTGACGGCTCTTGCGTTTGCCGAACTGGCAAGCGAGGTTGGTTTGCCGCCAGGGGTGCTCAATGTCGTCAACGGCGATGGCCGCACAGGCGCGGCTCTCGTCGAGCACGATGGCATCGACAAGATCGCGTTCACCGGCTCGACCGAGGTCGGACGTCATATCCGCAAGGTTACTGCGGGCTCGACCAAGAAGCTCTCCCTTGAGCTTGGCGGCAAGTCTCCGTTCCTCGTCTTCGATGATGCCGATCTGGACTCCGCTGTTGAGGGCCTGGTCGATGGTATCTGGTTCAACCAGGGACAAGTCTGCTGCGCGGGCTCTCGCCTGCTGGTGCAGGAGCGCATCGCGGAGGTGTTCTATGCGAAGATCCGTGCACGGATGGAGACGCTTCGCGTCGGCTCTCCGCTGGATAAATCCATTGACATTGGAGCCATCGTCGCTCCGGTGCAGCTTGAGCGCATCCGGGCGTTGGTCGACGAAGGAGTAGCTGCGGGCGCGACCTGCTGGCAGCCTCAGACGAAGCTGCCGCAGAAGGGTCTGTACTTTCCTCCGACGTTGCTCACGGGCGTTCATCCTACGGCGACGGTTGCGCAGGAAGAGATCTTCGGTCCGGTGTTGGCGTCGATGACGTTTCGAACGCCGGCCGAGGCAGTTGAGCTTGCGAACAATACCATGTACGGGCTGGCTGCGACGGTCTGGAGCGAGAGCATCAATGTGGCGCTGGACGTCGCTTCGCAGATCAAGGCTGGCGTTGTGTGGATCAACAGCACCAACCTTCTCGATGCTGCGTGCGGCTTCGGCGGGTACCGCGAGAGCGGTTACGGGCGCGAGGGCGGACGCGAGGGCATGTACGAGTATCTCGAACCGACGTGGCTGCACGAACGAACGCAACAGCAGAAGACTGTTTCGCCATCCAGCGGCGATGCTGCAGTGGAAGGCGCGTCGAACACCATCGACCGTACGGTGAAGCAGTACATCGGCGGCAAGCAGGCGAGGCCGGATTCCGGCTACAGCTTTCCTGTCTATGGTCGCGACGGCAAGCTTGTCGGCGAGGCTCCGCTGGGGAACCGCAAGGACATTCGCAATGCCGTGGAAGCTGCGCACAAGGCCGACAAGTGGGCGAAGACTCCTGCACACACGCGAGCGCAGATTCTCTACTACATCGCGGAGAACCTGATTCAGCGCCGCTCGGAGATTGCCGCGCGACTCGCGCAGTTTGTCGGAGAAGATCAGGCCTCGCGTGAAGTGGAGTGCAGCATCGATCGTATTTTTTCTTACGCGGCATGGGCCGATAAGTACGACGGTGCGGTGCACAATCCGCCGATGCGAAATGTCACGCTGGCGATGCATGAGGCGATTGGAGCTGTGGGCATCGTCTGTCCGACGGAGGCTCCGCTGCTGGCTTTTCTTTCGCTGGTGATGCCGGCCATTGCCGCGGGCAATACGGTCGTTGCCATCCCATCCGAGGCGCATGCGACGATCCTCGGCGACCTGTACCAGGTCTTCGACACCAGCGATCTGCCGGGCGGCGTGGTCAACATCGTCGCCGGGCGGCCAGCGGAGTTGGCCAAGACGCTGGCGGAGCATGACGACATCGACGCGATCTGGTGCTTCCGCGACGCGGCGGACGCAACGCTGGTGAAGGCTGCCTCCATCGGGAACCTGAAGCAGGTGTGGACCAACGATAAGTACGACATCGACTGGTTCGATACCAAGCAGAACGATGGACGTTATTTTATGCGCCACGCAACGCAGATTAAGAACATCTGGATTCCGTACGGGGAGTAGCGGTTGGTGGGTACCCACCCTGGGGTACCCCTTGCTAAGGTGCCTGTTTACAGCGAGATGCTAAAAATTGCCGCCAAATTCATGCAATCAAATGGATTATAGGTAAATTATTCTTTCTAAATGAGTTGCGGCTGCAAAGAAAAGCCCCCGGCTACAAATAGTGCCCTCTTACGCATAAGCAAACGGACATTTTCAGCACACCCTCTTACAAAGTGGACCGCAAAGCGAACCGGCGAAGGCCTAGAGGCCGGGGGCTAGAGTCTTTCGGAGCTGAATCGTGAGAGGAGAGAGGTGAAGCAGGCTCTCCTGCGTGGGAGCTTTGAGGATGTGCTCGATCTCGCTCGCGATCTCCGAGCCCTTTGGGTAACCGAACATGCCGAGGTTGCCAGCCATCTTGTGGGCGATGGAGAGCGCTTCGGCTCGGGAGGCTTCGGCTAATGTGCCAGAGGAGGCTTCGGCTGCGGTGCGGTCGAGGAGGTCGA
>Ga0207678_10002638_pt1 | contig 16327 bp, 10 predicted proteins | sample KBSC63metaG_FD_184319 | JGI IMG/M metagenome (GOLD analysis project Ga0207678, IMG submission 184319) | Corn rhizosphere microbial communities from Kellogg Biological Station, Michigan, USA - KBS C6-3 metaG (SPAdes) (version 2) | ecosystem: Host-associated > Plants > Roots > Rhizosphere > Soil ...
TCGAGCAGGTCGACGAAGCCGCTAAAGCGATTGAAGCCAAGGGACGCAAAGCCCTCCGCATCACCTCCGATGTAGGCGACCGCGCCACCCTGCAGGCCCTGCTTGACGGCACACTCAAGGCATTCGGCAAGGTCGATATCCTCATCAACTGTGCCGGCAAGATCAAACGCGAACCTACCCTCACGGTCTCCGAAGAGACCTGGAACGACATCATGAACACCAACGTGACCGGCACCCTCCGCGCCTGCCAGATCTTCGGCAAGCATATGTTGGAGCGCGGCTACGGGCGCATCATCAACATCGCCTCGCTCAACACCTTTGTCAGCCTCAAGGAAGTCACCGCCTACGCTGCCAGCAAGGCCGCCGTCGGCGCGCTGACCAAATCGCTGGCCGTCGAGTGGAGTTCGCAAGGCGTCACCGTCAATGCCATCGCTCCCGGTGTCTTCCGCACCGCGCTCAACCAGAAGCTGCTCGACGAGAGCGATCGCGGCAAGGAACTTCTGATGCGCACTCCCATGGGACGCTTCGGCAAGACCGAAGAGCTGATCGGCTCCGCAATCTTCCTCGCCAGCGACGCCTCGGCCTTCGTGACCGGAGAAATTCTCGTCGTCGATGGTGGCTTCCTCGCCAGCGGCGTCAACCAGTAGAACGTAGAACCAGCGACCTCAAGACATAAGCGCGGACATCAGGATCAAACCCGATGTCCGCGATTTACTTTCCTATGGCGTGATTTACTTCTCCAGGTCATCCAACAGCAGTTTGGCCTTGACCGCCAGCGTTTTGGCGCCCTCAGCGTCCCCGGAGCTCATCGCCTCCTGCGCCTGTCGCTGGAAGTTCTTCACGGTGCTGATCTGCGCTTTCTGCACCTCAGCCTTTTGTGCCGACAGCCCACTCAGCCGCCGCTCATTCGAGGCAATCAGCTCCGCCGCATCCTGTCGGGTCTGCGGATTTTCTGGTCCGCCGGCGGTCAGCGCACCAATCGCGGTCGCCTCCGTCACAGGCTCTGGTGCCGGCGTCGGCGGGGGAGCTACCGGAGGTGCAGCTCTCACCACCTGTCGCCGCCTCTCTCGCGGAAACCGCGCCATCGCCGCAGAAATCGGCTCCGGAGGCATCTTGATATGTGGCGCCTCCAGCATCGGCTCCTTCGCCGGACGAGGCACATCCACCAGCGCCACCGGCTTTAGGATCGGCGGCAAGGTTGCAACCTTCATCCGATGCCGGCACCCGCTCACCCCCAGCATCAGTCCCGCGCACAGCAGCGCTGCAGCAACTCTTCGCGTCATGTCATTCTGCAAGTTCAAACGCGCTCTCCCGTCACTCCGCGTTCTCCTGTCCCTCTACGGCCGGCCCCTGTTCCAGCGCCCTTGCGCGTCTCACTGCCCGCGCCCCCCGCAAGAGGCAGCCGGAACGTAAATGTCGTACCCCGTTCCGCCGATGCGGCATCGGCATTCGACCGTACATCCATGGCCCCGCCATGCAGCTGCAAGATCCTATACGTCATGGCCAGACCGATCCCGCTGCCTTTCGGTTTTGTTGTAAAGTACAGTTCGAAGATACGCGGTAACAGCTCCGGAGGGATACCTTCTCCTTCATCCGCCACTTCGACAACGGCAAACTGATGGTCCCGGCGCAGGCTTACTCGCATCCTACCTCCGTCCCGCATCGCCTGCATCCCATTCAGGATCAAGTTCAGCACTGCCTGCTGCATCAACTCACCATCCACGCGCACCATCAAAGGCTCTGGCGGCGCTTCCACGGTCACTTGCACGCCGTTCTCCAGCATCTCCGCCGCCGTCAACTCCATCACGGCTCCCACCACCTGCCTCAGATCGCGGTCCCGTAGATGCAATTCCATTGGACGGGAGAAGTCCGCCAACGTCTGCACCACCCGGTCCAATCGCTGCATCTCGCCCGCGAGGATGTCTACGTGACGCTGCGCGCCAGGGAACGCCTCGCCCTCCTGCCCCATCAGTTTTCCTCGCAGAAGCTCCAGGTGTACCACCATCGCGTTGATCGGGTTCTTCACCTCGTGTCCCACGCCAGCCGTAAGCTTTCCAATCGCCGCCAGCCGCCGTGAGACTTCCAGCTCCTGTCCCAGTTGCGCGGCAGATTCGGTGTCGCGCAACGTCAACAGTGTTCCCATGTTCCCGCCGCCGCCCAGTCCGTTGTCGATGTGGTCCAGCGAGATCTGTACCTGTCGCCCATCCTCCAGCGTCACGCTCTCCGCGCTCACTTGCTCGCCACGGTCAAACGCCTCCAGTACAGCTGCCCCCAGCGCGCTCTCCGGCTCGAAGATCTCGTCCAGACGTCTCCCAACCATCTCGCTCTCGGCCCCTTCCTTCGGCGCGCCCAGAAAATAAGCCACAGCATCGGACACCATCACCGCTCGCCGGTCCGCCGTAAACAACAGCACACCATCCCTTAGCGTATCCAGCATCTGGTTCAGGTTCGCCTGCAACGCTGTATATCCGGCCTCCTTCGTGCGTATCTGCTCGCCTAATCGGTCGATGGTCTTGGTCACGCGCACCATCGCGTCGCTCCCGCCGCCCGATTCCAGCTTTGGCGGCTCAGCCTCTCCTCCCGCCAGTGTCAAGCGCTCCAGTTGATTGCTGATCTGCTGAATCGGTTGCAGCGCCGTATTGGCCACCACACCCGCCGCCACCATCGAAGCCAGCCCGGCCAGCAGGGCAAACTTCAACGCCGCCAGCAGCCAGGGCTGATACGAATTCTTCAAAAAGGTTGACCGTACTCCCACATGCACAATCAGGAACGGCAGCCCATTCCGCTGCAGGGTCTGTGAAATATCCAGCACGCGCGGCGGCCCAAACACCTCCCGCGTCTGCAGGATAGTTCCGCCTGTTTCTACGCGGCTCAAACTCGTTCGGAAGGGGAAGCTCTTGTCCACCGCATCCGGGTCCGTGCTGATTAAGGTCATCCCGAACGCATCCGTCACGCTCACGTCCTGCACCGTAGGCGAGTAGCGCACGATGGCGTTCATCACGTCCATCAGTGCGTCCTGGCTGCGCAGCGCGTCCCGCACCGCATCGTGCAGCGCCCGGTCGGTCATCTCCGCCGGAGGATGTGCCCGCAACCCCGTCTCCACCGCAGAGCGGGTCATCAGCAGCACCTCATGCGCCAGCACGTCGTTGGTCGCCGCCGTCTGTTCGATCCTCTGCCGCAACAGCTCGCCCACAAACAGCGACGACAGCAGCAGCACAATCGCGAACATCAGCGCCGTCAACCACAGCACCAGCTTCGTCTTCAGGCGCATGCTTACTCCGTCGTCGAAGTGCTCGAGTATTCTTTCAACTTATTCTGCAGTGTCTTCGAGCTGATTCCTAGGATCTCCGCCGCCCTCGTCTTGTTGTTATGCGTCGACGAGAGCGTCTTCAGGATCAGCTGCCGTTCCGCCTCGTCCACTGTCGTTCCCACCTCGACCCGCACCGTGTTCTGATCGTCAAGATACCGCTGCACCTCGCGCGAAGTCTCCGCGCTATCCTCAGTCGATCCGCTCCCAACCGACACCCGCGCAGTGCGCGTCGGAGGAGGCGCAAATCCCGGCTCGCCAAAGTGCGGCGGCAGATGCTCCACCCCCAGCATCCCCGTCCCCGCCAGAATCACCGCGCGCTCGATCGTGTTCCGCAGCTCCCGCACATTCCCCGGCCACTTGTAATCCTCCAGCCGCGTCATCAGCGAGTCCTTCAGCCCCGCCACCGTGCAGTGGTGACGCTCGTTCATGTCGTCGATCATCTTCTCCGCAATCGCCGAAACATCCATCAAATGCTCGCGCAGCGGAGGCATCTGAATATTGAAAACGTTCAGCCGATAGTAGAGATCGCCGCGCAACTCTCCGCTGGCCACAGCCTTCTCCGGATCTTTATTCGTCGCCGCCACCACCCGCACATCGACGGGCGTCTCGACCTTGCTCCCCAATCTTCGCAGCTTCCTGTCTTCGAGTACGCGCAGCAGCTTCGCCTGCGTCGCTGCCGGCATCTCTCCAATCTCATCGAGCAGCAACGTCCCCTCCTCTGCCAGTTCGAAGCACCCGGCCCGACGCTCCAGCGCCCCGGTAAACGAGCCCTTCTCATGCCCAAAGATCTCGCTCTCGATCAGCGACTCCGGAATCGCGGCGCAGTTCACCGCCACAAACGGCTTCAGCCGACGCGCGCTCAAATCATGCAGAGCCCGTGCGACCAGCTCCTTGCCCGTCCCGCTCTCGCCCGTCACCAGCACAGAAACATTTGACGGAGCCACCCGCTCGATCATCGCAAAGATGTCCCGCATCTGCGGAGAGTTCCCCACCAGCGGCCCCAGCACGCCCGTATCCCGCAACTGCCGCCGCGTCACCTCCAACTCCACATCGGCCTCGCGCTGACGGCTCGCATTATGCAGAATCGTCCTCAGCCGCACCGGATCGACCGGCTTCGGAATATAGTCATACGCGCCCATGCGCATCGCGCTTACGGCAGACTCGATCGACCCCTGCGCCGTCAGCATCACCACGGCAATTCGTTGCGGCAGTTCGCCGATGCGGTTCAGCAACTCCATCCCATCCATCCGCGGCATCTTCAGGTCAGTCACCACAATGGCCGGTGCCCACTCCACCGCCTTCTCCAGACCCTCGACCCCATCCGCCGCGCACTCTGCCCGGTAGCCCCAGCTCTCCACCAGCTCTGTCAGGCCCGTTCGCGCATGAACTTCATCTTCAACAATCAAAACCTTATCCAAGACCATCACCATACCTTCTCAAAACTGTGGGAGCACACAGTAAGATGCAGTCCAGCCACTCACAACTGAAAACTGACAACTGGCAACCGAAACTCACAACTGTCCCTAGATTATCCTCAATTCATGCTAGAACCCGAAATCACCGTCCAGGCCTTCGCCCAGCAGCGCCGGCAGACCACAGCCCCGCTCCTGCTCGACGTCCGCGAACCCTGGGAGTTCCAGACCGCCAGTCTGCCCGACTCGCTCCTCATGCCCATGGGCGAAGTAGCCTCCCGCGCCCATCAGGAACTCGACCCCGATGCCCCTATCGTCGTCCTCTGCCATCACGGACAGCGCTCACTCTCCGTCACCATGTGGCTCCGCAACCAGGGCTTCGATAGGGCTCAATCCCTCGCTGGCGGCATCGACGCCTGGTCCCGCACCATCGACTCGACTGTGCCCCGCTACTAGCTCGCAAAAAACGAACTGCTCCTGTGTCTGCCCAAACATCAGGCATACACAGGAGCAGCATACTTCGTTCAAAAGAGCAGTCGCTTACGAAAACAGACGGCGGCGAACCAAACCGGCGGCACCGACAAGACCCGTTCCCAACAAGAACAGGGAGGACGGCTCCGGAACTGGTGTCGGTGGCGTCGTTCCACCCTTAACTGAAACGTTTCCCGTGTTCCCATTCGGTCCCGCGATGTCCGAAGCAAACGTGAAGCCTCCGGAATTCCCAATAAAGTCGCTAACGTTCACGCCAGCAATAGACGTGACGGTAAACGACAGTGGGCCTGGGTTTGTCTTCGACGCACCCGGTCCACAGCTGAGGCCGCTGCAGGATAACGAATACTCGAAGCTGCCAAAGGTGGATGCCGTGGCTGCTCCGCTAGACGCAAAGCCAGTGGTGATATCGCCAAGCGTGATCGCAGGATTTCCAGCCAGGTTGAACTCCAGTGACTTCCCGGCTCCTGTAGCAACAAACGCTACGTTCTTGGCTAGCGTTTCGGTAACCGTTACCACCCCTGTGGACGTTTGTACGAGTTGAATCGTGCCAAATGGCCCGGTGCCGCACGTACCTGAGCAGCCGTCCAGGGTGAGTGAGAAGATAGCTGTTGTGCCGATTGCATCGGCCTTAGCAAATGGAGCCGCAGCCAACACAAGAGCAGCACTAAGGAGAAGAAGTTTTTTCATATGTACACCTTTCAAACTAACTTTGAGGTCATTAACAATCAGGCGCCCTGATATCGTTATGCAGACCGTTTCATATACCGATATCTGCTTCTTCTATATGCATCTCAATGTCCAAAGGTGGGGGCAACTGAGAATAGACATTCACTTCCTCTAATCAATGACTTGAAGAGGCTCCTCAAACAGGCCGAATTGCGCGAAGGGTCGCAGTGCGCAAAGTTTTGCAGGGAAAAAAGAATTGGCTTCTACACTCCTACCTACTACCGGGTACAAATTCCCTCGCGACGGTCAGCCATTCCTCTGTTCACCGGATCAAAACGGAACAGGTCTTTACGTCCACACAAATCTAAAGAACAATTGGCACAATGAATAAACGCATCGTGTTCCTGGCTCCTGCGCTCGCCGTTCTGCTCACTGTTGCTGCCTCCGCGCAAACCGCGCACCCTGATCTCACGCTGCACGGAACCGTTACTCATGCGCAGGCGAACCGTTACCTCCAGGTCCCCTTCAACGTTCCCGCCAACATCGAGCGCCTCACCGTAGCCTTCAGCTACACCGGCAAAGAGGATCACGCCACCCTCGACCTCGGAGTGAAAGATCCCATCCGCTTCCGAGGCTGGAGCGGCGGCAACAAATCCACCTTCACCATCGGTCTCTCCGACGCCACCCCCTCCTATCTCCCCGGCCCCATCCCGCAAGGCCAATGGCACCTCATCGTCGGAGCAGCCAACATCCGCCCCCACAAGACCGCCACCTACACCGCCCAAATCTTCTTCACCAAAAAAGGCGCAGCCGGAGGCGCCGAAAGCTTCACCGACCATCCCCTCAGTACAGAAGCCCGCTGGTACCGCGGCGACCTCCACATGCACACCGCTCACAGCGACGGCTCCTGCCCCAGCCAGTCCGGCAAACCCGTCCCGTGCCCGTTCTTCATCACCCTCCAGAAAGCCGTCGCCCAGCATCTCGACTTCGTCGCCGTCACCGACCACAACACCACCTCGCACTTCAACGACGACCGCGAGATGCAGCCCTACTTCGACCGCCTCCTCCTGATCCCTGGCCGCGAAGTCACCACCTACTCCGGCCACTTCAACGTCTTCGGCACCACCAGCTTCATCGACTTCGAGCTCGGCAATCCCACCGCGCCCGACATGAACTCCATCTTCCGCGCCGCCCATCGTCTCGGCGGCCTCACCTCCATCAACCACCCCGCCGACCCCACCGGCGAGATCTGCATGGGCTGCGGCTGGTCCCCCAAAAACTTCGACATGCACCTCACCGACGTCATGGAAGCCGTCAACGGAGGCGATGCCAAGTACCACTTCCACAACGTTGAGTATTGGCGCAAACAGCTCGACGCAGGTCTCCGCTTACCCGCCATCGGTGGCAGCGACACTCACCGCCCCATCCCCATGCCGGGCGAGCCCAACTCCATCGGCAGCCCCACCACAGTCGTCTACGCCCCCGAACTCTCCGTCCCCGCCATCCTCAAAGCCATCCGCGAAGGCCACGTCTTCATCGACCTCACCGCCTCCACCGACCGCCTCCTCGAAGTCGCCGCTAGCGCCAACACAGAAACTGCTCACATGGGCGACCTGCTCACTGCCCCGTCAGGCACAACCGTAGCTCTCACCATCCACACTGCAGCTACCGCAGGCTCGCAGGTACAGTTCCTCCTCGACGGCAAGCAGGTAGAAACTCTGCCCAGCCAAACCATCACCACGGCGGATCAAACCCTGCACGCTACCTGGACCAGCGACGGCAAACACCACTGGCTCGAAACCGACGTAGTCACCCCGGAAGGCAAGCTCCAGCTACTAGGCAACCCCATCTATCTCAATTGGAAACTCTCCACGATGAAGTAGCCGGACAGAACATAAGAACTGTCCAGAAACCGGCCGAGGGAGTCCTCAGAAAAGTTGTCAAGCCCCCCACTCTGTGGATAACTTCACAACTCACACATAACAAACGAGCATTTTACCTTTTGAGATTGGCGGATGAGTTTTGCTCGCCCAGCTACAATAGAAGGAGAGCTAAAGAAAGCCTCGGCCAGCCGCCGGGGCTTTTCCTCGTTGGGGAGGAGGGGCCATCGTAACCCGTTTGGAATGACGAATTTAGCTGTAACCCCTTTGGTATGACGAATTTGCAGAGACGCTAATATCGTAAGTCGTTGAATCGAAGCGTTTTATCAATGGGTACCCCCCGGGGGGGGGACCCCCTCTGGAGAGGAAGTGGGCACGATTCTTATAACCCGATCGAGATGGCGATTCTCAGTCTCCGGACAAGCTCTAAGAGCCGGGCGCCAGCTCCGCGACAGTCGTCTTCGTCGCTAGCGGCTTTCCCGAAGAGGCCGGCCATCGAGGGCCAAAGGCCCGCACGATACCAGCCTGGGGCATAGCCCAGGGTTTGAAGCCAGCCGCGACACATAAGACCGACAGCTTTGGGAAAACGGCTATGAAGTACGCTTCCTTTGCCGCGAGACGACTTCAGCAGCCGCAAGAAACACAGATGATCCGCTTTCTCCACCTAAAGGTGGAGAAAGAATCTCCCATTTGCCACTATGCTTAAGAGGCTCAGTGAAACGAAAGGCTGGAGATGATCTCGCGGTTGGGAATGTGGTGCGCGCACGAAGACCGAACCTCGAACCGACCCATGTCGAAATCATTAGCTCTTCGTTGCCGACATCTCTGTTCTCTCGTCGCGATCCTGGCACTTAGCCTCACAGGCTGTCATCACAGCGGCCTGCCCGCGCCCTCGTCGCAGACCTACCGCAACTTCGTCTCAGCGTTTTACGTCGGTCTCAGCGCCCTGCAGGTAGGCGACGATGTTCGCGCGGAAAACGAGTTGTCCCGCGCAACCCAGCTTGCTCCCGGCGAACCCGCTGCCTGGGCCAACTGGGGCGTGCTCGCCCTGCGCCAGAGAAACTTCGATGCAGCCGGCCAGAGATTGGAGCGCGCCCAAAAGCTCGCCCCCGGCAACGACGCACTCTCCTATCTGATGGGACTCGTAGAGTCCGGCAAAGGAAACGCGGCCCAGGCCATCGTCGATCTGCGCAAAGCGGTCGAGCTCAATCCGAAGAATCTCATCGCCACCTACCGGCTCTCCGAGGAGATCGAACGGCAAGGCGACCCGGACAGTGACACGACGGTCCAGGCGCTCATGCAGCAGATCGTCAAAGAGCAGCCCGGCAATCTCGCGGCCCTGCTCGACCTCGCCCGCGTCGCCGCCAAGCGAGGCGATGCCGGAACCCTCAGGCAGACAGTCGCCCGCATCCAGGCTCAGTCGCAGGGATGGCCTCCAGAAGTCCAGCAGCAACTCGCCGCTGTAGAAGCCGCCGCCGCCGGACCAGACTCCCGCGCCGCCGCCCTCAAAACGACCTTCCTCCGCAACGTCCTGATGCCCGTCCCGAGCTTCCGTCAGAACCTCGCCGCCATCAAGCCCGCACCGGGTGACGAAGCACAACCCTTCACACACTTCCTGCGCCTCGTCACACCGTCCTTTACTCCCGCGCCACCGGACACGGCGATGACCTTCACGCCGGAGCCGATCGCTGGCACGACGCATTGGAACTGGATCGGAGCCATTGCCCTCAGCGACACCGGCGCACCCATCGTAGCCACGGCCAACGCCACCCAGGTGCACCTCGCCACCGGAGCCACCCTCCCCTTCCCAGGCGGAACCGCGAACACTCCACCTCAACCCGAGGGGGTGCTCCCCCTCGACTTCAACTACGACTTCAAAACAGATTTGGTCCTCTCCGGAGCAGGCGGAGTCCGATTCTTCCGTCAGGACAAGCCTGACACCTTCACCGACGTCACCGCGCAGACCAAACTACCGAAGCCAATCCTCAATGCCAACTACACCGGAGCCTGGGCCGTAGACATCGAAGCCGACGGCGACCTAGACATCGTCCTCGCCTCCGCAACCGGCCTTCCCACAGTCCTGCGCAACAACGGCGACAACACCTTCACGCCCATCACTCCTTTCGCCGGAGTATCAGGTGTGCATGGCTTCGTCTGGGCAGACCTCAACGGAGACGGCAACCCGGACGCAGCCCTGATCGACGCCGCCAACCACCTCCACGTCTTCCGCAACGACCGCTCCGGTCGCTTCACCGAGGTTCCTGTACCGACGGAAGCAGACACGGTCAAAGCCATCGCCGCCGCCGACGCCAGCCACAACGGCGTCCTCAACCTCCTCGCCGTGCGCGGAGACGGCGCAATCCTCCGCCTCGCAGCGACCGACAGATGGTCATGGACAACGTCTGAGGTTGCCCATGTTCCCGACGCCAGCTACCTGGCCGGCGAAGTCCGCCTCCACGCCGCCGACCTGGACAACAACGGCGCCATCGACCTCCTGCTAGGCCGCGTAACTCCCAGTCCCAACTCAGGAGGAGCCCTGATCTGGCTGGGAGACGCAGGCGGCAACTTCGGCCCTGCCAGCAAGCCAGCCACACCATCCGTGGTCTTCGACGCCGCCGACATCACCGCGAATGGCCGCCTCGACCTCCTCGGTCTCTCCGCCGATGGCCAGGCTGTACGATCCGTGAACCACGGAACGAAGGGCTATCACTGGCAGCGCATCCGCCCACGAGCCAAGCAAGCTACCGGCGATCAGCGCATCAACCCGTTCGGAGTCGGCGGAGAGATTGAGATCCGTTCCGGCCTGCTGGTCCAGATGCAGCCCATCACCGGCCCGCAGATACACTTCGGCCTCGGCGAGCAGACGGGAGTGGACGTAGCCCGCATCCTCTGGCCCAACGGCACCGTGCGCGCCGAGTTCGCCATGAAGGCCGACCAGGAGGTTGTCACCGAGCAGCGCCTGAAGGGGTCCTGCCCCTTCCTCTTCGCTTACAACGGCAAGAGTATGGAGTTCGTGAAGGACGCGGTGCCGTGGGGGTCCGCCATCGGCCTGCGCATCAACAATCTGGGTACTGCCAGCATCGCCGCAACCGAAGAGTGGTACAAAATTCCACGCGACGAACTTGTGCCGTACGACGGATATTACGACCTGCGCATTACTGGCGAGTTATGGGAGACCTACTACTACGACTACCTCAGTCTCATGGCCGTCGATCACCCGGCAGGGACCGAAGTCTTCACCGATGAGCGCTTCGCTATCCCTGCGGTGAAGCCTCAGGTCATCGCCGTAGGCTCTGTTCACAAGATCGTCCGCGCGACCGACGACACCGGTCGTGATGTCACGAACATCGTGCGCGACCTCGACAACCGGTATCTGGACACCTTCGGACGCGGGCAGTATCAGGGCGTCACCCGAGATCACTATGTAGAGATTGATCTTGGGGAGAACCTGCCTGCGAAGGGGCCGCTGTATCTGATCGCAAAAGGCTGGCTCCATCCATCGGACTCTTCCGTGAATGTGGCGATCAGCCAGGGAGCCCATGAACAGGCTCGCCCGCTTAGCCTTGAAGTACCGGATGGACACGGCGGATGGGTGGTGGCGCGCGCCAATCTTGGTTTTCCGGCAGGCAGGAAAAAAATATGCCTGCTCAATCTGACCAACGTATTTCGCCCCGGAACGCCGCATCGAGTAAGGCTTAGAACGAATCTTGAAATCTACTGGGACTCGATCGAATGGGCAGAGGGTCTCCCACAGACGCCGCTGAAGATTACGCGACTGGCTCCGGAGATGGCCGACCTGCACTATCGCGGCTACTCTGTCATCCATCAGGCAAACGATTCTTCGCCTGAGGTTCCGGACTATAACCATCTGTCAGGTGCAAGGCAGCCTTGGCGTGACCTCGAAGGTTTCTACACCAGATACGGAGATGTGCGCGAGTTACTCGCAGGAGTTGACGATCGCTATGTCATCATGAATGCCGGCGACGAGATGTCTCTCCATTTTGCGGAGGTACCGAGTCCACCTGCTGGGTGGGTGCGTGACTACATAATCGCTGGAGATGGCTGGATTAAAGATGGCGACTATAACTCGACGGATTCTAAGACCGTGCTTCCCCTGCCACACCACAGTAGAAGAGAGTACGACACGCCTCCGGGTAGTCTGAAAGACGAGTGGACCTATCGTCACCACCCCCAGGATTGGCAGACGTACCAGACACGATATGTAACAGCGGAAGCATTTCAAGATGCATTGAGAACTGAGGCAGGAAAATGAAGCGCGGTGTCATTGCGCGAATTGTCTTGAGTGTCCTGTTTATAGGCCTCTTGTTAACACCTCTTGTGATTCGGCGCGTATCTTCCCATCGGCAATCGGTCAAAACGAAACTGGATGCAAGTGCCGCTCTGGCACGTCATGGCTTCTACCTTACGGAGGCCTCGAAAGCCGCTGGTGTTAATTTTGTTCATCAGGCACCCACGCTTGATCCAAAGTTGAATGGCATCATGCCACAAGTTGCATCGATGGGAGCTTCGGTCTCGATCGTTGACTTCGACCGCGATGGATGGCCCGATATCTACGTTACGAACAGCGCAGAAGGCAGCAAGAATGCCCTCTATCGAAATCAGCACGACGGCACGTTCAAAGACGTCGCTGGGGAGCTTGGCGTGGCTGATGTGAATCAGCCCGGTACGGGCGTCTCGATGGGAGCGATCTGGGGAGACTACGACAACGATGGATTCGAAGACCTGCTCTTGATTAAGTGGGGTCGGCCTGAGTTGTTTCATAACGACGGCGGTCATGGATTTACTCGCGTCACGGAACAAGCTGGCCTCCCACCATGGATCAACGCGAACTCCGCTGTATGGTTCGACTACGACGGCGATGGCCTTCTCGACTTTTTTATTGGAGGGTACTATCCCGAAGATGTTGATCTATGGCACCTGTCCTCAACAAAAATAATGCCCGACAGCTTCGAGTATGCGAAAAACGGAGGTCGTAAATACCTCTTTCATAATCTCGGAAATGGTAAGTTCGAGGAAGTTAGCGCGAAGGTCGGCATTAGCAGTCGACGTTGGGCACTTGCCGCTTCTGCGGCCGACTTACGCGGAACAGGCCACCCCGACCTGTTTATAGCAAATGACTACGGAGTCTCAGAGCTATATCTCAATGACGGCAAGAGATTTCATGAAGTTGGAGAGGAAACTGGGATAGGCTTCGCGCCGAAGAGTGGAATGAACGTTGCCTTTGGCGACATACTCAATCAAGGAAAGTACGCGATCTATGTGTCCAATATTTCCGAGGACGGTGTGCTGATCCAGGGGAATAATCTATGGGTTCAAAAAGAGAATACGTCCCGAAACTCCATAAGGTTTGAGAATCTGGCACGAGCTATGGGCGTAGAGCTTGGAGGGTGGAGCTTTGGAGCGCAGTTCGGCGACCTGAATAACGACGGTAATCTCGACTTGTATCTTACAAATGGGTATGTCTCGCTCTCCAGAAGTCGTAGTTATTGGTACGACTTCTCTAAAGTGGCGGGTGGCAACAGCGCCATTATTGGAGATGCAAAGAACTGGCCTGACATGGACGGACGGAGCCTCTCGGGCTATCAACAAAAACATGTCTGGATCAATGATGGCGCTGGAAGATTCGTGGATGTTGCACAGGCGGTTGGTGTAACTGATACGTACGACGGGCGCTCCGTTGCTTTCGCTGATCTGTGGAATCGAGGAGTCTTGGACGTAATTGTCGCGAACCAGCGTGGCCCATTGCTGATCTATAAGAACACAGTGGATCCAGCGAATCACTGGATCGAGTTTCATCTGGAAGGGACTAAGAGCAACAGAAGTGCGATAGGAGCCCAGGTGGAGATTTTCTGGAATGGGCAACAACAGGTACAGGAAGTATCAGGTGGCAGCGGTTTTGCCGCAGAGAATCAAAGACGGTTGCACTTCGGTTTGGGAAAAAATGCTCAAATTGACAAGGTCGTGATTCATTGGCCATCTGGTAGAACTCAAACTCTGGATAGGCTTGCCCCCGATCAGCCATACAACATCAAGGAGCCTTTATGAGCCCGCAGGCAGGTGGACCAGCCGCCCTTCAAGAGGTGAAGAAATCTGCGGATTGGAGAAGGCTTCTTGATAGCCGCTTTACTCCCCCTGTTTTTATTACGTGCATCCTTCTAGCCGGCCACTTCTCTTTCGGCATGCTTGAGAGCTACCAGAAGACACTTCTTGCGATTGCAGCGAGCATTTTGGCCGAGTTGGTGCTTGCCCGTATTTTTTTAGGAAAGTGGCCCCATTTAGCGAGTGCTTACATTACTGGCATCAGTGTCGGTATCCTTGTCAGATCTCCTGCGTTTTGGCCGTTTGCACTATGTAGTGTTATTTCGATCAGTTCGAAATACGTACTGCGTTTCAAAGGACGCCATCTCTGGAACCCGTCTAATTTCGGTATCTCCGTTCTTCTCTTTCTCGCAAGCGATATCGTAACGAGTCTAAGTATTCAATGGGGTAATTTCTTGATGCCAATGGTCGTTATTTGGGCGTTGGGTTCGGTCATTATCTGGCGACTTCGACGTTTTCACATTACCGGCACATATGTATTATTTTTCTTTCTGTTTGCATTTCTAAGAAGCTGGATGATGGGTAGCCCGTGGCAGTCTGAAGTTGCACCCATTACAGGGCCGGAGTATCAACTTTTTATCTTCTTTATGATTACCGATCCTAAAACAACTGTGAAGAGCAGAAAGGGACAGTGTGTAGTTGCATTTTCAATAGCTTTGGTCGAGTTGGTTATGCGTTTGGATCAGGTGATCTATGCTCCGTTCTATGCGCTTTTCCTGGTTGGGCCGGCCGCCCTCTTGATTGAAATGTGGATGAAATCGCGACGCTCCCCCCTTGTAAATGCAACTGTGTGAATGGGTGAGGTTGCTGTAATTTGTGAAATCAGAATGGTTGCGGAATAAGCGGGAAGAACATACGTGATGAAACGACGAACCCGATTAGCCTACTGCATGGTCCTTCTTGCATGCAGTTGTGGATGCAAACAAAAGAACACGGCACGATCTTCTGTGCCTCCATCCGAAGCCCGTATTGCACCATCGACTTCTGCACCTGAACTTGCAGCCCCTATCGATGGTCGGCCGTCGGGTCCGATCCAGCTTACTGACGTAACGACGCAGGCCGGTATTAGTTTTAGGTACAACAGCGGCGCGTTTGGGAAGAAATATCTTCCGGAAACGATGGGGAGCGGCGTCTGCTTTATTGACTACGACGGAGACGGATGGCAGGACATCTTCCTGGTTAACTCGATGGATTGGCCTGAGCATAAGTCGCACAGGTCCTACCCTGCGCTTTATCACAATAATAAGGATGGGACGTTTACTGATGTAACTCGTCAGGCTGGGCTCGCTGTCGAGATGTATGGCCTGGGTTGCGCGGTCGGCGACTTCGACAATGACGGTCTGGACGATTTGTATGTCACTACCGCGGGGAAGAATCACCTCTTTCATAATCTCGGCAACGGCAAGTTTGCAGATGTTACGGTGAAGGCTGGTGTGAGTGATCCTGGGTTTTCGACCAGTGCTATCTGGTTCGACTACGACAACGATGGCAAGCTCGATCTCTTCGTTTCGCACTATGTGGAGTGGTCTGTCGAGAAGGACCAATTTTGCTCGCTGGATGGGAAGAATAAGTCCTACTGCACGCCGCAGGCTTACAAGGGCCAGAGTGCGACCCTGTTTCATAACAAGGGGAATGGTGTCTTCGAGAATGTGACGAAGCGGGCAGGGCTGTACGATCCGAGCAGCAAGTCGCTTGGTATTGCGATGGTCGATTTTGACAATGATGGGTGGATGGATCTTTTTGTTGCAAACGATACGGAGCCGGATAAACTCTATCGTAATAATCATGATGGGACGTTTACGGATGTGGGGGTGGCGGCGGGGGTGGCGTATGGGGAGTCGGGGGCGACGCGGGCCGGCATGGGGGCGGATGCGGGGGATTATGACCACTCGGGGCGGCAGGGGCTGGTGGTGGGGAACTTCACCAATGAGGGGTTGGCGCTGTATCACAATGAGGGTTCCGGGCTGTTCCGCGATACGTCGTTGTCTTCTGGGATCGCTACGGACTCGCTGAAGTCGCTGACGTTTGGGGCGTTCTTCTTCGACTATGACCTGGATGGATTTCTGGACATCTTTGCGGAGAATGGCCATGTTGCCGACGACATCAGCGTGATGCAGCCGACGCTCAAGTACGCTGAGCCTCCGCTGCTGTTTCATAACAGGGGTGGTGGAAAATTCGACGATGTGACGGGGCGGGTGGGGTCGGCGTTGCGGCGGGCGGTTGTGGGTCGGGGGGCTGCCTATGCTGATGTCGACCTGGATGGCGACCTGGACCTGGTGCTGACGGCGAACAATGGGCCTGCCCGTCTGCTGCGTAACGACAACGGCAACAAGAACGACATGCTGCGGGTGAAGCTGGTTGGCACCCGGTCGAACCGGGATGGGATCGGGGCCAAGGTCACCCTGACCTCCAGCAAGGGCGTCCGGCAGTTTGCCATGGTGAAGAGC
>Ga0207678_10002641_pt1 | contig 16310 bp, 11 predicted proteins | sample KBSC63metaG_FD_184319 | JGI IMG/M metagenome (GOLD analysis project Ga0207678, IMG submission 184319) | Corn rhizosphere microbial communities from Kellogg Biological Station, Michigan, USA - KBS C6-3 metaG (SPAdes) (version 2) | ecosystem: Host-associated > Plants > Roots > Rhizosphere > Soil ...
AGAACGTTCTCTCGAAGAATCCCGGGATCAAGGTATTGTCCAGCGACCAGGACGGCAAAGGCTCGCGTGAAGGCGGTTTCACCATCGCGCAGGGCTATCTGACGCGCTTTTCCAAGATCGACGCCATCTTCGCCATCAACGATCCGCAGGCGATCGGCACCGATCTCGCGGCGCGCCAGCAAGGCCGCAGCGGCATTGTCATCACCGCGGTCGATGGCGCGCCCGACATCGAGGCCGCGCTGAAGGATCCGGCGGCGCCGCAGGTCCAGGCGTCCGCTTCGCAGGACCCGTTCTTCATGGCGCGGCGCGCGGTGCAGGTGGGCGTCGGCATTCTCAATGGCCAGAAGCCGGCCTCGACCGTCGAGCTCCTGCCCTCGAAGCTCGTGACCAGGGACAACGTCGCCGAGTACAAGGGCTGGACCTCGGATCGTTCTCAGTAGAACGCCGCCTCCCGCGCGAGCGGTCGAAACACGAGATGACGGGCGGCGTTGTGATCCACGCCGTCCGTCGTGCCACGCGCTAACAGGCGGTGTGGGGACTGGTTCGCGGGGACAAGACGACCGATGGAAATTTGCTTGCGAAGGCCCGGGTCTTGGGTTGAACACGCGATCCGTCGATCACCTCGAGCCGGCCGCAGCGGTTCAGCGTGTGCAGCTTTCTGCCGGGCCATGCCGGTCCGGGCCTGAGGGAGTGGCGCACGACCTGCTTGAACGTCGACGGAGACAGTTCGACCACTTCCGCGAGGCCGAGCGCGGCGCCATATCCGTCGGCGCAATCCTGCACCGGCCGCCACAATTTGCCATCGATGGTGACGAAATTCCCCGCGGGTCGCGCACTTGCGCGATCGATCAGGACCGGGTTGCTGGCATGGGGCAACCAGGGGCCGAGCAGGTGCTCGGCGTAATAGATCGCAAGCGAATCCGAATAGCCGCCGGTTCCGTCTCGCCAGGCTCCGAACAAATAGTTCAGACCGTTGTGCTGCGTGATGGTCACATCGGCCAGTTCGAGGCCTGACAGCAGCGTGGCGTGTCGCTCCCATTTGTCCGGAAACCGAATGCATTTGTAGAGCGCGACGTCCCCGTGGAGCGAGCTCTCCGGGATCATCCACAACTCGCCATTGTCCTCGATCAGGAACGGATAGGACAGGTGCCAGGGCTCTTCCAGCACAGGCACGACCTCGCCGACCGGGCCGGCGTCGCCGAACTCGACTGCCGAAATGATGCCTTTTCCAACCCGATGATCGAGATCTTCGAAGTAGACGAATGTTCGTCCCTGCCATGTGATCGGGAAGGGATCGGCGTAGAAATGATTTCCGGGATCGGCGAGAACGTTCCAGCGAGGCCCGGAGAGATCTCCCGTCTGCCAGACACCCGCGCCATCATTGAAGCGCCATCCGACATGCCAATGCGGCGCATAGCAGCAGAGGCGGTAGATCTCCTTGGCGATCGATACGGCGAGGCCGCGCACGACATAGGCCGCCGGCGGCCGGCCGTTGCCGGCTCGGGCCTGGCGTGCCAGCTGAGGCACGATACGCGGCCGTCCCGACAGGATGGCCGCCACCATGGTCAGGGTTCGCACCATGACCGTTTCGAGCCCACCGCTCAAACCGGCGGCGATTTCTGCGGAGGGATGGCCGCGATCGAGCACCGCGCCGTCGATCTCGTTGACGATCTCGATGACGGGCAGGTCGCCGGCGAGAATCGCCGCGAGTGCCGCGTTTTCACCTGCAGTTCCGTTGAACAACGGGCGGAGATACAGCCGGGCCGAACAGTCCGGATCGCGCGCGGCGCTCGTGAAATCGACGATTACATCGGCCGTGCCGGTGCGGGCCTGCGTCTGTTCCGGATCGATCTTCAGCCCGTCGGCGCCGCTATGCCTGCCTTTACGCAGCACCACGCGCTCGAGCTCGAACAGGGCGTCGAGCCCCGCGGGCCGTGGCTCCGCCGTTGCAGTCAACGCGATTTGAACCGGAACGTCCCGGCCGTCGATCGACAGCGTCTGGCGGTGCATCCACCGCCGCGCATGGTCACGTTCGCAGCGAAACTCGATGATCATGTCGAGCTAACCTATTCCAACGCATCGGCTCAGACGACCCGGTTGAGGATTTGAACGTATTCCTCAACCATCGCATCGACCGAATAGCGCAACCTCAGGCCTTTGGCGTTCTTTTGCAGTTCGTCGCTCAGTGCTTGGTCGGTCAGAAGTCTGGAGACGGCAGCCGACAGCTTCGCTTGATCTGAAGCATCGACAAAGAGGGCAGTGGGCTTTCCTTCGAAAGACAGCACCTCGCGCAGCACGGGAAGATCGGTGACGACCGAGGGAACGCCGGCGTTGGCGGCTTCGACGGCGGCAAGGCCAAAGGTCTCGGCCTGCGTCGGAAACACGAATATGTCGAGACAGGCGAGAAAATCCGCGATCTGGCGTGGCGCGATTTCACCGAGCAGATGCAATCGGTCCGAGACCTTCAGCTCGTCCGCGAGCTGCCGCAGTCGCGCCTCATCGGCGCCCTGGCCGGCGAGTGCAAGGTGCCACGACGGCTCGTCCGGCAAGAGGCGTATCGCCGCATCGAGCCGCTTGTGCGGATGCAGCCTCGCCGCGCAGCCGAGCAGGACGCGGTCCGGCGGCAGGTTGAATTTCTGTCGTGCGGCGCCCTTCGGCAGGATGAGGGCCTTGTCCTCGAAGCCGTGCGGGACATGCACCATGCGCGACCGGTAGGCCTGCGGGTAGCGCGAATACTCGCGCTCCATGTCCTTCGAGTTCAGCGTGATGCGGTCGAAGAAGCCGACGCTGCCCATGACGATGTCGGCCGTGCGGATCGGCCAGCTCATCGACAGCGCGGATGAAACCTGGTTGGCGACGACAGGGGCGCGGCTGACGAGGCGCGTCACGCCCGCGCCGATGACGTTGCCGAAATGCTGGAAGGTCAGGACGGCGTCGGGCCGCGTGGCTCTGATATGACCGCCAAGCGTCCACAGCATCCGCAGCAGCGCAACCGGATTGCCCGGCCGGCTCGATGCGCAATAGAACGTCTCGGGCGGCTCGTCGAACGAATCCGATTTGCGGAAGAAAAACAGGTTGGAGACGCGATGGCCGCGCGCGGAGAGGCCGGCGCCGAGCAGCCTGGAGATCTCCTGCGCGCCCGCGTTCTCGGCCTGGGTCTGTACGAGAAGGACGTGCAGCTTTCGTTCGCTGCCGTTCAGCCGCGCCAGTTCTGTCGCGGTCGTCTCGCCCAATTCCTTGTTCGGCTGGTAGTGGAGCACGGATCCCGACCGCTAAAGAAACGAAATCTTCACCTTCTTAACCCCGTACCTATCATGCAGGCATCGGGCAGACACCGACTAGCAACAAACGGAGTTAATGCGCGAGCCGCCGATTGCCGCGTTCTCGCGGGAATTCTGCTGGTTCCCGGGTGGTGCGCAGCGAGCGCGTTAACCAACGGGACCTGCGCGCCGTCGCGGATCAACCAGGCCGATCGTACGGTTGACGCCTATTCGGCGGAGTCGGCGCTGCGCACCGCATAGCGGCCGCGTCGCCACGCCGAGAAGCGCAACAGCACGAGAACCGAAGGATCGACCCCGGTTCGCCGGCGACACAAGATATTGAGCGCGATGGTCGTGAGCGCCAGCGACACCGTGGCGGCAATCGCCGCGCCAAGCACGCCGAGCCAGGGGATCAGGACGAGGAATCCGACCAGTCTCAATGCGACATTTGCTGCGACGACGGGGACGTAGATGCGTTCATGGCCGGTCAACTGCAGGATCGCCGCCGACGGGCCGCCCGCGGCCTGGATGGCCGTTCCGATCGCGAGCACGATCAGCACCGAGTGCTGCTCGGTGAAATGAGGCCCGAACAGGTTGAGGAGATAGGGGCCGCCGATCCAGATCATGGCGAGCCCCGCGACCACGCAAAGCGCGGTCACTTCCGCCATGAGCTGCAGCGTCCGCTCGAATTCCTGGTGATTTTTGCTGAAGTAGAGCGAAGGAAGCCGGCGCGCGCCGAACGAGTACAGCGCGGCGGAGAGCATGGCGAAGATGTTGGCGAGGCGTGACGCCGCGAAGTAGATGCCGGCGGTCGCCGGATCCAGCATCCAGTAGACCAGAATGACGTCGAAATACTGGTTCGCGACTTCAAGGATGGACGCAAGCCAGAAATGCAGCGCGCTCGATCGCCAGCGCGATGCTTCGGAATTCGCTGCGGTCGCGCGCAAATCCGGCAGCGCCCGTACGATCGCAATGATCTGTGCGACGAGGCCCACCGACATCGCAATCGTCATTGCGGCGATCAGCTCGGCGGGATCGAGCTGCCGATGCCCGAACAGCATGGCGAGCAGAAACAGCACGACGAAAACCCGCCAGAAGAACTCGCGGTTGCCTTCGCCCATGATAATGCTGACCAGCGAGCGCGCGATCTGGCTGCCGAGCATCAATCCGGCACTGACGGCGATATAGGCCGAGACCGCGAGGATCAGCAGCCACCCATCGCCGCGAAAGTGCGCGACCGATGCGACCGCGACGATCGCGATCAGCATCGCGACGGCGGAAATCCTGAAGCTGGAGAGCAGGAGGCCCTTGGTGAGGTCGGGCCTGTCGCCGACCTCATACTCGTTCAGGAATCGCACCAGCAATGCTTCCTGACCGACCAGTCCTACGACTGCGGCGATCTGGGCAACCGAAAGCCAGGTCGCAAAGATACCGAATCCATCGGGCGTCATCGTTCGCGCGGCCAGCGAGAACAACGCAAACGCGAGCGCGCCGCTGCCAACCTTCAGGAGGATGGTCCCGACGACACCGCGCGTGACGTCACGCCGCAGAAATTGAACAATGGAATCGATCATCGAAGATGCGGAGCGTTCCCCGAAGATGGGCGTTGCAAGGACGGCGAGAGCCTAGCATGCCGGAAAAATGCGAGTGTTAATGCGCGGTCTTGAGGTCCCGTCGTCTGTCGTCGACGAAGGTCGTACGCCGCTGCTTCACTGCGGAACAGCCGCGTCCCCGATGTGCCAGATTGACCGGGCACCGGCTCGATCGAAAAGCGGCGCGATGTCGTGCCGGTGCAAGATGCGGGGCGAAGCCGGCCGGCCTGCGGCTGTTCGAGCATTGGAATGGCCTCTCTGGAACGAATTCGGACGCTTGGTCTGACGAGACAGCAGTATTTCGAGGTCGTTCTGAGCAAGGCGCGTGCCGGGACGGATGTGTCCGGCGACCCGTTAACCTCAATCGCCGGAAATGATCGCGTTTGGCTCTGCGATACGACATCAGGCGAGGGAATTGCACATGGAACCACCGTTAACCGTGGAGCCCTAAACCATGACGACGGATAGACCCGTGACCGAGCCGAGCGATGCAGCTGCGACTGCGGCCATCGTCGCAGACATCGCGATCGTCGGTGGCGGCCTTGCGGGATCGCTCGCCGCGTCCGTGCTTGCGCGGGCGGGGCATCGCGTCGCACTCGTCGACAAGCGCGCGGTACATCCAGACGAATTCCGGGTCGAGAAGCTCGGTGGCCAGCAGCTCGAGATGTTCCGCAAGCTGGGCTTCCTCCATGCGCTCGAGAACGTCGCCTGCCGGTATGACCGGGTGCTCAATATCCGGGAAGGCAAGGTCGTCGATGTCAGCGTCGGCCAGGCTTACGGGTTTTCCTATGCCGGCCTCGTTGCCATGGCGCGCGGCCAGCTGCCTGATCCGTCCAATCTGATCGTCGACGAAGTCACCGCAATCAGACCCAGCGACGATGTCCAGCATATCGAGCTTGCGTCCGGACGGCGCCTGGACGCGCGGCTCGTCGTGCTCGCCACAGGCATGGCGGGAGCTCTCGGCTACAAGCTCGGCATCAAGCGGCGCGTGCTGGCCGAGCGCCATTCGGTGTCGTTCGGCTTCACGATCGCGCGCCGCGATGGCACGCCGTTCGATTTCGAGGCGCTGACCTGTTACGGCGAGCGCACCGCTGACGGCATCGACTATCTCAGCCTGTTCCCGGTGCCATCGGGCATGCGGGCCAATCTGTTCATGTTCCGTGACCCGACCGATCCGATCATGCGCGAGCTGCGCCGCCAACCGGAAGCGACCGTCCTGCGGCTGCTGCCGGGACTGCGGCCTTACCTCGGCGATTTCCACGTGACCGACAAGGTGCAGAACTGGGTGATGGATCTGACCGTGGTGGAGGGACACCTTCAGCCCGGAATCGTCCTCATCGGCGATGCGTTCCAGACCAATTGTCCCGCCGCCGGCACGGGCGTCGCCCGCCTGCTGGTGGACGTCGATCGCCTTTGCACGGAGTACGCGCCGCGCTGGCTCGCAAGCGCCGGCATGGGCACGGAGAAGATCTCGCAGTTCTATTCCGATCCCGACAAGCTCGCGGCAGACCAGCGGTCGCTGAAAATGGCGCGCTTCCGTCAGGCCCTGACGTCCCGCAACGATATCGAATGGGATGTGCGACGCCGGTTGCACTTCCTGCGGCGCAGTCTCACGCATCGTGTCGATCAGATGCATCCGGGCTGGCTCGGACGCGTCCGCGGCGCGCTCCGCGCCTGAGCTCTGCGCCCGCTCGCTTGCGTTTTGGTTAGCGCGTGGGCGTCGGGGTGCGGGCCGGCAGGAGCCTGAAATCCGACAGCCGCTTGGCCGCCAGTTTGAGCCAGGGAGCCTGCTTCAGCGCGAACAGGCTGATGGCGCCCGCGGTGCTGCCGGCCTGCGTGACCATCCACATCGGCGAAGGCTGGCCGCCGAACAATTTCTTGTACGGCTCGTCGCCAATCGTGAAGTCGAGCATCTGATCGCCGCGCTCGATGCAATCCCTCGCCACTTGCTCGAACATCAGAGAGCCCAGGGATTGGCTCTTGTACCCGTCGATATCGAAGGCGCTCATGATGACGAGGAAGCTGCCGCGATGGCGCAGTCCGAGCACGGCGGCGATCACGCCGCCGTCCATCTTCATGGCGTAGAGTCGGACGAACGAGCCGAGACCGCGGGCCGCCACGTCAGAATAGAAGCTGTAATATTCGGGGCGCTGGAGCAGGTCGCCGTCGCCCTGGGCGTGAAAGCGCGGGCCGCGATATTGCTTCATCGCGTCCATCGCCTCGGAGATCGAGGCGCTGTCGTCGCAGCATGAGAAGCTCAATGCTCCCTTCTTCTGGAGCTGGCGATATTTCTTGGCGAGCTCCTTCTGATAGGAGCGATCCAGCGCGCTGGCACGCCATTGCTCGAACGGGGCGACGAGAACGGTCGCGTAGGCGTTCGTCTCCATCGAGACGCGGCGTGGCGCGCCGAGTAAGCTCTCGATCGGAAGCCGTCCGTCGGGCAGCTTGGTCATGCGGAGCAGGTCGAACGGGCGGACGAGGCGCCGGATCTCCGCGCAGGCCGCTTCGTCCTCCAGCAGGCTGGCAAACACCTCGGGGCTGCAGACCGGCGCCAGATAGTCGGATACGCGCAGATCGGCGAATTCGATGGTGCGGATCGGGCCGCGGCGGATCCGGAGCAGGGGCAGCACCATCGCCAGCGCCCCCGTCGTACGGCGGCGGACCACGACGACCAGCGGCGTCGCGCCTGCATGGGATGCGAGCCTGGCGTAGAGGCTGTCCAGCCAGAGCGGATGCTGAAACGCGGTCGCGGCAGAGCTGTCGAACAGCGCCGCGTATTCCGGAGACAGGAAGTCGAACGCCTGCTCGATGGCGATATCGAATGTATTGCTCGGCTTATTCATGCGTGACCACGGAAACCAGATAGTCCGGAGAAGTCGATCGAGCCGGATCCCGCGCTTGTATAGCAGGGTCGTGACGGCCGAGGCACCAGCGGGGTGCGATTTGCATTAACGCATCGAGCAGGCGCCGTATCGTTATCGATCCCCCGAAGTGTCGAGATTTCGTGGTGCCGGGGCTCGGGAGATCAACCCGCAGTAGCAGATAATTAACCAAGCTTAAGGGAAAGTCACCTCATGGCGATCCTGCAGACCGAGAGAGACTCCGAGGCACTCACGAGCGCGATCTGGAAGACGCGCAGTGCCGGCGTCGAGAAGATCGCCAGGCTCGTCATCTGCGTATCGATCACCGTCAATGTCGTCGCGTCGATGGGGACATTCAATACGGCGATACTGCCGGCTGGACTGACTTATCTGCAACAGGCGGTCGCTCTGCTGATGTGGAGCGTGCTGATCTACGCAAGCGCGTTCGTGCGCCCGCGTCTGCAGCTGGCGTTCAACCCGGATCTGATCGCGCTCCTCGCATTCTACACGCTGGCGGTCGTCTCGGTGTTGTGGACCACTCTGAATGCCGCAGCCATCATGAAGAGCGCCGCTCTTGCAATGACGACGTTTGGCGCGTTCTGTATGATCACGCGGATCGATATCGACGATGTCGTGAAGGCGACATCCTCCGGGCTCTTCATATTGGTCGCCGCATCGGCGCTTTGCGCACTCGCCGTGCCCGATATCGGGATAGATCATAGCTGGATGCACAATGGTCAATGGCAGGGCGTCTATGAATCGAAGCAGACGCTGGGCTTTGTCGGCGCATATCTGATGTTTTTCTCCTGCTACCGGAAGATGACGGGGCAGGGGTGGCTGGCGTTCCTCGTCGCGTTCCTGCTGGCGTCGACCTGCGTCCTCGCGTCGGAATCGCGCGGCGCCGGTGCTGTCGCCCTGGCGGCTTGTGCGCTGCTCGTGACCTCGATGTGGTCGGTCGGCTGCATGAGGCTCTATGCGATCCTGCCGTTCGTCATGTGCGTTATGGCCGGCCTCCTGATCGTTTATTTTTACGCGACGGGATACGACGCCATCCACATTGGCGATGCGACCGTCAATTTTACCGAGCGGACCTTCATCTGGCACTACGCGATAAGCCATTTCGACGATGCGCCGCTGCTCGGCTTCGGAATCAACGGCTTCTGGACGATCCCGTCGATCTACGATTATTTCGAGCAGAACCACGGTTGGGTGCTCGACAACTATCATAGCGGCTATATCGCGATTCTGATGGAAACGGGGTTTCTGGGCTACGCGCTTTTCGCCGCGAGTGTTCTTCTGTTCTCGAACAAGGTTCTCTATTTGATTTCTGCACGATCGATCCACCGGGCGCACTGTGCCCTCATCATCGGATTTGTCGCCCTCAGCTTTCAGACCAATTTCACCGAGACGACGTTCCTTCGCTCGACCATGTTCACGTCGGTGCTCCTCGTGGCGTTCCTCCTTGCAACGTGCAGGCCGGTGCCGGAGACCGATTTCTAACCCTTACGGAATGGAAGCAGGATGACCGCCCACCGCGCTCGCTGGTCGAGAAGCTTCAATCTTGCCGCAGCGGCTTTCGTCTTCGCATCGCTCTGCTCCGACGCCCATGGCGCCGGGCAGGTCGTGCCTCGCGATGCGGCAAGGTTGGGACGCGGGATCAACATTCTCGGTTACGACGGAATCTGGGAGGGCGGTCAGAACGCGCCGTTCCGTCTGGACAATTTGACGGCGATCAGAAAGGCCGGATTCTCGCACGTCAGGATCAATTTCTTCGGCTTCAAGTTCATGGATCGCGGGAATGTGCTGGATGAGGCCGTGCTGAGAAGGCTTGATGCCGTCATCGAGGAAATCCTCGCCAGGAACCTCGTTCCCATCGTCGACGAGCACGACACGCATGTCTGTCAGCGTGATGTATCCGAATGCGGCGAGAAGCTCAGGGCATTCTGGCGGCAGATCGCGGAGCGCTATGCCGGAAGATATCCCGGGCTCGTCTTCGAGGTCTTGAACGAGCCGGGGGGACAGATGACGTCCGCCAGCTGGAATTCGCTCCTCAACGAATGTATCGGCATCATCCGCCGCACCAACCCCGAGCGGCGGGTCATTGCTGCCGTTCTCAACACAGACGAGATTCCCATCGACGATCTGGCTCTCCCCGCCGACGACAGGAACCTCATCGTCACCTTTCATTATTACGCGCCGATACGCTTCACGCATCAGGGTGCGCCATGGTCCGAGACGTTCGCGCGCATCGGGCCGCTGGATTGGGGCAGTCCGGACGACGAAGCCAAGGCGGCCGCTGATTTCGAGAAGGTCAGCCGGTGGTCGGAGCGAGAGAAGCGCCCGATTTATCTCGGCGAGTTCGGGGTCTACGAACGGGCTCCATCCGAGAGTCGCCAGAGATACCTGTCGTTCGTGGCGCGAAGCGCCGACAGACGTGGCTGGGCATGGGCCTATTGGCAGTTCGACCATGATTTCGCGGCCTTTGACAGCGCGCGTCAGGCCTGGAAGCCCGACATCCTGCGCGCCCTGATCCCGCCGGCCCGATGAAGCCGCGGTTCACGGCCAATATCGGCCAGATCGCGATCGCCTTGCAGTGACGGCTAACCGCCGTCTCTGGCACGGCAGAACAGATCGATCCCGCCGACCTGTCCGCCCTTGAGCGCGATCTCGATGTTCGCATGCGCGCGATCCGATGATGCGCGGTTGAGTGGCGCGCCTTCTGCGAGAGGGGCGATCGCGGTCAGCGCATAGATGCCCATTGCCTGCAGCGCATGGCCGGACGTGTCGCCGCCGGCGACCACGGCGCGCGGGAGCCGCGCGGTTTTCAGAATGGAGTCCAGCGCCTGGCCGAGCCCCGCGCCGATGCGCTCGTTCACTGCACTCGCCGTTGCGCCGCTCGCCTTGATGGCCGCGTTGAGCGCACCGATGGCGGGATCGTCGGGCCCACTTGCGGTGATCAGGAGCGCATCGCGCCCCGACGCGAGTGCTGCGAGCGCACGCGCGACAGCGCGGCCGATCTCCCTGGTCCATTCTGCCGCGTCGACGGCGCGCGTCGCATCGAGCCGCTCGACGTCGAAGCCGTTGTCCGCGGCATGCGCGATCTGCGCGGCGGTGACGGGCGAGCAGGAGCCGGAGACGCACGCGATGCGCTCGACGCCGGCAAGGCGCAGATCGGGCTTGCTGTCGGGAATCAGGCCCGCCGACCGCCAATAGGCGACCAGGGCCTGCTCGACACCTTGCGAGCCGGCGACAAAGAGGCGCTCGCCGCGATATTCCCAGATCAGGCGGCCGGCTTCGATCAGCGATGCCTGGTCGAGCACGTCGAGCGAGATGATCTCGGTGCCGGCGCCCCTCGCGCGCATCAGCGCCAGATCCGCGCCGCCATTGGCCATGGTGACGAAGTCGATCAGTCCGATCGATCGCGCCGTCTGTTTTGCAAGATGCCGGCCGAGATCGGACTCGTCCATCGGCGTCACCGGATGACGCGACATGGTCGGGTGCCGGTCGAGACGATGGCCGACGCCATTCACGGCCGCGAACAGATGGCCGAACATCTGATAGCGGCCCATCGCCGGCGATCCCACGAGCAGTGGATGCCAGCTTCCGCCGAGCTGCGGCACGGCGAGATCGATCGCACGCCCGATCGAGCCGATCTGCGGCGAGGAGTCGAAGGTCGAGCACACCTTGTAGTGTGCGATCGGCGCGCCGATACCTGCGAGCACCGCGAAAGCCGGCGGCAGGTTTTGCTCCATCCAGGCCGGATCCTTCGCGCGCGCCGTGCCGGCGATGCCGATGCCGCGGTACTGCCCGATAGAAGCGAGACGTTCGGGCGTCGGAGGTTCGAGGAACAGGATGGTCGGCAGGCCCGCGAAGGTGAGGGCCTCCATCGCCGCGGACGAGCCGGTGTAATCGTCGCCATAGAAGGCAACGAGTGGACCGTCGGGCAGGGCGGACGCGCCGCTCACGGCTGCGGACTCGCCATCGCGGCATCCCATGCTGCGCGCAAATCGGCAACGCCGGCGGCCGGTCCGTCGGGATGGGCGAGAATGCCGCCGCCTGCTGCGAAGATCAGATCTGTCGAGCCGAGTGCGCGCCAGGTCGGTGCAGCCTGCGCCGGCGTCTGGCCCGAGGAGAACACGGGCATCGCGATGCACGGCTTGTGCGCGAACATCGGGGTCAGCGCCGCCTTTGCGGATGTGACCACGCTGTCATCGGTCTCGCTGAACTTGTTGCCGATGCCGTTGACGTGCATGTGGTCGGCGCCGGCCAGCCGCCAGATCTTGTGCCAGGCCGTATAGTCCCAGCCGAGTGCCGGATGACGGTTTAGCGCGCCCCAGCCGTTGCGATGCGCATGAACGGGGAGCTGCGTGTGGCGGCCGAGCTCGACCATGCCGGCGAGCCCGACCGAGTTGATGCTCGCCATCACGCAGGTGCCGCCCTCGCTGAGCACCAGATCATGCCGGCGGCGCATCTGGTCGATCTCGCCGGTCAGGTTGAAGGCGATCATGACCTTCTTGCCGGTTCGATCAGCGTGGTCGTTGACGACGCGCATCACGGCGCGCACGCGCGCGTCGAACGGACAATAGGCGCCGTCCGATTGCAGCTCGTCATCCTTGATGAAGTCGATGCCGGCCTCGCACAGCGTGGCGACGAGAGAGGCCGTCTCGGCCGGACTGAGTCCGATGCTCGGCTTGATGATGGTGCCGATCAGCGGGCGACCGCTGACACCGGTCAGCTCGCGCGTGCCGGCGACGCCGAACTTCGGTCCGGGATAGGCGGCGGCAAACGCGAGCGGCAGGCGCAGGTCGAGCAGCCGCAGGCCGGTCAGCTGGCGCAACTCCCAGAGATTGCCGGCGATCGCCGTGACGAGATTTGGCAATGACGCGCCGATATTGTCGAGCGGCCATGACAACGTCAGGCGCGCGCGATTCCAGGGGCCATCGGGGTTGATCGGGCGGGCGACCGGGAGCGACGGCGCGGAGATTGCATCAAGCAACTCGATGCTCTCGACTCGGGCGGCCGCACGCGCCTTCAGCTCCGGCGTTTCGCCGGGCACCGCAACGAACGTGCCGCTCGACTGCTCGCCCGCCATGGTTTCCGCGGCAAGACGCGGATCTTCCGGCGTTTCGATGAGATAGTCGGCTTCGATGCGAACGGGATTTTGCGTCACGGGAGTGCAGACAATCTAGAGCTTGGTAAGATCGGGGAACGGCCGCACGGGGTCGCGCCCGTCCCAGCCTTTGGCGGCTGCGCGGATGAGGTCGAACATCTTGCCCTTGGGTCCCGAGACCTCAGACAGTTCGATCACCGTTCCCGGATGATACTCCGTGTCGAAATAGACGAAACGACCGCGCGCGCCGACTTCGCCGCTCATGACCGGCTTGAAACCCTCGGCTTCGAGACGGGACAGATCGGCGTCGTAGTCTTCGGTCCAATAGGCGACGTGCTGCAGACCCTTATGTCCGGCTTTCAGGAAGTCGGCATACATCGACGGCGCATCGTTGCGGATCTGGATCAGCTCCATCTGCAGCGGACCGGAATTGGCCAGCGCCACCGAATTGTGCGGCTCATAGGCCTTGCCGCGATAGTGGTAGTTCACGATTGGAACCCGCGGATTATAGAACCACGGCCCGATGCCGAGCTCGCGGCTCCAATAATCCATGGCCTTCTCGATGTCGTCAACGACGTAGCCGGCTTGCCGGATCTCACCAAAAAAACGGCTCATTGCATGATTCCCATGATCTTCAGAATTTGAGGAAGCCGATCGACAGCCACGGCACGGCCGCGACGATGGCGAGGCCGATGAAGAGCGCCGCGACATAACCCCAGATGTGCTTGAGGCCTTCGTCCGGCGATATCTTGCTGATCGCGCAGGCGCCGTAATAGCCGACGCCGAACGGCGGCGCGAACAGGCCGATGCCCATCGCGAGGATCACGACCATCGCATAGTGCACTTCATGCACGCCGGCCTGCTTGGCAATCGGAAACAGCAATGGGCCGAACAGCACGATGGCCGGAATGCCTTCGAGCACGCTGCCGAGCACGACGAAGGTCACAATCGAGATCGCGAGGAAGCCGTGGGCGCCGCCGGGGATCGCCGCCATCGCCTTCGCCAGCTGTTGCGAGAAGCCCGATTGCGTCAGTCCCCAGGCCATCGCCGTGGCGCAGCCGATGATGAAGATGATTGCGCCCGTCAGCGAGGCCGTCTCGACGAGCATGGATTTCAGCCGCCGCCAGGGAAACTGGCGGTAGACCACAAGGCCCATCAGCACGGCGTAGGCGATGCCGATGGTCGAGACCTCCGTGGCAGTGGCAACACCTTCGACCACGGCAGTGCGGATCACGAAGGGCAGCAGGATGGCGGGCAGAGCGATCATTGTGAGCTTTGCGATCTCGCGCTTCGAGGCACGCCGCACATGGCTCAGATCCTCGTTCCGGTAGCGTCGCCACACCACCACGCAGAGCGCGGTGCCCACGACCAGGGCCGGCAGCAGCCCGCCCGTGAACAGCGCCGCGATCGAGACACCGGTCACCGAGCCGATGGTGATCAGCACGATGCTCGGCGGAATGGTTTCGGTCTGCGCGCCGGTGGCCGACAGCAGCGCGACGAGGTCGCCGGGCTTGGCGCCACGCCGCTGCATTTCCGGCAGCAGCACCGGCGCGATCGCGGCCATGTCGGCGATCTTCGAGCCGGAGATGCCGGAGACCAGATACATGGCCCCGATCAGCACGTAGGACAGTCCGCCCCTGACATGTCCGAGCAGGCTTGCCAGAAACTGGATCATGGCCCGCGCCATGCCGGTCATCTCGATCAACGCGCCGAGGAAAATGAACAGCGGCACCGCGAGCAGGATCAGGTGCGACATGCCTTCATCGAGACGGCCGACCATCACCATCATCGGTACGCTGGTTGTCAGCGCCAGATAACCGAAGGTCGCGAGCGCAAAGGAGAAGGCGATCGGTACGCCGGCGAACACGTTGGCTGCGACCACGCCGACGAAGAAAATGATGAGGTTGTAGCGTCCGAGCGGGGCGAGCAGCGGTCCGGCAAGCCAGAATACGGCGATCAGGACGGCGATGGTGATGAAGGCCGCGACGATCAGCGCGGGGCGGTGATGCGTCGCGAGCCGGATCGCGGCGACGACGGCCATCAGGGTCATCCCGACGGGAATTGCGGCTGCGCGCCAGGCATTGCTGATCTCCAGCGCCGGGGTGACGATGACCTGTTCCTCGCTCGCATAATCGAAGGCGGGATGCAGGATCAGCGCCAGCAGGGCTAGCGGCGCCACCGCCGCGATCGTGTCGAGAAAGGCGCTTGCGCCCGGGCCGACATGGCTGACGAGCCCTGTCATGCGCATGTGCTCGCCCCGGCGCAGCGCGATCACCGCGCCCAGCATCGAGAGCCAGAGAAACAGGATCGAGGCCAGTTCGTCCGACCAGATCAGCGGGCTGTGGAAGACGTATCGCATGATGACGCCGGCGAGCATGATGCCGATCTCGACCAGCACGACAGCGGCCGCGGCGGTCTCGACCACCGCACCGAGCCAGCGGTCGACGGTGCCAAAGGCGCTCGCAAGCTTGCGCGTGCCCGCAGCGGAAGCAGGGTGGCCGGCCGCCGCCAGATAGTCCGTCATCTGATGCTCTGCGATCGTCATCGCGCTCAGGCCAGCTTGCCGACGGCGCCTTCGAGCAGCGCCCAGGCTTCGTCGCCGAAGCGGCCCTTCCATTCGCCGTAGAAGCCGGAGTCGCGCAGTTTTGCGCGGAACGAGTCCGGTGAAGGCGTGGTGAATTTCATTCCATTGCTCTGGAGATCGGCCTGCACGGTCGCATTGAACGTCTTGATGTCCTCGCGCTGCTTCAAGCCGGCATCGTTGATGGCGTTGCTGACGATGGTCCTGAGATCGGCGGGAAGGGCGTTGAAGGCGCGGGCGTTGGCGATGAACCAGAAGCCGTCCCAGATGTGGTTGCTGATCGCGCAGTACTTCTGCACCTCGTAGAGCTTCGCTACCTGGATGATCGGCAGCGGATTTTCCTGCGCGTCGACAATGCGTGTCTGCAGCGACGAATAGACCTCGCTGAATTGCAGGCTGGTCGGCGAGGACGACAGCGCCTTGAACATGGAGATGCTGAGCGGAGACACGGGCACGCGGATCTTGAGGCCGTCCATGTCCTTGGCGCTCTCGATCGGCTTGGCGCCGCTGGTGATCTGGCGGAAGCCGTTGTCCCACATCTTCTCGAACGTATGGAGGCCGACCTTGGCCATGGCGGCACGGATATGCGCGCCGAGCCCGCCGTCCATCGCTTTCCAGACCTGATCGTAATCGGCAAAGGCAAAGCCGACCGCATTGATCGCGGCGATCGGCACCAGGGTCGCGACCACGAGCGCGGAGGGCGTGAAGAAGTTCAGCGCGCCGTTGCGCACCTGGGCGAGCATGTCGGTGTCGCCGCCGAGCTGGTTGTTCGGGAAGATGGCGATCTCGACCCGGCCATTGCTCTCCTTGGCGACGCGGTCGGCGGCTTCCTGGGCGCGGATGTTGAGGGGATGCGTCAGCGGCAGGTTGTTGCCGTATTTCAGTGAGAACTCGGCCGCCCGGGCC
>Ga0207678_10002643_pt1 | contig 16285 bp, 15 predicted proteins | sample KBSC63metaG_FD_184319 | JGI IMG/M metagenome (GOLD analysis project Ga0207678, IMG submission 184319) | Corn rhizosphere microbial communities from Kellogg Biological Station, Michigan, USA - KBS C6-3 metaG (SPAdes) (version 2) | ecosystem: Host-associated > Plants > Roots > Rhizosphere > Soil ...
ACGTGCAAGATGGGGACGGACGAGATGTCGGTCGTCGACCCCGCCACGATGCGCGTCCACGGCCTCGACGGCCTCCGCGTCGTCGACGCCTCGGTCTTCCCCTACGTCACGAACGGCAATATCTACGCGCCGGTGATGATGGTCGCCGAGAAGGCGGCCGATCTGATCCTCGGCACCACGCCGCTCGAACCCGAGCCCGTCGAGTTCTTCCGCCGCGACGAGCCCGCGGTCTGACGGCTCAGGCGACCCCGAGCAGGATCAGCCCGCCGATCACCATCGCGATCCCCAGGTATTGGGTGGGGACCGGGCGCTCGTGGAGCAGCACCACGCCGCCGAACACCGGGATCAGCGGGTAGGTCGCGGAGGCGGCGGTCACGATCGAGATCAGCCCGACCTCCGCGCCTCGCGCGTAGGCGATCGTCCCGACCAGCTCCATCACCCCGACCAGCACCGCGAGCCGCAGCATCGAGGGCGATACCGGGTCTCGCGCCTCGCCGGCGGCACGCGACCGGAGCCACAGCACGAGCGCCGCGAGCAGGAACACGGTCATCATCGTCACCCGTCCGAACCACAGCGACGGCAGGAAGCCGGCCTCCTTGGCCGCCCACCCCATGACGTAGGTCGCCACGCCGAACAGGAGCGTGGAGACGATCGCCCACGGCAACCCGGCGGGCTTGGTCCGGGTCCCGGCTCGGAGCGCCTTCGGGTCGGTCGAGGTGAGCGCGGCGCCGGCGATCGTCACCGCGACGCCGACCACCTCCCACCCACCGAGCGTCTCGCCCAGGAGCACGACCGACAGAAGCACCGGCACGACCGCGTAGCTCGCGAGCACCGGGGACACGACGGCGATCGGCCCGAGCTGGAGGCCCTTGTACAGCGTGGCGAACGCGGCGGCGCCCAGGAACGCGTTCGGGATCAGCCACGGCGCAACCGTGGGGATCCCCGAGAGGTCGGGCCGCACGATCAGGACCAGGAGGGTCACCACCACGGCCGCGGCGATCTGCGCCACGACGACCGTCCGGCCGCTCCCGATGCGACGACCGGAGATCGCCGCCCACAGATCCGAGAGCCCCCAGCCGAGCGCCGCCGCGAGCCCGTAGATCACTCGGTGCCCCGGTACCGCGCGTCGCGCCAGGCGATCGCGGCCTTCAGACCCTCCTCCTGGGTGATGCGCCGGAACTCGTCGCGGGCGGGAAGGTTGGCCGTCTCGATCATCACGTCCAGCTCCGTGTTCGCGTCGAGCGCGTCCCGGAGCCCGCCGTTCTGCCAGACGCGGTTGATCGACGCTTTCATCGTCCGAACGACGAACGGCTCGTTCTTCGCGATCTCGTCAGCGAGCGCCATCGTCGCGTCGTCGAGCTCGTCGCGCGGCACGACCCGGTTCACCAGACCGATCCGGTGCGCCTCGGCGGCCGGGACCCGGTCCTGCCCCGTCAGGATCAGCTCCTTGGCCGCGCGCACCCCGACAACCCACGGCAGGAACATCGAGACGACGCCCGAGCCGAACCGGATGTCGACGTACCCGAACACCGCGTCGTCCGAGGCCACGGCGAGATCGCACGCGAGCATCAGGTCGGTCCCGCCCGCGAGGCAGTAGGAATGCACGGACGCGATGACGGGCTTCGGGTGCTCGAGGATGCGCAGGAGCCGCTTCGTGTCGCGGTCGAGCTCGCGGTGCCACTCGGCCGCGTCCTTGGTCCCCTCCTCCGCGTCCTGGTTCAGGTCGTAGCCGGCGCAGAACGCGCGACCCGCTCCCCGGAGCACGACGACCCGCACCTCGTCGTCCTCGACCGCGGCGTCGAACGCCCCCTCGAGCGCATCCATCAGCTCGGCGCTCAGGGCGTTCAGCGAATCGGGGCGGTTGAGCGTGAGCCGCCGGACGGGCCCGAGATCCTCGGAGAGCAGGACGCCGCCCTCGCTCGCTTCCGTCATCGCGCCGAACGCATCGTCATGCGTGGGGTCCCCGCTCTCAGATCCGCGCTCGGCCGTCGTGGCCGGCCCGGGGTGCGCCGGATGATACACAGCCACCTGCACGGCGCTTCACGCTCGCGCGCGGGGGCTCAGCCTCGGCCGAGGAGCTCGAGGACCTGCTCGGCGGCTCGACGGCCGCTCCGCAGCGCGCCCTCCATCGTTCCCGAATGGTCGCCGGCCGTGTGCTCGCCCGCGAACGCGACCGCCCCGTGCGGGCGTTCGAACAACGGCCGCCGCGCGAGCGACGGGTGATCCCAGGCCGTATAGGCGCCGCGAGCGAGCGGGTCGTCGGCCCACACCTTCATGACGGCGGTCCCGTCCGGTCGGAGCTCGGGGGCGAGGTCGGAGATCCGGCGCACCCACGCCGCGGGATCGCCGCTCGCCGTCGCGAGCGGCTCCTGTGGCAGCTCGCTCCCCGCGAACGAGGTCACCACGCGGCGGGGTCGCCCGTCGGCGCCGTCCGCGACCCAGAACCAGAACGGGAGATCCGCGCACTGGATCGCGCACCGCTCGGGTTCGCCGCCGAGCGGGACCGCGACCTTCGAGGCCACCCCCATCCGCAGACCCTCGAACGCCTCGCGCTGCTCGGGCTGCAGCGGCGGGTCGAACGCGAGCTCGGTCACCAGGCGAACCGGTACCGCCACCACGGCGGCGTCGGCCTCGATCCGATCGTCGCCGGTCTCGACCTCGACGCGCCCGCCGCGTTCGGCGACTCCGGTCGCTCGGACCCCGAGGCGGACGTCGGGCAGCCGGCCGGCGATGGCGTCGGCGATCGAGCTGTTGCCGCGCGCCATGCGCCGGTAGACGGCGGGCTCGGCGGCCAGCCGTCCCGAATGCCATCCGGCGCGCCACGCGACGCGATCGAGGTCGCTCGCGAACGTCCCCTGCAGGCGCGCCTTCGCGACGGCTCGGGCCCGGTCGTCGCCGGGGACGGCATCCAGCATCGCCCCCATCGAGCTCCCGTCGGCATTCGAGGCGGCGAGGTGCGCGTCCGCGGCCTCCAGGAACGCGTCGAGCTCAGCCACCGGGACGGCGCCGCGGCCGCGCGGCTCCCGCCGCAGGTAGTCGATCCCGGCCACGCTCGCCTCGAGCCTCAGCCGGTCGATCGTTGCCTGCAGGACGTCGTCCTCCGGCATGATCCACTCGGCGCCGAGCTCCGCGAGCTCGCCGTTCTCGAGCTCGACCGACAGGACCCTGCCGCCCACGCGCTCGCGGGCCTCGAGCACGACCACCGAGGCCCCGGCGTCGTGGAGGTCGAGGGCGGCGGCCAGCCCCGCGAACCCCGCCCCGACGACGACCACATCAGCCACGTTTTCGCACGCTCCGCGCTAGATTGGCTTGCGTAGCCCGAGCGCCCTATGGTACCCAGGCTCTTGAACGGCGCTTCAACTTCCGAGGAGGAGAGAAGCCATGGCATCGGATGCTCGCTGGGCTCACGAACTGAGTCGGCGCGACTTCCTCAAGAGGACGGCCGGGGCGGCGGTCGCGATCCCCGCCGCCGCCGAGATCCTGGCCGCGTGCACCAAGCCAGGGACGACGTCCTCCACCGGCAGCCTTCCCTATCAGATCGCCCGCCCCGATAAACCGGTGACGCTGCCGATGAACGGGGACCCGATCCCGAGCGACACCCCGATCGAGCAAGGGGCGGAGCTCCAGATCCTGAACTGGTCGCAGTACATGTGGAAGTACGTACTCAACCAGTTCGTCGAATCGCAACAGGACAACGGCATCACCTTCACGGCGCCGTCCACGTTCCAGAACATGGACGAGGGCGTAGCGAAGCTGCAGGCCGGTCAGAAGGCGGACGTCTTCTTCCCGACGATCGACGTGATGGGCAAGCTGGTCGCCGCCGACCTCCTCCAACCGCTCAACCACGACCTCATCCCGGCGCTGCAGAAGGACAACTGGAAGACCTTCCAGAACCCGTACTACGACCAGGGGTGGCGGTACTCAGTCCCCTACACGATCTACACGACCGGGATCGGGTACCGGCGCGACCACATCCCCGACGACGTGATCCACGGCATGGACAACCCGTGGGAGATCCTGTGGGATCCGCAGTACAGCGGGAAGGTCGGCGCCTACCCCAGCTACCGCGATGTGATGGGGATCGTGCTGATGAAGAACGGCATCACGGACATGAACACCAGCAAGGCGTCGGATCTGGAGATCGTCCGCAAGGACCTGCTCGCGCTCACGGAGGACGTCGACGTGCGGATCTCCTACAGCGGCGCCTACGCCAAGCTCCCAAAGGACCTCTTCTGGCTCATGACGGCGTGGTCGGGAGACATGGTGGCCGGCTGGGGGTACGCACCCCCCTACACGGAGCAGGCGTACGAGAACATCGGCTACTGGTTCCCCGCGGATCGCAAGGGTCCGGTCGACAACGACCTGATCGCGATCCCGAAGAACGCGGAGAACCCCGCGTTGGGACATGCCTTCATCAACTTCTGGCTCGAGTACCAACACGCGATGGACAACTTCTCCTGGAACGGATACCAACCGCCGCAGAACCAAGCGGATGTGAGTTCGCTCACCACCACGGAGGGCCTGTTTTCGGAGATCTCCAACTGGGCGGCGCCGGCGATGTACGTGTCCCCCTGGATGCCTGACGCGGTAGTCCGGCAAGAGGACTTCGACGTCGGATACCGCCAGGGTCCGCTCACACCCGACGTCGACGACCAGTGGCACGCCGTCTGGGAGGAATTCGTCGCCGGTGCAAAAAGCTAGCGAGCCCACCCGGCGTTCGCGTCGCCGGGCGGACCGCGTCGCCCGCGAGGGCATCCAGTATCCACGATGGTATTGGCCGTCGTTCGCCCTCCCCGGGATCCTTTGGCTCCTGATCCTGTTCGTCCTGCCCCTCTACACCGTCGTCTCGATCGCCTTCGGCACCGTCGACCCGATCTTCCGAGGTCCCCTGCCCGTGTACCAGCCCTGGTGGTGGAGTGGCGAGCACTTCGGGGAGACGCTGGGCAAGGTCTTCGGGATCTTCGAGCCGGTGTACGTGCACACCTTCGTCTACGTGGTCGTCGCGAGCGCCGTCTGTCTCGTTCTGGGCTATGCGGTCGCGTACTACGTGGCCCGCTTCGGCGGCAGGCACAAGGGCCTGTTGCTCGTCCTGCTGATCTCCCCGTTCTGGATCAGCTACCTGATGCGGATGCTCGCCTGGATCAACCTGCTGGACAACGACGGGTACATCAACCGGTTCCTCATGTTCGTCCACCTCGTGAACCACCCGATCGGGTGGCTCGAGGGCCGGCCGCTCACCGTGATCATGGGCCTGGTGTACGGGTACATCCCCTACATGATCCTGCCCCTGTTCGGCTTCCTCGATCGCATCGACGCCAGCCTGCTGGAGTCGGGACGCGACCTGGGAGGCAGCCCCCTCAGCACGTTCTGGCGAGTGACGCTGCCCCTGTCCAAGCCGGGCATCCTTGCGGGAGTGATCATCGTCTCCCTGCCGATGTTCGGCGACTACTACACGAACAACCTTCTGTCGGGATCGCCCAGGACCACCATGATCGGGAACCTGATCGACGAGGCGTACAGCACGACCGGTCAGGGCGGCGAGATGGCCTCGCTCGTGATCATCCTGATGGTGCTGTTGATCGTGCCGATGCTCTATTACCTGCGGAGCACGCGCCGCACGGCGGAGGCGACATGACGCAGGGGACGATCGCGCGGCCCGCACCCGCCCGTTCTGCCGTCGTCCCCATACGACCCCATCGCTGGTGGCGCGACCCATGGCGCAAGCCGAGGATCCTGCAAACGGTCACGTGGGCGTATCTGGTCTGGTCCCTGGTCCCGCTCACGATCGCGATCGCGATCTCGTTCAACGGCAGCCGGTCCAACAGCGTCCTGCACGGGTTCAGCCTCCAATGGTGGTGGTCGGATCCCGAGGACTCGCTGTGGCACGACCCCGAGCTCCACGCGGCGTTGTTCCAGAGCCTTCGTCTGGGGATCACGACGGTGCTCATCGCCGTCCCGTTGGGCGTGGCGTTCGCGCTCGGGATCGACCGCTGGCACGGGCGACCTGCGACCGGTGCGACGTTCCTGATGCTTCTGTCGTTCGTGTTGCCCGAGATCGTCCTGGGCATCTCGCTGTTCCTCGTGTTCCAGCACCTGTTGAAGTTCATCGAACTCGGGACGACGGCGCAGATCCTCGGCCTCGTCACTTACCAGATCTCCTACCCGTTCATCATCGTGCGCGCGCGATTACTCACGATCGGCCGCCAGTACGAGGAGGCGGCCACCGACCTGGGTGCGCGGCCGCGGCAGGCGATCCGTCGCGTGCTGCTTCCGCTGCTGTATCCGGCCATCTTCGCCAGCGCGGCGCTCGTGTTCGCGGACACGATCGACGACTTCGTGACGGTGAAGTACCTGTCCGGTCCGGCGACCAGCGAGCCCCTGTCGGTCAAGATCTACAACTTCACGCGCGCCGAGCCGACCCCTGCCGTCAACGCGGCCGCGACGTTCCTGCTCCTCACGACGACGTTCGCGATCGTGCTCGGATACTTCGCCTACCGGCGGGCGACCAGGGGCCAGCGGACCGGCGGCGTCTCCGACTTCGCGAACGTCTAGCTCGGGATCTCCGCCGGCGCAGGCATGCTCGTGTCGACCAGGACCCGGAGCGCGTCGACGGGTAGGTGCACCGACACGGGATGGCCCTGACCGTAGGGCAGACCCTCACCCTGGTTCTGCACCCAGGCTTGCAACGTCTGGCCGGGCGCGAGATGCACGATCACCTGCATGATCGAACCGACGTACACGACACGCTCGACCATGCCGGGCACCCGGTTCTCGCCGGTCCTCCCGGTCTCCTCCAGCCGGACCCGCTCGGGACGGATCACGATCTTGACGTCGCCACGCGCATCCGTGTCGCCGTGCCCGGCCACCAGCTCGAACTCGCCGAGACGCACCTTGCACCGTCCCCCGGCGTCGGCGCCGCCGGCCGTGGCGTCCATCAGGTTCGAGACGCCCAGGAAATCAGCCACGTACGAGGTCGCCGGCTCCTCGTAGACGTCCGAGGGCGAGCCGATCTGCTCCACCCGACCGTTGCTCATCACCGCGAGCCGGTCCGACATCGTGAGCGCTTCCTCCTGGTCGTGGGTCACGTAGATGAACGTGATGCCGATCTCCTCCTGGAGCGCCTTCAGCTCGATCTGCAGCGCCTTGCGGAGCTTGGCGTCGAGCGCGCCCAGCGGCTCGTCGAGCAGGAGCACCGCCGGGTTCAGGATCAGCGCCCTCGCGAGCGCCACCCGCTGCTGTTGGCCGCCCGAGAGCTGCGAGGGGCGCCGACGCTCGAGGCCCTGGAGCCGAACCAGCTCGAGCGCGTCGGCCACCTTCGTCTTCGCTTCCTGCTTGGAGACGTCCTGATAGCGGAGCCCGAACGCGACGTTCTCGGCGACCGTGAGGTGCGGGAACAGGGCGTAGTTCTGGAAGACCGTGTTGACGTTCCGCTTGTGCGGCGGCGTCTGCACCATGTCCACCCCGTCGAGCAGGATCTGACCCTCGTCCGGCCTTTCGAACCCCGCGATCAGCCGCAACGTGGTGGTCTTGCCGCAGCCGGACGGCCCGAGGAGCGAGAAGAACTCGCCCGATGGCATGTCGAGGTTGATCCCGGCCACCGCCGTCACGTCCGCGAACCGCTTCACGAGATCGACGAGCTGCACCTGTCCGCTGGTCATCGTTCGCGGAGCATACCCGAGGGCCTCCGCGACCGTAGGCGCGACCGTTCGGTCCAGGCGAGGCGCCTCGTCAGCCGAGGTTCAGGTAGACCGACTTGCTCTCGAGGAAGTCCTCGACGCCCTGCTTGCCGAGCTCGCGACCGATGCCCGACTGCTTGTAGCCGCCCCACGGCATCTCTGTCGGCGCCGGCTGCGAGTCGTTGATCCAGACGATGCCCGCCCGCAGCGCCTGGGCGGTGCGCATCGCCTTCTTCACGTCGTTGGTCCACACGGCGGCGGCCAGGCCATACTCGTTGTCGTTGGACATCGCGACCACCTCCTCGACCGAGGAGAACGGGATCACCGACATCACGGGCCCGAAGATCTCCTCGCGCGCGATGGTCGCGTCGTTGCCGACGTCGGCGAACACCGTGGGCGGGACGAAGTAGCCGTTCGCCAGCCGCGCGTCCGACGGCCGCGAACCCTGCTTCGCGAGCGTGGCCTCCTTCGACCCGATCTCGATGAACCGCTCGACGCGCTCCTGCTGCTCCTTGCTGACGAGCGGACCCATCTCGGTCGCCTCGTCGGATCCGTCGCCCAGCACGATCGCGGACGCGCGGTCCACGAAAGCGTTCACGGCGTCGTCGTAGAGCGGCCGCTCGACGAACACGCGAGTGCCCGCCGAACAGATCTCGCCCTGGTTCCAGAACACGCCGTTCGCCGAACCCTCGAAGGCGGTCACGCGATCCGCGTCCCCGAACACGATGTTCGGCGACTTGCCGCCGAGCTCGAGCGTCACGCGCTTCAGGGTGTCCGCGCCCGTACGCATGATGAGCTTGCCGACCTCGCGCGACCCGGTGAAGGCGATCTTGTCGACCTTCGAGCTCTGCACGAGCGGCGCGCCCGCGGTCTCGCCGAACCCGGTCAGCACGTGGAACACCCCGCGCGGGAGCCCGGCCTCCTCCAGGATCGCGGGGAGCTGGAGGCAGGTGAGCGGCGTCTGCTCGGGCGGCTTGAGGATGAAGGTGCACCCCGCGGCCAGCGCGGGCGCGAGCTTCTGCGCCGCCATCATCAGCGGGTAGTTCCAGGGCGTGATGCCGACCGCGACGCCCATCGGCTCCTTCCACACCATGAACATCGCGTCCGGGGACAGCTGCTGGACGTCCCCCTCGATCTTGGTCGCCCACCCCCCGAAGTACTCGAACATGAACGCGACCTCGGCGACGTCCTCGCGCGCGTCGCCGATCGGCTTTCCGGAGTCGAGCGACTCCATCCGGGCCAGGCGCTCCTGTTCGCGACGGACGATGTCGGCGGCGCGGAGCAGGATCCGGCCGCGCTCGCGGGCCGGCGTGCCGGGCCACCACGTGCCCTCGTCGAACGTCCGCCGGGCCGCGTCGACGGCGGCCTCGACGTCGACGGCCTTCGAGTCCGGCGCGGTCGCGATCACCGCGCCGGTCGCCGGGTCGAACACGTCGAAGCGCTCGCCGTCGCGCGCCTCGACCCACGCCCCGTCGATGTGGTTCTGCAACGCGTCGGCCACGGTGGTCCCCTCCCGGAGTACTCTTGAACGAGCGTTCAGCCTATCGCGGGAGCGCAGGCTCCGCGTTCTCGGGAGGGTTCCTCAGGCGCCGGTGCCGAGCCACTCGCCGTCGGTCCAGCCCGGCTCGCCCTCGAGCAGCTCCATGATCTTGCCGAAGTTCTCGTCGGTCTGGGGATCGTGGACCATCGCGAAATACGCGTCCTTGTCGTCGTACATCACGGCCACGACGACGTCGTCGCCCTCGTCGGCCTTGAGGAGGTAGCCGCCGCGGTAGCCCTTGGCGGCCGCGCCGGCCGGGGGGGCGCTCATCAGCGCGACGAGCTCGTCGCGCTTGCCGGCCTTCGGCGTCATCCGTCCCAACGTCCCGTACACGGCAGCCTCCTTGGCCAACGGTCGAACGCGGAGCATACGCCGCCCGCCGTCACCCGACGGTACGCTCGCCCCGTGCCGGGGGACCGCGCGAGGACCGTCTCGAACGACGGCGTCCGCCTCCACGTCCGCGAGTGGCCGGGCGGCGGGGACGACGTCCTGCTGATCCACGGGCTCGCGTCGACCTCGCACATCTGGGACCTGGTCGCGCCGCGGCTCGTCCGGCTCGGGCTCCACCCGATCGCCTACGACCAGCGGGGGCACGGGCGGTCCTCCAAGCCCTCCTCCGGCTACGGCTTCGACCGGACTACGGACGACGCGGCCGCCGTGATCCGAGCGACGCGTCTGCACCGGCCGATCGTCGTCGGGCACTCGTGGGGAGCGAACGTCGCGCTCGAGCTCGCGCTCCGCCGGTCTCGCTCGGTCGGCGGGACGGTGTTGCTCGACGGCGGCTTCCTCACGATGCGCGACCGGTTCGACTGGGCGACCGCGAAGCGGATGCTCGCACCACCCGAGTTCAGCGGGATCACGGTCGACGGGCTCCTCCGGCGTATCCACCGCAACCTCGTGGGCACGATCCCCCTCACACCCGAGCTCGACGAGGTCTTCCTGTCGCTCGTCCGCGTGGATCCGAAGGGGCGGATCCGGCCACGTCTGTCGCGGGCGAACCACCTCAGGATCCTCCGAGCACTGTGGGAACAGGACACGCTCGGGCTGCTCGAACGCGTCCGCGTACCAACGCTGGTCCTGGCCGCGCGTTCTCGCTCGGCCGGGTCGGCCGCACCTGGGTTCGAACGGGACAAGGCGATCGCCGCGCGGCGGGTCCGGACGATCGGACCTCCGGTGTCGTTCGCGTGGATCGAGGGGATCCACGACGTTCCCCTGCAGCGTCCGGAGGCGGTCGCCCGACGGATCGCGAAGCTCGCCGAGGCCGCCGCCCGCGTTCGGGGCCGGCGCTCGTAGGATGGTGGGATGGCGCTGTTCCTGTTGATCCTGCTGGTCCTGGCCGCCGCCGCGGGCGTGCTTGGCGCGGTCCTGAAGGTCACGCTCGTGATCGTCCTATCGTTCGTGCTCGCGGTCGTGCTCCTTGCCTGGATCGGCGCCTGGTACGCGAAGCGTCGGTTCCGCGAGTTCCAGCGCGACGTCGAGGTCCGGTACGACCAGGAGCGCCGTCGCCGGGAGGCGTACGACGTGCGCCCCGACCCGCGGCGGGGCCCCGCGCGCGGCCTCGGCGACGGCAGCTAGCCCGTCCCGACCGCTCTGATTCGGGCTCGCCTGCGGACGCGCTGACCTACAGCTCGAGCAGCGCCGGCGCGAGTTCGCGCAGCTGCGGGAGGCACGGGTCGAGCTCGTCCTCGGCGACCACCTGGATGCAGACGTGGTCGGCGCCGGCGTCGAGGTGCTGCCGGACGCGCACCGCGATGCGGTCGACGTCGCCCCACGCGACCACCGCGTCGATCAGGGCGTCGCTCCCCTGGCCGGCGACGTCGGCGTCGGTCCACCCCACGCGCTTGAGGTTGCGCGCGTAGTTCTCGGTCTGCAGGTAGTCCAGCGCGAACCCCCGGGCGACGCGCCGAGCCTCGGACGGGTCGCTCTCGAGCACGACGGTCTGCTCCACCGCGAGCACCGGACCCGGACCGAGCCGCTGGCGCGCGAACGCGGTGTGCTCGACCGGGACGAAATAGGGATGGACGCCGTGCGCGCGTTCGGCCGCGAGCTCGAGCATCTTGGGCCCGAGCGCCGCGAGCACCAGGCGCGGCGTCACCTCGGGCTCGCCTGCCGAGGACGGCGCTCGGTCCATCCCGTCGAGGTACTCGCGCATCGCCGTGTACGGTTTCTCATAGGTGCCGCCCCGTCGGGCGACCGAACCCGCGTGGCTCACCCCGGCCCCCAGCACGAATCGACCCGGGTACGCGTCGGTGAGCATCCGCCAGCCGTTGGCCATCGCGGTGGGGTCGCGCGCCCAGATGTTCGCGATCCCGGGCACGACGAGCACGCGTTCGGTGCTCGCGAGGATCCAGGACGCGTGGGCGAAGATCTCGCGGCTCTCGACGGACTCGGGGAGCCAGATCGCTCGGTAGCCGAACGACTCGATCTCGGCCACGGCGTCGCGCTCCTCCGCCGCGGTCAGGGTCTCGAGCGCGAAGCTCCAGGCGCCGATACGTCCGAGCGCCTCGCGCAGCTCGTCGCGCTCCCCACGGAGCTCGAGACCCTGGGGTTCCTCCATGGCGCCGGACCCTATCAACGAGGAAGGGGCCCCGTACGGGACCCCTTCCTCAAGCCGAGGCTACGACGATCAGGCGTCGTCCCTCACGCCGACGGGCTCGGCCTGCGGGAGCAGCACGGGCTCCTGCTCCTCTGCGGCGCCCTCGACGTTGAGCTTCGGCAGCCACTGCAGCCACCCCGGCAGGTACCAGTTGCGGTCGCCGAGGAGCTTCATCGCCGACGGGACCAGGATCGATCGCACGATCGTCGCGTCCAGGAAGACCGCGATCGCGAGGCCGAAGCCCATCTGCTGTAGCCCGGCGATCCGCCCGCTCGCGAAGGCGGCGAACACGGCAACCATGATGATCGCGGCGCCGGTGATGATCCCACCCGTGGTCCGCAGACCGAAGGCGACCGCCTCGGAGTTGTCCCCGCTCTTGTCGTATTCCTCCCGGATCCGGCTGATCAGGAACACCTGGTAGTCCATCGAGAGGCCGAACAGGATCGAGAACAGGAACAGCGGGAGCCACGCCTCGATCGCGTCGACCTGGATGAAGTTCAAGGCGTCCGCGATCGAGTGCGCGAACGACGGCCCACCCTTCTGGAAGATCAGGACGATCAAGCCGTAGGCCGCGCCCACCGAGAGCAGGTTCATCACGATCGCCTTGGCCGGCACGACGATCGATCGGAACACCACGGTCAGCAAGATGAACGACAACCCGAGCACCAACAGGATGATGATCGGCGTGTACTGGGCGGAGATGTCGAAGAAATCCTTCACCGTCGCGGTGTCCCCGCCGACGAGCACGCCCGAGTCCGGGCCGAAGGCTTGGGGAACGTAGGTCTCTCGCATCTTGGTGATGGCATCGACCGCGGCCTCGCTCGAATTGTCGGTCGCCTCGCCCGCGAAGGGGAAGCGAACGAGGACGACGGTGCCATCCGCGCTGGTCTGCGGCGGTTGCGGCTGACCGAATGAAGGGTCACCCGCGGCCGCGGCCTCCAGCGCCTGGATCTGCTGGTCGATGGACGGGTCCGATGCGGCATCCGGGATCACGACGTCGGCGGTCGACTGCTGCCCCGTCGTCGGGAACTTCGCGATCAGGACCTCGAAGGCCTCCTTCGTCTGGACGCCGTCCGGGATCGTCGAGATGCCGGAGAACCCGGTCCGCATGCCGCGATTGCTGTCGTGCGGGTTCGACTGTGCCCAGTACGGAACCGAGAGCAGGATCATGAAGCTCGCCGCGAGGAGCAGGTACGTCCACGGGCGTGCCATCACCCGACGCGTCTGCCTGTCCCAGAACCCGCCGGCGCGCCCGTGCTCCAGGGTGCGCCCACGACCGAAGACGCGGCCCGGCTTCACCAGACGGTCCGAGAACAACGCCATCAGGGCGGGAAGCAGGCTCATCGACAACGCGATCGAGATCAGTACGACCAGGATCGCGCCGCCCGCGAGACCGCGGAAGATCGTCGTCGGGACCAGCATCATGCCCGCGAGCGCGAGCACGACGGTCAGACCGCTGAAGAACACGGCACGGTTCGCCGTCGCGCCCGACCGCCCGATCGCCTCGAGGCTGTCGTGTCCCTTCGCCCGCTCTTCGCGGTACCTCGAGACGATGAACAGCGAGTAGTCGATCCCGACTGCCAACCCCATCATCGAGATCAGGTTCGGAACGAAGAAGCTGAATCGCCAGAACGTACCGATCAGACCCACCAGCCCGAGCGCGGTGACGATCGCGAAGATCCCCATGATGATCGGCGTGACGCCGGCTAGGAGCGAGCCGAACACGACCAGCAGGACGATCATCGCCACCACGATGCCGATGGCGTCACCCTTCTTGAAGTCCTCCTCGGAGATCTTCTTGAAGTCGTCGGTCGAGGTCGGCTCCCCCAACGCGTACATGGTCGTGCCGTCCGTGCTGTACCGCTCGCGGATCGTGTTCAGGTTCTGCACCTGCTCCGCCGTCTTGTCCGTATCACCGGTGAGGATCACGGTGAACAACACGGCCGTCCCGTCCTCGGAATCGATCGGACCGAGCGCGGCGACCTGAGGATCCGACGCATCCTGTTCGGAGAGGGGGTACCCGCTCGGAACCACGAGCACCACCGACGGATCGAGCGCGCGGAGGTCGTCCAGGGCGGCGTTCACCTTGTCGGCGAACGCGGGGTCGCTCGTCGCACCCTCCCCGCCGACCAACACGAACGATTCAGGGGAAACGTCCTGCTCCAGACCCTCCTGCTCGAGAAGCTTCTGTGCCTGGATCGCCTCCGGGCTGTTCGTGAAGTCGAAGTCGTTGCTCAGCGCCGGACTGAGCAACGTGCTCAGGGCGGCGAAACCGGCGAACAGGACGAGCGCCCAGACCCCGACCGTGCGCCAGGGGTGCCTGCTGCTCGCTCGTGCGATCGACTCGGGGTTGAGCCTCATCCCGTACTCCCCTCACTCGTGCCCCTCGACAGGGGCGCGGACCTCGTACATTTGCTTCGCGGTACCTTACGCCATATGCTTACGATGTACGGAGTATATGGATACGATGTAAGGTGTCAACCCGACGAACCGCCGCTTGCTTCCCGAAGGAAGCAGGTTCCCTGACCCAGATGGACGGTAGATGAACGTGACCAGATCGACAGCGCAAGGAACCGAAACCAGCGACCATCCCCGCCGGACACCGCTCACCCGCGAACGCATCATCGAAGCAGCCCTCCACGTGATGGACGAGGAAGGGCTCGAATCTGTGACGATGCGGCGCATCGGGCGCGAGCTCGGCGTCGAGGCGATGTCGCTGTACGGGCACGACGCCAACCACGTGGCGGGCAAGGACGACATCCTCGACGGGATCTGCGAACGGGTGATGGCCGAGTTCGAGTTCCCCGAGCCCGGTCGCGATTGGGCGGAGACGTGTCGCCGCGCTGCCCGCTCGTGGCGCCGGCTCCTCAAGGCGCACCCGGACGTCATGCGGCTGTTCGCGGAGGAGCGCGGGCCCGTGCGGTCGGTCGAGTCGATGCGCCCGATGGAGTTCGCGCTCCGGCTGTTCCGAGAGGTCGGGCTGTCCGACCGCGACACGGCTCAGGCGTTCCACGCGTTCGGCGGGTACATCCAGGGGTTCGTGATCATGGAGCAGGGCTCGATCGCGGGCGGCATCAGCGAGGGACATCTCGACCGTCACAAGGAGGTCGCGACCGAGCTGCCCGACGAGTTCTCGGCGCTCCGCGCCATCCACCCTCACTGGGCCGAGTGCGACCCGGACGACGAGTTCGACTTCGGCCTGGACCTGTTGATCCGCGGCGTGCTCGAACGCGTCCGGAGCCAGACCCCGGATCTCTAGCGCAGACCGAGCTCCGCCCCGACCCGCCCGAACACCTCGAGCGCCTCGCCCAGGTCCTCTTCTGTGTGATCCGCAGTGACGATCGTGCGCACGCGCGCGGATCCCTTGCCCACGGTGGGGAACACGATCGCCGGGCAGAACACGCCCTCCTCGAACAGCCGGCGCGCGAACGCCTGCGTCCGCTCCTCGTCACCGGTGATCACCGGTGTGATCGGCGTCTCGCTCGCCCCGGTATCGAACCCGAGCTCGTGCAGCCCAGCCTTGAACGACGCGGTGTTCGACCAGAGCCGGTCGAGCCGCTCGGGCTCGTCGTGGATGATGTCGAGCGCCTCGATGCACGCGGCGACCGCCGCCGGCGGCGCACTCGTCGAGAACAGATGGGGCCGGCCACGGTTCTGCAGCCACTCGATCAGCTCGTGGGGCCCCGCGATGAATCCACCCAGGACGCCGATCGCCTTCGAGAGCGTCCCGACCTGGACGTCGACCCGGCCGTGCAGGCCGAAGTGGTCGACGGTCCCAGCGCCGCCCTTGCCGAGGACGCCCGATGCGTGCGCGTCGTCGATCATCATGATCGCCCCCTGTCGCTCGGCGACCTCGACGAGGGCCGGGAGCGGCGCGATATCCCCGTCCATCGAGAACACGCCGTCCGTCACCAGCAGCTGCCGCCGGCCCTCCGCCTTGCTCTCCCGCAGGAGCGCGTCCGCGTGATCGGCGTCCTTGTGCTCAAACACCTTGATCTCGGCGCGCGAGAGCCTCGCGCCGTCGATGATCGACGCGTGGTTCAGGCGGTCGCTCACGATCACGTCCTGCTTTTCGAGGATCGCGGCCACGGTCCCGGCGTTCGCCGTGAAGCCCGACTGGAACATCAGCGCGTCCTCCGCATGCTTGAAGCTCGCGAATCGGCGCTCGAGCTCACGGTGCAGCGTCATCGAGCCGGCGATCGTGCGCACCGCACCCGTGCCGGCGCCGAGCTCGCTCGCGGCCTTCGCCGCCGCCGCGTTCATCCGAGGGTGGTTCGCGAGTCCGAGGTAGTTGTTCGACGCGAGGTTGATCACGTCCCGACCGTCGAACCGCGCCCGGGCGCCGGTCGGTCCCTCAAGGGTCCTGGGCTGCAGCAGCAGCCCCTGCTCGTCGAGCTCGGCGAGCCGCTGCTTCAGGTAGTCGAGCGCACCCGGCATCGGAACCTCACGCTACCGCATACGCTGTACCGACCG
>Ga0207678_10002645_pt1 | contig 16279 bp, 15 predicted proteins | sample KBSC63metaG_FD_184319 | JGI IMG/M metagenome (GOLD analysis project Ga0207678, IMG submission 184319) | Corn rhizosphere microbial communities from Kellogg Biological Station, Michigan, USA - KBS C6-3 metaG (SPAdes) (version 2) | ecosystem: Host-associated > Plants > Roots > Rhizosphere > Soil ...
GCCCAGGATCTCGCCGATCTGTGGCGCGCCGATCTTGTAGTCCGACTTGTCGTCGAAGTAGATCTTGTCGATGGTGCCGCCGGTGGTGACGATGGTGAGATGCTGCATGGTCGCTGCGCCGCAAGGGGAGTCCGCGCATTTTAGCGGGTTGCGTCCGTGCGGCGCTCAACCCAGCAGCAAGCTCGTGTCATCCATGCCGATGTCGGCCAGCCGCAACAGGCCGTGGCCGAGGAAGCGGCGCAGCGCCGCCGTGGGGCGCGTGTCGCCACGCGCCTGCGCCCATGCCGCCTGCCGCGCCAGCAACGCCGCCGCCGCGCTGCGCGCGAGCGTGAGCGCCAGCCCGCGCGCGCCGGCCTCCAGCGTGGCGCGATCCGTGGATGGCGCATCGAGATGGCTGGCGGCGGCGTCCAGCGCGGCATCGATCGCGAATGCCGCGTGCGGGTCGCCGCCCTGCAGCCACGCGGCGACGGCGGTGCGCAACGCGCCCGGCCCGTCGCCGGCCAGCGCACGCAGCGCATCCAGCGAAAGCACATTCGTGGTGCCTTCCCAGATCGCGTACACCTGCGCGTCGCGCAGCAGCTGGGGCAGGCCGGTGTCCTCGATGTAGCCTTGGCCGCCGAAGCATTCCAGCGCCTCGGAACAGAGGCGCACCGCGAGCTTGCCCGTCCACAGCTTCGCCAGCGGCGTGAGCAGGCGCAGCAGCGCGGCCTCGTGCGGTGCCGCGCTGCCGTGCTCCACGCGGCCCAGCAACTGCGCCACCTCGAAGGCCAGCGCGAACGCGCCCTCGAACTCGGCCTGCATGTCCGCCAACGTCTGTGCGTGCAGCGGTTGTTCGACCAGCGGGCGGCCGAAGGCCTGGCGTCGTTCGGCATAGTCGCGGGCCAGCGCGATCGCCCGCGCCATGCTGGCGACGGCGCAGACCGCGTTCCACGTACGGGTGACGTTGAGCATCGGCGCTACCTGGCGCACGCCGTTGGCCAACTCGCCCAGCGGCCAGGCGGGCAGGCCGTCGAGGTGGATCTCGGCGGTGGGCAGTTCCTGCGTGCCCAGCTTGTCCTTGAGGCGGTCGATCACCAGTTCCGGCTTGCGCTGCGCTCCGTCCATGGTCTCCACGTAGAACAGCGCCAGCGCGCCGGAGCCGTGGCCCGCGCCCTCGGGTCGCGCCAGCGCCAGCGCGGCCTCGCCCACCACGGCCGAGCTGAACCACTTGCGGCCGTGCAGCCGCCACTGGCCGTCGGCATCCTGCCGCGCCACGGTTTCGGTGTTGCCCACGTCCGAGCCGCCGTGCGTCTCGGTCATCCATTGGCCGCTGAGCCAGAACGTGGCCGCGTCGCGGCTGAGGAAATGCGGCAGCGCGCGTTCGATCAGCGCGTGGTTGCCCGAGGCCTTCAATGCGGTCGCCGCGCCGTCGGTCATCGCCAGCGGGCAGGTGTAGAACTCGCTGGCCACGTGGTAGAGGTAGACGCGCGTGAATTCCTCCAGCCGCGCGTGTTCGTGGTGCTCGTGGCCCGCAGCGAGCACCGCGTGTCGCGTGGTGATGTGCGGCCCCTCCTGCCACGCCGTGGTCAGTTCGATGCGATCGACGCGCCGGCCCCAGGCATCCCACTGCGTGAGCACCGGCTTGCACCGCGTGCTGACGGCGGCGCGCTGCCACGCCATCAGTGCGTAGTCGCCCAGCGCGTCGAGATCGGCCTCCAGCGCGGCGCGGCGCGCGGCGGGCAGCGCACGGTCGAGCAGTGCGTGCAGCAGGCGTTCACTGCGCCAGGGATGTGGCAGTTGCGGTGCGGTTTGCAGGAATCCCATGGGAGGCTCCTGTGCGCGGGGCGCCAGTATAGAAAGGGAGATGTGATTTCGCGGTGCCCGCGTGTTTGTGTGTGCCCGAAGTGGCTTTGTCGCGAGGTGCGGAGCGGTTGCGGTCGCCGGCAGGTGCTCGAAGCCGCTTTGTCAACACGATCAATCCGGCACGATTGCGTCGAAGTCCACCAGGTCGCCCTGTTCGCCGCGCACGTACAGGCGTTTGCGGCGGTGCGGGTAGTCGCAGATGTCCTGCTCGAGCCGCTGGCCGGCGACCAGCAGCACCAGCGGGGCTTCGCCGGTGTTCGTGATCACGTGGGCGGGGCCGTTGCGCGCGAAGCCGAGGAAGTCGCCGGGGCCGATGGCGTGGGCCTGCTCGTCGATCAATGCCTGTCCGTGCCCGGCCAGCACGTAGACGCACTCTTCCTCGTGGTGGTGCCAGTGGTATTCGCTGGAATCGCGGCCCGGCGCCAGTTCGATGCGATGGAATCCGAACTGGGTGAGGCCGGTGGCGTCGCCCAGCGATTTGCGCAGGCGCAGCGCGTTCGGATTCAGTGGGTGGAGGCTGGCCACCGCTTCCATCGCCTCGATGTCGGCGGCCTTCAGCAGTTCGCGGGGCTGGGACATGCGGGTCTCCGGTCGATGGATGGAAGGGCGGTCAGCGGCGCGGGCGTCGCACGCCCGCACCCAGCGTGGCTATCAGCAGCAGGGTCAGCACGATCTCGATGATCGCCAGCGCGCGTTCGGCCGGCGCGCTCCAGGCCTCGGCCACGCCGTGGCAGAAGTAGAACAGGGCAAGGATGCCGACCCAGAGCAGGGCGCGGCGCGGCTTGCGCAGGGCGGCGAGCGGCAGCAACAACGGGATCAGCGTGATCGCCAGCACCAGCGCCACGGACACGCTCTGCGCTGGCAGCAGCCAGCCGTGCCAGACGAGTTGCAGCGCGGCGAGCACGGCCCAGGCGGCGAGTCCGAGTTTCTGCTCGATCGGCAGGCCGACGGCGCTCATGCGCCCGCGGCCAGCTTGCGGGCGGTGTCGGCGAGGCGGCGGCCCAGCGCGCGGGCCAGTTCGCGTTCGTGCTCGCTGATCGCGTTCTCGCCCTTGGCGCCGGCGACGTGGCTGGCGCCGTAAGGCGTGCCGCCGCTGTGCGTGGCGGTGAGCGCGGGCTCGGTGTACGGGATGCCCACGATCAGCATGCCGTGGTGCAGCAGCGGCAAGGCCATCGTCAGCAGGGTGGATTCCTGGCCGCCGTGCATGGTGCTGGTGGAAGTGAACAGCGCGGCGGGCTTGCCCACCAGCGCGCCGCTGGCCCATTCGGCGCCGGTGCCGTCGAGGAAGTGCTTGAGCGGCGCGGCCATGTTGCCGAAGCGGGTGGGGCTGCCCAGCGCGAGGCCGCTGCATTCGACGAGATCCTGCCTCGTTACGTAGGGCGCGCCCTCGTTCGGCACCGGCGGCTGCGCGGTTTCGGTGACCGGCGCCACCGGCGGCACCTGGCGCAGGCGCGCGCGCATGCCCGGCACTTCCTCGATGCCGCGGGCGAGCAGTCGCGCCAGCTGCGCGGTGTGGCCGTTGCGGCTGTAGTAGAGCACCAGGATGTCGTTCATGCATTTGGGGCGTTTGCGGGCGATGCGCTAGTGTAAGAGCTATCTCTCCATCCGTTCGTCCTGAGCGCAGACCCGCAGGGCCGAAGTCGAAAGGCAGGGAATCCCGAGGCCTGGTGTTTCGACTTCGCGGAACGTCGTTCCGCTACGCTCAACACGAACGCCCCCGATTTTGCGAGCAGCCCATGCAACTGCGCTTCGACCGCGACCGTTTGCACAGTTTCGGCCGCTTCCTGTGGCAGCGCTTCGTCGACGACAAGTGCTTCGAGACCGCGGGCGCGCTGTCTTACACCACTCTGGTGTCGCTGGTGCCGCTGACGGTGGCGCTGCTGACGATGTTCGCGGCGTTCCCGATGTTCGAGACCGCACGCGAGACCCTGCTCAACTTCATGTTCAACAACTTCGTGCCGGCGGCGGGCGAGAAGGTGCAGGAGGCGCTGCTGGCGTTCGCCACGAACGCGCGCAAGCTCACCGGCATCAGCATCCTGGTGATGCTGTTCAGCGCGATCACGATGATGGTGAGCATCGAGGATCGGCTGAACAGGATCTGGCGCGTGCGCCAGCCGCGCGGCTGGGGGCCGCGGCTGCTGCTGTACTGGGCCGCCATCACGTTGGGGCCGATCCTGGTGATGGGCGGCATCGCGCTCACCTCCTACGTCACCGCGGTGCCGATGATCCAGGCCGCGACGGGCCAGCTGGTGAGCGTGGGCCAGCGCCTGCTCGGCCTGCTGCCGTTCGTGGTGACCTTCGTCACGCTGTGGTTGATGTACCTGCTGATCCCGAACTGCCGGGTGTCGCGGCGCAACGCGGCGATCGGCGCGCTGCTGGGCGCGCTGCTGTTCGAGATCGCGCGCTGGGGCTTCGCCCGCTTCGTGCAGCACGCGCAGAGCTACCAGGACATCTACGGCGCGCTGGCGGTGATCCCGATCTTCCTGCTGTGGATCTACCTGTCGTGGATCATCGTGATCCTCGGCGCCTCGATCGCCGCCTCGGTGACGGCGTTCGACTACCAGCCGCCGGCGGAGATGTTGCCGGAGGGTTCGGAATTCCTCGGCCTGCTGGTGGTGTTGCGCCACTTCGTCGAGGCGCAACGGCGCGGCGACAGCGTGGACCCTGCGCTGATCCGCGCCGGCGAGCCGCGGCTGTGCAGCGCGCTGGTAGCGGCGTACTTCGATGACCTCGTGCGCGCGGACCTGATCCAGCGCAGCGACGCCGGCGGCTGGCTGCTCAGCCGCAGCCTGGACAGTGCCGACCTGCTGCGCGTGTACCGGCACAGCCACTATCGCCTGCCGCTGCAGCCGGCACAGGAGGCGACGGCGCTGGACCTGCAGCTGCCGCCGGAACTTCTGGCGATGCTGGCCGAGCTGGCCGCGGCCTTGCGCGCGACGCTGGGCGCGCCGCTCGATCACGCCTTTCCGGCCGCGTCCGCGGCCATCAATCCATCGGAGCATTCCGCATGAACAAGTACGCCTGGCTCGCCGCACTGCTGTTGCCGTTTGCCCTGTTGGCCACGGCGCGGGCTGCGATGCCCGCGCATCCCGCGCTTCACGTCACCACGCTGGACGGCAAGCCGTACGACCTCGCCGCCGAGCGCGGGCACTGGGTGATCGTGAACTTCTGGGCCACCTGGTGCGTGCCGTGCATCAAGGAGATGCCCGAGCTCTCGCACTACGTGGCCACGCACAAGGATGTGCGCGCGATCGGCCTGGCCTACGAGGACAGCGAGCCGGCCGACATCAAGGCCTTCCTCGCCAAGCATCCGGTGGTGTACCCGGTCGCCCAGGTCACGCTGGACAAGCCGGTGAAGGATTTCGACGAGCCGCGCGGCCTGCCCACCACGTACCTGATCGCGCCCGACGGCACGGTGGCGACGCATTTCATCGGCCCGATCGACGCCGCGAAACTCGACGCGGCGATAGCCAAGGGCAAGCGCTGATGCCGACGGCGCGCTTCCTCGTCAGCGGCCGGGTGCAGGGGGTGTGCTACCGCGCCGGCACCCGCGAACAGGCGCTGGCGCTGGGCCTCACCGGCCATGCGAGGAACCTGCCGGACGGCCGCGTCGAAGTGCTCGCTGCGGGCGCGGCCGCAGCGCTCGATGCGCTGGAGCGCTGGTTGTGGCAGGGACCGCCGGCCGCGCGGGTGGACGCGGTCGAACGCATGGAGTTGCCCGAGCAGGCGACCAGCGGTTTCCACATCGGCTAGAACGTATCGGGTACCCACAGCGCCTTGTCGGTGACATGTTCGCGGCCGGGCTTGCCCTTGAGTTTCGGCAACTGCACCGGGCCGACCGTTGCCTCGTGCATCGGCAGCTGCTGCAGCAGATGCCGGATCAGGTTGATCCGGCCACGCTTCTGGTCGTTGAAGTCGACCACGAACCATGGCGCGTGGTCGCGGTGCGTGCGCTCGATCATCACGTCGCGCAGCCGGCCCATCTCCGCATATTTCCGTCGTGCGGCCAGGTCCACGGGCGACAGCTTCCAGCATTTCAGCGGATTGTCGGCGCGTTCGGCGAAGCGCTGCTCCTGTTCGGCCTGATCCACCGCCAGCCAGTATTTGACGAGGATGATGCCGTCGTCGACGAGCAGCTTCTCGAACGCCGGCACCGCATCGAGAAAGGCCTTGTACTGCGCCTTGCTGCAGAAACCCATCGCCGGCTCCACCACGGCGCGGTTGTACCAGCTGCGGTCGAACAGCGCGAACTCGCCGGCGCTCGGCAGGTGGGCGACGTAGCGCTGGAAATACCACTGGGTGGCTTCGGTCTCGCTGGGCTTCGGCAGAGCCACGATGCGGTAGCCGCGGGTGTCCAGGCTCTCGGTGATGGCCTTGATGGCGCCGCCCTTGCCGGCGGCGTCGCGGCCCTCGAAGATCACCAGCAGCCGCTTGCCGCTGCTGCGCAGTCCTTGTTCCAGGCGGGTCAGCTCGACCTGGAGTTCCTCCAGGGTCTCGCGGTAGCGCTTGCCCATGTCTGCTCCGCCCGTTGCCGTGGCCGGAGAGACTATACCTGCCGGGCATCAGGTGCCGCTTCGACTTGCGACCTGTTGCATCACTGCGCAACCACCGAGTCTGCTCCGAGCTCCATCAGCAGGCCGCGTTCACGGACGATGCGCGCCAAATCGCCATGGGTACGGACGCCGGGCTTTTCCATCAGGTTGGCGCGATGGCGGTACAACGTCTTGTCGCTGATGCCGGGATCGACAGCGACGGCTTTGGGAGGGCGGCCGGAGAGCAAGCCGCGCAAGGTTTCGCGCTCGCGCGGTGTCAGGCGGACAGTGTGCGATGTCTGCCCGGTGTCGGGCAGCAAGTCGCTGCTGAACACGATTTCTCCAGTAGCTGCCCGACCAGCCACTGCACGGATTCCACATCGCCTGAGCGGCTACAAATCCAGATCCGCAGCCGGTCGCCCGCTGCGATACCTGGCGCTGATGGCCTTGAGCATGCGGCGGAAGTCATTGGCGAAGCCTTGCATGTCGAACAGCGGATTGTTCGCGCGCTGCATGGCGAGGCGCAGGCGCAGCAGGTCGAGCGCGTCGCGATCGTTGCCGTACAGCACGGCGGTGGCGACGAAGGCGGCTTCGTTCTCGCAGACGAGTTCCGGCATGTCCAGGTGATGGAGCAGGCTGGCGGCGACCCGGCCGGCGAAGCCGTGGCCGCGGCAGGTGAGCAGCGGACAACCTGCCCACAGTGCATCGGAAGCGGTGGCGCCTGCGTTGTATGGCAGCGTGTCCAGCAACAGGTCGACGTGGTTGTAGCGTGCCAGGTATTCCAGGTGCGGCAGGCGCGGCAGGAAGACCAGCCGCTCCGGCGCGATGCCGGCGGCGATGGCCGCGCCGCGCAGGCGATCGTCCGCGCCTTCCGGGCCGGAGCGCAGCCACAGCACGCTGCCCGGCACCTGCTGCAGGATCTTCATCATCCGCCCGAACGAAGTCGCGTTGAGCTTGTGGCTGCCGTTGAAGCAGGCGAACACGGTGCCGTGCGCGGGCAGGCCGCATTCCGCACGCGCGGGCGGGTGCCGCACGATGCGGGTGACGTCGCTGGGTTGGCAGCAGCGCGGCAGGCGCAGCAGTTTTTCGCGGACGTGGGGACGCAAGCTGTCGGGCAGCATCACGGCATCGGCCAGCAGGTAATCCATCCAGGGCGCGCCCGACGTGCCGGGGCAGGCCAGCCAGTTCACCTGTACCGGCGCGGCGCACAACGCCATCAGGTCCGCACCGTTATTGCCGCCATAGCCGTTGAGGTCGATCAGGATCTCGATGCCGGCCGCGTGGATCCGCCGGGCCGTCTGCACCGGATCGAGCACCGAGACATCGTGCAAGCGGGCGGCGCTGGCCAGCCGGCGACGGGTAGTGCCGCCGTCGTCCGGCGTCGTGGCGAACAGGTGGAGCTCCAGCGGCCTGCCGGGCAAGGCTTCTAGCAGCGCGACCACCAGCAGGCCGGTGGCGTGTTCGTTGAAGCCGTCGGCGACGAAGCCCACACGTATCGGCATGTCCAGCGCGGGCCGGGGGTGCGTGAAATCGAGCTGCCGGCGCAGCGGTGCGACCCGTTGCTCGATGGCGGCCGCGCAAGCCCTGGCGGCGCGCAGTTGCACGGCAGGCTCCAGCTCTTCGGCAAGCAGCGCGAACGGGTTGAGGACGGCATGACCCGAGGCCGCCGCCAGCCGCAGGCGTTCGGCCAGCGCGTCCAGTTCGCGCCAGTCGCACAGCCGGCGCCGCAGGAACACCAGCCGGCCCAGCGCCGGGATGTAATTCGGGTCCAGGCGCAGCGCGCGGTCATAGGCGTCGGCGGCGGTTTCGAGCGCGCCCATCCGCTCCAGTATCCGGCCCGCCTCGCAGGGATATTGCGCATTGCCCGGGGCCAGGCGTTCGGCCTGCAACCATGCGTCGAGGGCTTCCCGGGAGCGGCCCTGCATCTGCAGCACCTGCCCGAGCAGGGCGTGGGCGGCATCGGAGGAGGGTGCGAGCTGCAGCGCTTCGCGCACCCGTGCTTCCGCTTGCCTGGCGTGGCCGAGTTGCAGTTCGGCGTCGGCGAGATCCAGGCACAGGCCCGGATGCTGCGGCATGGCTTGCAAGGCCAGGGCGAAGGCCTCGCTGGCTTCCGCATGTCGCGCGGCGGCCATCAGCGCGCTGCCGAGCATTTGCAGGGCTGCGGGATGGTTCGGCGAGCGGTGCAACATGGCGCGCATGCGCTCGATGGCGTCGTCGGCGCGCCCCCCGGACAGCGCAATGGCGGCCAGGCTGCATTGCGTCTCGACGCTTTCGGGTGCCAGTTCCGCCGCGCGGACCAGCGCCATCTGCGCCTCCCTGATGCGCCCCAGTTGCAGGAGAGCGGTGCCGTGCAACCGGACCAGCTCGGCCGCCACGGGATACTGCAGGCGTGCGCCGGCGGCAAGATTCGCGGCGTCGGCGAAGGCGCCGTCCTGCAGCAGGACCGTCAGCCGGTTCAGTACGGCGTTGACATCGGCAAAGGATGTACTGGCCATGGCGCCACGCTAACCGAGGTCGCCAGCGTTGCCAAACGTCGGGGATAGGGCTGACAGGCCGTTGCCGCCTGCGCCGGAGTCAATCAGGGCATCCTCAGGCGAGGGCCTTCAGTTCGTCGACCTGGTGCTCGCGGGTCAGCGTGTCGACCAGCTCGTCGAGGTCGCCCTGTATGATCTCGGGCAGGCGGTACAGGGTGAGGTTGACGCGGTGGTCGGTGATGCGGCCCTGCGGGAAGTTGTAGGTGCGGATGCGCTGGCTGCGATCGCCTGAACCCACCTGCAGGCGACGTTCCTGCGCCTGCGCGGCGGCCTGCTTGCCCTGCGCCTCGTCCAGCAGACGTGCCTGCAGCAGGCTCATCGCGCGGGCGCGGTTCTTGTGCTGGCTGCGTTCGTCCTGGCACTCCACCACGGTGCCGGTGGGCAGGTGCGTGATGCGGATCGCCGAGTCGGTCTTGTTGACGTGCTGGCCGCCCGCGCCCGAAGCGCGGAAGGTGTCGACCTTGAGGTCGGCGGGATTGATCGCGATGGATTCGATTTCGTCCAGCTCGGGCAGGATCGCCACGGTCGCCGCCGAGGTGTGGATGCGTCCCTGCGACTCGGTTTCCGGCACGCGCTGCACGCGGTGCGTGCCCGATTCGAACTTCAGCCGCGAATACGCGCCCTTGCCCTCGACACGCGCCACGATCTCCTTGTAGCCGCCGTGCTCGCCCGCGTGCTCGCTGAGGATTTCCACCTGCCAGCGCCTGCGTTCGGCATAGCGCACGTACATGCGGAACAGATCGCCCGCGAAGATCGCCGCCTCGTCGCCGCCGGTGCCGGCGCGCACTTCGAGGTACAGGTTCGCCTCGTCGCGCGGGTCCTTCGGCAGCAGCAGGAGCTGCAGCTCGCCGTCGAGTTCGGTCAGGCGGCTTTCCAGCCGCGCGATGTCGTCGGCGGCCATCTCGGCGAGTTCGGGGTCATCGGTCATCGCGCGCGCATCGGCCAGCTCGCGCACGGCGCCTTCGTGCTCGCGCAGCGCGGCCACCACCGGTTCCAGTTGGGCGTACTCGCGCGACAGCTCGCGAAAGCGCGTGCCGTCGGCCAGCACGTCGGGCTGGGCCAGCAGCAGGCCGACCTCCTCGTGGCGTTCGGCAAGGGTTTCGAGTTTGCGGCGGATGGATGGCGTCATGGAGTCGTCGGTTGCGTGCGTAGGAGCGCACTCTGTGCGCGATTGCTCCTGGCTTCGATCGAAGCGCAAGGCATTCGCGCACAGGGTGCGCTCCTACAGGTCAGGGTCTTGCGGATCGAGGTCGTACAACCGCCCCGCCGCATGCAGCAGGTCCAGGTCGCCCGATAGCGCGGCTTCGCGCAGGCGCGCGCTGGGGTGGTGCAGCAGCTTGTTCGTGAGCGTGTGGGCGAGGAAGCCCAGCGCCTCGTCGGGCGACTTGCCGCGGGCGAGCATGGCGCGGGCCTTCTCCAGCACCTCGTCGCGATAGACCTCGGCGTGCTGGCGCAGGTCCAGCGCGGGGTTGCGCAGGCCGAGCGCGCGGCGCCAGGCCATGTAGCGGTCCACCTGCAGGTCGATGATGGCGTCGGCCTCGCGGGCGGCGGCGGCGCGCGAGCGGCGGTTGTCGTCGATCACCTGCTGCAGGTCGTCGATGCCGTACAGGTACACGTCGGGCAACTCGGCCACCGCGGGTTCGATGTCGCGCGGCACCGCGATGTCCACCATGAACATCGGCTTGCGCCGGCGCGCGGCCAGTGCCTGCTCGACCATCGCACGGGTGACGACGGGCTGGCGCGCGGCGGTGGAGGCGATCACCACGTCGGCCTCGGCGAGGTGCTGCGGAAGGTCGGCCAGCGCGATCGCGTAGCCGCCGTAGCGGCCGGCGAGGTCCTGCGCGGTCTCCAGCGTGCGGTTCGCCACGATCAGCCGGCGCGCCTGCTTGTCGGCGAGGTGGCGCGCGGCCAGCTCGATGGTGTCGCCGGCGCCGATCAGCAGCACGCAGGCCTCGCGCAGGTCGGCGAACACCTGCTCGGCGAGGCGCACCGCGGTGAACGCCACCGACACGGTGTGCGCGCCGATGCGGGTTTCCGTGCGCACCCGCTTGGCCACCGCGAAGGTGTGCTGCAGCAGACGGTCCAGCGGCGCCTTCAGCGTGTGCGCGTCGCGCGCGAGCTGGTAGGCGTCCTTCACCTGGCCGAGGATCTGCGGCTCGCCCAGCACCATCGAATCCAGCCCGGTGGCGACGCGGAACAGGTGGCGCGCCGCGTCCTGCTCGTCATGGCGGTACAGGAACTCGTCCAGCTTGCCGGGAGTCAGACGGTGGTGGCGGCTCAGCCACGCCAGCGGCAGTTGCTCGGCGCCGGCGGCCACGCCCACGTACAGCTCGGTGCGGTTGCAGGTGGACAGGATCATCGCCTCCTCCACGCCGGGTTCCTGCTGCAGTTCGTGCAGGGCGGCGGCGGTGGCTTCGGGGTCGAACGCCACCTGTTCGCGCAGGGTGACCGGCGCGGTGAGGTGGTTGAGCCCGAGGGCGATCAGCGGCATGGTGTGGCGAATCTTCCGGCGTGGGTCTGGCGGCGTAGGCTAAGCTTGTCGTCGAGGCGCCGTGGATACGGACACGGTCGTGGCGTGTTGGGCAGACGGACGGACAGACGGTGGTCAGTGTGCGAAGCAGGCGTTGCGGATTCAAGCAGATGCGGCATTTTACGGCAGCCGCGACGCTGATGCTCGGGTTGGTCGGCTGCGCCCAGGCGCCGCTGAAACCGGCCGCCAAATCGGCGGCGGCCGCGGCCCAGCCGCTGGCGCGGATGACGGTGGTGACGCCGGACGAGGATCACGACCTGCTCGCGCAGTTGCTGGCCGGCGAAATGGCGCTGGGCCACAGTGATCTGAAGACTGCCGCCGTCCATTACGGCAAGGCGATGGCGCTGGGCGACGATCCCGCGGTAGCCGAGCGCGCCGCGATGCTGGCGATCGCGACGCGCGACGATGCGGCTGCCGCACGTGCGCTGGACCGCTGGCAGGCGCTGGGCGCGAAGCCCGCGGCGATGGCGCAGGCGCGGGCCCAGCTCGCGCTGAACCGCGGCGACACCGCCGAGGCGCGGCGCCAGCTGGAGATCCTCGTCGGCAGCCACGACAAGAACGCCTGGCGCGAATTCGGCCAAGTGCTGCTGGGCGCGCGCGACCAGGCCCAGGCCGGGCAGCTGCTGGAGGCGCTGGCCACGCCGCAGCGCCTGCCTGCCGACCCGCAGGCCTGGCTGGCGATGAGCGAACTGGGCGACAAGCTGGGCCGCCATGGCTACGCGCAGCGCATCGCGGACGCCGCGCTGGCGCGCTTCCGCAACAACGCCGAGGTGTATGCCTGGGCGGCGCAAATGAAGGCGCGCAACGGCGACGCCAAGGGCGCGCGCGCGCTGCTGCAGCAGGCGATCGCCAAGGCGCCCGACAACGTGCACCTGCGCCTGGTCTACGCCAGCATGCTCAGCGAATCCGGCGACTACGCGGGAGCCGCGAAGCTGCTCGACCACGGCCCGCAGGACGCCAACACCTACCAACTGCGCGCCGCACTGGCCGCGCGCAGCAACGACACCAAGGCGCTGGCGGCGCTGTATCGCCAACTGCAGCAGGCCGCGCCGGACGTGCGCGAGCAGAACGCCTTCCTGCTCGGGCAGCTGGCCGAGATGCAGCACCACGAGACCGAGGCGCTGGCCTGGTACGGCCAGGTCGGCGACGACGATCCGCATGCCTTCGACGCCGACCTGCGCAGCGCCGTGCTGCTGCAGGCACAGGGCAAGAGCGCCGCGGCGCACGAGCTGCTGGGCCAGATGCAGCTGGACTACCTCGACCAGCCGGCCCAGCTGCGCCAGGCCTGGCAGCTCGACGCCGAGCTCTACATGCGCGAACAGCACTACGTGCAGGCGATCAACGCGTTCACCCGCGCGCTGCAGGTGGTGCCGAACGACCCGGGCCTGCTGTACGGCCGCGGCCTGGCCTACGCCGAGGTCGGCCAGACCGATCTCGCGGTGCAGGATTTCCGCAGCCTGCTCAAGCTCAAGCCCGACGACATCGACGCCAGCAACGCGCTGGGCTACACCCTGGTCGACGCGAACCGCGACCTGCCCGAGGCGGAGCAGCTGATCGCGAAAGCGCGCGCGGCGCGGCCGAACGATCCGGCGATCGCCGATTCCTGGGGCTGGCTGCAGTACCGGCTCGGCCATCTCGACCAGGCGGTGCAGTCGCTGCGCGGCGCGTGGCAGGCGGGCAAGGATGCCGATGTCGGCGTGCATCTTGGCGAGGCGCTGTGGGCGCAAGGCAACCACGCGGACGCGCGGCACGTGTTCGACGAGGTGCGCAAGATCGATCCGCACAACGCCAGCCTGCAAAGCGTGCTGAAGCGACTCCATCCATGAGGTTCCATCACCGACTCCTCGCGGCGGCGCTGCCGCTGCTGCTCGCCGCCTGCGCGCCGCAGCTCGTGCGCATCAAGGGCGATGCCGCCCTGCTGAATGCGCAGGCCGCGCGCGAACACGTGCTGGCGCACACCGATCACTGGACGCTGGAAGGGCGGTTGGGCGTCTCCGACGGCCACACCGGCGGCAGCGGCGGTTTCACCTGGACCCAGGACGGCGACAGCTACCGCTTCGTGTTCCGCACGCCGATCACCGGCCGCAGCTTCGAGCTCAGCGGCGGCCCCGATGGCGCCCTGCTCGAAGGGCTGGACGGCGGCCCGCTGCAGGGCACCGACGCCGAGGCCTTGATGCGCCGCGCACTGGGCTGGGAAGTGCCGCTGCACGACCTGCGCGCCTGGGTGCTGGGACTGCGCGCGGACAGCGGTCCGGCCGAGCTGGCGTTCGGCGACAACCAGCTGCCTTCGCTGCTCACCCAGGACGGCTGGACGGTGGATTACCGCGCCTGGGATACCGCGCGCCAGCCGGCGCTGCCCACCACGATCTTCGCCGCGCGGCCGCCGTACAAGGTGCGGCTGTCGGTGGAGAACTGGACGATCCGCTAGACTGCGCGGCCGATTCCTCGCGACGGCCGCTGCGGTTTCCGCGCATGAGCTTCAGCATCGTTCCCGCCCGCCTCGACCAGGCCGACACGCTGTGCGACATCGAGCGCGCGGCGCAGGAGCTGTTCCGTGGCCATCCCGCGTGGCCGTCGTATGCCGCCGCGACCATGGATGCGCAGGCGCTGGCTGAAGCGATCGGCGCGGGCCGCGTGTGGGTGGCGCTGGACGAGGATGGTTGCGCCGTGGGCTTCGTGGGCGTGGCAATCGAGGACGGCGAGGTCGGCATTGCCGAGATCGACGTGCTGCCCAGCCACGGCCGGCGCGGCATCGGTGCGGCGTTGCTGGAGCACGCCTGCATGTGGGCGGCCGAGTCGGGCTATCCGTCCGTGGTGCTGGGCACGTTGTCCGACGTGCCGTGGAACGCGCCGTTCTATGCTCGCCACGGTTTCGAGCCGATCGCGCCGCGCGACTACACGCCGGCGCTGGTGGAGCACGCCGAGAGCGATCGTGAGCGCGGGTTTCCGATGCATCTGCGGGTCTTCATGCGGCGCCGCCTGCAGCCATCGCCCGCCGGCTGGACGCGCTGGCCGGCGCCGGCCAAGCTGAACCTGTTCCTGCGCATCACCGGGCGCCGCGACGACGGTTACCACGAGCTGCAGACCGTGTTCCGCCTGCTGGACTGGGGCGACGAACTGCGCCTGCGCGTGCGCGCGGACGGGGCGATCCGCCGCCTCACCGACGTCCCCGGCGTGCTGGCCGAAAGCGATCTGATGGTGCGCGCCGCACGGTTGTTGCAGGAGCACGCGGGCAGCGCGCTCGGTGCCGAGATCGAGTTGGACAAGCGTATCCCGATGGGTGGCGGCCTCGGTGGCGGCAGCTCGGACGCGGCCACCGTGCTGGTGGCGCTGAACCAGCTGTGGCGCTGCGGCTTGGATGAAGACACGTTGGCCGAGCTGGGTCGGCAACTGGGCGCCGACGTGCCGGTGTTCGTGCGCGGCCGCTCGGCCTGGGCCGAGGGCGTGGGCGAGCGGCTCACCCCGCTGGCGCTGCCGCGGCGGCACTACGTGGTGCTCGATCCGCACACCCACGTGCCCACCGCGGCGCTGTTTCAAGCGCCTGAATTGACACGAAATGCGCCCCCGGCGACAATTTCATCCTTTGTTTCGGGCGAAACGACGGAAAATGCCTTCACACCGGTGGTGCGCGAGCGCCATCCCGGCGTGGCGGCGGCGCTGGACTGGCTGGGCCGCCACGGGGCGGCAAGGCTTTCCGGCAGCGGCGGCTGCGTGTTCCTGGAGCTGCGCACGCTGGAACAGGCACAGGCCATCGCGGCTCGCTGCCCGCCGGAGTTCACGGCCCACGTGGCCACTGGCGTCGCGGTTTCGCCCTTGCTTGAAGCCCTGGGCCGCCACGAAGGCGGCCCGCACCGACCCTGAGCGTCGGAGGAACCCCCGGCGAGCCATGGATGGCTCGCGCGGAGACCGCCATGGGATGGCGGCTCTCCGGGATCGATAACGGCGGTCTGCATTTTTGCCGCTGCGAACGGAAGTGCTGTCAGGCGAGCCAGGGAGGCTTGCAAGTTGCCGGTCACGCAAGCGACCGACAACGAAATCAATACTGGGGCGTCGCCAAGCTGGTTAAGGCACGGGATTTTGATTCCCGCATGCGCAGGTTCGAATCCTGCCGCCCCAGCCATCCAGCAGCAGTTGCAGGTTACCGAGGAACGCAAGCGTGGACAGGTCCAGCCCGATGATGCTGTTTACCGGCAAGGCGCACCCCGCATTGGCGGAGGACGTCGCGCATCGCCTCGGCGTGCCGCTGGGCAAGGCGCTGGTCAGCACCTTCAGCGACGGCGAGGTGCAGATCGAGATCGAGGAGAACGTCCGCAACCAGGACGTGTTCGTGCTGCAGCCCACTGGCGCGCCGAGCGCGAAGAACCTGGTCGAGCTGCTGGCGTTGGCCGACGCGCTGAAGCGCGCCTCCGCCGCCAGCGTCACCGCAGTGATCCCGTACTTCGGCTATGCGCGGCAGGACCGTCGCCCGCGCTCGGCGCGCGTGCCGATCACCGCGAAGCTGGTGGCGAAACTGATCAGTACCGCCGGCGTCGACCGCGTGCTCACGGTGGACCTGCATGCCGAGCAGATCCAGGGCTTCTTCGACATTCCGGTGGACAACGTCTACGCCTCGCCGGTGCTGCTGGCCGACATCTGGCGCCACTTCAGCATGGACGACATGATCGTGGTGAGCCCGGACGTGGGCGGCGTGGTGCGCGCCCGCGCGCTGGCCAAGCGGCTGGACGACGCGGACCTCGCAATCATCGACAAGCGTCGCCCGAAGGCGAACGTGGCCACGGTGATGAACATCATCGGCGACGTGGCGGGCAAGACCTGCGTGATGGTGGACGACATCGTCGACA
>Ga0207678_10002646_pt1 | contig 16278 bp, 10 predicted proteins | sample KBSC63metaG_FD_184319 | JGI IMG/M metagenome (GOLD analysis project Ga0207678, IMG submission 184319) | Corn rhizosphere microbial communities from Kellogg Biological Station, Michigan, USA - KBS C6-3 metaG (SPAdes) (version 2) | ecosystem: Host-associated > Plants > Roots > Rhizosphere > Soil ...
AGCTGGATGGCGCAGTGAGGTAGTTGGGGTGACTTCGTCCGTACCTCCGGAATTCGAGCATCGGTACATCGCCGGCGAGGGAAACCTCGCCGGCCTCACCTTGTTGCTGTTGCACGGTACCGGGGGTGACGGCGATTCACTGCTTCAGCTGGGCTACACACTGGCGCCAGGGGCCACGCTTCTGAGCCCGACAGGGAAGGTGCTGGAGAACGGTGCGCGGCGCTTCTTTCGACGATTGGCGGAAGGCGTGTTCGATCAGGAGGATCTGGCGTTGCGTACGCGGGAGCTGGGCGAGTTCATTCGCGACGCTGCACGCGCGTACAATCTCGATCGGCATCGGATCGTGGCCGTCGGTTACTCCAACGGAGCGAACATCGCGAGCAGTCTCATGCTGCGCCAGCCCGATGCACTCGCCGGCGCCGTGCTGCTCCGGCCGATGGTGCCGTTCACGCCGGAGTCGCGCGTGGTGTTGAGCGGGATTCCGGTTCTGATCTGCGCGGGAGAGATGGATCCACTGCTGCCGTTCGGCGACACGGAACGTCTTGCGGACATCTTCCGATCGGCCGACGCGGATGTGACGGTGCACGTCGAGCACGCCGGTCACGAGCTTGCAATGGGCGACGTGATCGCAGCGCGCGACTGGATTGTGCAGAACTACAACACCGATGGTGCCCGATCGTCCTAGGGTTCGTGCCGCGTCGTAAGCCTGTCCACGATGCACTCCACGAAACGCTCGATCGGCAGTGGCTCGCGGATCGCTGCGACCGCGAGTCCGCTGACAGCGATGCACTGTCGCCGCAATGCACGCTCCGAGCTCAGCCCAACCGCTCTGGCGACGTCGAGCAGCGTGAGACTCCTGTCGGTGAGTATGTCGTAATTCCTGAGTAACGTGAGCGCCGCCACGAAGCCTGACGGAGATGCGATTCCTGCGTTCCTGAACTGACGCGACAGAGCCCAGCGCGTGACGCCGCAGACGCGGGCGAGCCTTTCGACCGAGTCGATTCTGTGACCATCCTCGCTCACATGATCGATGCAACTGTACAGCGCCGATGGTACCATCTTCAGTCGTTGCGACAGAGCGGTCGTGAGCAGGTGAGCCCGCGTGGCACGTGACTGTCGCCGCAGAATGTCGGCAAACGTCGTCGGATCGTCGTTGTATCCATAAGTGACTATCTCGCCGATGCCGAGCTCGCGAATGAGGTCGATCGATGCCTGCGCGTACTCCGGCGTGAGCAATATGTAGAGTACGGTGCCCAGGTGCGCGCGAGACAGCGAGCCGGGAATAGCGCGATCGCGCTCTGCGAGCATGGGGTCCACGACAGCCACGTCGGACGATCCACGCGTCACGGCATCGATGAAGTCGGCCGTACCCGATCGTATCGTCACCGATCCCGGAGGCATCACTGCCGCGCGAGCGCGGTCGTGAAATGGTCTCCGGAGCATTGCCAGCGCTCTCATCGCATTCCGTGCGCCTTTTGCGTCAAGAAGATCCGTCCTCGCGTGTCCCCTACCGTGCACCACTCATGACGGTGCTCATGGCAGTGCTCATGGCAGTGCTCGTACCGACGCCGTGTTGGGCTGCCATGAAATCGAGCGATTCCGCAACCTCGCGAATTTCAGCCGGCACACTGTCCCAGCCAATGGAAGTTGCGGACGGATTCGGCATCACATCGTCACTGACGGCGACGATGTTCGAACGGGAGCGCTCCGGGCGCTGTGGTATCTCGCTGGGAGCGTTCTCCATTGCCCGCATGATGTCACTCAGCTCGGTCTCTGCCTCGAACACAAGCTGGAAGTGCTCGTAGCGGTTTGCGAGCTCGATGGCCCTCTGCGCAGCCGACCTGGCCTCGGCGAATCGCGCGAATCGCCGGCATCCCTGTGCGGTGAACAGCGCAAATTGTGCCTGCTGGCGAGGCGTCAGTCGCTCGCTGGCGAGCTGGGCACGGAGTACCTCGAAGGCGGCGGCGTTTTCGTGATGTGCAGCGAGAAAGAACAGATTGAGCGTCGCATGACGTCTGACGTGTCGCTCGGGCGCAGCTTTCTGCACGACGCGAAGCGCGGCGGATGCAACCGCGGGGAGTCCGTAGTCGCTGAGAAAGGATGCGAGATCGACGAGCGTCTGGTACTTGAGCTCGTCGTCCTCCTCGAGAGTCTCGAGGATGCCGAACGCGAGGGAGATCGCCTGCTCGTATTCACCGCTCATGTTCGCGACCCCCGCGAGCGCGAGCGTGACTCTCGGAACGACCGATGGACACGATCGTCGCGCCTGTCTGGCAATATCAGTGAGACGCAGCCGCGCCCCCTGCAGATTGCCGCGGCTCCAGAGCAGGTTCGCTTCGCCGATCTGCGCGCGGAACGCGATGGACAGGTCGCCCGCTTCCCTGCCAAGCTGGGATGCGCGACGGTACGCTATCTGCGCCATCTCCCAGTCGGCGCACATACGGTACGCGCGTCCCATCATCAGACGCGACTCCGCCGCGAGCCACGTTTCACCGTCAAGCTCGGTATCCATGCCCGCGAGTGCAAATACCTTTGCGGCCATCGCCCACTCGCCCTCGCTACCGAGCGCCTGTCCGTACATGATAAGTGCCGTGTACGTTGCCTTCCTTCCCACGCGGACCGGTCCCGCGCTCTCCCAGAACTGAAGTGCGCACGCCATCGCTTCGAGCGCTGTGCGCACGTCCGGCGCAGCGTCGATCCCTGCGATATCGGATTCGATCTTGCGGAGAGTATCGCGCTGGAATGAGCTCAGACCGTTCGTCTTGACGCTATCGTAAATCTGCAGGATGGCGAATCCTGCAGCAGTGCGTGCGAATTCTGCGTCGGATCGCGCTGTTGCGAGATGCTGGAGGAAGGAGGTGGCGGTCATGGTTGGGTTGTCGGTTCGCCGGACGCCTTGAGGCGTACGTGTCGGGGGCGAGGTCTGCCGTGGATGAGTGTCAGCGACGGCTTGGCTTCTTCCGGGGGATTGCGTGGAGCGCTGGACCTCTGACGTGTCTTGCGTTCCGTCAGGCGTTGTGCGAGTACATCCGCCGCCTCGGCGACTCTGAGCGGTCGACTGCGAAGTTTGCCTGTCGTGGTGTCGAGCAGCAGCGTGAACTGTGCGTCCATCGTTCGATGCGACTTGTATCCAAGCAGCGACGCGATGGTCGTGAACGGAATGCGAGATCTGGTGATGGCCCTGTATGCCGACGTGAGGTGCGTCGCTTCGACCATTCTTCTCGTCGACACGAAGCCAGCTTCGGCGATGTAGCGATCCATGGTGCGCCGCGGCAGCGATACTGCTGCCGACAGCGCGTCGGGAGAATCGGGCCCATCGCCGGTGCGGAACATCGCGACCAGTCTCTCACGGATCGCAGCTGGGAGGAGAGTGAGGTTGGCATCCAGTCTCGACAGCAGCGCGGCGCAGAACTCTGCGTCAGGCGTGAGAAGGACGGCGCGCTCCAGCAACGAGCGCTCGTTCGCAGTACCTCGGAAGACGAAGCGCGCGGGAGTCCGTTGCGCCAGGATAACGGAGCTTTCGAGCGCAGCAGTGCTCACGGAGCTGAAGGCGACGACGGGCCGCGGAAATTGCGCGATGCTTGCTGCTATCGACTGCGCGATGCCCGGAGTGACGAGTGCCGGATCCAGTACGAGGCAGTCGTCATTCGGAAGCGCAAGCGCCGCGAGGAGCTGGCGCGTGTCTGGAATGGACTCGACGATACCGTGTCCACCGACGGCTGCGTACACGTAGCCCGTCCCCTGTGGTGCCAGAAATACGATGTATCTCAATTCGGCCCCGATGATGCAACTGCTGTCCGCGACATGGCATTCCTTCCCGAGCGACGAGAACCTTCAATAAGGTAGCGTCCGCCCGGTGCCGGGGAAATGCGATTTCCGGCCAACCACTGCGATTTCCGGCCAACCTGGAAATTGGGGCAGATTGGTCCGGATCTGGTCCGACGTCGGCAGGCATTTGAGGGCCTGCCGGCGTCGGATCAAGGCACTGTTCCCCCTATGGGAGCGCGACCTTGACGATGGGGGCAGACTGGGAGGTGCTGTCGGTGCCGCAGTGATCCCAGCCCTGGGTTCCGCCGCCGCTGCACAGGGCGTTGGAGCGGGGGGCTGTTGGTTCTGCGCAAGCGACAGCGAGCGCTGCTAGGGCGGCACCAAGGATGGTGATGTATCTGGTGGTACTGCGCACATTATCTCCGGCAAGGGGGTTGAGCAGGGAGATTACAGGGAGTTTTCCCAGTGCGAAATGCGCTTTTGCGCCATTTACCTGCGCTTTTGTGCGGGTCGCCACAATTGGCCGGAAATCGCAGTCCGTGGCCGGAATGCGCACTTGTCCGATCGCTGTCGGCAAGCAAATGTATAAGGTATGGCTGCGCTATGCGGAATCAACCGGGTCACGGCATGTGGCACCGCTCGAACAATGAACTCAGCCAAGCGCCTTACAAAATGTGCGGCGTCACATGCCAATCCCCGCCTTCCGGGCCGGATCCTCACCACTTTCCATCAGCATCGTACACGATAAGTCATGCTCGACTCAGTTGTTACGTTTGATGTCGCCTCCCGGGTACGCGAACTTGAGCTATCGATCGCTCGGCGCGTTCGGCAGGAGCTGCGACCCTACATTCGCGACGAGGCGCAACTGGAGCGCGCCACGAGTGAAGTCCTGATGATCAGCAGGGACTACGCTGGATCCTTCCATGCGATCAACGATCGGGCGCGTATAAGGCGGGAGCGGGACACGGAGTAGGCTGCCACACGGAACGGGTGGTCCACCGCCAGCCGAGCTGGATCCGAGCGGTTGCTTGCGCCGGCGCATCACAGCGCACTGATTGTGTCACTGGCGATCCACACGTGAATCCGTGAGCATGTTCAACCGAATTCCAATTGCAGCACTCATCGCGGGCTGTGTCCTGATCGCGTGGGCACCGGCGACTGTCGATGCGCGCAACACTCCGACGCGAAGCGGCGTCACAGCTCCATCTGCGAGCGCTGACAGCACCGTCGTCGTGATGCTTGGCGTCGGAATGCCGAGGCCCGATCCCGACGCCTCCGGTCCGGCGACTGCGGTTGTGGTTGGTTCCCGTGTTTTTCTCTTCGATGCTGGTCCGGGAATCATGCGGAGGATGGCAGCGGCGCATCTTCCGATCAATGGAGTAACGGCGCTGTTCATCACCCATCTGCACAGCGATCATACGCTCGGACTGCCGGACCTGATCTTCACGTCATGGGTGATGGGGCGAAGGAACGCACTCGAAGCTTACGGACCGCACGGCTTGCAGGATATGACCACGCACATTCTGGAAGCGTGGAAGGTGGACGAGGACGTTCGCATCAACGGATTGGAGCACGAACCGGCCAGTGGCTACGCGGTGAACGTGCACGAGATCCAGCCAGGTGTCGTTTACGACAGCGGCGGCGTGCGCATCACGGCGATCCCGGTACTGCACGGCAGTCTCAAGGAAGCGTACGGATATCGGATCGACACGCCCACGCGCTCGGTAGTGATTTCGGGTGACACTCGACCATCGGACGCACTGGTTGCTGCTTCGCGAGGCGTGGATGTGCTGGTGCACGAAGTGTATTCGGCGGCGAAGCTCGCACCCGAGAAACGGCCGGGCGGTGACGACTGGCCGCGCTACATGCACGAGTTTCACACATCCGACGTGGAGCTCGGGAAGATCGCCGCGGAGGCGAAGCCCAAGCTGCTGGTGCTCACCCACATCATAAGAATGGGAAGCAGCGACGAGGATCTGATTCGCGCGGTACGAGCTGGCGGATTTGGTGGCAGGATCGTCGTCGGCCGGGATCTGGCGCGGTACTAGGGTTGGTCAGCGGTATCGGGGCGTCATGCGCGACGCCCGTGGTGTGGGCTGCCTGCGGGGCGTGCGTAGCCTTGCCGCTTGAATGCGGAGCAGCCACTGACGGCGCCCGTCCCACCGGGTTTTGCAATCACTGCGGAAGAAACAATACGCACTGTCCAGCGCCGGCGTTGTAATTCTTAATGCACGGCGCCGGCGGGGGTTGGATTCGGAATAGTAAATATTTTATCCGATCTTGACACCCAGAGGCCCACCTTTATGTTCGCTTGAGATCGCTGGCCAGTCCCTTCGTGCACGGCCAGCACGGTACAGCGACCCAATGAAGATGAAGCGCCTCGCACTGTTGTTTCTGTCTCTCGTCACCGCGGGTCTTGCGCCCGCGCAGAATGCGCCTCGAGAGCGTGACGTACTCGTAACTGGCGGGTGGCTGTTCGCATCGACAGGTAACCAGCGAGTTCGTAACCCCGGCATTCTCATTCGCGCGGGCAAGTTCCTGCGCGTCGGCGGTGACCTTTCGATAGCCGCGGCGGACGCCGAGCGCGTTCAGCTGGCAGATACGGAAACGGTGATTCCCGGCCTTTTCGATCTGCACGCGCATTACGCGATGGATCTGTTCAACGCGGGACGCAAGGACGAGACGACTGCGTATCCATCGCTCTTTCTCGCCAATGGTGTGACATCGACGTGGCCCGCGGGCGAGATGAAGCCGGACTCGATGATGGCGCTGCGCATCAGGATCGATCGTGGATTGGAGCCCGGTCCTCGGCTGCTGAATTCAGGACCGTACTTCGGAACCGCGCGGCCCGGGTGGGACAGCAACATATCCGTCGACTCGATCTACGCTGAAGTGGATTACTGGGCCGAGCACGGAGTGCGCGGATTCAAGGCAAAAGGGATAAAGCCATATCAGCTACGCGCGCTGATCGAGCGTGCGCATCAGCACGGGCTTACGGTGACTGGCCACCTCGATTCCGGATTCGGTGAGTCGGTCAATCCGCGCGACGCGATCCTGATGGGAATCGATCGCATCGAGCACTTCATGGGCGGCGACGCGTTCACGCCGGATCGTTCTGCGTACGCGTCGTACGAGCACATGACCTTCGACACGCCGGCGTTCAGACGGATCGCCGCGCTGTACAAGACGCAACACGTCTATTTCGACGCGACATTGAGTGCGTACGGTTACTACGGCAAGAAGGATCCCGTAGTCTACACGTACTACACGGATGAAGAGCGCTTCCTCACGCCGTACATGCGCTCCGTGATTGCCGCGCGGCCGCCACGCCCGGTGAATCAGCAGTTCGAGAACATCTACTGGACCAAGCGCAAGGAAGTAAAGGCGTTCTACGATGCGGGCGGCGCCGATCTCATCACGCTCGGCACCGATCATCCGAGTTGGGGAGAATTCCTTACGCCGTTCGCAGTGAACAGGGAATTGCTGTCGCTCTCGCTGTCGGGCATTCCGAACGCGGCCGTGCTGCGCATTGCGACTATCAACAGTGCGCGCGCGATTGGGCTTGGCGACAGGCTTGGATCGATCGAAGCGGGGAAGTGGGCTGATCTGGTGGTCGTGCGCGGCAATCCGCTGGCCGACATTCGCCGGGTCAGATTGCCGCGACTGGTCATCAAGGCGGGGAAGATTTACGACCCGCAAGCGTTGATGAAGTCGGTAGAGGGAAAGATCGGACCGGCGAGTGCCGCCGATACCGCCGTCTGGGCACCAACACCACGCCAACCACGCCGCCCTGGACGCTGAGGGCAGTCGCTTCAACCAGGGCAGTTACAACATGAGATTCATCGCTCGATCCGTAGCCGTCGCGGCCGTCATGGTCGCGACCACCGCGGTATCGCTCACAGCGCAACAGGCGGCGGGGCTTGCAAGCACGGACATCTCGGCGCTGCGCGGCCTTGGAGATGTTCAGGTTTCGCCGGATGGGAGGCATGTTGCATACGCGGTAACGCGACGCGATACGCCTGGCAGGCCGCGTAGCGAGACCTGGATTCGCGATCTCGCGACGCACGCCGAATTGCGGCTTGGCACCGACGCAACCGGCGCATCGAGTCCACGATGGTCGCCGGATGGCCGCGCGATCGCATTCGTCGGCCGCGTCGGGGACAGCAGTGGAGTGGCAATCGCGAACGCGGATGGAAGCGACATTCGATTCATCGCCTCCGTCAAGGGCACCAATCACGTTCTTCCCTCGGTCGGGGAGCGACTCTCATGGTCGCCGGATGGATACCGGCTCGCATTCATATCGAGCACGCCGGGGCCGGAGTCGGATGCGAACGGCGATCCGATGGTCATCACTCGGTATTCGTACAAGCCGACAGCGAGTGAAGGGCTGACGCGCTTCAACGACAATCGCCGGCTGCACATCTTCGTAGCCGACCTCGCCACGAAGCACGTGACGCAGCTCACGACCGGCAACTATTACGAACACAGCATCGAGTGGTCGCCATCGGGCGCTGAGATCATGTTCGTGTCGAACCACGGTGTCGATCCGGATCGCGTCTTCAACTATGACGTGTTCGCGGTAAACGTGGCGTCCGGCGCGCAACGCCAGATCACGAAGACTGCGTCGCCCGAATATCAGCCTGTGTGGTCGCCCGACGGGCGTCGTATCGCGTACCTTGGCACCAAGCGTTCGCTGACGTCGTCCGAGACGACCATGGAGGACACGCACGTCTGGGTGATGAACGCCGACGGATCGAATCGCCGGGAGGTTGGCTTATCCGTCGATAATCGTCAACGTGCACCGCGGTGGTCTCGCGATGGTACGTCGCTCTACACGGTGGTGCAGGTGCGCGGCGACAGCAAGCTGTATCGTATTCCCGTGGATGGCGGCTCGCCTCATGTAGTCGTGGGCGACGAGGGCCAGATCGGATCGTGGTCGCTGATGTCGGACGGCGGGCTGGTCTATGCCTTCGCATCGCCGGCCGAGCCGGCGATGCTTCGCGAGATGAATGCATCGGGTGTTGCTCACGACATCGTTCGGCTCAACACCGCACTACTCGCCAAGCGTCGTGTCGCGCCGGTCGAGCGGTTCACGTTCAGGTCGCGTGACGGGCTTCAGGTCGAGGCGTACTTCACCGCGCCGCTGGATCGCACAGCCAACTCGAAGTATCCACTGATCGTGCAGATCCACGGTGGGCCGCATGGTGCGCAAGGATCGGCATTCAACGACAAGGCCCAGGTGTATGCGGCGCACGGCATGGCGTCGTTGATGGTGAACTATCGCGGCTCCACCGGATACGGCCAGAAGTTCGCGGACGCGATCTTCAAGGATCAGGATGGTCGTGAGGCAGAAGACGTGATGGCTGGCGTGGATGCCGCGCTCGCGCGTCATCCGTGGCTCGACTCCACGAGAATGGGAGTGGAGGGAACGAGCTACGGCGGACAACTGGCGGACTGGCTGGTCACGCGCACCAACCGATTTGCGGCGGCGATCCCGACTGCCGGAATCGCGAATCTGATCAGCTTCAACTACATGTCGTACTACCACGACTATCTGGCCGTGGAGTTCGGTGCGTACCCTCACGTGGGTGCGTTGATGGACACGTTGTGGAAGCGTAGCGCGCTGCGTTACGTCTCGCGCGTGAAGACGCCGGTGATGCTGGTGCACGGTGAGAACGACAACGACGTGCCGATTGCGGAGGCGGAACAGTTCTACATAGCACTGAAGGATGTCGGTGTGCCTGTGGTGATGATTCGTTATCCGCGCGAAGGGCACGGAGTGCGTGAGACGAAGCACGTCATCGATTTCATCGACAGGAGTATCGCGTGGTACAACCGCTGGTTTTCTCATTCGGGCCCAAGGGAGGGTTGATGTCGAAAAGATCAGGTAGCCGTTGGCTACTGTTCGCGTTGTTGTCGTTTACGGGGGTAGGCGTTTCCGGAGGTGTTGCTGCCGGCGTTGCTGGAGCACAGGCCGGCGTCGCGCCACAGGGAACTGCAACGATCACGGGAACAATTACCGACTCGGCGGGACATGCACCGATCGCGGGAGTTCAGGTCTCCGCGGGTCCGGCTGGCGTCACGTCAGGCACGACGATAAAAGGCGCGGTGACCGCGCCGAACGGACGGTTCACGATCACCGGAGTCGCACCTGGCGCGGTGACGGTTCGCGCACGCCTGCTCGGCTTCGCGCCGGTCACGAGGCAGGTTACCGCGACCGCAGGAAGTGCCATCACTGTCGACATCGCGTTGATGCACCAGACTGCATTGCTCGATCAGGTCGTCGTGACAGGTACAGCAGGAGCGACGCAACGTCGCGCGGTCGGTAACGTGATCGAGAGCATAAAGGCGACCGACATCCTGACCGTCGCGCCAGTCACAACTGTCGGTCAGCTGGTGGGGGGTCGCACGCCGGGTCTCACGGTGCTGCCTTCATCCGGACAGGTCGGTACGGGATCGCAACTTCGCGTGCGTGGTGTGAGCAGCCTTTCGCTTACCAACGAGCCGTTGATCTACATCGATGGCGTGCGCATGGACGGCAACGCCAGTCGCGGTCCGTCACAGCGTGGTGGCATGGGCACCAGCGCACTCGACGACATCAATCCTGAAGACATCGAGAGCATCGAAGTCATCAAGGGGCCGGCGGCCGGTACGCTGTACGGCACCGAAGCGTCGAATGGCGTGATTCAGATCATCACGAAGCGTGGCAGGAGCGGCAAGGCATCATGGAACTTCAGCCAGCGACTGGGCACCAACTGGCTTGCGAATCCGGGAGGCCGGGCCGGCACTCTGTACGCAAAGGATCCGGCGACGCAGCAGCTCGACAGTGTCAACCTCTACCTCCACGAGGCACAGTCGGGCAACGGGCCGATCTTCACGAATGGAATGCTCGAAGGCACCAACCTCAGTCTGGCCGGCGGCTCGGACCTCGCCAGATACTTCACGTCGGTGAACTACGATGATGATGTCGGCGTCGTTCCATGGAACGTGGCCAAGAAGCTGGGCGCACGGGCGAATCTCGATCTGCTCGTCGGCAACAAGCTGAAGATCACGACAAACATGGCTTACCTGCGCAACAGGATCCGGCTAGCGCAGGGCGCGATCGACATCGATCCGTTCAGCAACCTGATCTGGGGCAACCCGCTCACGCTCGCAAAGGGCCAGCGCGGCTTCAATACATCGCCACCGGAAGAGTGGTCGACGGTGGAGAGTCACGCCGACGTAGATCGGACGACGTCGAACCTGACTCTGAACTACACTCCGATCTCGTGGTTCACCAATCGCCTCATCGCCGGACTGGATGCGAGCACCGAGAACAACTGGGTGCTGTATCCGCGTCAGCCGAAGGGCAACCTCGACTTCCTGGGCAACAACGGCCTCGGATCGAAGTCAGTCTCGCGCGCGTTGCACAATTTCATCACGCTCGACTACTCCGGCTCCGCCAAGTATCATCGCGGTGACAATCTCGACTTCACGAGCAGCATCGGGTTGCAGTACTACCATCAGGATCTGAACACGATTACAGCCACCGGCTCCAACTTCCCGGCGATTCCGATCACGACTGTCAGTGGCGGAACGACGCGCACTGGCACCGAGACGTATACGGGAAATGCGACGGTCGGTATTTTCGGCCAGGAAGAGATCGCATGGCGTAACCGCGTCTTCCTCACCGCCGCGCTGCGCGGAGACGACAACAGCGCGTTCGGAAAGCAGTTCAAGGCTGCGTACTATCCCAAGTTCAGCGGATCGTGGGTGATCGGCGAGGAGCCGTGGTTCCACGTACCGCTCGTCAACAGTCTGCGGTTGCGTGCTGCGTACGGCGCGTCGGGCACACAGCCCGGTGCCTTCGATGCATCGCAGCTGTACGCACCATCGGTAGGCTACGCGGATCAGCCCGGTCTCGTGCCGAGCGCATTCGGAAATCCCGCGCTGCGTCCGGAGTTGAGCAAGGAGCTCGAAATGGGCTTCGAGAGCACGATACTCGGCGGCAGCACGGACTTGAGCTACACGCACTATCATCGCAACATCACGGACGCGATCGTGAACTCGCCGCTTCCACCATCGACCGGTTTCCCGGGTTCGCAGATCGTGAACATCGGGCGCGTAACAGGTTGGGGTAACGAGCTCGCCATCAATACGCGGCTCATCACGCGCGAGAAGTTCGCGTGGGCAGTCGGCTCGTCGTTCTCCAGGAACGGGAACCGCATCGAGGACATGGGCGGGATTCCGTTCATCACGATTGCCGGCGGTCAGGCACAGAATCGCGTCGGATTCGGGATCGGCGACATCTTCATGTACAAGGTTCTGTCTGCAACCATCGACTCGGCGGGCTTCGTCAAGTCGGCGATGTGCGACGGCGGAACGGGCAAGCAGGGGCTCGAGATGGGCGGCAAGGCGGTTCCTTGCTCGTCCGCACCGCGTGTACGCTGGGGCCCGTCGCAGCCGACGTGGCAGCTCGGTGTGAACACGACGGTGACTCTGTTCAAGCGACTGACTCTGTTCGCGTCGGCTGACGGTAACGGTGGCAACTATCAGGCTGACACCGAGATTCGTGCGCTGCACAATCTCGGACTCACTCGCGCCGTGATCAAGCGCGACGATCCAATTCTTCAGGAATACCGCGCCATCGAGAACGATGCGACCGGTACGTTCCTCGCAAGCTTCGTCCGACTGCGTGAGCTCTCGGCGACGTACAGCCTGCCGAATCGTTTTGCCGGCCGGATCGGCGCGAACGGCGGATCGTTCAGCCTGGCGATGCGCAACGTTGCGATGCTGTGGACTGGCGCGCAGGGTTGGAACACGTCACGCGACGGTCTAGTGTACGTGCCTGTCGCTAACCAGCACGTCTGGGATGCGGAGACTCGTGCCGCAGGCCAGCTGTCGCAGGGCTATCAGACAATTCTGCCTCCCGCGGCAAGCCTCACGGCGACGCTGCGGCTCTCCTTCTAACGTTACGGGAATTCTAAGATGCAATATCACAACTCAAACGGCAGCGGGAGAAAACCGTTCGGTCGAAGCGTTGCGAGATCAATTCTGGTGCTCGGTCTCGCAGCCGCAACCGCTTGCAACAGCCTGCTCGACGTTACCAACCCGGGCGTTGTAAAGAGCAGCGATCTTTCCGATCCTTCGCTGGCTCCGACGCTCGATGCAGCGGCGCTGGGCACCTTCAACTGCGCGTTTGCGCAGTACGTGGCGACGGCCGGCGTGCTGTCGGGAGAATACATCGTCTCCAACTCGTTCGTCGATGCAAACCAGTGGGGTTGGCGCGGCGTGGAAACCAAGACACAGCCTGGAACGTGTCCGGGGAGCCGCGCTACGACGTCGCTGGGCTTCTACACGCCGATGCAATCGGCGCGCTTTCAGGCCGAGGATGCTGCGAAGCGCATAACGGCGTTCACCGCCGCTCAGGTGCCGACGCGCGCAAACATGCTGGCCGAGCTCACCACCTACGCCGCGTACACGTACGTGCTGCTAGGCGAGGGGATGTGCAAGATGACGGTCGACAACGGGCCGCTCATAACGCGCGACAGCACGTTCAAGATCGCCGTTGCCAAATTCACCGCGGCGCTGGCTCTTGCGCAGACGGCGAACTATGCGGCGATGACGAACATGGCGCTCGTCGGTCGAGCTCGAGCGCAGCTCGATCTCGGGAATCTCGCGGCTGCGAAAGCGGACGCGCAGGCAGTACCGGCGGGCTTCGTTCGCAATGCGGAGTATTCGGAGACCACGATTACACGTGAGAACCGCATCTACAATCTCACGATCAGAAACGACTTCCTGTCGGTCGGTCCGGACTACCGCGGTCTCACCGTCGGTGGCGTACCCGATCCCAGGGTGCCGGTGCTGAATACGGGCCGTTTCGGAAACGATGCAGTCACGCCGCAGTGGCAGCAGCGGAAGTTCATCGGAACGGGCGCGGTGCCAATGCCGATCGCGTCATGGGCCGAGGCGCAGTTGATCTACGCGGAAGCTGCTGGTGGACAGGAAGCGAAGGATGCCATCAATCGCGTACGCGCGTCTCGTGGCGTAGCGCCGCTCGACGGCAGCGAAGGGTCGGACATAGAGGCAATAGTGCTCGAAGAGCGCCGGCGTACGCTTTTCAGCGAAGGACAGCGTCTTGGAGACATGCTGCGGACGAACATTCCGTTTCCGTCCGGTGTGAATCACAAGGGGCAGACGTACGGTCCGACCACGTGCGTACCACTGCCGGATGTGGAGACGCAGAACAATCCGAACCTGCGCGGCTCGTGATCCTGTAGTACAACGTTGAAAATCCCCCTGTCATCTTCAACTGATGGCAGGGGGATTTCGTTTTTTTGTGCGACTGTCGGCTCGTGCCGAGCGATCGCGCTCGACGTCACGAGCTACAACGCCGGTGGCGTTACATTGTCTTGTTGAAAGGTAGATTCCTGTGGTTGGAGATCACGTTGCACTGAGAGGTTGCTGATGAGTGATCTGCACGCACACCACCACTCGACACACGCCGGCACGAGTCCTCCGGCTGGCGGTGGCGACGATACCGCAGCGCACGCCGGTCACGACAAGCACGCCGGTCACAGCGTCGCCATGTTCCGCGACAAGTTCCTGCTGTCGTTCCTGCTCACGCTTCCGACCCTGGTCTGGGGCCACATGCTTCAAAGCGCGCTCGGCTACACGGCACCGAGCGTTCCGGGTGCGAGATGGATTCCGGCGATATTCGGTAGCGCGGTATTCATGTACGGCGGAACGCCATTTCTTGCCGGCGCCGTCCGCGAGATCCGGGATCGCCTGCCCGGCATGATGACGCTGATTGCGCTCGCAATAAGTGTCGCATTTGCATTCAGCCTGGCGGTCGTGCTTGGCTTTCCCGGCATGCCGCTCTGGGAAGAGTTGGCGACGCTTGTAACGGTCATGCTGCTCGGTCACTGGCTCGAGATGCGGTCGATCTCGCAGGCCCAGGGCGCGCTCGGTGAGTTGGCGAAGCTGCTCCCGAGCACCGCCGCGCGCATCCATGGCGAGGGCGCTGCCGAGCGAGTCGAAGATGTGCCGGTGACCGAGTTGCGCGAGGGCGATGTAGTGCTGGTGCGTCCAGGCGCAGGAGTTCCGGCCGACGGTGTCGTGCGTTCGGGACGGAGCGACGTGGACGAGGCGCTTGTAACCGGTGAGTCGGCGCCGGTGGAGAAGGAGGAAGGTGCCACGGTCATCGCTGGTACGGTGAACGGTTCGGGATCGCTTCGCGTCGAAGTCACCGGAACTGGCGAACGCACCACGCTCGCCGGGATCATGCGGCTCGTGGCGCAGGCGCAGAACTCCCGCTCGCGCGCGCAGGCGCTCGCCGACCGCGCTGCGTTCTGGCTCACCTGGATCGCGCTCGGCGCCGGCGTGGTGACGCTCGTCGCGTGGCTGTCGATTGGTGCGACAGCATCAACGGCCATCGAACGATTCGTCACCGTGCTCGTCATCGCCTGCCCTCACGCGCTCGGTCTTGCGGTCCCGCTCGTGCTTGCGATCTCGACCACACTCGGTGCGCGCGCGGGACTTCTCGTGCGCGACCGCCGCGGACTCGAGGAGGCGCGAAATCTCACGACCGTCGTGTTCGACAAGACGGGCACTCTCACGCTGGGCGAGCATCGCGTGGTCGCCGTGCGCACGGTCGGTGAGCTATCCGAGGATGAGGCATTGCGATTATCGGCTGCCGTGGAGCGCGACGCCGAGCATCCGATTGCGCGGGCCATAGTGGCGAGCGCAACAGAGCGAGGGCTGACGGTGCCGGAGTCGCGTGCGTTCGAGTCGATCCCAGGTCGCGGTGTGCGCTCCACAGTGGATGGGCACGCGCTTGCGGTCGGTGGTCCGAACCTGCTCTCCAGTCTCGGCGTGGCCCCCACACCCGAACTCCAGCGATTTGCGGAAGAAGCCGCTGTCCGCGGCCAGGGCGTGGTGTATCTCATCGAGGGAAGTCGCGCACTTGCGGCGTTCGCGGTGGCAGACGCCGTACGTCCCGAGTCGGCCGAGGCGGTGCGGCGGCTGCACGAAGCGGGGATCGAAGTGGTGATGATGACCGGCGATACGCGCGCCGTGGCGGAGGCTGTTGCCCGCGATCTCGGTATCGACACCGTGCTCGCGCAAGTGCTGCCTGAGGACAAGTCTGCGCACATCGAAGCGTTGCAGCGGCAGGGCAAGCGTGTGGCGATGGTGGGCGACGGTGTGAACGACGCGCCAGCACTCGTCATCGCCGACGTCGGCGTCGCGATCGGAGCCGGAACGAAGGTCGCGGTCGAAGCAGGCGATATCGTTCTGGTGCGAAGCGATCCACGCGATGTACCCCGCATCATCGATCTCTCTCGCGTCAGCTACCGGAAGATGGTGCAGAACCTCTGGTGGGCTGCGGGCTACAACATCATCGCAATTCCGCTCGCGGCAGGCGTGCTCGCCCCCTGGGGCGTGGTCCTGTCGCCGGCCGTTGGCGCGGTACTCATGTCGATGAGCACGATCATCGTCGCCATCAACGCACAGCTGCTGCGCGGTGCGAAG
>Ga0207678_10002652_pt1 | contig 16263 bp, 13 predicted proteins | sample KBSC63metaG_FD_184319 | JGI IMG/M metagenome (GOLD analysis project Ga0207678, IMG submission 184319) | Corn rhizosphere microbial communities from Kellogg Biological Station, Michigan, USA - KBS C6-3 metaG (SPAdes) (version 2) | ecosystem: Host-associated > Plants > Roots > Rhizosphere > Soil ...
ACACCAAGACCGACCTTATGAAGGAGCTGGACAAGATGCGCCGCACCGCCGAGAAGCTCATCCCCGGCGCGCCCCACCAGACCCTCCTCGTCATGGACGCCACCACCGGCCAGAACGGCCTCCAGCAAGCCCGCCTCTTCACCGAGGCCGCCCGTGTCACCGGCATCGTCCTCACCAAGCTCGATGGCACGGCCAAGGGCGGCATCGTTCTCGCCATCGCCACCGAGCTCCACCTCCCCGTCCTCTACGCCGGGGTCGGCGAAAAACTCGAAGACATCCTCCCCTTCGACAGCACCGCCTTCATCGACTCTCTGCTCGACTAGCCCCGCTCCTTCACAAACTGCCACGCAGCCAACAAAATGGCTACCAACCCCATCACGGTCAGCACCGCTGCATTCACCCACAGATCGCGAAAGGCCGCACCGCGCAGGATAATCCCGCGCAGAATCTCGATGTAGTACGTAGCCGGAATAATCCGGCTGATCCACTGGAAGACCGTCGGCATACTGCCGATCAGGAAGATGTATCCCGACAGGAACACACTCGGCAGCACCGTCCCCATCGACAACTGAAACGCCTCGGCTTGGGTTCGCGCCTTCGTCGAGATCAACAGTCCAAGCCCCAGCACGGTCAGCAGGAAGGGCAACGACATTCCCAGCAGCACAAACACATTCCCATGGATCGGCACCTGAAACACAAGGCGCATGATCGCCAGAATGACGCAAAGCTCCCCAAACGCCAGTGCCCCATACGGAAGCATCTTCCCTACCATCAGCCCCAGTGGAGCCACAGGCGTCATCGTCAACTGCTCCAGCGTGCCGCGTTCTCTCTCCCGCACCAGGCTCAGCGCAATCATTAAAATAATCATCGCCTGCAACAAGATCGCGATCAGGCCGGGAACAAAGAAGTTCGCCGACCGCATCGCCGGGTTGTAGAGCACCGAAGGCCGCATCTCAATAGGCATCCCCGCACCACTCACCAACTGGGCCAGCGATTGCTCCAGAGCCACGCCCGTAGCTGTACTGACCGCCTGTCCCGCAATCGTCGAATCCGAACCATCCACCAGCACCAGCACGGTCGCCGTCGTGCCGTTCTGTAGCCGCCGCGCATAGTCGTAGGGAATCTTGATGCCCACACGCGCCTTTCCCTCGCGCAGTGACGCGTACAGATCCCCGTCCGACTGCACCGTCTCCTTCATCTGAAACACATCGGACGCGGCCAGCTTCTCCAGCAATCGCCGACTCTCCTGCGTGTGCGACTCGTCCACCACGGCCGTCGGAATCTGCCGGACGTTGGTATCCACGGCATAGCCAAAAAGGAAGAGTTGCACCAAGGGCAGCGCCAGCGCGAAGAACAGTGTGCCAGGATCGCGCACAATGTGCGTGAACTCCTTGCGACACACCGGCCACAGCCCATAGAAGATCGCCTTCATCCCGATGCCTTCATAATCCCGTAGGTCAACGTCACGAACACGTCCTCGAGCGATGGCACAATCGTCTGCATCTTCGCCTCCGGGAACTTCTTCTGGAGCGCGCCCATCCGGTCGGTCTCGACCAGCGCATGAATCGCCCGCCCAAAGATCGTCGCCTCGCGCACGCCCGGCGCCTCGCGCATCGGACCCAGCATGGCCGACGCATCCGCCGTCTCAATCTGCACCCGCGACGTCCCCGGCGGATTCGCTTCGGGCAATCGTTGCAGCTCGCCAATCGTTCCCAGAGCCACCAGCTTCGACATGTAGATATAACCCACACACCCGCATCGTTCCGCCTCGTCCATATAGTGCGTGGTGACAAAAAACGTCACGCCCTCGCCGGAAAGCCGGAAGAAAAGGTCCCACAGCGCCCGCCGCGCCACCGGATCGATCCCTGCCGTCGGCTCATCCAGAAACACCACCTGGGGTGAATGAATGATGGCGCAACCCAGCGCCAGCCGCTGTTTCCACCCGCCCGACAGTTTGCTGACCCTGCGATTCAAATAAGGCTCTAGCCCGGTCAGCGCCAGAATCTCCTTCTTCCGCTGCTGCGCCCGCTGCCCCGAAATCCCATAGACCCCGGCATAGAAACCCAGATTTTCCGCAACCGTCAGATCCTCGTACAGCCCAAACTTCTGTGACATATACCCTACATGTCGCTTGATCTCCGCCGCATCCGTGCGAATGTCCATGCCCAAAATTGTGCCCGTGCCTTCGCTCGGCAACAGCAAGCCGCAGAGCGCCTTGATGACCGTCGTCTTGCCCGACCCGTTCGGCCCGAGAAACCCAAATAGCTCCCCCTTCCCCACCTCGAAGCTCACATCGCTCACCGCCGTGAAGTCGCCGAAGCGGATCGTCAGGTGATCAGCTGTGATGACCGGCGTCATTGCAGCCGCACCGTTGCTGACATGCCCGACTTCAGCACGCCATCGCGATTGTCCACCCTTACCTTCACCCCGAACACCTGGTGCTCGCGATCGCTCAGCGTCTGCACATTACGCGGCAGAAACTCCGCCGCCGAAGCAATCTGCTCCACCTGCCCCGAAAACTCTCTTCCTGAAAACGAATCCACCTCCACCGCAGCGCTCTCGCCTACCCTCACCTTCGCCAGCTCCGTCTCCGGCACATAAATTTTCACCCAAAGTTGCGAGGACTCCAGCATCGTCACCACGATCTTTCCGGGGGCCACCAGATCGCCCGACCGCACGCTCACCACCTCCACCACGCCGTCCGCCGGAGCCTCCAGTTCCGCCTCCTTCAGCCGCGCATCGAGTCCTTTCACCTCCGCCGCCGCCGCCGCCAGCCGCCCCCTCGCCGCATCGATGTCCTCCTTCCGATACCCGCGCCGCATCAGCTCCGCCGCCGCCTGCGCCTGCCGATACCGCTCCTCTGCCGCGGTCAAATCCTCCTTGCGCGTGCCAGCTTGTAGCAGCGCCAGCCGCTGCCGCAACGACTCCGCCCTCTCCGCCGTCACATCGCGCTTCGCCTTCGCATCATCGAACTGCAGCCGCGAGATCGTATCGCCGCGCACCAGCATCTGCATGCGCCCGAACGTCGCCTCCGCGTTGACCGCATCCGCCTGCGCCGCGGCATAATCTGCCTGCGCCTGCTCAAGCTCCTGCACACGCGGCCCTTTCTTCGCAGCTTCAAGCAGCGCGCCCTGCACCCCCGCTGCTGCCTGAGCCTGCGCAATCTCTTCCGGACGATATCCCCGCTCCAGCTTGCTCAAATCCGCCTGCGCCTGCTCCACCTGAGCCTGGGCCTGCGCCCGCTGCGCCTGCAACTCGTCGGACTCGAAGTGCACCAGCGGCATCCCCACCTTCACCCTCTGTCCCTCCTCCACCGCCACCTCGGTCACCCGCCCGCCAATCTTCGATCCGATCTGAATCTCCCGCGTCTCCACGGTGCCCGAGTACACGCGCCCAGCCTCCCGCGATCCGCAAGCATGCAGTAGCCATCCCGCGACCACCAAGAGTACCGCCGCAGCTACCGCAAGGATCACAATCGTCTTACGTTTCATGACACCCCCGCCAGTGCAAGTTCTAGCCGCCCGCGCACATTCTTTGCCAACCATCCCGCCGGTAAGTCTTCTCGGACAAGCCACTCCAGCATCGTCGCCATAAAAATAGCAAACAACGTCTCCGCCGCCAGTTGCGGATCCGCGGCTCTTCGCCCTCGAATCCGCCCAATCGCTTCGTTCAGCACCACCAGCGCTTCATCCCTGCTCGCCATCAGTGAGCCATGTGTCGCCTGCTGAAACCAGACATTGAGCAGTAACCTTCGCGATCGTCCTGCGATCCGTACGTTTTCCTCTGCGATCTCCACGAACAATGCGACGACATCGCGAAAAGTAGGCTTCTTGCCACCCTCTCCAAATCGCGTCACAATCGCCTTCAACCGCTCCACGCGCGATCTGGCGATCTCATGCAGGATCAATTCCTTCTGCGGAAAATAATTGAACAAGGTCGCCCTCGAAATCCCCGCCGCTGCGCTGATCCGTTCCACCGAAACTTCGTCATACCCGCATCGTCCAAACAGCTCGAAGGCCGTTCGCACAATCTCCGCTCGCGTCTGTCGCTTCTGCTTCTCTCGCAAGGAAGGCAACCCGCTACTCATAAGTCAAACTATAGTCCAGATCTTGGACTCCAGTCCATCGAGACGCAAGGATTCGTCCGGGGCAATGGCTTCATCCTTCTAACAACCGCGCTAAAAACAGATTCGATTGCAAGCGCGTGGCACCGGGTTCCGGCCTTCAAGAACCCTGCTGCAAACTCCGAGTCTTCACGTATCGATTCATCCGCCTCTACGTCTACATGTGTACACTTTGGCTTGTGACTCTGCCCTCGCCGACCCGTTCGTGTTCCACCGCCACGCACTCGTCTACCGAAACGCAGTCCGAAGAGTCGAAGAGTATGCGCAACGAACCGGTCTCCCGGCCACGCCCGTCTCTCGAAGGAGAACCAAATGAAGATCGAGCGATTTGAAATTCCTGGCCTTGCGCAGTATTCCTATGCAATCTCCAGCAACGGCAAGGCAATCGTCATCGACCCCATCCGAGACGCCGACTGCTATGTCGATTACGCACGCAAGAGTTTTCTCTCTATCACGCACGTTCTGGAGACGCACATCCACGCCGACTTCGCCTCCGGAGCGACGGCCCTCGCGGCAGCCACCGGCGCGGAGTTGTGGCTGAGCGGCCACGACACCGGCGAAGACTACCAGTACCGCTTCCCTCATCATGCATTCCGCGATGGTGAATCCCTCGTAGTAGAGAAGCTGAAGATCGTTGCCCTCCATACCCCCGGTCACACCCCCGAGCATCTGTCCTTCCTGCTCTTCGACCTGGAGCGTAGCACCTCGCTGCCGGTCGCGCTCTTCTCAGGCGACTTCCTCTTCGTCGGCTCCTTTGGCCGTCCCGACCTCCTCGGCGAAGGAGCGAAAGAAAGGCTGGCGGCGGAACTCTACCGCAGCATGAAGCACCGCATCAGCGCGCTCCCCGACAGTCTGGAGGTCTACCCCGGCCACGGTGCAGGCTCGCTCTGCGGTGCAGGCATGGCGGAGCAACAACAGACAACCCTCGGCTACGAGCGCGCCGCGAACCCATTCTTCGCTCTTCCGGAAGGTCTCTTCATCGAGAGAATTCTCGCCTCGGTCCCGCCCTTTCCCGGCTACTACCGCCGCATGAAGGAGTTGAATTCTGCTGGCCTGACCATCCTGAAAACTCTCCCAGGCGATCGTCGAGTGTCTCTGGCAGAACTGCACTCTCTATGGCAAACCAGGGCTCTTACCCTGCTCGACCTTCGCCGTCCCGAGTCCTTCGGCGGAGCGCACATCCCCGGCGCCATCAACATCGGTGCAGGACAGAACCTCTCCCTCTGGGCTGGATGGATGCTCCCTCCCGACAAGCCCATCCTCCTCATTAGCGAGGATGGCGATCTGGAGCAGGTACGGCGCTCGCTCATTCGCGTCGGCCTCGACAACCTGCGCGGCTATCTCTCCGGCGGCATTGCTCCAGGGATCAATTTATGGATCGACAGCGGCCACGCACTGGCGCATGTCGAACAGCGCTCCGTGCGCGAGGTAGAGGCCGCAGCGAACAATCGCTTCGTTCTCGACGTCCGCAGCGACGCGGAGTGGAACTCGGGCCACATCGCAGGAGCCACCCACATCATGCTCGGCGATCTACCTAACCGTTTCTCGGACCTGCCGCGCGATGTCGCCATCACGGCAGTCTGTGGCAGCGGCTATCGTTCGAGCATCGCGGCCAGTCTGCTCGCAGCACATGACTTCAAAGGAGTCCTGAACATGTCGGGCGGTATGGGCGCCTGGCGTACGCAGCATCTTCCAGAGCAAGTGCCAACACAGTAAAAATCTAGACTCGTCCGCGCGGTAGCATCGTTTCCAGCTATCCTCGAAAGCATGCTGTCCCCTACGCAGGACGAAGTCTTCATGCAGCGAGCTCTCCAACTCGCGGCTGAGACGACCGCCCTTACCTCCCCCAACCCGCAAGTAGGCTGCGTCCTCGTCGACGATAAGAACAGCATCATCGGCGAAGGCGCGCATCTCTACGACAACCGCGACCATGCCGAGATCGTCGCGCTCAAAATGGCAGCCGCGCGAGGCCTCTCTCCCCGAGGTGCCACCGCCTACGTCACCCTCGAACCCTGCACCCACCATGGCCGCACCGGCCCCTGCGCCGACGCGTTGATCGCCGCCGGAATCGTCCGCGTCGTCATCGCCACCGAAGACCCCAACCCTCTCGTCAGCGGGCAGGGCATCGCAAAGCTCCGCGCCGCCAACATCGAAGTCACTCTCGGTACCCTCCAGCAGCCGGCCCGCAGCCTCAACGAAGCCTTCGCTCACTTCATCCAGACCCGAACCCCCTTCGTCACCTTGAAGGCCGCGCTCTCGGTCGATGGTAAGCTCGCTCCCCCACCAGCCTCCCGCGACTCCTATCAACCACATTGGCTCACGAGTCCCGCTGCTCGCGCCGAAGTCCAACGCCTCCGTCACGCCAGCGACGCCGTCCTCACTGGCATCGGCACCGTCCTCGCCGACAATCCCAAACTCACCGACCGTACCGGCCTGCCCCGACGCCGCCCGCTCCTCCGCGTCCTCCTCGACACCCACCTCCGCACCCCGCTCACCTCGCAACTCGTCCACTCCGCAGCAAATGACCTTCTCCTTCTCTGTGGGAGCACCGCATCACCGAAAGAAATTGTCGCTCTCGAAGCATGCGGAGCCGAAGTAAAGATCATCCCGAATCACGCAGATCGTCTAAGCCTTCCAGCAGTTCTCGCCGAACTCGGCAAGCGCAATATCCTCAGCCTCCTGCTCGAAGGCGGCTCCCACCTCAACGGCTCTTTCCTTCGCCAGAACCTCGTAGACAAAGCCATTCTCTTCTACGCCCCGACCAAACTAGGAGACCAGGCCATCCCCTTTGCCGAAGGCATCGCCTCTCCCTCTCTCCTCGAACCATCGCTCCAACACCTCACCCGAACCACGTTTGGCCCGGACACCTGCATCACCGGCTACCTCCACGACCCCTGGCCGAAACCCGTTCCCTAATTTCTGTTCCCTGCCCCCCGTTCCCTGTACCCTGTAGCTATGTTCACCGGCCTGATCGAAGCCACCGGAACCATCCTCTCCATCACGCCCACCGCAGGCGCGACGCGCCTTACTGTGGCCTCGCCCACGCTCACCAACCGCCTCAACACCGGGGACAGCATCGCCGTCAGCGGAGTCTGCCTCACCGCACTCTGCATCGAACCCCACGCCTTTCCCCCGCGCTTCTCCGCCGACCTCGCCGCTGAGACTATCGCCCGCACCACGCTCTCCCACCTCCAGCCCGGCTCCATGGTCAACCTGGAACTCCCCACTCCAGCGGGCTCGCCCCTCGGAGGACACGTTGTCCAGGGCCACGTCGATGGCACCGCGACTCTCCTCGCCCTCGACCCCATCAACCCCGAAGCGCCCCCAACAAACACCGACTGGCGTCTCCGCCTCGCCATCCCGAACGAACTCACCCGCTACGTCGTCGAGAAGGGCTCCATCACCATTGAAGGTATTAGCCTGACGGTAGCCTCGATCGCCAGCAATCAGGTCGAGGTCGCCATCATTCCCCATACCTACGCCGCAACCAGCCTCCACACCCTGCCCCCGGGAGCTCCTCTCAACATCGAGGTCGACATCCTCAGCAAGTACGCGCAGCGGCAGCAAGACAAGTTCACGCTGACCGAGCAATACCTCATCGCCAACGGTTACTAGTCTCTAAAGCCCTTGCACGGACTCGACAAGAAGCGACCATCCTAAACATCCCGCCACACAATAAAAAGCGCAGCCCAAAGGCTGCGCTCCCTATCAACAGACTTGATGCTAGATCGAGCTCATGTTGTGCAGAAACTCCTGATTATTCCGAGTCTTTGCCAGCTTGTCCGTCAGCAGCTCCATTGCCTCCACCGGGGATAGTGGATTCAGCACCTTGCGCAGAATCCATGTCCGCTGCAGGTCTTCCTTCGGGATCAGCAGCTCTTCCTTACGGGTGCCGGAGCGTTGGATATCGATCGCCGGGAACACACGCTTGTCCACCAGCTTGCGATCCAGGATCACTTCCATGTTGCCTGTACCTTTGAACTCCTCGAAGATGACTTCGTCCATCCGCGAGCCGGTATCGACCAGTGCCGTGGCAATAATCGTCAGCGAACCACCCTCTTCGATGTTGCGGGCAGCACCGAAGAACCGCTTCGGGCGCTGCAGCGCGTTCGAGTCCACACCGCCTGAGAGCACCTTGCCCGAAGGAGGAACGATCGTGTTGTAGGCGCGCGCCAGGCGCGTGATCGAGTCCAGCAGAATCACCACGTCGCGCTTGTGCTCCACCAGCCGCTTCGCCTTCTCGATCACCATCTCGGCGACCTGTACGTGGCGCGCTGCCGGCTCATCGAAGGTCGAGCTGATCACTTCCCCTTTGACGCTGCGCTGCATATCCGTCACTTCTTCCGGGCGCTCGTCGATCAGCAGGACGATCAGCACGATCTCAGGATGATTCGTCGTGATACTGTTCGCAATCGACTGCAGCAGCATCGTCTTGCCGGTGCGCGGCGGAGCCACAATCAATCCGCGCTGTCCTTTGCCCACAGGAGTCAGCAGATCCATCACGCGACCGGAGATGTGCTCGCGCACCGTCTCCATCTTCACGCGTTCCTGCGCGTAGAGAGGCGTCAGGTTGTCGAACAGGATCTTATTGCGTGTCTCTTCCGGCGACTCGAAGTTGATCGCCTCGATCTTCACCAGCGCGAAGTACTTCTCGCCTTCGTGCGGTGGGCGAACATTGCCGCTGATCGTGTCGCCGGTTTTCAAATCGAATTTGCGGATCTGGGAGGGGGAGACGTAGATGTCGTCGGGGCCGGGGAGATAGTTGTAGTCGGGGGAGCGGAGGAAGCCGTAGCCGTCGGGCAGAATCTCCAGCACGCCTTCGGCGAAGATGTGACCTTCCTTCTCGCTCTGCGCCTGGAGGATCTTGAAGATCAGGTCCTGCTTTCGCAGACCGCTGGTTCCTGCAATGTCGAGTCCACGCGCGAGCTTACCTAGCTCCGCAATATTGTGTTCTTTTAACTCAGAAATCGTCATGTTTTACCTGGAATTTGGAATTTTAGGAGGGATGTTTGGAACTGAGGCGGGATCTGCTTGACGAGGGGGTCGTGCGGAAGGCCAGAAATGGAGTGGGAAAAGATGGAACAGAGGATGGATGGAAGTGCGGACAAACGGTTGAGGGAATGGGAAGAAACAGCCGCGCGCTAAGCCGCGCGGCGTTCCTGTAATTGTACCTTTTCGACAGCGGTTTCGCCGGACTCGTCCATCGGAATCGTGTCCTTGAAGCGATCGAGGACTTCATTGGTCGTGTCCTGCAGCCGAGTGTTGGGCTTATGCAACTTGCGCGTCGCCTTCGACGCCAGCTGACACAGCTCATAACGGTTGTTGACGTGTGTAAGAGCTCCAAAAATTAGATCCGAGCGCATAAACTTCTCCCTTTTCATTTTCCAAGGCGTTCGCGTCTTGTTAGCGCTCACCAGCCCGAAAGTATCTTCAAATCAATTCCAGCAAGATTCAGGAAACCTGCTGTCGTGTATCACCACTTGTTAGACGCAAAAAGAACATCAAGCGACTCGTATTTCTGTGCAAATCCTTCAGGCCAATCAGTCATTGCAGACTGACGCGGAGACGACACCTCTCCTTCCGGTATAAACCGGCATTTGTCTCAAACCTGCCACTTTCGTGTCATTCGGCGCTCACAGCGCCACAGACGCAAGACAAAAGCTCAACCAGAAAACTCTGGGTGGGAGAAAGTATCTCTTCGCCGACGCTCCACGCTTTCCATGACAATCTCGAATCCGGAAGCAACTTCGGCCCACTGAAAAAGTAACCTGTCCTGAGGCTCAGGTCAATACTTATTTTGGGAGGTCGTCCCATTGCAATATTCCAGAAACGGGAAGTCGGGGACGGTAGATACCGTGGCGCCCCCCTCCCCCCTGGGGGGTACCCCATGTCAACCTATTCCTATTCAACGACTTGCATTTTTAACTCCCTATAAAATCGTCATTCTAAACAGGTTATAGCCAAATTCGTCATTCCAAACGAGTTACGGTGGATCACGGCTTTAAGAAGTAAAACCCCGGCAATGGGCCGGGGCTATCTCTCACTCACCTTTTATTGTAGCTGGACGGATAAAACTAAACCGCCAACTCAAAAAGGCAAAATATACGTTTGCTATGTGTGAGTTATGGAGTTATCCACAGATTGGGGACTTGACAGCTTTTTCACGATGGGGAAAATACCGCGACGATCTCTCCCGCATCATGCCCAGTAGCTGCGATCCAGGGTGCGGTACTGAATGGCCTCAGCAATGTGCTTTACCGCAATGTTCGGCTCCCGATCCAGGTCTGCGATGGTTCGCGCGACCTTGAGGATGCGGTCGTGCGCCCGGGCACTGAGGCCCTGCTGCTGCATCGCCCGCTCCAGCAACCGCTCGGCATCGGTCGATAGCTCGCAGTAGGCGCGAATCTGCTGGGTATTCATCTGCGAGTTGGAGAAGATCTGCCGCGAGGCACCCTTCGTGGAACCTTTGGTTCGTTCCGCTCCCTGGCCGAATCGTGTGTGTTGCCGCTCACGAGCCTCCAGCACACGCGCCCGGATCTCCTCCGAGCCCTCCGCCGCCGCCCCGCCGCGCAGTTCTTTGTACTGCACCGCCGGAACCTCAATATGGATATCGATGCGGTCAAGCAGCGGCCCGGAGACCTTCGAGACGTAGCGCTGAATCATCGGGGGCGTACACATGCACTCGCGCGACTTGTCGTTGAAGTAGCCGCAGGGGCAGGGATTCATTGCCGCCGCAAGCATGAATCGCGCAGGAAAGTTCAGGCTCATCGCCGCTCGTGCGATGGTCACCATGCCGTCTTCCAGAGGCTGGCGCAGCACCTCCAGCACATTGCGCGGAAACTCCGGCAGTTCATCGAGGAACAGCAGCCCGTTGTGCGCCAGCGAGACCTCACCGGGCCGCGGAATCATGCCGCCACCGATCAAGCCCGCGTCGGAGATGGTATGGTGCGGCGAACGAAACGGCCGGTGCGTCACCAACCCCTGTTCAGCGTCGAGCACGCCCGCGACGGAGTGAATCTTGGTCGTCTCCAGCGCTTCTTCAAACCGCAGAGGAGCGAGAATCGACGGCAACCGTTTGGCCAGCATGGTCTTGCCCGAGCCCGGCGGCCCGATCATCAGAATATTGTGGCCGCCCGCAGCCGCGACCTCCAGGGCGCGCTTGGCCACGTGCTGCCCACGCACATCTTTAAAGTCGAAGGGAAAGTGCTGCATCTCGTTCAGCAGATTGCTCGTCTCCACCTTGAGTGGAGCAGCCATGATGCCGCCGAGCGCGGCAGAGTTCAGCAGTTCCCTTACCTCCAGCAAACTCTTGACGGGATAGACCTTCACGCCCTCGACGACGGCCGCCTCGCGTGCGTTGCTGGCGGGAATCACCAGGTTCGGAATCCCCTTGGCCCGCGCAGCCACAGCGATGGGCAGCATCCCCTGCACGGCGCGCAGACTGCCATCGAGCCCAAGTTCGCCAACGAGGAGGAAATCGCTGAGGTCCTTAATATGCAGCGCGCCATACGCACCGAGGATGCCGATGGCGATGGGCAGATCAAAGCCCGAGCCTTCCTTCTTCAGGTCCGCCGGCGCGAGGTTGATCGTAATTCGGGTGGGTGGAATGTCGAAGCCGGAGTTCTTGATGGCCGAGCGCACACGGTCGCGGCTCTCTCGCACCGCCGCGTCGGGAAGCCCCACCGTGTTGAACTGTTCCTTGTCCAGCTTGATGCCGGAGTAGTCGACCTCTACATCGATGATGTGCGCGTCGATCCCATAGACAGCAGCGCTGCGAGCCTTAAAAAGCATTCTTCCAAGCCTGATGAAACCTTGAGGCGGTTGAACCTACCTCTCCCGATCCCTCAGGGGCAGAGAGGATGATCCATGTTGTTGTGAAGTGATCAAAAAAATACAGCGCTGGAGCATGAGCCGGCAGCAAAAATATGCTGCCGCTTCGCAGCCATGATAGCAGCCTCTTTGAAATCCCTGCCATTCTTCTGAAGCTTCCGTCGGATCGAACCGATCAGCATGTCTTCACCGCGACGTTCGGCGTCGTCCACGATAAGGACGAAGCTCTCGGCAAGATTGTTCGCAACCAGCTCCACCGCGCCCAATCGATTCAGAGCATCATCACCCTTATTTGCAGGAGGGCCATCGACGAGAACAAAGTCGTAGCGAACCGAAGCATCGAAGTAGGCACCTCCGTAGTGACGAATGGTGTGCCCTTCAATCGTCTTGGGGACAAGATCCGTAACAGTCACCCGATGGCTCACCTGGCTCTGGATCCTGTCAGCCCATTGCTTATCATGCTCGACCGTCGAAATCGTCGCTTGTCTCTTCAGGCGATCGTTGAGCTGGCTCAGCAGAATACTGGACTGCCCCGCCCCCAGTTCAAGAACATGGGTGACCGGCAACTCGGTGAAGCATCGTGCGACCAGATACAACAGCCCGTGGTTCGCTGCCCAGCCAACCGGGTAGTACCGGTCCTCCAGTCCAAGCTTCGCCAAATCTCTCAGGAATAGCTCCCGATAGACGATCTCCATGGCTGGTCTCGTGGAGTTTGCGGACCACATCAGGGAGTTCACAATGTGGAGCCGCTCATTGACCTTTTGTAAAAGACTCATTTCACTCCTGTTCAGAATTTGTTCTATGGAGGCACACTTTATGTCCTTCATTGAGGACAAGCGCTCATTTGTCAATCGAACGGTAGGATTGCAAAGTTACCATCTCTTTGATGCAAACACCTTGCCCTGCGTAACCCTGCCTCGTCTCGCGCAGACAAAATCACGACAAATCGCCGTACCTCCGCCAGCTACAATGACTTGAGGGTACACCCCTGTGAACACCAGCCTGTTTGAACTCTTCAAGATCGGCATCGGCCCCTCTAGTTCTCACACCGTGGGGCCGATGCGGGCCGCGCTGCGCTTCGTGCGGCAGCTTGCGGCCGGCGGCCTGCTCGCTCGCGTCGCAACTGTCAACGTCGATCTGTACGGTTCGCTCGCGCTGACCGGCATCGGCCACGGCACCGACCGCGCCGTGCTGCTGGGGCTGATGGGCGAGGCTCCCGATAGCGTCGACCCCGCGAGCGTGGATGCGAAGATTGCGGCGGTTCGCGAGTCGGGCCTGCTTAGACTCGGCGGCATCGTGACGATTCCTTTCGTCGAGGCTACGCATCTGCACTTTCGCCGCGACCAGATGTATCCCGATATGGCCGTCGTCTCCCATCCCAACGGAATGCGCTTCACCGCCTTCGATGAGAACGGCGTCACCTTCGCCGACGAGGTGTTCTACTCGGTCGGCGGCGGCTTCATCGTCTCCGAAGCCGAACGGACTGCCGAGAGCTTGACCAGCGCCCGCACCGTTCCCTTTCCGTTCCGCAACGCCGCCGATCTGCTCGCCACCGCACAGCAGAACGGACTCACCATCGCCGAACTCCTGCTCGCCAACGAGGTCGCACTGCTCAACGACTCTACAGTTGCGATCAACCGTCCGCAACCTGAGGGAGAAACCGCGCACCTGAGCGCTGAAGAGACGATTCGCGCCAGCATCCTCGCCATCTGGCAAGTCATGCAGGCCTGTACGCAGCGCGGCCTCGAGATCGAAGGCATCCTGCCGGGAGGACTGAATGTGCGGCGGCGCGCTCCGCGTCTGGCGCGGCGTCTCGAAACCGAAGGCTCCAAAGATCCGCTGGCTCCGATGGATTGGGTGACGGTGTACGCCATCGCGGTCAATGAAGAGAATGCCGCAGGAGGCAGAGTTGTGACGGCGCCCACCAACGGTGCAGCCGGGGTCATCCCCGCCATCGCGCACTACTACATGCGCTTCGTGGAAGGATCGGAGGCAGAAAAACGGGAGGGCATCCTCCGCTACTTTCTTACCGCCGCCGCCATCGGCATCCTCTACAAAGAGAACGCCAGCATCTCCGGAGCGGAGGTAGGCTGCCAGGGCGAGGTGGGCGTCGCCTGCTCGATGGCTGCCGGAGGTTTGGTCGCTGCGCTCAACGGCACCAACGCGCAGGTCGAACACGCTGCCGAGATCGCCATGGAACACAACCTCGGCATGACCTGCGACCCCATCGGCGGGCTCGTGCAGATCCCGTGCATCGAACGCAACGGCATGGGCGCGGTGAAAGCCATCAATGCCTGCCGCATGGCCATGCACGAGACCGGCGACCACAAACTCTCGCTCGACCAGGTCATCGCAACCATGTACCAGACTGGCTTGGATATGCAGTCGCGCTACAAAGAAACTTCGCTGGCTGGCCTGGCTCTTAACATCATCGAGTGCTGACCTGCGGAAGCAGAAGAAAGTCGATGCAGTCTGCCTGCACCGGCCTCTTTCGTTCACGTTGATCTGCCAGTAAATCTACTTCTGCGTCACCAGCAGAGAGATGCGCCGGTTCTGCGCGCGCCCTTCTTCAGTGGCATTGCTCGCAACGGGGTGAGCGTCGCCGTAGCCCTTCGCTTCGAGGCGCGCCTTGTCGATGCCACCCGCGACCAACGCCTCCATGACATTCTTGGCGCGATCATCAGAGAGCTTCAGGTTGGCCGACGCCTTGCCGCTGTTGTCAGTGTAGCCGCCCACCTTGACGTGGACGTTCGGGTACGCCTTCAGGATCGCGGCAACGTTATCCAACTGCTCCTGCGACGAGGACTGTAGCGTAGCCTTGCCCGTGTCGAAGGTGAGACGGTCGAAGTTGAACCACGTCGTCTTGTCGACCGGCTTGGACGAGTCCGCGATAAAAGTGGCGAGCTGGTTTTCGATGCCGGACTGGGGAACATTCAGCTCCGTGCCATCCGGCAGCTTAAGTTTGAAGAAGCCCGCAGGCAGGGTGGCAGCAGGCGCGGTCACGGGAGCGGGAGTCACTGCCTCGGGAGCCGGGGCCTTGGAGCGATTGAAGAACCAGAGCGCGGCGAGGATCAGCGCAGCGATGACCACGACCGGCCATAGCCACCGATTGGCTGCGCCTGCCGCCGCGGCAGCAGGAGCAACCGTCACCAGGCTGGGAATCCCCCCGCTGAGCAGCGAGCCGATTCCCGAAGGAAGGAAGCGCTGCAAATTTGGCGCCTCCGCCTTGAGCGCGCTGCCAAGATCTCCCGCGCTCAAGCCATGTTCGCGAACGTGCTGTCCGAGAACGCCGAGAACCAGCGGGGCTGCCATCGCCATCAACGAACTCGCCTTGCCTCCCGCAAGACCGGAGAACCGACCCACCGCATCAGCGATCGCCGACTGCCCCGAGCCAAAGATGCTGGAGGTAAACCGGCTGGCAAGATCGCCCAATGGAGCGCCGCTGCCTGGAGCAGCCGACCCGGGATTTGAGGCGAAGCTCGAAAGAGCGTCGGGACTATTGGCCGGATTGGTAATCAGACTGAAGATCTGACTCAGAAATCCTGGCTGATCCGCCTTCGCTGCGATACCCGCAAGCATGGCGGCCGAACCGCTCTGCAGGCCCCGCTGCACGGTGTCCGTCGATTCGCCCAGCCGCGAAGCAATGGGACCGATCACCTGAGGACCCAGCATACCCATTAAGCTGTCTACGATAGAACCCGCCATAAACTCTCCTTTTTGGAACCAAGATGTTTTGACACGGTCGACCTGCCGGAGAAATCGGGCCCGAACGCAACTCCGCCAACCGCACGAAGCTCATCGCGTTGGATGTCTGCGTTTTAGAGAATAGTTGTCCGCTGTCCGGGCAAACCCCTGCATTTGCTCGACCCAACTAACCGCGCTCCACCGCCAGCGCCACCGAATTGCCGCCCCCAAGGCAAAGCGCCGCTACGCCCTTCTTCACGTCGCGCCGGATCATCTCGTGAATCAAGGTCACGAGAATGCGCGCACCGCTCGCCCCAATAGGATGACCAATCGCCACCGCTCCACCGTTCACATTCACCCGCGCCGCGTCCAACCCCAACTCTTTCATCACGCCGAGTGCCTGCACACTGAACGCCTCGTTCAACTCGTACAGATCCACCTCGTCCTTATTCCACCCCGCGCGCGCCAGCACACGCTGCACGCCCGTCACCGGAGCCAGCATCACCCACTTCGGAGCCACCCCGCTGGTCGCCTGCGCCCGGATCGTCACCAGCGGACGGATGCCCAGCGACGCTGCCTTCGCTGCCGACATCACCACGACCGCCGCCGCCGCGTCGTTCACGCCG
>Ga0207678_10002654_pt1 | contig 16256 bp, 21 predicted proteins | sample KBSC63metaG_FD_184319 | JGI IMG/M metagenome (GOLD analysis project Ga0207678, IMG submission 184319) | Corn rhizosphere microbial communities from Kellogg Biological Station, Michigan, USA - KBS C6-3 metaG (SPAdes) (version 2) | ecosystem: Host-associated > Plants > Roots > Rhizosphere > Soil ...
CGCGTTCCGCTGGGGCGCGGGCAGGCCTATGGAATTCTTCGGCCTCGACATCCCGCCGTTGATCGGCGAGATCGCGAAGCCGCTGCGGCATGACCTGCGCGAGATCCACGAATGGATCGGCTGGGCGATCATCATCCTCGCGCTGATCCACGCGCTCGCCGCGCTGTATCACCATTATGTGCTGAAGGACCGGGTGTTGGAGCGAATGCTGCCCCCGGTCGGGCGGGGCTAGGCGGGCTTCAGGATTCGCGCTCGACCAGGAAGCGAGTGCCGGCATTGCCGCCGAGCGCCCAGCGCACCTGCGCCTTGACCAGGCCCATGCGCGGAACGTCGATGCGCACATGCTCGCCGATCTGGAAGATCTCCTCGCCTTCCATGCGGCAGCCTTCCTCGGAGAAGTCGGTCAGGCGAACGGACACGCTCTCGCCGTCGGCGCGGTGCACCACCGCGTCGATCGCGACCGGAAAGCGGTCCTTCCGACCGATCCATCCCTGTATGCGCTGCATCGCACGATTCCCCGTCATCAGCTGAAGCCCTTAGCTGATGCAAGTTAATCGGTATTTAAGGAGCGCTAGACCCAGCGGCTTCAACCGCCGCGACGCCGACCCGCGACGAAACGTTGGGGAAAGGGCGATTCCGCCTCTGCCATCGACCCGCCGCGCGAGGCTGTGATGGCTCCCGGCAAGGCCGGCTCGACCACGGGCGGCTTGTAGCCCGGCAGCATCGCACGAAGCAGGTCATCCCGCCGCACATAATGGTGATAGATCGCGGCCAGCGCGTGAAGGCCGATCAGCGCAAGGAAGGCCCAGCCGACATTCTCGTGCCACGCCGCCAGCGTATCGGCCAGGTCGCGATCGTGCCCGACGAGGGCCGGGAAGGGAGAACCAAAAAGCTTCAAATGGCGGGCCGCGGCGCTGGATTGCGCCCAGCCGATCACGGGCATGGCGATCAGGGAGGCATAGATAAGCCCGTGCGTGACCCGGCTGGCGAGCCACATCGCGGGGGGCAAATCGGCGCGATGCGACAGCGCTCCGACCCTGAAACGCCATGCCAGCCTGACCAGCGTCAGGACCAGAATGACGAGTCCGATCGAGCGATGGACGTCGAGCCAGAACGCCCGCGAGTCGAGGTCGTCGATGTCCTTGCGGATCCAGGCGATCGCAAAGCTCGCCGCGACGAGGAGCGCGGTGGCCCAGTGAAGCCAGATCATCGATGTGTAGCGGCGAATGCGCATGCTGGGTCGGGACCGATCGAATTGCCAAGGACAGCCCGTCTGTGACCCGCAAGGCCGGTTCGGTTCATCGCGATTGCGCAAAATGACCGGGCTTTGAACCGGCCGGCGGGGCCCATGCACCTACGGGCTCATTCGAAGAACGGGGAAGCCTTAGACCATGACGAGCCGGGGGATTGCACTATCCATAAGCTTCGTGACCCTCAGCGGTCTTTCCAGCGCCGCGCTCGCGATCCCGAGCTATTCACGCCAGACGGGTGAGCCGTGCACCTCCTGTCACGTCGGAGCCTATGGGCCGATGCTCACCCCGCATGGCCGCGAGTTCAAGCTTGGCGGCTATTCGGACGGCAAGGCGATCGTCCCGCTGTCGCTTTCCGGCACGGCGAGCTTCACCCACACGGCGAAGAAGCTGAGCGAGCCCGCTGGCGAGCACGACGGCCGGAACAACAATTTCGCGCTGAACGAGGTCGTGGGCTGGGTCGCCGGCCGGATTCTTCCCCATCTCGGCAGCTTCATCGCCATCGAATATTCCGAGCCCGAACGTCACACCGAGCTCGACCATTTCAACGTCACTTACGCGCAGCCGCTGAAGATCGGGGGGAAAGACGCCATCCTTGGCCTGACGGTGAACAACGCGCCGGGCTCGACCGATCCGTTCCAGTCGTTCAGCGAAATGGCCTTCCCGCACGACAGCCCGGAACTGGTGCCCGAGCGGCTCGGCGTTCCGCTGCTCACCGAAGGGCTGGGCGGACAGGTCGGCGGCCTCAACGGCTATTTGTGGCTGGATAACAGCATCTACGCGGAGGTCGGCGGCTATCGCTCGCTGAGCCCGCACCTGCTGAACACGATCGGGGTCGAGGACGAAGCCGGCAAGGTCTCCGGCGTCGCATCCTATGGCCGACTGGCCTATCAGAAGGACTTCGGAAAGCAGGTCGCGTCGGTCGGCCTCGTCGCCATGCACGCGGCCATCCATCCCGAGCGCGAGCCCGGGCCGACCAACAAATATACCGACTACGGCATCGACGCGACCTACCAGTATCTCGGCAACCGCAAGAACATCGTCGCGGCCAACTTCACCTACCTCATCGAGGACCAGCAGCGTAACTTCGACGTCGCCGAGGAGGTGATCGACCGGCGCAATCATCACCTCAACTCGGTGAGGGCAAGCGTCAGCTATTACCGCGACAATACCTATGGCCTGACCGGGGCCGTCTTCAACAGCTGGGGGACGCGCGACCACGACTTGTTCGAGGAAGAAGAAGATGGCGGCAGCCGCACCGGCAAGCCGAACACGTCGGGCTTCATCGTCCAGGCCGACTGGACTCCATTCGGCAAGGAGGACAGCCCGCACAGTCCGTTGCTGAACCTGCGGCTCGGCCTGCAATACACGGGCTATTTCAAGTTCAACGGCGCCAGCAATAATTACGACGGGTTCGGGCGCGATGCCTCCGACAATAATGCGGTCTACGGCTTCATGTCGGTGGCATTCTGATGCCCAGGTTCTCCCGCCTGCTGGCGCTTGGCGGAGCCGCTCTTCCGCTGGCCCTCGCGTTGGCCGTTACCGGGCGCCCGCCGGTGGCGATGGCGATGCAGGCCGACGCCGAAGCGGGCGGCGACGTGTTCGATACCTATTGCAGCGATTGCCATAGCGTCTCGGCCAAGGGCACGAACCGCAAGGGGCCCACGCTTTACGGCGTCATGGGCCGCCGCGCGGGCCTCGTTCCCGGCTTCAATTACTCGGCGGGAATGAAGTCTTCGGGCATCGTCTGGACCCCGGCTTCGCTCAACGCCTATCTCGCCAATCCGGTCGGGGTGATCAAGGACGGCAAGATGAAGAAGGGGCTGCCGAAGCCGGCAGATCGGGCCAACGTCATCGCCTTCCTGGCGAACCCCAGCTGATCGGCCTGTCCCCGGTAGCTCAGGCGGCGATGTCGTAGGGCTGGATCTCGCCGGAAAGGTAGAGGTTGCGGGCCTTGGTCCGCGACAATTTGCCCGAGCTGGTGCGGGGTAGGGTGCGCGGCGGAATCAGCTCGACGACCGGGGAAATGCCGGTGATCGCGCGAACTCGCTCGCGAATATCGTCGCGCAGGCGCCCGCGCTCGTGCGGGTCCGACACGCGGCAATGGACCAGCACTGCCGGGGTTTCTTCGCCGCTCGGCCCGGTAATCGCGAAGGCGGCGATGTCGCCGGACTTGAAGCCGGGCAACTGCTCGACCGCCCACTCGATATCCTGCGGCCAGTGATTGCGGCCGTTGATGATGATCATGTCCTTGGCGCGGCCGACGATGAAGATGTAGCCGTTCGACAAATAGCCCATGTCGCCGGTGTCGAGCCAGCCGTCATCGCTGAGGCAGGCGCGGGTCGATTCCTCGTCGCGGAAATAGCCGGCCATGACGCTGCCGCCACGGACGAATACCTTGCCGATGCCACGATCGGGGAGGGGATCGCCGTCGCCCGAACGGACTTCGATCTCCATTCCGGCCACCGGTTTCCCGCAATTGACCACGGCGCGGTAGCGGCGCGGCCGGCCGGCATCGTCCTCGCCTTCGCCGCCGGACAATTCCTTTTCCTCGACCAGCTCAAGCCGAATGCCTTCGCCGGGCGGCATCAGCGAGACGGCGAGGGTCGCCTCGGCAAGGCCGTAGCTGGGGCAGAAGGCGCCGGCCTGGAAGCCGGCCGCGGCGAAGCAGTCGACGAAGGCCTGCATCACGTCGGGACGGATCATGTCCGCGCCATTGCCCGCGATGCGCCAGCGCGAGAGGTCGAAACGGTCCTCGGCGCGGGTCTGCGAGCTCATCCGGCGCGAACAGATCTCATAGCCAAAGGTCGGCGAGTAGCTGAGCGACGTGCCGGGATTGCGTGTGATCAAATCGAGCCAGGCAAGCGGGCGCCGGGCGAAATCCTCGGTCTTCAGATAGTCGACCGACATCTGCATCGCGACGGGCGATAGCAGGCAGCCCACGAGGCCCATGTCGTGATACCAGGGCAGCCAAGACACGACCCGGTCGGCCGGCTCAGCCTTGAGGCCGAAACCGTGCGAATGGAGATTGTCGAGCAGAGCCCGGTGTGTGACCGCGACGCCGTGCGGGAAGCGCGTCGAGCCGCTCGAGTATTGAAGATAGGCGATGTCGTCCGTGTCTGCCGCGGGCAGCTCGACGCCGGCGGATTCGACTCCGCCCAGGGAATCCCAGTCGCGGCTCGTGACGCCCGCTTTGGCGGCAGCGGCCTGGCCGAAATCGGCGAGATCGGCCGGGTACAGGAATAGCGCGGGGTCGGAACTTTTGAGCTGCACGCCGAGCTGTTCGACATAGGCCTCGCGGCCGCCGAAGCTGGTCGGCAACGGCAGAGGCACCGGCCAGGCGCCGGCATAGATCGCTCCGAAGAAGCAGGCCGCGAACTCGGTCCCGGTTTCCGCCACCATCGCGATGCGGTCGCCGGGCTTGATGCCGAGCGCGACGAAGCGGCGCGCAAGGGCGAGCGAATCCTCGCGCAGCTCCGAGAAAGGATAGGCGCGGGTCAGCGTGCCGCGGGCGTCATGGAAATTGAGACCACGCCTGCCCGTCGCCGCATAGTCGAGCGCTTCGCCAAGCGTGGCGAAGTCGGCAAGCCGGCGCGGCAAGGTGTCGATGGTCGGAGTGGCGCCCGGCGGCGCAAGCTCCGTGGTGTGCTGGGCGTTGCGTTCGAGCACGCCGTCCCTTCCCTGTCGATCAAAGCCAATGGGCGGCAATGAACCGCAGCCACTTTCCTCTTGGCGGGCGAGTGTGGCACAAAAACGGCGTCATGGCACCGCCACGAGCGCGCAAGGCGCGGCCACCGCTGGACGAGAAGAGGCTGGAAGAGCTTGGGCTGCGCTATGTCGAGCGCTTCGCAACGACGCGGGCGCGGTTGCGATTCTATCTCGCACGCAAAGTCCGGGAACGGGGCTGGGACGGACGCCGGGAGCCGCAATTCGAGGTCGTCGCCGACCGCTTCGCGGAGCTCGGTTATGTCGACGACGCCGCCTACGCCCTTGCCAAATCGCAGTCGCTGACCGGCCGCGGCTACGGCAAGCGGCGGGTGGTCGAGAAGCTGCGGATGGCGGGCGTCGAGGAAGCCGACGGCGAGGCCGCGCGTGACCATGCCGACGACGAAGCCGTCCAGGCCGCGTTGCAGTTCGCGAAGCGCCGGCGCCTCGGGCCCTTTGCGGCTCACGCGACACGCGATCCGAAAGAGCGGGAAAAGGCGCTGGCCGCGATGATCCGAGCGGGCCATCCGTTCGCCCTCGCGCGGGAAATCACGGCGCTTGTTCCGGGAAGTTCGATCGACCTGGCCGAGCTGACGGAACGCTTTGGGGTGCGGCGCTAACTAAAGTCGGTTTGCCGACACAATCCCGCGTGGTAATGGAAGCGTCGTGATGCGTACGAGTGCAATTATGGCCGAGGGGGAGGCACGGATCGAACAGGGTTCCGACAACCCGACTCCCGCGTCCGAGCTCGACCCCATCACGGGACGGGTGAAATGGTTCGACGCGACCCGCGGCTTCGGCTTCCTCGTCAGCGACGACGTCGAGGGCGACGTGCTGCTGCACTTCAGCGTCCTGCGGGAGCATGGCCGGCGGAGCGTGCCGGAGGGCGCGATCATCGAATGCGTGCCGGTTCGACTCGATCGTGGGCTGCAGGCGAAGAAGGTGCTGTCGATCGATCTGTCCGCCGCCTTGCCGCAGCCGGCGCGTTCGTCCATTCCGCCGTCGGAGCGCGCCGACCGCCAGGCGCTTGCCGAAGCGGCCGGCGAATATGAGCCGGTGGAGGTCAAATGGTTCAATCGCGTGCGCGGCTACGGCTTCCTCAAGCGGCCCGACGAATCGGGCGGCGAGGACGTCTTCGTGCACATGGAGACGGTGCGGACGGCGCATCTGCCGGAGCTTCAGCCCGGGCAAATGCTCGAGGCGCGGATCGCACCGAGTACAAAGGGTTTGACGGCGATCGAAATCCGATCTTCCGAACAATAGGGCTAAGCGCTTTCGCTTTGCTGCTGGCGGCGTGCAGTCCGTCGGCGCCGGCGCAGAATGTTCCGGCCGATGAAAGGGCGCAGTCCGGCTTGGCGATCGTGCCGCTCACCATCCACTCGCAAACCGGCGACCACCGCTTCAACGTCGAGGTCGCGGCGAGCCCGGAACAGCAGGAGCGGGGACTGATGTTCCGCCGCTCGCTGGGGGATGATCAGGGAATGATCTTTCCCTACGAGCCGCCGCAGCCGGTCGGCTTCTGGATGAAGAACACCCTGATCCCGCTCGACATGATTTTCATCGGCACGGATCAGCGCGTGGGAAGGATCGCCGCGAACGTGCCGCCGCTGACGCTTGACACGGTGCCTTCCGGAGTGCCGGTGACCGCGGTGCTCGAGCTGCGCGGCGGTCGCGCGGCCGAGCTCGGGATCGCCGCCGGTGACGGGGTCGAGTGGCAGCCTTAGCCTTGCGCCGCCCGCCGCGACGGGGCAATGCGCGCCGCGATGGGTTTCTGGTCCAAGACATTCACCTGGTGGAACGGCGCGACCTGGGGCACGCAGCTCTGGACCAAGCGCTTCGGCAGCGAGGTCGGCAAGGACGACGCGGGCAACGTCTATTACGAGGACAAGAAAGACCCCGCGCGCCGTTGGGTGATCTACAACGGCAATAACGACGGGAGCCGGGTCCCGCCGGGCTGGCAGCTGTGGCTCAAGGGCACGATCGAGGAGCTGCCCGAAAAGGCGCTCCCCGCCCCGCGCAAGTTCCAGGCCCTGCCGACCGGCAATCTGACCGGGACGATGGCGGCGTTCCGCCCCGACGGAGCGCTCGGCTCGGGGAAAATCCGGCCGGCCTCGACCGGCGACTACGAGCCCTGGATTCCGGAATAGACGTGCGTTTCATCGCCGCGACATTGCTGACCGCATGCGCGCTTTCGGCGTGCCAGCGCGGAGCGGAGCAGAACCAGGCGACGGGGCGAAAGGGCGCGGGGGCAATCCCGAGCCAGGCAGGCGTGACGCCAATGGCCCAGCGGGTCGCCGTCCTCGCCATCCTCAACAAACGCAACGGGATCGTCCGCAACGTCGCGCTCCACCCGGGCCAGTCGGCGCGTTGGAAGGACATCACCGTGCGGCTTCGTGCGTGCGAAGCGACCGCGCCGTGGGAAGCGGAAAAGCTGACCGGCGCCTTCGTCCAGGTCGACGTCCAGCGCACCGACCGCAAATGGGCACGGGTCTTCTCGGGCTGGCTGTACAAGGAATCGCCGTCGCTGAACGTCGTCGAGCATCCGGTCTACGACGTGTGGCCCAAGAGTTGCGAGATGACGTACCCGACCGGCCCGGCGGCGCCTGCCCCGGTCACTTCGAGCAAGGCGTCGAGCGCGAAGAAATCGGGCGGCGACGAAGCCGCACCGCCGCTCGACATCGCGCCGTCGACGCCGCCGCCGAGCGCCGAGGCCAATAACGCGACATAGGTTGCGCGCGGCACGCTGACCGCGCCGAGCGAAGCCAGATGCTCCGTCATGAACTGGCAGTCGAGAAGCGTGAAATTGCCGGCCTTGAGACGCGCCACCAGCCAGGCAAGGACGACCTTCGAAGCGTCGGTCGCGCGGCTGAACATGCTTTCGCCGAAGAAGGCGCGGCCGAGCTTCACTCCATAGAGCCCGCCGACGAGCACGCCATCGCGCCACGCCTCGATCGAATGCGCGTGGCCCGAGCCGTGGAGCGCGAGCATCGCGCGCTCGATCTCGGCGTTGATCCAAGTTTCCTCGCGATCGGCGCAGGCCGCAAGCACGCCGGCGAAATCGCGGTCGCGGGTGACGATGAACTTGTCGGAGCGGATTGTCCGGCGAAGCGAGCGCGAGACATGGAAGCCGTCGAGCGGGATGATCGCCCGGTTGCGCGGCTCGACCCAGAACAACTGGTCGGCGTCGCGCCCGTCGGCCATCGGGAAGATGCCCGTTGCATAGCCCTGCAGGAGGAGACGCGGGTCGAGGCGGCTCATGCGGCTGGAATTACAGGATTTCGCGGACCTTGTCCTGGGGACGGCAGAGGCGGACGCCGCGCTCGGTCTCGACGATCGGGCGTTCGATCAGGATCGGATGCGCGACCATCGCGTCGAGGATCTCGGCGTCGGTCGCGTCCGGCCGGGTGAGGCCAAGCTCCTGCGCCAGCGGTTCCTTTGCCCGCAGGCCGTCGCGCGGCGCGATTCCGGCGCGATGATAGAGGCGCTCGAGCTCGTCGCGGCTCGGCGGACTCTTGAGATATTCATGGATCCAGACGTCGAAACCGGAGTCGCGCAGGATGTCGAGCGTCTTGCGCGACGTTCCGCACATTGGGTTGTGATAAATTGTTGCTTTCATGTCGCTTTCTGTTCCTGACGCCAGTTCAACCGGTTAAACCGATAATTAATCCCGATTGACAGGTTTCTTCGATTGCCTTTGTCGCGGTTGCGGAACGATGATGCGCAATCGTCGTTCCTGCGCTGTGACATGCCCCGAGGCCGGGGGTAACTCCGGCTGCGCGGTGCAAGGTCCGGCAAGCTCAATAAACGGGAGAAGAGACGATGCAGAAGTCCATTTTGGCCCTTGCCCTGGCAAGCTCGGTCACGCTCAGCGCATGCGCATCGAATCCGCGTGTTGCCCAGGACGCGGCAATTGGCGGAATCGGCGGCGCGGCGGTCGGCGCCGTGGTTCCGGGCGTCAGCGTGATCGAGGGCGCGGCGGTCGGCGCGGCGATCGGCGGCCTGGCCGGCGCGGTGTGGTCCGACAACAACAATGACGGCTATGTCGACGGCTACAGCTACAACGGCCAATATTATGCCGGCTCTCCGCAGGGCTATGATCCGAACACCCGCAGCGTTCTCGGCAGCGCGGCGACCGGTGCTCTCGGCGGCGCGGCGCTTGGCGCGGCTGCCGGCGCGGTCATCCCGGGCGTCAGCGTCCTGACCGGCGCGGTGATCGGCGCGGCCGTCGGCGGTCTCGCCGGCGCGATCTGGGCCGACCGCAACAACGACGGCGTGGTGGACGGATACGTCTATAACGGGCAATATTATGCCGGTGGGCCGTCCGCTGCTCCGATGCCTGCTCCGGCGCCGACCTATACGGCTCCGACGCACAGCGGTGAGCGCGGCTAATTGGGACCAGTCAGGGCTGCCGGCTCTGGCCGGTAGCCCTTGATCGGAGACGTAGTGAACGAATTGCGTAACTCGTGCACCGGCCTCGTGCCGGTGCACTTTTTTCAAAGGCTGACGATCGGCGCCGCGCTGGCGCTCGTCCCACTGGCACCGGCGCGTGCCGCGGCAACGGCGGCTCCGGCAGTCGTAGCGGCCGGCCAACCGCAGGCGGGCCAGAGCGCCGCCGATTTCTACCGCGCGCGCAAGGATGCGCCGCTGTGGCTTTCGCCGACGGCGGGCGATGCGGCGCAGCAACTGATCTCGCTGCTCAGCACGGCGAGCCTCGATGGGCTCGACCCCGACAAATATCATCCGGCCGCGCTCCAGGCCGCGCTCGATTCGGCGCGCAAGGGCAAGCGCAAACTCGTCGATGCGGCGGACCGTCAATTGTCAGACGCCTTCGCCGCCTATGTCGCCGACATGCGCCGCGATCCGGGCGTCGGCGTCACCTACGTCGATCCGCAATTGCGGCCGGTGCCGCCAATGGCCCTGGCGGCCTTGCTCGACGCGGCCTCCGCGCCTTCGCTCAGCGCCTATGTCCGGGACATCGGCTGGATGCACCCGATGTACGGCCAGCTCCGGGAAGCGCTCGCCGGGCACAAATATAGCGACGAGCATCAGCGCGCGACGATTGAGCTCAACCTGCAGCGGATGCGCGCGCTTCCCGCGAGCCGCGGCAAATACGTGCTGGTCAACGCGGCGCAGCAGCGGCTCTACATGTACGATGGCGGCAAGCCCGCGGACTCGATGGTCGTGGTCGTCGGACAGACGAAATATCCGACGCCGATGCTCGCCGCCTACATCCGCTATGCGGCGCTCAATCCCTATTGGTACGTGCCGCCGGACCTCGCCTGGGACGACGTCGGCCAGTTCGTGAAGAAGCAGGGCTTCAGCTATTTCGAGAAGATGGGCTACGAGCAGGTTTCGGACTGGTCCAGGGACGCGACCGTCCTCGACGCGACCAAGATTGACTGGGATGCCGTCCGCGACGGCAAGACCGAAATCCTGCTTCGCCAGAAGCCGGGCCCCGAGAATTTCATGGGCCGGATCAAGTTCATGTTCCCGAACCAGTTCGGCGTTTACCTGCACGACAATCCTCGCCGAAACCTGTTCAAGGAGTCGGTGCGATACTTCAGCGGCGGTTGCGTGCGCCTGGAAGACGCCTGGCGCCTGAGCCGCTGGCTGTTCAACGGGCGCGAGCTGACATGGGAAGGGGCCGGAACTGAGGAGCCGGTGCCGCTGGCGGCGCCGGTGCCGGTGTACATCACTTACCTGACCGCAGTGCCGGACGGGCAGTCGATCGCTTACTACGACGACGCTTACGGCCGCGATGCCGCGAAGCTCGCCGGTAGTTCGAACGACAGCCCAAGCAGCGCAATCGCCACCCGCTAGGAGTGATCCCAGTTCGGGAACCAGGTGATGTCCTGCGCGACCGGCCGTCCGCCGGGGTCGCGGGCGGGGCGGAACCGGACGTATTGCTCGGTTAGCTGGCACATCAGCGCGTCCGCCTGAGCGCTGCCGCTCGAGCGCACGACGCGGCAGTTCGTCGCGATCCCCTCGGGCGTCACGCGGATGGCGACTCCGACAGTGCCCCGTTCCCTGCCGCTGATCGAAACCAGGCGCCGGTATTCCTGATTGGGGATCTTGGTGATTTTCAACGCGGGGGTGAAGCCCGCGCCTCCCCCGCCGAGCCCGTTGCCGGAGCCGCCCGCGCCGGTGCCTGTGCCGGACGTCCCCGCGCCGGAGCTGGAAGCGCTGCCGGCGCCGGCGATCTTTGCGGCGGGGATCGGTGAGGGGGCGGGGATACGCGGCTGCGGCGCGACGACGGGCGTGGGCTCTGCTTTCTTCGCCGGCGCGCCGGCTTCGTGCTTCGCCTGTTGAGGCTTGGGCCGCGGCGGAGGCGGGTTGGGCGGCGGTGGCGGTGGCTCGACGATGTTGAACGTCTTCAACCGCTCGACGGCTTGGCTCACCATGCGGACGTTGAGGCCGGTTAGAATGACGATCGCGAGCGCCAGGTGAACGGCGACGACCGCCGCAATCGCGGTCGCGCGGCCCCTCGGATCAACGGTGCCACTGTAGGTGCCCATGGCGCTTCGCCAACGAACGGATCGGCGAAGGGTTCGGAATGAGCCGACGACCGCTTGCGGCTCAGGTCGGCTGGAGTTCCGGGTCGGCTTCGATTTTCGGGACAGCGACGATCCACCAGATCGCGCCGGCGATGCAAATCGCGCCCGTAAGCAGGAAGGCGGCAAGATAATTGGTGCCAGTCGTCTGGATGATCCAGCCCGTCAGCAACGGCCCGACGATACCTGACAAATTGCCGATTCCGTTGAGGACTCCGGTCAGCGCGCCGGAAGCCCGCCCGGCGAAAATCTGCGACACGACATAGGGATTGGTCCCACCAAGCCCGCCTACCGCGCCGGCGACGAGCAAGGCGGCCACCAGCTCGAATCGCGTGTTCGCAAGCCCCGCGGCAATGATCGAGACGCCCAGCACCAGCTGATAGATCACCATCAATCCGCGGCGAAGCGGGCCCTCAGCCATGCCGCGCGCGACGAGGCGGTCGCTCAGCCAGCCCCAGATCGGCGCGAACACCGCCTGGGTCAGATAGACCGAGGTCGTGATCGAGGTCATCTGGATGATGGTGAAGCCCCGGTTCTCGATCAGGTAGAGCGGCAGCCAGGCGAGCAGGAAATAGAAGCCGTAGGTATTCGCGAAATGCGCGACGCCCAGAGACCATGCAGCGCGCTTGCGAACCAGCTGTGCGAACGGAATGGGCATTTGCGCCTTGGTGTCCGCAACGCTGGACCAGTGCGGCCGGCTCGCCGAGATCCACGGCACCAGCCACAGCAATGTGAGCGCGCCGAAGACCCAGAAGATCGGGCGCCAGCCGTAGTTGGCGAGGATCAGGCCGCCACCGAAGGTACCGAGAGCCGGGCCCAAAGCGAGAGCGGAGGCGATCGCCCCGTTGGCGGCGCCGCGGTGATGGGTTGGGACGTGGGCCGCGATGATCTTCGAAGCGCAAGGGAAGGCCACGCCTTCGCCAATGCCGAGCAGGAAGCGCATGGTGACGAGCGCGGCCAATCCGCCGACAAATCCGGTGACGAATGTGGCCAGGGCCCACAAGACAAGACCAGCGGCGATCAACCGGTAGACGCAAATTCGCGACGTCAACCAACCGATGAAGAATTGCGCGGGGGCATAGATCCAGGCGAAGGCGGAAACCGCCAGCCCGAATTGTTCATGGTCGAGCGAGAGATCCTGTCTGAGCTTCGGCGCGGCGATGCCGATCGCGCCGCGGTCGACGTAATTGATGACCACGAACAGCGCGAGCAGCAGCGTCAGCCACAGCCCCCCGTTTCGTCGAACTCCGATTGCCGCAGTTGCCATTGCGATCCCTCCCCCGGGGCGAAGTCTGGGCCGGGAGGGACAGAATTACCAGACCGGAAGCCCCAAGAGTTGGCCCCTAGCCTCGGCCGCGAGACAGAGCGTGAAGTGCGCCCAGGGCTTCGTCGCGACGGTCCCAGGGCACGAACAGATGGTCGTGGAAGCTGGCGGCAATGACGTTTGCCGGGATGCCGCGCTCGGCGAGCGAAGCCGCGACCGCTGCGGTCAGCCCAACCGAGCTGAGGCTCGAATGGATTTTCAGTGTGATGCGGGCCCACTCGCCTTCGGGATCGACCCGAACGAGCGTGGTCGCCTCCTCCTCGCGAATGAGAGCGAAGGCGTTGCTGTCGAGCGTGATGCCCGTCGCGAGGACGAAGTTGAACCGTCGCGCATCGATCGCCGGCGCGAGGCCGGCGAGCATGCGTTGAAGATCCGTCTCGCCGCCGGCGGGGTTCAGGCTTTCTCCAGCCACCGCTCGAGCCACTTGATGGTGTAGTCGCCGGCCAGGAACTCGGGGTCGCGGACCAGCTTCTGGTGAAGCGGGATGGTGGTCTTCATCCCTTCAACGATGAACTCCTCGAGCGCCCGCTTGAGGCGCATGACGCAGTCCTCGCGGGTCATGCCATAGACGATGAGCTTGCCGATCATGCTGTCGTAATAAGGCGGGACCTTATAGCCGGTGTAGAGCCCGCTATCGACGCGGACGTGCATGCCGCCAGGCGCGACATAATTCTTCACCAGGCCCGGCGAGGGCGCGAAAGTCTCCGGGTCCTCGGCGTTGATCCGGCACTCCATCGCATGGCCGTGGAGCTGCACCTGGTCCTGCGTGACCGACAGGCCCTCGCCCGAGGCGACCCGGATCTGCTCGCGGACGAGATCGATGTCGCTGATCATCTCGGTCACCGGATGCTCGACCTGGAGACGAGTGTTCATCTCGATGAAGTAGAATTCGCCGTTTTCGTAGAGGAATTCGATCGTGCCGGCGCCGCGATAGCTCATTTCGCTCATCGCCTTGCGGACCACCTCGCCCATGCGCGCGCGCACCTCGGCGGTGATCACCGGGGAGGGCGCTTCCTCGAGCACTTTCTGGTGCCGGCGCTGGAGCGAGCAGTCGCGCTCGCCGAGGTGGATTGCGCCTCCCTCGCCGTCGCCGAACACCTGGAACTCGATGTGGCGCGGGTCGGCGAGATACTTCTCCATATAGACCGTATCGTCGCCGAAGGCCGAGCGGGCCTCGGCCGCGGCCTGGCTCATCAGGCTTTCCAGCTGCTCTTCGGCGGTCACGACCTTCATGCCGCGCCCGCCGCCGCCCGAGGCCGCCTTGATGAGGATGGGATAGCCGATCTCTTCGGCGAGCTGGTGCGCCTGCTTGACGCTGACGATCGCGCCTTCCGATCCGGGAACCAGCGGAAGGCCGAGCTTGGCGGCGGTGCGCTTGGCCTCGATCTTGTCGCCCATCATGCGGATGTGCTCGGGCTTGGGCCCGACCCAGATGATGTTGTGGCTTTCGACGATCTCGGCGAACTGCGCATTCTCGCTCAGAAAGCCGTAGCCCGGATGAATTGCGTCGGCGTGGACGATCTCGGCGGCCGAGATGATGTTGGGGATGTTGAGGTAGGATTCGGTCGCCGGCGGCGGCCCGATGCAGACCGTTTCGTCGGCGAGGCGGACGTGCATCGCGTCGGCATCGGCGGTCGAGTGGACAGCGACCGTCTTGATGCCCATTTCGTGGCAGGCGCGGTGGATTCGAAGCGCGATCTCGCCGCGGTTGGCGATCAGCAGCTTCTGGATTTTGGTCGCCATGCGGCCTTAGCCGATGATCACGAGCGGCTGGTCGAATTCGACCGGTTGGCCATCGCTGATCATGATCTTCTTCACCACGCCCCCCTCGGGCGCGATGATCGGGTTCATCACCTTCATCGCCTCGACGATAAGCAAGGTGTCCCCGGCTTTCACGCTGTCTCCAACGCTGACGAAGGGGCCTGCCGAGGGCTCGGGCGAAAGGTAAGCGGTGCCGACCATCGGCGACTTGACCGCCGTTCCCGACGCTTCCTCGGGCTGCTCGCCAAGATCTTCCTTCGCGGCCATCGGCGGAGCGGCGAGCGCGGGCGCTAGAGCAGGGGCGGAAGGCACCGCGACGGTCGCGATCTCGCGCGCGACCTTGATGCGGCGATCACCGTCGGCGACTTCGATCTCGGTCAATGCATTGTCGGTGAGCAGCCGGGCGAGCTCATGCACCAGCGCCGGGTCGATGCGCATTGCGCCATTGCCGTTACCGCCGGTGGGCCCGGCTTTTTTCGTCTCGGCCATGAACTCGTTCCTTTACTGAATCTGGCCCTTGGCCTGGCTCGCCGCTCCCTTGCAGAGGTGCGCCGCCGCGTCCAGTGCGAGGAGGTAGCCGAGGGGCCCGAAGCCGATGATCGAGCCGCGCGCGACCTGCCCGACCAGGCTTTGCCGGCGGAAGCCTTCGCGGGCGTAGATGTTGGTCAAATGCACTTCGATGACCGGGATCTGCAGCGCGGCGACGGCGTCGCGGATGGCGATCGAGCTATGCGCATACCCGCCGGCGTTGATGACGACCGCCGAGGCCTTGGCCATCGCTTCCTGGATCCAGTCGACCATCACGCCCTCGTGGTTCGACTGCCGCACGTCGAGCTGAAGCTTCAGGCCCTTGGCGCGCTGCTCCATCATCTTGGCGATATCGTCGAGCGACTGGGTGCCGTAGATGCGGGGCTCGCGGCTGCCGAGAAGGTTGAGGTTCGGGCCGTTCAATACGAATACGAGGTCGGTCATTTGCGTGGCGCCGTGGACATTCCTATCTCCGCTTTGTCAATGACTGTCGACGGCACGCTCTGGGTAAGGATCAACGGCGAGCACCGCAGGGTGCCCGGCGGAACGACGATAGCGGAGATGGTCAATCAGCTCGGGCTCGACCCGCTGCGGGTGGCGGTCGAGCGCAACCTCGAGATCGTCCCGCGCGGATCGTTGGCGGAAGCGTGCGTCGAGGACGGGGACGATTTTGAGATCGTGCATTTCGTGGGAGGAGGGTGAGTGAACGCCCCGCAACCCGTGCAATCCGATAGCTGGAGCGTCGCCGGGCGAACCTTCACCTCGCGGCTGATTGTCGGCACGGGCAAGTATAAGAGCCTCGAGGAGAATGCGGCGGCGGTCGAGGCCTCAGGCGCCGAGATCGTCACGGTCGCGGTGCGTCGGGTGAACATTTCCGATCCCAATCAACCGCGGCTGACGGAGTTCATCGACCCGAAGAAGGTCACCTATCTGCCGAACACCGCGGGCTGCTTCACCGCAGAGGATGCGATCCGCACGCTGCGGCTGGCGCGCGAGGCGGGCGGGTGGAATTTGGTCAAGCTCGAGGTGCTGGGCGAGGCCAAGACGCTTTACCCCGACATGCGCGAGACGCTGCGCGCGACCGACGTGCTGGTTAAGGAGGGCTTCGAGCCGATGGTCTATTGCGTCGATGACCCG
>Ga0207678_10002655_pt1 | contig 16248 bp, 13 predicted proteins | sample KBSC63metaG_FD_184319 | JGI IMG/M metagenome (GOLD analysis project Ga0207678, IMG submission 184319) | Corn rhizosphere microbial communities from Kellogg Biological Station, Michigan, USA - KBS C6-3 metaG (SPAdes) (version 2) | ecosystem: Host-associated > Plants > Roots > Rhizosphere > Soil ...
GACCAGCAGGCTGACGCCGCCCGGCGTGACGAGCTCGCGCTGCGTCTCGAAGTCGCGCGGCCCGAACTCCCCAGGCCCGGGGAGGGACCGCCACCAGCCGACCTCGGTCGCGGCTGAGTACATCCGGCCGGCGTCCGCCCGCAGCAGCCGCAGGTCCGCCTCCGACAGCCTGAAGGAGTCGCGCCCGTCCGGGCGCACGTTGTCCGCGCGGTTCTCGCCCGGCCCAGACTCAAGGAACCCGTCCACGACGAGGTAGGGCCCTTCGTCGTCGGCCCACGAGCGCCCGTAGAGCAGCCCGCCGGCGATCCGCCGCTCCTGCCGTGCCAGTTCCGCCGAGGCCCGCAGGTCCCGGGCAACCTCCGGCTCCACGAACACCGCCCCGGCGCCATGCCCGAACACCTCGTGCGCGACGAAGGCACTCCGCGGCCGCACCGGAACCGCGTCGTCGCCCTCGCCCTCGCCCGGCTGGAACGCTGCCCCGCCGTCGGTCATCCAGCTACCCCTCTCCCTGAGGCGGCCGCTAGCGGCAAAGCGCGGCTCTACACCGAGATTACTGAAAACCGGACCCGGTGTTGAGAGCAAATTTCAGGTCAAAACGGTCCGTGTACCAGTCTTACAGTGAATGTCGTGCTGATGCTTGCGGCATTAGCGTGGAAGCTTTTCATTACGCGGAAGATTCGCACGTGCTACGCGTGTTTTTCCTCCATTTAGTGCAAAGATTCCAAGATAATCAGCTGACGAGCGCAGATAGATAACCCGCGTCCCGGCCCGCGCGCTGAAAGCGCGGTGCCTAGCGGCGCGATAGCCAGATGCTGCTGGTGATCACGACAAAGCCGACTATGGCGATGATCAGCGCGACGAGCACACTGTGCACCAGCACGCCGACGATGATCGCCACGGCGGCGGTGACGAGGATCAGCGCGCCGACCACGAACTGGACGTCGCTCGGTACTTCCGGCCCCGTGGCATCCGTGCTCGCGCGTCTGGCCGCCCACCTGCGTGCGGTCGTCCCGGCGGGAGCCGCCGCACGTCGCCGCACCCGCCTGCGCGGCAGCACCGCTGTCGGCGCTGCCGCCGCCGGCCCGGCGTCGCCCGGCAGCGGCTCCGGTATCAGGCTGTCGCCCGCGGCGATGTCGACCACTTCCGGCTCGGGGGGCGCGAGTCCCGCCCCGGGGTCAGGGTCCAGGTCAGGCTCGGGGGCGGGGTCCAGCGACACGACGAGCGTCCCGGCCGCGTCGGGGGCGCGGCCGTCCGGTCCCAGGTACGCGGTTCCCCAGTGGGCGCCGGAACCGTACACAAGCAGGCCGACGCCGTCGGGGCCGGCCAGCTCGGCCTGCGTCGCGAAGTCCTGCGGGCCGAACTCGCCCAGCGCGGCGAGGGTGCGCCACCAGCCCACCTCGATGAATGATGAGTACATCCGGGCCGCGTCCTCGCGCAGCAGCCGCAGGTCGGCCGCGGACAGGGTGAAGTTGTCGGCGCCGTCAGCGGAGAGCCGGTCGCCCCGGTTCTCCCCGGGCCCGGCCTCGAGGTAGCCGTCGATGACCAGGTAGGCGCCCTGTTCGTCGGCCCAGCCGCGGCCGTAGAGCAGGCCGCCGGTGATGCGCCGCTCCTGGGTCGCGAACTCCGCGGCGGTGCGCAGGTTCCGTGCGACCTCGGGTTCTAGGAGCACGGCCCCGTCACCGGTGCCGAATGCCCGGTACCCGGCGTAGGAGCCTCGCGGCCGGAACGGGACGCTGACCTCCTCCGCACCCGGCTGGATCACGGCCTCGCCTTCGGTCATCCCGCTAACCCCTCTCCCTGAGGTGGCCGACCGCGATGCGCCAGCCCGGCACAGCGCAGCTCACTTGCGTGATACCGGTTCTCCTGCCCTGTCTGGCGCGGGTTATCCGGCGGGACAGGGGATTCGGCTACTCGGACGGGGCAGTGAAGCCGTCCGCGCCGACCGTGACCTCCGCGGTCTGTTTCAGTTCCGCGACCGGCTGTACCTTGCCGTCCAGGTCAAGGACGGGGGAGGCCTCGGAGTACCAGGACGGGATGACCGCGTTGCCCCAGAAATCGCGCCGCCGCGGGTCGAGCACCGACCAGCGCAGCACCGGGTGGTCGGGGTCGCCGGTGTAGTAGTCGGAGGTGTAGATCTCCAGCCGGTGCCCGTCGGGGTCGCGCAGGTACACGTAGAACGCGTTGGAGACGCCGTGCCGCCCCGGCCCGCGCTCGATGCACTCTTCGAGGTGCAGCGAGCCGATGATGTCGCAGATCCGCAGCACCGAGTGCGGCTCGTGGGCGAAGAACCCCAGGTGGTGCAGGCGCGGCCCGGCGCCGCCGGTGAAGGCGACATCGTGCACGGTCTGCTTGCGGTACATCCAGGCCGCGTAGACGGTCTGGTCGTCCTCGATGGTCTCCGACAGCCCGAACCCGAGCCCGGAGTAGTACTCGTAAGCGCGCGGCACGTCGGGGACGCAGATGTTGAAGTGGTCAAGGCGTGCCACTTCCGCGCCGCGCCGCAGGTCGTAGCGCTGCTGCAGCCGCTCCGGGTGCTCGGCGCGGTCGAAGAACTCGACGAGGAACCCCAGGGGGTCCTCGGCCCGGACGACCTCGCCCAGGCCGCGCACGGCCCCGGCGGGTACCCGCTCGGTCCGGCAGCCCAGCGCGGCGTAGTACGCCTCGGCGCGCGCGAGGTCGTCATGCGACCGCACCCGGTAGCCGAGCGCGCCGGCCGCCGCCGCGGGCCCGGCCTGCACGATCAGGTTGTGGTGGGTGAGCTCGTCGTACCCGCGCAGGTACAGCGCGGACGAGTCCTCATAGGTCACGACAAAGCCCAGCAGGTCCACCCAGAAGCGCCGTGCTTCCGCCAGGTCGGTCACCACCAGCGTGGCGTACGCGGACCGGATGATGTCGGGAACGGGAGGCAGGGACATGTCATGCTCCAAAACGCGGGACGAGCGCGACGCCGAGCGCGACGTGCACGATCCGGGACTCGGTGTAGAAGTCGATCGAGTGCTGCCCGCCCTCGCGGCCGAGCCCGCTGTTCTTCACCCCGCCGAAGGGGGTGCGCAGGTCCCGTACGTTGTGCGAGTTCACCCAGGTCATGCCGGACTCGACCGCGGCGGCGACGCGGTGCGCCCGGCGCAGGTCCGACGTCCAGAGGTAGGCGGCGAGCCCGTACCTGGTCGCGTTGGCCAGGTGGATGGCCTCTTCCTCGGACTCAAACGGCGTCACGCACACCACCGGCCCGAAGATCTCCTCGGTGAAGATCCGCATCGACGGCTTCACGTCCGCGAACACCGTCGCCGCGAGGTAGTTGCCGGACGGCAGGCCCGCCGGCCGCGTCCCGCCCGCGACGAGCCGCGCGCCTTCCGCGACGCCGATGTCAACGTAGGACATCACGCGCTCGTAGTGCTCGGGGTGCACCAGTGCCCCGATCTCCGTCGCGGGATCGGACGGGTCGCCCACCCGAACGCGGGCCGCGCGCGCGGCTAGCTGGCCGACGAGCGCATCGTAAACGGACCGTTGCGCCAGAATCCGAGAACCAGCGGTACACCGCTCGCCGTTCAGGGACATCACGCCGAACAGGGCGGAATCGACCGCCGCGTCCAAGTCGGCGTCCGCGAAGATCACGCACGGCGACTTGCCGCCGAGCTCCATCGACAGGCCCTTGAGGTGGTCGGCGGCCGACCGCATGATGACCTGCCCGGTCGTGGTCTCGCCGGTGAACGAGATCAGCGGGACGCCGGGGTGCGCAACCAGGGCCGCGCCGGCTTCCTCGCCGATGCCGTGCACGATGTTGAAGACCCCGTCTGGCACCCCTGCCTCGGTCATGATCTCCGGCAGCAGCGACGCCGACAGCGGCGTCCACTCGGCCGGCTTCAGCACGACCGAGCAGCCGGACGCCAGCGCGGGCGCCAGCTTCCACGACTCCAGCATGAACGGCGTGTTCCACGGCGTGATCAGCCCGGCGACCCCGGCGGGCTTGCGCAGCACGTACCCGAGCTGCCCGGGGGAGGAGAAAGCGTCCTCGTGCTGCGCCACGATCACGTCCGCGAAGTAACGGAAGTTCTCCGCCGCCCGCGCCGCCTGCCCTTTCGCCTGCGTGACCGGCAGCCCGGTGTCGAACGTCTCAAGCGCGGCGATGCGCGCCGCGCGCGCCTCGATCCCGTCGGCGATCTTGTTCAGGATGCGGGCCCGCGCCCGCGCCGCCAGCCCCGCCCACCGGCCGTCGTCGAACGCCTTGGCCGCTGCGGCCACCGCCCGGTCGACGTCTTCCGGGCCGCCCGCTGCGACGTGCGCGTACACCCGGTTGGAGACCGGGTCCGCGACGTGGAAAGTGCTGCCGGTGACGCTCGGCGCGTGCCGCCCGCCGATGAAGTGATCGATCTTTTCCGGCAGGTCCGCGGGCTTGCCGGAAGGCTGCGGCTCAGTCACGGCTTCTCCATTTTCTCGGCTTCGTCGCAAATCTTGTGCAGGTAGCGGCACGCCTACCCCGCCACTTTGGCGACCGGCCCGTCCAGCACGGGCGCGCCTTCTCGCAGCAGCCGCAGCGCGGTCGCCTGCCCGGACTCGGTCAGCGGCACCAGCGGCGGCCGCACGAACCCGGACGCGATGAGCCCGGCCTGGGCGAGCACCCACTTGGCCGCCGCCGGGTTGGTCTCCGTGAAGATCACGTCGGTCACCGGGTGCAGCGCGAAGTGCACCTCCCGGGCCTGCTCAAGCTCCCCGCTCTCCCAGTGCTCGTACATGCGCGCGACCGCGCGCGGCGCCAGGTTGGCGGTCGCGGAGACGAACCCGACCCCGCCCAGGGACAGCAGCGGCAGGCACAGCAGCTCGATCCCGGACCAGATCAGCGTGTCCCGCCCGGCAACGTGCAGCACCCGGGAGAAGTGCTCGAAGTCCTTCGTGGTCTCCTTGACCCCGACGATGTTGGCGTGCGCCTTCCGCAGCCGCGCCACGGTCTCGGGCGCGATGTCGACGGCGGTCCGCGACGGCACGTTGTAGGCGATCATCGGCAGGTCGGGGAATTCCCGCGCGACCGTGTCGTACCAGTGGAACAGCCCCTCCTGGGTGGGCCGCGCGTAGTACGGGGTGATGACGAGCACCGCGTCTGCCCCCGCGTCCTGCGCGATCGCCGTCAGCTCAAGCGTCTCATCAAGCTTGGCCGACCCGGTCCCCGGCACGAACGGCACCCGGTCGGCGATCTCCTGCGCCGCCACCCGGATGGCGGCGGCCCGCTCCGCGGCGGACTGCGCGGACGGCTCTCCGGTGGACCCGCCGAGCGAAATCCCGTGCGACCCGGACTCAAGCTGCCAGCGGATCAGGTTCCGCAGCCCGTCGGTGTCCGGCGCCCCGTTGGCAGCGAACGGCGACACAACAGGCGCGATAGACCCCCGAATCCGCGCTGGGTCACTCCGGAACCGCACAGCTGGCCCTCCTTCTCACCTGGCCTTGTCGGCAGCCTGCCACGCTCAGCCGGCCAGGCACAACCCTGGCCCCCAGGCGCTGCCCGCACCATCTCAGGCAAAGAAAATCGTATATGACTTTGCCGTTCCGCAACAGGGCCGCCGGCCGGGCCACCGGCAAGCGGGGCGGCGGGCGCTGTCATCCGCGACGAAATACGCGTAGCTCCCAGGGGCCGGGCTCACGCAGCCAGTTCCGCCTTGGCGACGTCGAGCGCGGCTAAGGCTCGCCGCGTGCGGCGAGCCAGGACTCGTAGGCGACCTGCCACTTCTTGCCCAGGGGATAGAGGCCGTCGACCGACTCGCCCTTGGCGACCATCGCGGTGATGAACTCCTCCTGCAGTTCCTGCGCGACGGCGTCCTGCGCCACCTCCGCGGCCAGGTGCGCGGGTATGACGATGACGCCGTCGCCGTCGCCGACGATGATGTCGCCGGGCACGACCGTGACCCCGGCGCACGCGATGGTGGCATTCACCTCCCACGGCACATGCCGCCGCCCGAGCACAGCCGGGTGCGTCGCGCCGTAGTAGACCGGCAGGTCCATGGCCTGCAGCGCCTGGCTGTCCCTGATCGCGCCGTCGGTGACGATCCCCGCCGCGCCGCGGACCTGGGCGCGCAGTGCCAGGATGTCGCCGACCGTGCCCGCGGTGGGGTCGCCGCGCGCCTCGATGACGAGGATCTCGCCGGGCCGCACCTGCTCGATCGCGCGCTTCTGCGCGTTCAGCCCGCCTCCCGGCAGCGTCCCGCCGTAGGCGGCGAACAGGTCCTCGCGGAACGGCACGAAGCGCAGCGTCCTGGCGAACCCGGCCATCTTCGCCCCGGGCTTGGTGGCGTGCAGCCGGTCCAGGGTCACGGAGTTGAAGCCGCGCTTGCGCAACTGCGACGCCAGGGTGGCGGTGCTGACCCTGGCGACAGCGCGCAGCAGGTCCGCCGGAGACTCGGCCGGGCCGGGCGCGCCGCTGGCTCCGTAGGCGGCCTCGCGCTGGGCGTCGTCCGCGTTCGGCATCGCCCCGGGCGGGGCCAGGTCGTAGCCGGCATTCTCGATCGGGGAGCGCAGCCGTCCCGTGGACAGCCATTCGGCGTCCTGCGCCGCGCCGAGCGGGGCGGCGGTCACCTCGACCTCGACGAGGTCGCCCGGCCGGACCACCGTGGACCCGGTCGGGGTCCCGGTGAGGATCACGTCGCCTGGCTCGAGCGTGGTCAGCCGGGAGATGTCCGCCACGATATCGGCGAAGGAGAACAGCAGGTCCTCGCCGCTGGTCCCCTCCTGGGCGGGCTCGCCGTTGACCCAGGTCCGCACCCGGATGCGCTCCGGGTCGATCGCCCGGGCGTCGAGCATCTCGGGCCCGAGGGGCGTATACCCGTCGATGCCCTTGGACCTGACGTTGGCCCCCTTGTCGGCGTGCCGCAGGTCGTAGACGCCGAAGTCGTTGGCCGCCGTGACCCAGCGCACGTGGCCCCACGCGTCAGCGGGGGAGACCCTGGTCGCCTTGGTCCCGATGACGAGGGCGACCTCGCCCTCGAACGCCAGCAGCTCGCACCACGGCGGGCGCAGCACCGGGTCGCCGTCGGCGGCGAGGGTGTTCGGCGGTTTGAGGAAGTACGAGGGCCACTGCGGGAGACGGCCGCGCTCCATCGCCCGGCTGCGGTAGGCCACGTGCACGGCGATGATCTTCGAAGGCTGAACTTCCACCTGAAGATCGTATATGGACGGGCGCGGGACGGACAGGGGCGGCGTCCAGCGTAGTCAAACGATCACGATCGCTTCGGGCGGGAACCGTTGAGGCGGTTGTGACCCGTAACCCGGCCACGTCAACCAGGCATCTGACGTCACGGCAGGCGCCGCTGCCGCGGCCGGAGCCGGGCAACTCCGCCGTTCCGGCCATTCTCTCAGGTTCGTTCGATATCTTCTGGCTAGCGACGAGAGCCGTCGCGGGCCGGGAGGAGAACGCGTGAAGCTGCTGGTGACGGGCGGGGCTGGGTACATTGGCGGCGTGGTCACCCACGCGCTGGTTGAGGCGGGGCACCACGTCGTGGTGCTCGACGACCTGTCGACCGGCTTCGCGGACACCGTCCCGGCCGGGGTTGAGTTCCACCAGCTTCCCGTGCACCAGGTCGGCCAGGTGCTCACCCCGGGGGCTGGCTTCGAGGGCGTGCTGCACTTCGCCGCCAAGATCGAGGTGGCCGAGTCCGTGGCCCGCCCGGACCTGTACTGGGACGTGAACGTCGGCGGCACCATGGCGGTGCTGAACGCGGTCCGCGCCGCCGGCACGCAGCGGATGCTGTTCTCTTCGACCGGGTCGATGTACGACCCGACGAGCGTCGTGCCCCTGCCCGGCGGCGGCTTCAGCAAGCTGGACGAGGACGCCGTCATCCGGCCGAAGAACCCGTACGCGGCCACCAAGCTCGCCGTCGACCTGATGCTCGACGGAGAGTGCGAAGCGTTCGGGCTCGGCGCGGCGTCGCTGCGCTACTTCAACGCCTCGGGTGCTGTACATACGAGTCAGGGCGTCAGCCTCGGCGAGCGCCACACCCCGGAGTCGCACCTGATCCCGATCGTGCTCCAGGTGGCGGCGGGCAAGCGCGACCAGCTGATGATGTACGGCGACGACTACCCCACCCCGGACGGCACCTGCGTCCGCGACTACATCCACGTCGCCGACCTGGCCACCGCGCACCTCCTCGCCCTGGAGGCGATCAAGCCGGGCAAGCACGAGGTGTACAACCTGGGCAACGGCGACGGCTACAGCGTCAAGCAGGTCATCGACGCCGCCCGCGAGGTCACGGGCCACCCGATCCCGGTCAAGCTGGCCCCCCGCCGCCCCGGCGACCCGGCCGCCACGGTGGCCGCGAGCGGCAAGGCCCATCGCGACCTGGGCTGGCAGCCGGCCCGCCCCGCCCTGCACGACATCATCGCGGACGCCTGGACCTTCCACCGCTCCATCGGCTAGCCCTGGTGAAGCTTCTGGTGATCGGCGGCACCGGCCTTCTCGGCCGGAGGATCACGCGCCAGGCCCAGCGTGCGGGCCACGATGTCATCGCTACCTTCCATGCGAATGCCCCGTCGGCCGCCGGTGCGGAATGGCGCAAGCTCGACATCCGGCGCCGCGACGACGTCAGGAAACTGGCCCTGCAGGTCCGGCCCGACATTGTCGTCAATGCCGCCTACCGGCAGTCGGACTGGGCGACCACCGCTGACGGGGGCCTGCACGTGGCCCTCGCCGCGGCTGCGGCAGGAGCGCGGCTCGTGCACGTGTCCAGCGACGCGGTCTTCTCCGGCGCCGCGCCCAGCTACGACGAGACGTGCCAGCCCGATCCGGTAACGCCGTACGGCGCCGCCAAGGCACGGCTGACCACCCGGCTCCGGGGGGCACGCGAGTTCCTCGCGTCCGCGCCGAAGCCTGACACAACGCAGAAAGGCTGACCCCGCCGTCCCGTATGCCCGGCTTGCCAGGGATGTCGCGCTGGTGCCTGCGGCCTTAGGGTGGAATCTTTTCAGTACGTGGAAGTCTCGCACGTGCTACGCGTGTTTTTCTTCCGCTTAGTGCAAAGTTTCCAAGATCATCGTATGACGAGGGAAGACGACAGCGGCAGCTGGCAAGAAAGCACCCTGGAGGGGCATCATGCTTCGTTTTGACGCGCCACGGCACAAGTCAGGAGCCTGACGCCTGGGAACGCCAGTGCTCCGCTGGAGTCAGCGATCCGGCGGAGCACCGCGCCTTAACGAGGGCCTGCGCGCCTAGCCTGGCCAGACCTGGCGGGCCAGGCGGACCACCAGTTCCAGCTTGGCGCGCTGGTCCGCCGGGGTGACCGGGTTGGCGATCGGGACCGATGCGAAGCCGCACTGCGTGCTCAGCGCCAGTTCCCCCAGGGGCTTGAAGCGGGTGGCTTCCTCGATACGGGCGAGGACGTCGCTGTCGTGCTCCAGGTACGGCGACTTCGTGGTGAGCAGGCCGAGCACCACGACCGAGCCCGGGCGGGCATCGGCCAGGGGCTCGAAGCCGCCCGCGCGCTCTGAGTCGTACTCAAGCAGCAGCCGGTCCACGGTCAGCCGGGGGAACAGCTGAGCCGAGATAGCCCCGTACCCGCCGGCCGAGTGCCACGCGCCTGACGGCCCGTTGCCACGGCAGACGTGCAGCGCCGAGGTGACCCCGTCGAGCCCGTCGAACAGCGAGCTGTCGAGGGCGGCGTCGAACTCAAGCTCAGCGAGGGGATCCCGCCCGGCGGCACGCATGGCGGCGACCGTGTCCGGGTCGCAGAGCGAGCCGTAGTTGGGCGCGTCGAGCTGGATGTAGTCGCAGCCGAGGTCGATCAGCGTGTGCGCCACCGAACGCATGTAGTCCCGGACCTCGGTCAGGAACTCTTCCGGCGAGGAGTATCCCGCCGCGGGGGAGGCCTCGGGTGACCAGTAGCGGCGGTGGTAGCTCGGCGCGGGCATGGTGAACTTGGTCCTGTTGCGCGCGTACCGGGCGAGGAAGCCGTACTCGGCCGCCATGTCGCCGGTGCGCGGTGCGGTCGCGAAGCGCCGGGTCACCGAGGGATAGCCGCCGCTGCGGATGGGGCTGCTGGTGGCAGGCGCGCCGAAGCGGCCCTCGGTGGCGCCCCGCCAGTTGAGTGCCGCCTGCCCGCCGGCGACCGCGAACGCGTTCACGAACCGGGGGGTCTGTGCCCAGGCGGTGCGGCGGACCTCCCCGTCGGTGATGACGTCAAGCCCGATTTCCTCTTGCAGCATGATGGCGTCACGTACCGCGTCACCGAGGAGATCGTGGTCGGCGGGGGAGGAGCGGCGGGCGGCGCGGACCACCGCGTCGCCTCGCAGCAGGCTGCCCACGGTCTCTGCCCGGGGAAACGCTCTCCCCGATCTTGCCTCTGCGGGCAGCGCTGCCTCGCGCGCTACGGCACTGTCTGCGTTCACTAGCGGGTCTCCTCCGGCAGGGTAAAGTCAGCGGATCTTGGCCAGCGCGGGGATCACCCGGGCCGGGTTTTCGTGAAAGATCTTTATTCTGTCCTCTTCGGTGAGGAAACCGAAAGCCCCGATTACCGGGACCAGGTCATCGCTGGTGCGGCCCGTCTCCGGCCGGACGGCCCGCCCCGACCCGGGCGCCTCGGTGCCGAACAGCATCCGGGGGACGCCGCGCTGCTTGATCGCCGCCTCGAGGAAGTTCAGGTCGTACCCGCACGTGTCGTAGAACAGGTTCTGCGACAGGTCCTTCTGCGCGATGTGGTGGTCAGTGGGGATGAACCGGTCGAGCGCCCCGCCGCAGTGGCAGATGATCACGCGCAGCTCGGGGAACAGCGAGAACACGTCGCCGTGCGACAGGAACTGGCCGGCCAGGTACTGCTCGGTGAGGAAGCCCAGCTGGTAGTTGTGCGGGACGACCCGGTACCGCGGGTCGAGCGAGTTGGTGCCGTGCACGATCAGCGGGATGCCGAGTTCCTGGGCCCGCGCGTAGACCGGGAACCAGTACGGCTCGTGCATGCCCGGGGTGGTGCGGCGCCCCGCCGGGTCGGGCGAGACGTAGGCGGCGGCGAAGCCGAGCTCGCGGACGCACCGGTCAAGCTCCGCGACGCACCCGGACAGGTCGGGCGCGGCCGAGTCCTGTGGCAGCATCGCCGCGCCGAGGAACCGGCCGGGGAACATCTGGCACTGCTGGTGGATCATGTCGTTCACGTACCGGGTCCAGGCCGGGATCAGGTGCGGCTCCATCCAGCCCATGGTGAGGAACGGCCGCGGGCCGATGACCTGGACGTCGATGTTCCGCTCGTCCATGTAACGGGCATGGGCGGCCGCCGCCGCGTGGAAGTCCTCCACGCTGACCCCGGCGGGCCCGGCCTTCTCCTGGCCGATCGGCGACGGCATCGGGGTGTTCGACCCCATCATCAGCATCAGGAAAGAGTTCGCACTGAACGGCACCGACACATGCCCGTGCACGTCAAGCACGGAAACGTTGTTATACACGCGTGGATCCCTTTCTACGCAAGCGGAGCGCTACTCCCACCGGGCGAAGGCCATGCCGGTCCCGGTGCCCGCGGGGGTCCGGTAGCCGGGCACGTAGTCGAGCACGAACGGCTTGAGGCCCTCGCAGGCCCCGGCAGCGGCGATCCAGTTGAGGATCTCTGAGTTCCCCGAGCGGAGCTTGGCGCGGGGAATGCCGGACAGGACGGCTTCGTCCTTGGCGGCGATCGCGTCGAGCACTCTGCGGTCGAGGTCCTCGTCGATGACGAAGTGGGTCAGCCCGCCGGAGGCGATGACGGCGACCCGCGCGTCGGACTCCCAGCTCTCGACCGCCTGCCGCAGCGACTTGCCCAGGGCGTAGCAGCGCGCGGCGGACGGCACGTTCGGCGGGTAGTAGGTGTTGACGAACACCGGCACGATCGGCGTGGCCGCGGGCAGCCCGAGCCGGTACCGGGGGAAGGTGAACGCGTGCCCCAGGGTCCGCCCGGCGGGCTGCTTGGTGAACACGGTGAGGTCGAAGTCCGCCAGCGCCAGCCGCTCGGCGATGTGCGTGCTCAGTTGCTGGGCGACCTGGTGCGCGCCGCGCTCCTCGCCGTGCACCGCCCAGTAGGCCGCCTGGATGCCTTTCGGGAGCTTGGCGAAGGCGTCCGGCGCCGGCCGCTCGTCGATCAGCTCGGCCCCGGTGAAGCAGGCGAACGCGGGGATGCCGTCGTCGACGAAAAGCTCCCGCTGGTCGTCGCCGATGATGAGGGCGAGGTCCGCGTCGGCGGCCTCGAGGGCGGCGGACAGCGACGTGATCGCGGCCTGTGCCCGCTGGTACTTGCCCTCCCAGACGTCAGGCTGGAGCTCGCGGGCCATCTCAGGGTCCGCGCCCGCCAGGGTCTCATCGTAGGTGTGGTACGTGGCGTCCTTGCCGAGCAGCGGATACCGCTGGTCCCGCAGTGCGTGATCCGGCCACATTTCAACCCCGGAACTCAGCTGGGGCGTATGCGACGAGGCAATGCCAATAACGATATCTGCCATGTCCCGGCACCTCTTTTGGAATACGGGCGTTTGCTGCGTGGGTGTTAACGTCGTGCGGGGTTTAGCAGAGCTCGGCAGGCCTGTCTGCTCCGGTAGCGTTCACGCTAGAAACCGGCCAGTAACCTGTCAACACCCGTTACGCGCTCGGCCCGGGAAATGGTGCCGACCGAACAATTCACGGTCCGCGTGCTTGTGGATTTCCTGGTCGCTAGCTGAGAAGCAAGACCGCGGGCGGCAGCAGGATCAGCGCCACCGCCGCCACGTAGACCAGCGCGCGCATCGCCAGCGGAAGCGGGCGCGGGGGCGCGGCGAGCCGGGACGCCCGTGCCGCGAGCTGGAAGGCGAGGGCGGAATCGCTGTGCCTGGATTGGGTGACGTGGTCGGGGGCCAGATCCGACAGCGCGCGCCTGAGGTCTTCGGGCCGGCAGGTCCGGCGGGCGGCATCGTCGGCAAGCAGCTCGACCAGCAGTTCCACCGCGCTCACCGCACGCGACGCCGTCGGGAGGAACGGGAAGGTGGACGCCCAGGCGATGAACGGCTGGATCACCAGGTCGTGGCGGCCGCGCGCGTGGGCATGCTCGTGCGCGAGGACGGCGGCGAGCTCGCCGTCGTCGAGCGCCGTCAGCGCGCCCCGGCTCACCACCACGCGGGGCCGCAGCCCGGGAAGGCAGTAGGCGACCGCGCGGGGGTGATCGACCAGCCGCACGCCGCCCACCGGCACCGTCGCGCGGGCCTCGGGATCTAGGATCTCGGCGACGGCATCAAGGCGCTGGCGGTGGGCGCGGCGCGCGAGGCTGACCCGCGTCATCGAGACCTGGGTGACCACCGCGAGCCACACGCCGACCGTGAGCGTGAGCCCGACGCCGGCCCAGCCGGCCACGCCGAGCCCCGCCAGGTGCCCCGGCAGCTTGGCGATACCCGGCAGCCAGCGGTCGTCAAGGGTGCTGGCGGCCAGGGTGAGGCCCGCGCCCAGGATGCCAAGCCCTCCGCCGAGGCCGACCGCCTGCCACAGGACCAGCCCGGCGCGCGGGTCCCTGGTCGTCCAGGCCGCGCGGGCGAGCCCGGCGGACACCGGGCCCGCGAGCGCTACGGCAAGGCAGAGCAGCCCTGCGGCCTCGATCATGAGCAGCATGATCAGCGGTCGGCCGGCGGGCGCCAGTGGCGCAGCGCACGGCGGAGATCGTCGGTATCGGCCACGGTGACGCCGCCGAGAAACCGGACGAGCGCGGCCTGGCGATCGTGGGCCTGGCCGAGGGCGTCGAGCATGATGTCGGCGACGTAGTCTTCCCGGGTGACCGTCGCGAAGTACAGGTGCGGGCGCGTGTCGTCGTGCCGCGCCGCCAGGTGCTTGCGGCGCAGCCGGTCGAGTACGGTAAGCACGGTCGTCATCGCCAGGTCCCGGCCGTCCAGGGCCGGGAGGATATCGCGCGCGGCCAGCCCCTCCGGGTGATCCCACAGCACTTGCAGGACCGCTCGCTCCAGATGTCCGCTGCCCGCCACGTCGCCTCGCTTACTGCCGTCCCGCCGGTACCGCCCTCTCGCTGTGACTTATTCTACATTGCGTAGAGCTTCTACATTACGTAGAAGTATAAGTAGACGCCATACAGGCGGCGGCACAGGCGATACAGGAGACGGAGCGATGAGGGCATCCCCCAGCTTGAACAAGTTCGCGGCCAGCGATCGCCGGACGCGCGATGCCGACCCGAAGCGGGCGCGCGATGGTCGCTAAGCAGCAGCCGCCCGTAGCCGGGCCGTCCGCACCCGAGGCCAGCGAGCCGCAGGCGCAGCCAGCCGCCCCGGTCACCGAGAGCTTCCGCACGGAACTCAAGCGCGGTGAAGAGCGCATCGACCCGTCCCGGTGGGCGGGCGGGATCGAAGACGTGCGTGCCATCGCGCCGCGGATCCGCATCGGCCGGGACAAGTGGTTCAACGTCCTGTGGCTGCTGCCGATCGGCTTCCTGGCCCTCCTCATCCTGGTCGCCGTAGGGTCGGGCCTGCGCGATATGCCCGCCGTCGAGCGCTTCATCGCACGCTACCCCGGAGAGGTACTGCCCCCGCACGCCCTGGCTGACGCGGGCATACCAGCCTGGGTCAACTGGCAGCACTTCTTCAACCTGTTCTTCATGTTCTTCATCCTCCGGTCGGGCTGGCAGATCCTCTGCGATCACCCGCGGCTGTACTGGACTCGTCACAGCAGGCCCGGTTGGGAGTGGCTTCGGATAACCAAGCCGGCACCCGACGACCCGCTGTGGACGGCCAAGCAGGATTCGGTGAACCTGCCGCGCCATGTCGGCCTGCCCGGTCTCCGGCACTCGATCGGGCTGGCCCGCTGGTGGCACTTCGCCGTGGACCTGCTGTGGCTCCTCAACGGAGCCATCTTCTACATCCTGTTGTTCTCCACGGACCAGTGGCGGCGGCTGGTGCCGACGAGCTGGGCGGTGTTCCCGAACGCCGTGTCGGTGATGATCCAGTACCTGTCGCTGCACTGGCCGGTGAACGAAGGCTGGGTCGTCTACAACAGCATGCAGCTGCTGGCCTACTTCATCACCGTGTTCATCGCCGCACCGCTCGCGCTGATCACCGGCCTGGGCATGTCGCCGGCGCTGCACAGCCGCTTCCCCCGCATCAGCAAGATGTTCAGCATCCAGCTCGCGCGCACGCTGCACTTCCTGGTGATGGTCTGGTTCGTCAGCTTCATCGTCATTCACGTGACGCTGGTGTTCACCACCGGACTGCTGGAGAACACCAACGCCATGTTCGCCGCGCGTGACAGCCACAGCTGGGTCGGGTTCGGCATGTTCTGCCTGGCGATGGCCGTGGTCATCGTTACCTGGGTGGCGGCCAGCCCCTTCACGCTGCGCCATCCGCGGGTGATCCAGAAGGTCGGCAACACGACGGTCGGGTGGTTCCAGCGCCGGTTCGAGGACGTAAAGGCCAAGCCCCACGCCTACACCGAGAAGGACATCTCGCCGTACTTCTGGCACAACGGCCACTACCCCGACTCCGACGAGTACCGAGCGCTGATGGCCGACGGCTTCGCCGGCTACCGGCTGCGCGTCAACGGCCTCGTCGAGAACCCCGCCGAGCTTAGCCTGGACCAGCTTCGTGACCTTCCGCATCATGAGCAGATCACCCAGCACTACTGCATCCAGGGATGGTCGGGCGTAGCCAAGTGGGGCGGCGTCTCGATGAGCACCATCCTCGACCTGGTCAAGCCGCTTCCCGACGCGAAGTGGGTGGTGTTCTACTCGATCGCCGACGGGCCGGACGGTGGCATCTACTACGATGCCCACCCGATCGAGCAGATGCGCTATCCGCAGACCATGCTCGCCTATGAGTTCAACGGCGAACCGCTGACCTACGGGCACGGCGCCCCGCTGCGGTTGCGCAACGAGGTGCAGCTTGGCTTCAAGATGGTCAAGTGGATCAAGGGCGTCGAGTTCGTCAGGCACTACAGCGAGGTCGGCAGCGGATTCGGCGGCTACAACGAGGACCACGAGTACTTCGGGCCCGCCCAGTCGATCTGAACGCCCTGCATGACGCAACCCGGCGGCGTGGCCCCCGGGTTGCGCCGTGCTGCCGGGGCTGCCCGCCGTGGCGGGCAGCCCCGGCAGCACGCGCCCGGCCGGGCTAGGCCGTGCGGCCGATCCGCACCCGCCACACGGCGGGCCCGGCCTCGAGGTAGTCCCAGGAGAAGTGGCCCGCGTGCTCGGCCTCGAACTGGTACTTCAGCGGCCTGGGGTCGTGGTCGTTGACGAGCACGAACGCGGTGCCTGGGCGCAGCGCGTTGTACGTGTCGAAGATGGTCGTGTGCCGCTGGAC